>Ga0153916_10003276_pt1 | contig 12041 bp, 12 predicted proteins | sample Opewatmetagenome_FD_109642 | JGI IMG/M metagenome (GOLD analysis project Ga0153916, IMG submission 109642) | Freshwater wetland microbial communities from Ohio, USA - Open water 3 Core 3 Depth 4 metaG | ecosystem: Environmental > Aquatic > Freshwater > Wetlands | place: USA: Ohio, Lake Erie...
GAGTATTTTCAATTTTTGTAATAATATTGAATGTACTTTTACTCGAGAACTGATAGGAATGGTCCGTTCATGGATCGGTTGGTGCAGTGCATTCGGTTTCGATCGGTTCTATGGAGGGGGTTATACTCATTTACCATCTCCTCCGTTTACAGCAGTGACAGCGCTTTAGGGAGGCATCCGAAGTGTTTTGCATATTCTTTGCATCTAAATCTGCAATTGAAACGAATCCTTGAGAAGCGATAATGTCTTCTACGCGTATCCCTTTTATGATAATCCCTCTTAAAGTGGTAATATTTACGATTTTCTAGAATTTGGAGTCCTTATCAAGGGCCATATTGGTTCTATACATAAAGCCTACAATATACATAGAATGTTTTTTCTGATATTGATTGGAGAGATAACTCGTCATCACCATTCAGACCAATCTACCTAATAAACGAATTTCATTAGAATCAGCGTTTATCTCAATTTTATCGATATCAATGAATTTATTGAAATGACTTTTCAGTTGTTCTTGGGTAAAAAAATGATGGATATGGCCTGGATCATCATATGCAAGCCCTAATGGTACCGTTATTAAAATAAACGCTTTTTCCTTCCCCCAATTTTTAAGACCTGAGAAAATTGTGCTTGGGTCATTAATATGTTCGAAAACATGGTTGCTCCATATCACATCATATTTAATTTTACTTTCATCTCTTGTGACGTTAACTGCAGAAAAGGATACTCTTTTTTTTATGATGCTGCTCTCAGATTCACGAAGATAGTTCGCTATCCTGATTGCCAAGGGACTAATATCTATGCCATGGATTGTTCTCCCTTTGCGGGAAAGTAGAATATCCAAATGACCAGTCCCGCATCCAAAATCAAGAATTGAACCCTCTAATTCTGAATATCTATCAAGTGTGGATAAATCAGGGTGATTTTTCCAGAAAGAAAAATAAAATGAGTCTGGATTCAGACAAAGTCTTTTAAAAAGCAGGTCATCTCTTAATACCAAATGAGGGTTCTCTTCAATTATCCGTAAAATCCCATGGAATTCTGAATTGAAATAATGTTTTATTATTATTAATTTACATTTAAATGAATAATGATCGGATGTGAGTATCTTTAAGAGATTCATGCACATAAGGGAGTGATTGATAAAGATAAATTATTATTTTATTTTCGAGCCATATCGATCTCCTCATTTATCACCCCACAAATATCGCGTGAAATCTCTCACAGATTTTGGCCTATTCGTATTTAGCAATAAACATGGGTTTATGCGAACAGATCGCGTCTTGACGAAGATTGGAGATCTTTGTCCCGCCATGTTGAAAGAAGTTGCAGCTGGGAAGAAACAGAATGGTGGCTGTGACTGAATATATTTAAAAAATTTTCATAAAAATAGAACTTAAAATTTTTCATTTACCTAAAAAAATATTATTTAATTTTCCGCATATTTTGGCCCAATTATAATAAATTAAAATATAATTCCTAAAGATTTGCGCTCGTCTTTTAATATCATCTTCATTTGATATCGCATACTCCAATGTTTTTATAAAACAATCTAGATCATTTACTGGACATAAATATCCATGTGAACCGTTATTAGTAATTTCATTAAAAGATGTAATGTCACTACTTATAACTACACAGCCATTTATACCAGCCTCTATCGTAACTATACCAAAACTTTCAGAATGCGAAGGCACCAGGAGAATTTTCCCCCTAAGATACCATGTTTTCAGTTCCTGAGCTGACTTGATGAATCCAACCCTCTCGATTTTTTTCGCTTCATCTGGATATTGTCTAATAATTTGAGCAAAATATTTCTCGAAAGAATTATCTATATTGCCAATTAGAACCAGTTTCCATTCGGGGAACTGGTTAACAACGCCGATAAATGCCTGCATAGCAATATCAGTACCTTTCTCAAAACTCAATCTCCCTACATGGAGGATTATATTTTCCTTTTTATCGAAGATATCTTTAGCATCCTCATTTTCCTGATTAATATCAACCCCGCTAGGAATGTAATGGATATTTATTTTGAAATGTCGGAAAAGAGGATGTTCGGCCTTTAAGAATTTGTTGAGCACCTTTGTCTCAACACTAATGATATCGAAGGAAATGAATTTTAATAACACGAATTGAAAGATATTTTTAAAAAGTAAATCATTAACATTTTGTTTATACTGATTAATAATTTCGGGATTCATGTCTAATTTCAGGTATATTTTACTATTTTTATTTAAAAGTCTAAAAATAAAGGATACTATGAGCGATTCGGACGTAAAATGATAGACCTGGAGAATATCAATTTTTTTCGCAAATTTAAGGAAATAAATGAATGAATCAATTATCGTTCCAGGTGTTACCTCAACATGCAAGACCTTAAAAATTGAATCAATACTGGAATGCCGATATTTTTTTAAAAATTCCATTTTTAAACCAGGGGTTTCCGAAATGAGCTTTGAATAGGTATCATTTTGATAAGAAATGATTGATGAGTCGTATAAATATTCCCGGTATAAAATATATGGAATCATTCCCACATCTTTAGTGATGTGAACATCAAAGCATTGAGGGAAAAATGTCGCAAATTTTATTTTTTTTGAATTATTCATGGTAATAATAACTTTTATACCTATTAGAGTCTCTTTATCATCCGCTGTAATCCTTCTTGGAGCGGAATTTTCGGTTTCCATTCGAGTAGATTTCCAGCTTTCTGAATAATCGGACACCTTCTTTTAGGATCATCGGGAGGTAATTCTTTAAATATGATCGGAGAATTGGAATTTGTCTCTTTTATTATGAGAGTAGCGAGGGTGTTTATTGTAATTTCTTCCGTTGTTCCGATATTGCATATCTCACCCGACAAATTGTGTATACCAGCAAGTCTTAAAAGCCCTTCAATCTGATCAGTGACATAACAAAAGCTCCGCGTTTGAGTTCCGTCTCCAAATATTGTTATTGGTTCATTATTTAGTGCCTGATGGATAAAGCGGGGAATCACTCTCCCGTAATACCCATCAGACCTCATTCTGGGACCGTAGGTGTTAAAAATCCGGGCAATCCTGACATCAACACCATACTGGCGGAGATATGCAATACAATAGGCCTCACCGACTCTTTTTGCCTCATCATAACAACCCCTTATCCCAACAGGATTTACGTTCCCATAATATGACTCAGGGGTTGGTATTACCAAGGCATTTCCATAGACCTCGCTCGTAGAAGTAAAGAGTACCCTAGCTCTATTCTTTTTAGCAATCCCCAATGCATTTAAAGTTCCAAGAGAATTGGCTTTCAGAATTTCTATTGGGTATTTTTCGAATTCCAGGGGTGAGGCTCTCGAAGCAAGGTGAAAGACATAATCAAATTTTTCATCCAAATAAAGCGGTGTACTTATATCATGCTGGATAAAATGGAAATTATCATTATCAATGTGATGAGAGACATTCTTTTTTCTCCCAGATGAGAGATTATCGACACAGAATACCCGTGTATTTTGTTCGATAAGCACATCGCTTATCCACGACCCTAGAAAACCGGAGCCACCCGTCAATAACACTGTACAATCTTCAAATGATATTGATCCGAGGTTATCCAAAATTTCTGATATTTCTTTTTCCTTCATCACACCAAATCCCGTATAAAATCTGAGATCTCTTTTCCCATTTCGGGATCAGCCTTGCCGAATTCAATATTTGACTTAAGCCAGTCCAGTATGTTTCCAATATCGTATCTAAGCCCGTTATAAATATGGCCAAAAACTCGTTCTTTTTTTGATAATGAACGTAATGCGTCTGTCAACTGGATTTCTCCTTTCCCATCCGGTTTTGTCTCCTTTATATACTTAAAAATTGAAGGGGTCAGAACATAAGAACCCAAAATTGCGAGATCCGAGGGGGCATTCTCAGGAGCAGGTTTTTCAACCAGGTCATCAATAATGAAAACTTCGTTTTGGGTATCGCCGGATGTTGATATGATTCCATACTTCTGTATCATCTCCTTCGGCACTTTCTCCACTGCAATCACAGTTTGATGGTATTTGTTGTATAGCTGTATAAGTTCCAATGAACAGGGGGGGCGGGTTATTGTATCACCTAGGAGAACTGCAAAGGGATCATTTCCAACAAATGCTTCAGCATGACCGATAGCATCGCCGAGGCCTCTGACACCTTTTTGTCGCACATAATAGATGTTGAGTGAGTTAGCCATATCATTCAGTTCTGACAAGAATCTGTTTGAGTGGACATTAGTATTCGGATCGAAATAATCCTCTATCGCCCTTTTTCCCTTACCAGTAATGATGAGGATATCACTTATTCCTGATCGGTATGCTTCTTCCACCACATAATGAATAACTGGTTTATGAACGACCGGGAGCATCTCCTTTGGCATTGCTTTTGTAATAGGAAGAAAACGTGTACCTAAACCGGCGGCAGGTATGACCGCCTTAGTAATTCGCTTCACCAGCACACCCCTTCATATATCCGGGCATTTTTCCTAGCTTTTTTAATATTCCGCCCATCGATGACAATTTTATTGGTATAGTCAAGATTTTCAAATTCAGACCATTCGGTAATAATTAAAACTGCATCAGTTTCTAATACTCGATTAGACGTAGTTGCATATTCTATATTCGGAAAGATCCGCTGGAAATTTTTCATAGCAACCGGATCGAAAGCAAGAACATTCGCGCCATCAGCAATTAGCTGCCGAATAATAGGAATTGCTCGACTTTCCCGGATATCATCGGTTTCGGGTTTGAATGCCAGCCCCAAAATACCAATAGTCTTTCCCTTCAAATCCATATGTCTCTTAAGGAGGGAAACCAGCCTTGAAGGTTGATCTTGATTGGTATCAAGTATAGCTTCGAGAATACCTGGTTCAATCCCTACTTTTTTTGAATAGACAATTAATGCACGAACATCCTTTGGAAAGCATGAACCCCCGAATCCTATTCCTGAACGGAAGAACCTGGGATTTATCCTTGAGTCCATTCCCACACCCTTGAAGACCTCGTAACTGTCAATACCTGCTTCCTTGCAGATGTTTCCAATTTCATTTGCAAAGCTAATTTTTGTTGCCAAAAACGCATTGTTAACATATTTTATCATTTCAGCTGTTTTGATTGTTGTTACCATTTTTGGGCAACTAAAGGAACTATAGAGTTCTGATAATGGTCTGTAAGATTCTGGTGTATTTGATCCAATGATAATCCGATCTGGATGAAAAAAATCATACACTGCATTTCCTTCACGGAGAAATTCAGGATTGGATACAACGGAGAAATCGTTATTAACCTGTTTGTGTGATTCTTTCATAATAATAGGAAGTATTAATTCTTCAATAGTCCCCGGGATTACCGTGCTTTTTACGACTATCGTGTGGAAATTTTTTTTCTTACCAATCCCCTCTCCAAGTGTCTGGCTCACAGATTCAATAGAGCGAGTATCTAGGGATCCATCTTCTCTTGATGGAGTTCCAACACAAATAAATGAAATATCCGTATTAATAATTGCTTCAATTGGATTCGTATTTGTTGATATTTTTTTCTTATTTTTTGTCAATATTTGCTGAAGACCAGGCTCGAAAACCGGGATTTGTCCATGATCGATAAGATTTAATTTTGCGGTGTCAATATCTGTGAAAATTATTTCATGTCCCAGGTCCGCAATGCAGATACCAGTTACAGAACCTACATATCCTGTTCCGAATATCGAAATTCGCATAGAATCAACCTTTTTATTTCAATTATGAGATGGTTAATTATTTTTAGTGATTGGGTAACCTTGACCTTTGACACCCTTCGGACAGCATTAAATCCACATATGCTTCCAACGAATCCTTTCTTTATTAATATCCCTAATAAAAGAGTATGGTGAATCATAAATAATCACCTTTTTTTCTATATTATTTGAAATTCAACAAATCTTTTCATAAAATCAAAATAATTCCATATTTTTATAAAGAATGAATTTTACTTCTTATTAATGAAAATTTTTATCCATTCTTACCTCGTTTTACTCAAAAATTATCAATGGATTGACTGATTTATGAACACTCATGATTATGATCTTGTTGTTGCATACAGGATCTACCCAAAAGTTTCAGGCAAACCAGCACTTTATGGTCATAATAAACTTCAGTTATCTGAATTTTGTCTTCGTTCATTTAAAAAATCACTTGGATTATTACGAACGAAAATGTATGTCATTCTCGATGGATGTCAACAGGAGTATGAAGAGTTATTCAGGAAATATTTCGATTACTCAGATCTCGAATTCATCAAATTAAATGGCGTCGGAAACCATGCAACTTTCAGTCTTCAGGTGAAAATTCTAACTGAGCAGAAAGAATCAGATATTGTCTATTTTGCTGAAGATGATTATTTTTATATCGCAGATAAGTTCAAAGAAATGATTGATTTCATAAAGAATAATCCAACAGCTCATTTTGTCACACCTTATGACCATCTGGACTACTATACGATAGATCTTCACTCTAACAGGGTAAAAATTGCATTTTACGGGAAAAGGCACTGGAGGACAGCTTCATCTACTTGTTTAACCTTTCTAACAACCAAAGAGATATTGTTAAAAACCAAACATGTTCTGTTAAGTTATGAGCGAGGCAACTTAGATGTGAGTATGTGGTTGAGCCTGACAAAATATGACGTGCTAAATCCTTTTAGAATATTGCGATATTTATTAAAATGTCGGGTATTTGCCTATTACGTTCTCATCGCATGGCGATACTGCTGGATCCAGATAGTATTTAAGAGAGAATGGAATCTATGGTGCCCTGTGCCATCAATTGCTACACATATAGATGAGAGATTCCTCGCTCCCACGATAGGTAAAACGATACTTACAAAAGAAATATAATTTTTATTGTATCGATACAAGTGACTAATTATATTCTCCACAATTTTTATAATCTACCCTCATAATTTTCTTCATAAAATTTTAGATAATCCCCCGATATGACATGTTCAAGCCACTCCTTGTTTTGGATATACCATCGTATAGTGTTGCGGATGCCCTCCCCAAATGCCATCTTTGGTCCCCACCCAATATCCTTTCGTATCTTTGTTGAATCGATGGCATAACGACGATCGTGCCCTAGTCGGTCCCGTACGAAGGTAATTAAGTCCTCATTGATGCCCTCATCGCCGGTTTCTTTCCTTAACAATGACACTACGAGCTTGACCAGATCAATGTTCTGCCATTCATTATTACCCCCAATGTTGTAGAGTTGTCCAGGAGAACCCCGCTCGAGCACACAATCTATGGCTTGACAATGATCACCAACATGTAACCAGTCCCTTACCTGTTTGCCGTCACCATATACCGGCAGGGGTAGGTGATTCAGAGCATTACGGATCAGGAGAGGAATGAGTTTTTCCGGAAATTGATAGGGGCCATAATTATTCGAACATCTTGTAATCAGGACCGGCATCCCGAAGGTGTCATGATATGCTTTTACTATGAGATCTGCAGCAGCTTTACTCGCGGAATAGGGGCTATGGGGATCAAGAGGGGTAGTTTCAGTGAAATGGCCTTTTGGCCCCAATGATCCATACACCTCGTCCGTTGAGATCTGAACATACCGCGTCCTAGGACGCCATAAACCTTCCTTCATCCAATACTCTTTTGCTGTATTTAGAAGGACACCAGTACCTAGTACATTCGTTTTTACAAAGATCTGTGGATCATTGATGGAACGATCGACGTGAGTCTCAGCTGCAAAATTAATCACCGCATCGATCGAAAATTCTTCGAAAATCTGATTTATGCGAGAAGAGTCGCAGATATCATCCTTGAAAAAATAAAACCGGGCTTTCTCATTATGAGATAATCTTCTGAAATTCTCAAGATTACCCGCATACGTCAATTTGTCAAGTCCAATAATGGAATCTTCTGGATGTTGCCTGAGGTAATAATAAAGAAAATTACTTCCAATAAATCCCGCCACACCGGTAACCAGTATATTCATTTGACCACCGCGATTTCCTGGAGAAAACGATCGGTCGCATCTTTCCAGTGAGGGAGTACATAGCCAAGTGACACTTTTGTCCCAAAATTATCAAGAACGGAGAAATTCGGTCTTCTTGCCGCAGATGGAAAATCTTGTGATTTTCCCGGAATTAACACTCCATCCCATCCGATTCTCTTTAAAACATATTGAGCCCATTCAAATCGGGAACAATGCCCGGAATTGGTAATATGATAGAGACCAAGAGACTTCATTTTCAGAAGATCAAAAGTTGCCCGAGCAAGATCCGAGGTATATGTGGGAGAAGCGATCTGATCAGTGACAACCGTAAGTTCTTTCCTGGCTTTACTCCATTCGAGAATCTTTTTTGCAAAATTATCCCCCCCTGCTCCAAAAACCCAGCTCACGCGGATGAGGAGGTATGAATCGCAGAGATCACGAAGTATCATCTCGCCCAATAATTTACTCTCGCCATACCGGTTAACAGGACAAGGAGCATGGGCAATCGTATATGGTCTATTGGCCTGACCATCAAATACATAATCACTCGAATAATGGACGAGAACGGCATTCAGCTTATTAGCAGATAATACAAGATTCTTCACTCCTATTCCATTAACAAGATAGGCCCTTTCCCATTCTTTTTCTGCTAGATCAACTGCATTATACGCTGCACAGTTGATAATGACATCTGGGGATTTTGAATTCAAAAACTGTTTTACTGAGGCAGCGTGGGTGATATCCAGCAATGATGAATTCGCCGCACAGTAATCGAGATCTTTTACTCTACAATAATTAACAATATCCTGCCCTAGTTGCCCCCCAGCACCTGTTATTACGATTTTCATTTACTTTCACTCCTGAATCAGAATGACGATACTACCTCGTGCCATGGGGGAAGTAATCGATCCTTTTCCGAGATAATCGGATATTTAATTCCATATTTATTCAATGGCCATTCTATTCTAATAGTAGGATCGTCCCATCTTAAACCCCTTTCAGATTCTGGATGATAAAAGTCCGTTGTCTTGTAGAGCACAATGGTATCATCTTCGAGGGAAAGAAATCCATGGGCAAATCCAACGGGAATGTAGATCATCTGTGAATCCGAATTTGAGAGTTCGACGCCAATCCAATGACCTTTTGTTGGAGATGTTTTCCGTAGATCGACTACAACATCAAAGATTGCCCCTTTAAGAACCCTAATCAATTTTGCCTGTGGGTGCTTAGTCTGGAAGTGTAGCCCTCTTAGTACCCCTTTCCCAGAGCAGGACTGGTTATCCTGCACAAAATCAGCAGATACACCGATTTTTGCCATTTCTTGTTTATTGTATGATTCAAAAAAGAGTCCACGAGTATCAGAGAATATCGTAGGCTTAACTAGGAGCACTCCACCAAGTCTTGTTTCAATTTTTTGAAATTTTCCCATTCATTTCACAATTTTTAAATCATTTAAGATGCAATATCCATTAAATATCTGCCATATTCTGTGGTTATCATACTTTCTGCAATCGTTTTTAATTGCTTCAGTGAGATATAACCAAGCCGGTATGCTATCTCCTCAATGCAGGCTACATAAAGTCCTTGTCTTTTCTGGATTGCCTCGATATAATTGGATGCCTCAAGAAGGGAATCTTGTGTACCGGCATCCATCCATGCCATACCTCTTCCCAGTAAGATCACAGTCAACTCCCCCCTTTTCAAGTAATCCCTGTTAATATCTGTAATTTCAAGTTCTCCCCTCTCCGATGGCTTCTGATGTTTCGCTATGCCAATGACAGAGTTGTCATAAAAATATAGGCCAGGTACCGCGTAATTGGATTTAGCATGTAGTGGTTTTTCCTCAATAGATATCGCAGTTCCATCATCCCCCAGCTCGATAACTCCATAGGATCGTGGATCTTTCACATAGTACCCGAAAATTACCGCACCTTTTTTTACTGCTGCTGCTTTTTTCAATATGTCTGAAAAATGCTGTCCAAAAAATATATTGTCTCCAAGAATGAGTGCCACTGGATCGTCTCCAATGAATTGTTCTCCTACAATGAATGCCTCGGCCAATCCCCCTGGTCGGTTTTGAACTGCATAGGTTATGTTTAATCCGATCTGTGAACCGTCACCAAGAAGTTTCTTGTAGAGTGGCAGGTCATTATCGGTAGATATGATGAGAATGTTACGAATTCCTGCTAGCATGAGTACCGAAAGAGGATAATATATCAACGGTTTATCATATACGGGGAGAAGATGTTTTGATAATGCTTTGGTTATTGGATATAAACGTGTCCCTAAACCACCAGCAAGGATAATCCCTTTCATATATGTTTTAGTAGTATTCTACTGCTAAATAATTGACCTGCCAAAGTTATAGATTTCATCCAATTTTATTAAAAAATGATATTTAGACAGGAACACCCATTGATGAATGGTTATGTATCCACACGTATCAATCATCATTTTAAACTGGAATAACTGGAGATGTACCCTAGAATGTTTGGAATCATTATACCGGATAGATTATGATAACTTTTCCGTAATCCTTGTTGATAATCACTCTTCTGATGATTCTATTACCCACATTGAACGTTATTGCACTGGGGAAGAACAAATATTTTCAAAATTTTTTCCAGTTAGGACATTAATAAATAAAATTAATCTCACGAAAATTCAGGGAGAATCCAATGTAAATCATATATATCCTTTATCTTTTCATGAAGTCAATGGAACCCCCTCTTCCAAGAACCATTTATTACTGATAGAAAATGATCGAAATTATGGTTTCGCCGAAGGAAATAATATTGGAATTCGTTTTGCATTAGAGTATTTTTCTTCAGAATATTTCCTTTTGTTAAATAATGACACTATCCAAGATCCAAAATTTTTAAAAAACCTTATTGAGGGTATATTGAAATATCCGCTTGCCGGGTTTGCAGGTCCAAAAATATACTACTACGATTATAACGGAAGATCCGATATTATCAACCATGCTGGAGTGATGCTGAATATGTGGATAGGAATTTCGATCCATAGAGGTGATAAAACCCTTGATATCGGACAATATAATCAGATAAAAGAAGTTGATTCCCTTACCGGTGCTTGCCTTTTGGTAAGGAGGGATGTTATTAAAAAGATTGGGCTCTTGAATCCTGATTATTTTTTATACTGGGAAGAAACAGACTGGTGTATACGAGGTCATCATATTGGATTCTCCTGTGTTTATTTACCTTCTTCGAAGATATGGCACCACTTGGGCTCTTCCGCCCAAGGTCTAACGTACCAATATTACTATACTAGAAATCGGTTCTGGTTTATTCGGAAACATGCAACAATCCCCCAAATTATAACTTTCTTGTTCTTTTTTTTCTTCATGGATTTATGGTACAACCTCTTTCGCCTGATTCTCCTTGGGAAATTTCATAAAAATACTCTTTTTGCCTTTTTTGAAGGTATATATGATGGAATATCCAGGAAGTCATTGAATTGATTTTGGGTATAGTACCATTTTATCCACCAACTCGTAGAACAATTTACGAGAGAGATGGTACGGATCGAGTGTCCTAAATGCAGGACGAAAAAAGTATACCGGCTCAGGGATGGGAGACGGCGGTGTTCCCAGTGCCGGTATGACTTCGTTCCGCACCGTCTTCCTCTCTATCTTACCCGAGATCAATGGAGGGAGATCATCCGATGGTTCCTGCTGGAGCAGAGTAGCCAGAATATCTCCCTGAGAACGTCGATAGAGCGAAAACGGGTCCTGAGAGCTCTTGCCCTGATACGACATGCCCTCATCCGGGATGTACCGGACATCTTTACCGGAACGGTGGAGGTCGATGAGACCTATCTCGGAGGACAATGGAGGAACAAACGGAAGGTGATCCGGGACAAGGGAACCAAGCGAGGACGAGGAACGAAGAAGCAGCCAGTCTTCAGGATCCTCTGCCGGAATGGAAAGGTATGGGCGGAAGTGGTCGATGATGTCGAAGCTGAGACGCTACAGCCCCTGATTACAAGAAAGGTTACTCCAGGATCCACCGTCTGTTCCGATACCTGGA
>Ga0153916_10003277_pt1 | contig 12038 bp, 9 predicted proteins | sample Opewatmetagenome_FD_109642 | JGI IMG/M metagenome (GOLD analysis project Ga0153916, IMG submission 109642) | Freshwater wetland microbial communities from Ohio, USA - Open water 3 Core 3 Depth 4 metaG | ecosystem: Environmental > Aquatic > Freshwater > Wetlands | place: USA: Ohio, Lake Erie, Old...
ACCCGTGCATCACATGGGTTCCACTCACCTCCGGGAACTTAGACCTGCAGGTCATGCTGGAAGAGGAAGGATATGATCCCCAATATAGCCAGCACAATATTGACGTTACCGAGCTGCTCCAGCCTGGTGTGCCGGATCTGCTGACCTTTCCAGTGCATAATCCTCTTGGGGAAACTGTCACCATCAATCTGGGGCTCGTCCCATACCTGCCGGATTGGACTTACCAGTTGTCCCAGAATGTGCTGTCGAATATGCTTCCCGGTGAGACCCGTACAGTCACCCTAACGGTCACCCCACCCGCTGGCCAACCCCTGCCTTCCGATAACACCCCGGTTGTAGATGTGGAAGCGTATGCAAATTGCAAATTAATTAGCGGCATCGAACTTTTTTTCAGGTCTGAGTATATGTATTATTCATTCTTACCGCTTACTAAAAAATAATATCAGGTCATTATAATTACTAAAAAGGTGCTCTCTTAATTTATAAGAGAGCCACTTTTATAATATCTTTTCAATAATATGTCTAATTTTTCTTGGAAAATATAGCATGATTATTAGGAGGATCTAGGAGTCTAGATTCGCAACGAGGTTTCAGCGAATAGTTGTAATTGACTTTAGAGAATCAGAAATCATATCTCGCGCTCCGTTTAGTATGATGCTCTTATGACTATACAGAAATCGTTTCAGATATTCCTAAGTCATTCAGAATGGTTTTGATGTATATCTTTCAGTTTCTTGCAATACTGTATGTCCACAGTTTAGCATCTCTTGACCTAGGGCTTTCCCTTTCTCCCTACTTTGAGAAAGCCCTGGAGGGGGTTTATACATTGTAAGTCTTTTATGATTTTATGAGATAGTACAATTACTAGGAAAAAAGAGACGACTGGCGGGCTATAGAATATTGATTACCACCCATTGAAAGTCACGAAAATATTAAGGCGAAACAACTACAAGGCAACAAGACATACATATATCCGACTCACAGAGGAGGTTCAAAATGGATAAAAACCGTAATATTACTGGGGTAATTATTGGCGTTGTATTGGTTCTTATAGGCATTTTCTCCTTATTTGGGCGATACTTTGTGTTCTTGAATATGGATAATTTTTGGCCCTTGATCGTAGTCGCGGTAGGCGCGGCGTTCTTCGTTGTCATGCTGTTAGGGGACAAAAGTCGGGGTGGACTGGCGGTGCCCGGCAGCATCCTGGTCACAATTGGATTGATCCTGTTTGTCATGAACCTTACCGACACCTGGGAAGCCTGGTCTTACTGCTGGGCACTCATCGTGTGCGCTTCAGGCGCAGGCACGTGGATCAACGGCTCTTGGAGCGACCGGCCTGAGCTAAAGCAGCGCGGCTTTGGCACCTTGCGTACCGGGCTGATTCTGTTCATCATCTTCGGCGTGATCATGGAATTCATCTTCTCTCTTTCCGGAGAAAGCCGCTGGGGCAGCCTGTTGTTATGGTCCGTTCTACTGTCCCTGGTCGGAGTTTACCTGCTGGTCACCCGCATCTTGAAGATCGGAAAACCTGGCAGCGAGCGGGTTGACCTCTTCTGGCCTCTTCTCATGGTTGGCGCTGGCTTGGCCGGGATTTTCGCGCAGTTGAATTGGATGACCGTCGATAACATTGGGAGGATGGTCAACCTGTGGCCAGTTCTGCTGATCGTGGCTGGGGTAGGATTGATTTTCCGCAACCGATCTCCCTGGGTCGGAGCGGCCTTGGGTCTGATCGTGGTTGCTGGGGTGTTTGTAGTCGGCTTTGTTGGCGCACAGCTGGGGCTAGCTTCAGGGGCGAATTGGTTTTCTTTTGTCGGCCCGATCCAATTTGGGGATGGAGGGCGTGAAACAATCACAGGCTCTGGCAACCAAATTACCGAAACCAGGACGGTCAGCGGTGTGAGCCGTGTTGAACTGATGATCGACGCCAACCTGGAGATCCAGCAGGGCACGCAAGAATCTCTGTTGGTCACCGGGGATGATAATATCCTACCCGTGCTGCAAACAAATGTAGTCGGTGGCAAGTTGAATATCCGCTATCAACCCCAGGTTAATGTCCGGGGGTTTAATAGACCTAAGCTAGTGCTCACCGTTAAGAATTTAAGTGAGTTGAGGTTGAGCAGTTCGGGTACGGTCACGGTTGGCCAACTCACCACTGGCAATTTCAACCTCGACCTTACCAGCAGCTGCAACGTGAACATCCAGGGTATCCAGGCGGATAAGATCACGACCAACATTTCCTCGTCCGGCGATATCACCATCCAGGGTGCGGCCAATTCCCTCGTGCTGCGTGTCACCAGTTCAGGCAACTTCCAGGCAGGGAATCTAAAACTACTAAATGCAAACGTGATCCTGACATCGAGCGGCGAGGTCACGCTATGGGTGGTTGAGAGCTTGAATGTGAATATCTCCAGCTCTGGGAACATCGCTTATTATGGCAGCCCCACCATCCGCCAGCAAATCACCAGTTCAGGTCAGCTGATCTCTAAGGGAGACAAATGAGGCGTAGATGGGTGGTTAAGGATCGTTCCCTAAACCACCCATTGATCATTAACCGAAAGTTTGCAGACTCTTCCAAAATTCAGACCACGGCCGGCTCAGTCCGCGGCAGCTCTCATTGATAATCTCATTACCCCAATAAAACTGCATTCAAACTGCACTCAACTGCACACGGTCAGTCAAAATGCAACCCAAATTGACGAAATGATGCCCGACATGGCTGAAAATATCGATAAAGACATGAAATAAATCACAATTTCAACAAAATCTGCAATTTACTGGCCTCTCCCTTAAACGCACCCTCCCCGGAAGGGAGTTAAATGGGTCATCCAGCAAGTCCAGCACCTATTTTTAGTGCCTATCCATCCTAAAATGCGACAATATCAGCGATGGTTTAGTCCATTAAGTCCACGATTACCACACTGCATCGGGATATTTGCACCGCAACTGCACCGCAATTGCACCGATCTGCACCCGATTTTCATCGGTATGAAGCAAGGAAAGGCGACCCGTAACACTGTCAATAAAATGTGCAGAGCTATCTTTAGCTAAAAAAATGGATGTTTACTCGTTAGTAAATAAATATTCCAGGATATATATAAAATTTATCTTATAACAATTCATCCAATAAATCCATCATTTCTTTATCACCACCAGCAGGAGGCGTCCAATCCACCTGTATCACCTCCACCCCCTGTTCCTCCAGGCTTTTACTGAACTTGCTCAAGCCAAGGTTGACAATCACAAGCGGCTGTGCAAGGAGCTGTTCAATTTTCGTTTCCATGCCCACCATCTCCCTTTCCAAATAACCAGCAGCAGGCTGCAGTAGCTTTGGCATTGCTGTCGTATACCAAAACACCTGCCTCTCGGAGTATCTTTTTCTGGAAGGTTAAGTCTTGCGGATCAGCTGGGGTCCCGCATATCGATGCTAGGACAGTGAGTGAGCCTCCCCGCTGTTTATACACTTTTTTCGCTTCGTCGATAGCCTCCAGTAGCTCACCAGCTGGATCCATTGAGGCATTATAGCCTAAGATAAAATCAAGGTAGAGCACAGCCATCTGCGGGTCCCGGCTTTCGGCAATGATCCGCTGACGGCGCATTGTCCCATCGATCATCGGGTGTGGTTTGCCTACCATAAAATACTCATCCCCCATATCCACCAGGGTGTGCTGAATGCTCTTTTCAGGATGAATTAACTTATGCGTGGCCTCCAGGGGGCTATTGGAATAGACACTGATGCCTGCTTCCCGTAGGATTTGCTGGGATTGGTAACAGAAAGTGCCTCCTGCCAGGATTCCACGCAGATACTTCTGTTCCGGAGACCAGTCCGCCTTTTCTTTAGATAATTCCTTCAAATCCGCCGTACTTAATCCGAGATCTGGTGGGGTTGGTTTGCCAGACGTCATAACTGCCAGCCTGGCAGCTTCATCGATGGTACGAGTGGTCTGTAGATTGATCCTGTTTGAGGTAATTTTCGGATCGACACCGAGAAAACAACCGATCACAGGCTTTCGACAGATTGCGACCTTGTCTAGCAGGCGCGCGAGTGTTGTCGTTCCGGGTGGTTTGGAGATAACCGCGATGACGTTGGTATTAATATCTGCTTCGAGCGCCTCCATAGCAGCCAGAGCCGTCAAACCACCAATCCGCTCCGAAAGGTCATGGCTGCCCGTTCCAATCGCATGGGATATTCCGCAACCGAGGTTGTGCACCTGAGATGTGAATTCCTGCAGACCTGTTCCTGCTGCCCCGATCACACCAATATCACCTCTGCGGATGGCGTTGGCAAATCCAATCCCAACTCCGCCGATCAGGCTTGTTCCACAATCCGGGCCCATCAGCAGCACGCCCTTCTTTTTAGCCAATTGTTTCAGCTCGAGCTCGTCCTCCAGGGAAACATTATCACTGAATAAAAATACATTCATGCCTTCATTAAGGGCTTTACGGGCTTCACGGCTGGCATACTCTCCAGGGATTGAGATTACAACCAGGTTGGCATTGCTTTTTGCTGCTAAACCCTCTTCCAGCGTATGTAGCTTTGAAGCCAGGGCTTCCTCCAGGACGGCATTCAACCACCCGTCCAGGTTGTCCAGCACCTGATTAACGATCTCCATCGAATCAGCAATCACGGCGACTATCAGATCGTTGGATTGGGCCAGGTCTATATCAGCACCCTGGATACCAATATCGCTCAGCAGCTGTTTATTGGCGGGGCTGCCCATTAAAACTGCCGTTTGTTGGACACCCTCCAGCTTAAGGATGCGAGCGTTAACGGTCATCAGGAAGACAGAATCATAGTACTGGTTTTTTCGAATAACAAATCCGGAGGGCATATGAATACCTTTATACCGATATCTTATTTGTGACCATCATAGTTACGACCAAAAGCGATCAAGGCCTTTTTAAAGCATTCCAGCGGGGCACGCACCATCCCGGCGCCTATCTTTGGATAGCCAGGGTTCTTATGGGCGATGGCGGTGTCAATAATCGGTGTTATCCCGGTCTGTACCACCTTGCGAATGTCAATCCCAAGTGAGGTTCCAATAAACCCGAGCGCCGGCATGCGGTATGTGGGATGAGTGGTAACGGTGATTTTACTCATCTCGCGAGTATAAGCCAGGGCTTGCTCAGGTGTTCCACCCACCAAACTCAGGATCCCGGGAGCCCCACCAATGGTGAAGCCTCCCCATCCAACCGTTTCTGTGATGGCTGAATCACCCATATCCAACCCGGCATCTGATTCGCTATATCCAGGGATATAAAGGCCATCCACCTTTGGTGAGGGAGCCGTGAACCATTCATCACCCAAGCCACTCACCCTAATCCCGAATTCCACTCCATTTCGGCACATGGCCGTTACCACGGTGCTGTAATCAATCCCCATCACTGGATCAGCAATCGCCTTACCGCACGCCATAGCAATCCCAAGAAAGATCAGCTCGTGATTGGTCACATATTTAAGCGTCCATAACCGCTTGTCTTGCGGAAGATCGGTCTGAGCCATCGCCACCGCCATTGCATTGGCAAACAAGCTGGATGCGGCTGTGTGGCGATTATGCAGCTCGTCTCCCATCTGGAGCGCCTTGGTGATGATCGGTTTGAGCTCCAATCCACCAATGGTTTGAAGAGCCTTGCGTAAAGTTGGCGCCCAAACGTCGCGCCACAAGGTGAGACCTTTAAGGGCTTCTGGGCTGTAGTCCCCGAACTGCTGGTTGCCTTCCACCTGCCGACAATAGGCGCGGTTTCCAAAGGCTTTATTCTCGACGACCCACACGGGTGCAGATGGGGAAATAGTGCCAGCCATTGGACCGACGGTATGGTGATGGTGATTGGGTTCCAAACGCACCCCACCTTTATTCAGAAGATCTGTCGCTTCCTCAATATGGGTTGCCCAACCTTCATACAGCACCTGGCCAATTATCGCTCCCCTCTGAGCGCCACACATATTTTGCCATTCAATCGGTGGACCGGAGTGAATGACCATTTTTCCTATGAGTCCGGGGATCACCTCTCCAGCGGGTGCGATATCCAACAGTACGGGCTCAGCCTGCTTAAGGCGATCAGCCGCCTCTTCATTGGCGATTTCAATCTTCTGCTTGATATCCATATACATTCCTTTCTAGTTAGCTTAGATAATAGCGCTTAAGATGGATGGATGCTGCTAAAATCCCGGCAAGGAACCCGGTCAACAAGTCCCAGCCTGTCGAGTGTCCCAGTGAAATGAGCTTTTCAGCATGGCCTATAAGGCTATTCTCTGTCTCGCCCTGCAACAAGCCATTGGCGAGCAGGTGAAGCGGTTCAACTGTATGCCCCTCGGAGTTGTCTTTTAGAATCGTATAGCTGATCAGGTTCGTGAGCGACTTGGATTGCGTAATGAAATCTGAATAAGTACAAATTGGATCTTCATCCAAAAATTGAGGATAAAAATCAGATAATAGTCTCCTGGAGAAAAAGAATCCACCGAGGAAATCATCCCCAGAAGGGGTAAGACCTTCACCGAAACCAATCAGATAGCTTGCATTATCGAGAGTTCCACATGGATCATTTGCCATTGTTGCCTGTATCATTCGTTTTACAGCTGCCCAGGCTTTACCGAGTATGCCTTCGAAGAGGTAACCATCAGGTGTTAAATATTGACGCGCTGTCACCTGTAAGATTGAGGGGATAAAAATGCCAAAACCAGTAGGTTGATGCCGTGACGACAACCGGTCGATAAAATTAGGAATAGATGAAGTCAATTCTGATGGAGCAATAATACGGGTCGAAGAAACCTTCGATGGTCTCCAGATAGGATAAGGATGTAGATCCAGACCTCCAATAGGGTCGATCTCGAGTGTATGATTGGCGACTTGATACCGGCTACCAGGCTTCATCCTGGGTAACGACGCAGCCACTTCGATGCCCCGTTGGTGCATCGGGACGCCTTTTGGGATCAGCCAGCAAAGCTCATCCGATGAGCTCAGCAAGTAATTCGCATCGGTTACACTTGCCAGAACCGTGCCCTGATTAATATTAAATAGAGAACTTAACGCAGCTTCTCCAATGGAGCAGAGGCGCATAGGTGACTCAAATAGAGGTAGATTCATCATGCCTTCACTTGGAGTACCGCTGATTTAAGGCGGTACTCCAAGATTCTGGGTAAATAGGTTTTATTTCGGGCTACCGACTACACCCTTCACAAACCAGTCCACCGAACTCATTGCGTCAGCGGTGAGAACCTCACCAGCTGCCACACGGGTGGTTCCATCCTGGTCCACAATCGGCCCTTTGAAAACCACCAGGGTTCCGGCATCAATCGCGGCTTGCTGTTGAGCCACCAGGTCTTTCACTTCCTGAGGTACTTTTGGCCCCCAAGGAGCAATCGCCATACAGCCATCGGTTAAACCGCAGCGTAGAAAGATAGGATTCCAGGTGCCATCCAGGACGGTGGAGGCAAGCCAAGTCAGTTTACCACCTAGCGTAAAGCCAGTCCCCGAGATCCAATATTCAGGAGCAAATTGCTGTGCGGCTAAGGACTGGAAGCCAATCGAATAGACGCCGCGTGACTCAGCTGTCGAGATAATGGTTGCAGGTGAATCGACATGCATGGTGACCACATCGACTCCCTGGTTGATAAGCGAGTTGGTGGCGTCTGCATCTTTGGCAGCGTCGCCCCAGGCAAAGGTGTAGGTCACGATGGTTTGTGCGTCAGGATTGACAGATTGGGCACCCAATTCAAAAGCATTGATGAAAGTTGCCGTCCATCCCATTGGAAACGCTGCCACAAAACCAAGTTTATTTGAGGTGGTCATTTTTCCAGCTGCAATGCCCATCAAATACCAGCCGTCGGGAGGGTTGCCATAGAAATTGGCAAAATTATTCGACATTTGCCAGCCACCGGCATGCTCAAAAATGACATCCTGATATTTCTTAGACAGCTCAAGAGCAGGGTCCTGGAAATTATAGGCGGTGGGGATAATCATCTTCGCGCCTTGAGAAATCATGTTCTCCATTGTCGAGGTCGCAGCATCGTCAGCCACATTTTCAGCCTCGATGATTTGTACACAGGCGATGTTATCCTTTATAGCCATCACTGCTTCATGCATGGCCTGGTTATAACCCGCATCGGTGACTGAACCACCGTAGAGGGCGCCGACGATCAGGCAGGGTCCTTCTGCAACCGGAGCGGTGGTGGGAACCTCCGTGGGCACAGGCGGCATGGTGGGTTCAACCACCACTGTCGTCGCAGTTGGCTGTGTGATCTGGGCCGGTGGCGCTTCTGTGACTGCCGGTGCGACAGTAGTGGCTTGCGTGCAGGCAGAAAGCAACATGACTGCACAAAGCATTACAGCGAGCAAGGTGGACACGTGTTTCGTATTCATTAATTCTTCTCCTTTTTTATGGTTGGTTTTGCGATAATTAGTCCGGTAAGTAATATATATAAAATAAATGGTGTTTCCTCCTTCCGTCGATATATCCATACTTGTATTATTCAGTGCCAAGGTATACCCTTCCAAGGCTTGCGGGGGCAGAATGCTTACGATTGCCTCCCCAGGCGATCAACACGATTAAGGTGAGCAAATACGGGATAGTGTCCAAGAGAAATGGCGATATTTGGACCCCGCTGGATTGCAGCAATAACTGGAACGCCACCGCCGCGCTGAATAGTAGCGCCCCGATAATTGCCCGTAAGGGGTGCCATTTTGAAAAGATCACCAGCGCCACGGCTATAAAACCACGTCCGGCGGTCATGTACTCAGTCCAATTCATGGCGTAGGCGATAGCCAGCTGTCCCGCGCCTAACCCGGCTAACATCCCACCAGCAAACAACGCCTGGTAGCGTATCCGGCTTGGGTTCCGTCCGGACGCATACGCGATATCAGCATTTTCGCCTACCGCCCGTACCCCCAATCCCCAACGCGTGCGAAATAGCAGCCACCAGACGAAAAAAGCCATCGGAATAACCAGGTAGATAAGGGGATCAAATTTAAACAGTGAAGTATAAATCCGAGGCAGATCTCCCAACCCGGGCAACAAAAACCGTGGCAAGCTGTTGATTTTCACGCCTACGAAGGATTTCCCGATCAAAGCGCTCAAGCCAAAGCCACAGAACATCAATGCCAGCCCGCTAGCCAGCTGGTTGGCTTTACGAGTAATCACCAAGTATCCCAAGATCATATTCATTAAACCGCCTGCCAGCACCGCTACCAGGATACCCAACCACGGGCTGCCCGATAAGGAGGTGATCGCGAACCCTGATGAGGCGCTCACTAACAGCACTCCCTCGAGACCAAGGTTGACGATTCCGGAACGTTCATCGATCACTTCTCCCAGGGTGGTGTAAAGGAGGGATGTCCCGGAAAAAATCGCGCTGGATATGACTCCAAGAATGGCAAGCAGGGTCATGATTTTTTTCCTTTGAAGAGGCTAGGGCGAGCCAGTACCACGAACAATGTGAATGCTAAAAGCAGGTTGATGACGGAATAGGGCACCCCGCGTGTCAGCTGGAGCAGGTTACCACCGGTGATAATTACCGAGACCACAAACGACATGAGTACGATCCCCAACGGTTCACCCCCCGCCATCCAGCTGATCATGAACCCCATGAAACCGAGGCTCATTGAGAAGTTCAGCAGCAATACCCCGTAAAATCCCGATACTTGAGACATGCCCGCCAATCCGGCGATAGCACCACCCACACACATCACAATAATTAGATATTTCTTCAGAGGAATTCCATTACGACGAGCAGCTTGGGCGTTGTTCCCAATTGCACGCATTTCCAGTCCCCAGCGCGTGTATTTCATGAAAAGCCAAAAGAGGACTAACAAGACCAGCCCGATAACCAGCCCAAGATGGATGCGTGTGCCAAAAAAAGTTGGCAGCCTGGCTGTGTCCACGAAAGTTGTAGTCTTGATGGTGTCTTTGGGCGAATGCCAAAAGCCGAAGATTAAAAATCCGACGATCTTGGGTGCGACAGAATTGAGCAACAACGTGGTAATCGTCTCATTCACTAACCCTATGGCTTTGAGGTAACCAGGGATGAAGGCCCACAAAGCACCTCCGAGCATCCCCAGGAGGATCATGATTGGCAGCAGGAGCCAGGCGGGTAAATTGGAAAAAGTGAGCGCTCCAAAAGTCGCAAAGGCTGCTCCGATGTATAGCTGCCCCTCACCACCAACGTTGATCAGACCCACCCTGGCAGGAAGTGCTACAGCCAGAGCAGTGATCAACATGGGGATCATGGAGACCAATACCTCTGAAAATCCATATGCGCTGCCTAATGTAGAAGTCAGGATATCCTTATAAGCCTGCAGCGGGTTCTTACCGGAGATTAAAAGGATGACCCCGAACAACACCAATGCTAATAAGATCATGTACAAATAGCGAATAATCTGGATGACCGTTTTATTCTGGAATATGGGAAAACGCGGTGCTACTTCACTGGTTTTAAGCATGCTCAACCTTTGAGCCAGTCATGAGATGGCCGACTTCATATACATTGGTGTTTACTGGTCTAAACTTGCCAGCGATCTTCCCAGCATATAAAACGATCAGCCAATCAGAAAGCGTAAAAAGCTCTTCCAGATCTTCTGAGATCAGCAGCACGCCAGCTCCGTTGTCCCGCGCCTGGATCAGCGCCTGGCGGGCTGCAATCGCACTCTGCACATCCAGCCCACGGGTTATATAGGATGCAATGATCAAGCGCGGATCACCGATCATTTCACGCGCTACCACCATGCGTTGCAGGTTACCGCCAGATAGAGAGCGCGCAGGAGCGTTCAGTGGTAAAGAAAAACCAAGGCGTTGATTGGATTGCTCAATATCAGTATGGACCGCCTGCCAGTCCATGCTCAGCCCACCCATCCGGGCATACTTAGCAGTGCGGGTAATGGCCATGTTCTGCAAAACGGTCATAAATGGACCGACTGACATGGTGAGCGGATTTTCTGGGATGAAAGCGACCCCACTCGTGCGCACATCTTGCACCGACTTATCGGTGAAATCTTTTCCAAAGATGAACTTCTTACCGCGTGCGCAGCGGATCAATCCCATAGCGAGCTCACCGAGCTCCTTCTGACCATTCCCTGAAACGCCCGCCACCCCTACGATTTCACCCGGATGAACTTGCAAGTTAATGGATTGTAAGGCGGTCTCCAATCCTTCCGCATGGGTCCATACATCTCTAAACTCAAGACATGCCTGAACCTGGTCTGGCTTAACTGTTTTATGTGTCACAACATTTGTACCGAGTTTTTTCTCGAACATCATGGAGATCAAGCGGTTTTCATCAGCGTCAGGACGCAGAAGCGTCCCCGCCACCCGGCCGGCGCGCAGCACCGTGATGCGATCAGCACATTCCAGGACTTCTTTCAATTTGTGGGTGATTAAGACGATGGCGTAGCCATCTTTTTTCAAACTGTCGATCACTCTAAAAAGCGCCTGAACTTCATGCGGCGCCAGCACGCGGGTGGGCTCATCCAAGATAAGCAAGCGTGCGTCAGCCAGCAACAGCTTTAGGATCTCCACCTTTTGTAATTCGCCGACCGATAGTTGTGACACCAGGGCTTCAGGGTTTACCTCCAGGCTATACTGCTCGGAGACCTGAGCAATGCGTCGATTGATACCGTTTACATCCAACACAGCCGGCAGCTGTGGGAGGAACAATGCCAGGTTCTCCATTACGCTGAGGGCAGGGATCAATGAGAAATCCTGGAAGACCATCCCGATCCTGATCGCCAGGGCATCATGCGGTGATTGGATCCTTACCGGTCGTTCGTTGACAAATATCTGTCCGGAATCTAAATGATAGAAACCGTATAAGATTTTCATCAAGGTGCTCTTGCCAGCGCCATTCTCTCCCAACAAGGCGTGCACCTCAGAGGCATAGATATCCAGGTCAATCTCGTCGTTTGCCAGCACACCAGGGAATGCTTTGGTGATGCCGCGCAATGACACTAAATTCAGTTGGGAGTTGGTCGAGCTAGGTGGTTTGAGCATGAATAAATTTTCGTCAGAAATGCGAATTCAGTTTGAATTTATCGCACTCGGAAAAGCGGATC
>Ga0153916_10003278_pt1 | contig 12037 bp, 15 predicted proteins | sample Opewatmetagenome_FD_109642 | JGI IMG/M metagenome (GOLD analysis project Ga0153916, IMG submission 109642) | Freshwater wetland microbial communities from Ohio, USA - Open water 3 Core 3 Depth 4 metaG | ecosystem: Environmental > Aquatic > Freshwater > Wetlands | place: USA: Ohio, Lake Erie...
CAGCAGCTTGCACAGGGCGACGCGGCGGCGCTCGCCGCCCGAAAGCTTCGAGACGTCGGCCTCCGACGGCGGGCAGCGCAGCGCGTCCATCGCGATCTCGAGCTGGTTGTCGAGCGTCCAGCCATCGACGGCGTCGATCTTTTCCTGAAGCTCGCCCATCTCGTTCATCAGCGCGTCGAAATCGGCGTCTTCGGGAGGATCGGCCATCAGCGCGGCGATCTCGTTATAACGCTCGACCAGGTCCGCGATTTCGCGGACGCCGTCCATGACGTTGCCCTTGACGTCCTTCAGGAGATCGAGCTGCGGCTCCTGCGACAGATAGCCGACGCGCACGCCGACGGCGGCCCAGGCCTCGCCCGAGAATTCCTTGTCGATCCCCGCCATGATCTTCATCAGCGTGGATTTGCCCGCGCCGTTGGGGCCGATGATCGCGATCTTCGCGCCCGGCATGAACGACAGGGTTATGTTCTTCAAAACCTCCTTGCCGCCCGGATAGGCTTTGGAGAGGTTCTTCATCACATAGACATATTGGACGGCCACGACTGCTCAACTCTTGTTCTTGGTTTTGGGGATGCGCGCCTCTACCCGACACGTCGCCGGTTGGCAAATCGCCGGGCAGCTTTTACCAAGGCTCATGCACAAAACATCTCTCCTCCTCGCCGCCCTCCTCACCTTCACCCTTCCCGCGAACGCCGCCGAGCCCGCCGACGCCGCCGCGAAGCTGCGCGATCAGGCCCTGGCCGGCAACCGCGCCTGGGAAATCGTCGAGGGTCTCACCACCGAAATCGGCCCGCGCCTCGCCGGCACCGAGACCGAGGCCCGCGCCCGCGACTGGGCGGTCAGGAAGCTCACCGCCCTCGGCTTCGCGAACGTCCGGATCGAGCCGTTCGACATGCCGGTCTGGGTGCGGGGCAGCGAGGACGCGGCGATCGTCGCGCCCTTCCCGCAAAAGCTGCACCTCAGCGCACTCGGCGGCTCCGGCTCGACCGGCGACAAGGGCCTTGAGGCGGAGATCGCCGCGTTCGACAGCGTCGATGCGCTGAGCGCCGCCGATCCCGCCGCGGTGCGCGGCAAGATCGTGTTCGTCGACCACCGCATGATGCCGACGATGGACGGGTCGAGCTACGGCTTCTTCGGCGCGGTGCGCCGTACCGCGCCCTCGATCGCCGCGCAGAAGGGCGCCGCCGCGATCGTCATCCGCTCGCTCGGCACCGATCATCACCGCAATCCCCATACCGGCCAGACCAACTGGGCGGAGGGCGTGAAGCCGATTCCGGCCGCCGCGCTCTCGATCCCCGACGCCGAGCAGATCGCGCGGGCGCTCTCGCGCGGCAAGCCGGTCCGCCTTCGCCTCCTGCTCACCCCCCGCCAGATCGGCGTCCGTCCGTCGGGGAATGTCGTCGCGGAAATCCCGGGCAGCGATCCGGCGGCGGGCGTGGTCCTCGCCGGCGGTCATCTCGACAGCTGGGATCTCGGCACCGGCGCGATCGACGACGGCGCGGGCGTCGCGATCACCGCCGCGGCGGCCAAGCGCATCCTCGACAGCGGCATCCAGCCCCGCCGCACCATCCGCATCGTCTGGTGGGGCGCCGAGGAGGTCGGCCTGCTCGGCGCCAACGCTTACGCCAAGGCGCACGGGCATGAGCCGCATGCGCTCGCCGGCGAAAGCGATTTCGGGGCCGGGCGCATCTGGAGCCTCGCCTCGCGGGTGAACGACGCCGATCTTCCGGCGGTGCGCGCGATGGCGCAGGCGCTCGCGCCCTTGGGCGTGGCGCTCGGCGACAATCAGAGCCACGGCGGTCCCGACGTCTCGCCGCTCGCCGCGCTCGGCATCCCGATCATTTCGCCCGAACAGGACGGCCTCGACTATTTCGATCTCCATCACACGCCCGACGACACGCTCGACAAGATCGATCGCGCGGCGCTCGACCAGAATGTCGCGACGTGGACGGCGGTTTTGTGGATCGCGGCGAACGGCGATGCCGCCTTCGGTCGGGTTTCGACGAAACCCTAGGGCCCGCCTGCACATCCCATTTGACTATCACTTTATTTGCCGTCAGGGTTGGCGGCTGACAAGCGAGAGCCTTGTCACCAACTGAACTGGGAGGTTTGGGTGAAAAAACTGACTTTTGTTCTCGCTGCTGCGGGGCTGATGACGCTGGGCGCTTGCCAGAAGGCGCCGGAAGCGGAAACCAACGTGGCCGAAAATGCGGTCGAGACGATGGACACCGCTGTGGAAAATGTTGAGGCTGCTGCCGAAAACGTGACCGAAGCGGCGGGCAACGTTGCCGAGGCCGCGGAAAACGTCGCTGAAAACGCAGCTGCCGCGACGGAAAACGCCGCGCAGTAAGCTACGTTCAAGCGCTTGATCGAAAGGGCGTCCCTCGGGGCGCCCTTTCTTTTTATCCGCGCCTTGGCCATAGTGCCGGCATCCCCGGGGGGCCGCGCGAAGCGGCTGAGAGGCAGCTTTCGATCCGCTGCGACCCGCTGAACCTGATCCGGCTGACACCGGCGGAGGGAGGGAGCGGTCCAATTCCCGCCATTCCTTCATCGCCCGGCCAGCGACTGATGGAGAATGAAATGGCCGACATCCCCGCCCGCACCGAGCTCAAGGTAACCACCGGCCCGATTCGGGGCAGCCGCAAGATCCACGTCCAGGCGCCGGGCGGCTTCACCGTGGCGATGCGCGAGATCGACCTCGAGCCCTCCTCAGGCGAACCGAGCTTGCGCGTCTATGACACCTCCGGCCCCTATACCGACCCCAGGGCCAATATCGACATCATGGCGGGCCTCCCCGCGCTCCGCCGCGACTGGATTCTCGCCCGCGGCGATGTCGAGGCCTATGACGGCCGCGAGACCCGCCCCGAGGACAATGGCCAGCTCGGCCCCGACCGCTCGGGCGGCGTCGCCCCCTTCCCCAACGTGGTCAAGCGGCCGCTGCGCGCCAGGGCCGGCATGAACGTCTCCCAGATGCATTATGCCCGCAGAGGCATCATCACGCCCGAGATGGAATATGTCGCGATCCGCGAGAATATGGGCCGCGCCCGGCTCCGCGAGGCGGCGATCCGCGACGGCGAGGATTTCGGCGCGTCGATCCCCGATTTCGTCACCCCCGAGTTCGTCCGCGACGAGGTCGCCCGCGGCCGCGCGATCATCCCGTCGAACATCAACCACCCGGAATCCGAGCCGATGGCGATCGGCCGCAACTTCCTGGTCAAGATCAACGCCAATATCGGCAACTCGGCGGTCGCCTCCGATGTCGCGAACGAGGTCGACAAGATGGTCTGGTCGATCCGCTGGGGCGCGGACACGGTGATGGACCTCTCCACTGGCCGCAACATCCACGACACCCGCGAATGGATCGTCCGCAATTCCCCCGTCCCCATCGGCACCGTGCCGATCTATCAGGCGCTGGAGAAGGTCGGCGGCATCGCCGAGGACCTGACCTGGGAAATCTTCCGCGACACCTTGATCGAGCAGGCCGAACAGGGCGTCGACTATTTCACCATCCACGCCGGCGTCCGCCTGCCCTACATCCCGATGACCGCGAAGCGCGTCACCGGCATCGTCAGCCGCGGCGGCTCGATCATGGCGAAATGGTGCCTCTCCCACCACAAGGAGAGCTTCCTCTACGAGCATTTCGAGGACATCTGCGAGATCATGAAGGCCTATGACATCGCCTTCAGCCTCGGCGACGGCCTCCGCCCCGGCTCGATCGCCGACGCCAACGATGAAGCCCAGTTCGCCGAGCTCTACACCCTGGGCGAGCTCACCCAGATCGCCTGGAAGCACGACGTCCAGGTGATGATCGAGGGCCCCGGCCATGTGCCGATGCACAAGATCAAGGCCAACATGGACAAGCAGCTCGCCTCCTGCGGCGAGGCGCCCTTCTACACGCTTGGGCCGCTCACCACCGACATCGCGCCGGGTTACGATCACATCACATCCGCGATCGGCGCGGCGATGATCGGCTGGTTCGGCACCGCGATGCTCTGCTACGTGACGCCGAAGGAGCATCTCGGCCTCCCCGACCGCGACGACGTCAAGGTCGGCGTCGTCACCTACAAGCTCGCCGCCCACGCCGCCGATCTGGCGAAAGGCCACCCGGCGGCCAAGCTCCGCGACGACGCCCTCTCCCGCGCCCGCTTCGAGTTCCGCTGGCGTGACCAGTTCAACCTGTCATTGGACCCCGACACCGCCGAGCAATATCACGACCAGACGCTTCCGGCGGAGGGCGCCAAGACCGCGCATTTCTGCTCGATGTGCGGCCCCAAATTCTGCTCGATGAAGATCACGCAGGAGGTCAGGGATTTCGCGGCCAAGCAGAACCAGGAGAGCGATGCGTTCATCGCGGCGGAGGAGGCTGAAGCGGGCATGGCGGAGATGAGCGAGAAGTTCAAAGAAAAGGGCGGGGAGATTTACCTAGCGACGGAAAGAGGCGGATGATTGAGAGCCGGCCTCAGCAACTTCTGTCTGACCCCACATACAACACCTTACTGCCACCGCCCTACAAGCTGGATCTGAGCCCCGTCCCGGAGCTGGTAAAGCTGTCGCTTCTGACGCTTGGCGGTGTTCAGCCCATAACTGGAGAAATGTCGCAAGCGGCAGGCGGACTCCTTTCAGATACCCCGACTCCTGGAGAGGTGGAACTGTTCCGGAACAAGGGCGCGAGGTTCCAGCTCATTTTCATTGTCCTCAACTGCGTCGTCACCGGGGTGCAAGAGGGAGTGCCGACGCTGGCGCCGTTCGCGATCAGCCTCATTCCCTCATCCAAGCGCGGGGAGGTTACGAGTTCCGAGATCGATTTCGTAGCCTCTGTGGCGGGCACTGAACCGCTCGGCGGGGACACAGCCTACGTAGGTCTCGACCCATTCCGGGGCGATTGGAGAATGTGGGGGAATGTAGAGGTGGTCGTCGGTGCCAAGCCGCGAAGCGGCTTCATGGACGAGCTTGGGCTCGTTTATGATCATTACTTCTTAGCAACAGATCATGATCCCTCTGACATAGCGATGTTTCTGCCGGGTTTGCCGGAGGCCGTGCGTCAGCGATACTTTCGTCACCGGGCGAAGCTTTTGTTCACTCCCTTCCGGCGGCTCGAAGGGCGCCGTGTCTGGGGCGTGGAGACCCCGATCGAGTTGTTTGTCTTTCAAGAGCTGGCCAGGCGAGGAATCCCGTTGCCTCAGCCACAGGTCATGTTCTTCGAAGATGGAAGCTCATTTCCTTCATTGTACGATTCCTGGAACTACTTCGGCGCAGACAAGGGCGCCGGCCTCGTGACCGAAGCGGATTTTTACTTCGCCGACCAGAAGGTTGCCGTATTCTGTGATGGTTCTCACCATATCCGCCGGCCTCAGAGGATGCGCGACGCTGCGATCGATGCCAAACTCACTACGTTTGGAGTGAAATCTGTTCGGCTCCCGGCCAGGCAAATCATGAATGATCTGGTTCAATCCGTGGATCAAGTTACAGCAAGCTTGGAGTGATGGTGAGCGCTGCCGAGTTGATCTCGGTCCAAGCTCCCTGCGACGTACATTGCTAGGAGACCAGCTCACAACTAGGCTGTCGCCATGGCGACTGCACCAGAGATTCCACTCGACATCCGCGAGCTGCTCCACGACTGCATCTTGGCGTTGTTCTGGCCGAAGAAGAAGATAGCCGAGTTCCTGGTGAGCGTAGGCTACCCTGAAGTTCTCGACACAGGTGAAAGTGTCACGCGCCATGGAATTATTGCGGAGGCATTCTCGAGGCTCGGCCGCCGCCCCGATCGTGGTTACGCGATCTTTCGGCAATTATATACTTGAGTGAGCAAGTCAGATGTGCGAATCATCCGAACGACAGGCCGGCGTGCTGATTGCAATCTCCCCCGAGACGATTGATCGCGGGGTTAAATGTCTTCGCTATTGGTGGGATTCGGATGAGCCGGATGATCGGGTGATTGTGCGCGCTCTAATTTCAGAAGTCCTAGGTGAGCGTGCCACATTTTCGAAGCGATGAAGCCGTGGATTATGCCGTCCAGTCGTTCGATTTCGCGTAGCAGTCCCGAGACGCGAGCAAGATCAACCTGCGCCCTATCCATCTTTTCTGCGAAGCGCAGCATATGCATGTTTGTGACTGTGAATGAGCCATCCTCTTTCGGCTCCAGGTTCCATGATCCATGAATTATGTGGTTTCTTGCGCGGGCAGCCGTCTTCAAGCTGGTCTGAATATGGCTTGCGAGGGTCTGATATTTCGGGATTTGGCCATAAAGGGTACGGACGCACCTACGCCATAAAGCCAGCTTGGTTTTGAAGCTGCGGGGCGGCTCTGATGCCAATGCGGCGATGTTGGGATATTGCATCATGGATGATATATCCATGGACAGACCCGTCTCGATACGGCTCCAAACGACGACCAGATTGCCTATTGCCGCGAACAATTCGGCTGACATTGGCAAGGGCTCAGACTTGATCGACATTATCGGTGGATAGGTGTCAGAGAAGGATTCAGACATGAGTAACAACCCAGCAAGCGACACCTATTCCGAAGCGGAAACGGTGGCCCGTCGCGAGGCGGCGCTAAAGAAGATGCTCGCCACCCCTCACAAGTCGCACGAGGCTAGCAAAGGGAAGCGCGCGGAGTCTCGCAAAAAGGGGTGACGGTGGTAGCCTAGCGGAAGCTGGGCACCCTAGGATCGTCGGGAAATGGAACCCCCTCGTCAAGCTGAAGGCTCTTCAGGCATGAAAGCAGAAACATCGCGTTCACGAAATCCATCCGTACCGACCGGACGCCGCCACCGTCCGCAGTCTGGTATTGAAGGGTCACGAAATCAGGGTGATCCTGTTTGTCATGTGCGATATGGACGCCCAGTATTCGATCCGCGTTTGAAACCGGAACTGGTGGCACGGTGACCGCCCATTCCCCGTAATGCTTGTCGCCTGTTTTTCCCATCGCCTCACTCCCAATAGCGCTTCCTGCGCTCGCCTCGATGGAGCGGGATGGTAGCGATTTTAGGCGGTGAGTCGATCAATCCGCCGATAGGTCAGACGACGGCCTTCACCGCCCTTGAGAACCAGCGCAGCGCGCTCGCCATCGGTCAGGGTGCGGGTGTTGTAACGGAAGTCGAACTCGCAGGTGTAGCGGCCAAGGTGCGCCTCGCTCATATGGTGGTAGGTGCCGATCACGCCGCGCTTGAAGATGGAAAAAAAGTTTTCGGCGGTGTTGCTGTGCTTGAAACCGCCGAGGGTGACATACTCTTTCGCGCTGTGATTGACGACCGAATGACCGGCGAACTCGCGACCGACGCGGGTGTAAACCATCGCTTCGTCGGTCATCAACCACGAGGCGCGATCAACGTTGGTCACAATCAGGCTGCGAAGGTGTTTGGCGTTCACGTTGGCGACGTGAAACGAGCGGACGTTGCCGTCACGCTCGACCAGCGCGACAACAGCCTTCTTAGGGGCGGGGCGACGGGTGGCGCGGTTCTTGGCCTTGCCGCCGATATAGGTTTCATCGGCTTCAACGACCTTGTTCTGACCGCCAAGGGGGCCGCCATTGTCCGCACCGTCCATCGCTTCGCGGATGCGGTGGCAAAGGAACCATGCGGTCTTGTAGGTAACGCCGATATTGCGGGCAATCTGGCTGGCGCTGATACCCTTCTTAGACGACGCCAGAAGGTGCGTAGCGAGCAGCCATTTGTGCAGGGGAACGTGGCTGCGCTCCATGATCGAACCGGTGCGGACGGTGAACTTGTCGCGGCAATCGTTGCACTGGAACATGCCAGCCTGCGTCTTGCCGCCCATGCGCGTGACGTTGGTCGAACCACAATGAGCGCAAACGGGAGTGCCGCCCCAACGCGACGCTTCGATGTGCGCGGTGGCGGCTTCTTCGTTGTGAAAAATGGGGTCGGTAAGGTTCGTCATCGCATTGTTCCCTGTCTGTAGGAAAACAATGGCTTAGGCGGGCTGCTAAGTCAAGTATATAATTGCCGATCTTTCAGACAATGATCGACCGCCTGGTCAACTGGTCCTACTTTGACCCTTACTGGTTTGACCGAGTTCCCAAGCTAGATCGAGCTGAAGCCGAAGCGGCATTGAGACGATTGCGTGAAGCAGTAGCGAACAGAAACTCAACCACGGCAGCGCGGCGGGAAGCCGCTACTACTGCTCAGAAGAAACAGGTCGATAAAGCTGATCTATCTGCGCTCACGCTCGCTTTTCAGAAGATGTGCGGCAGTGGGATGACCGTTCAGGCCCGAGGGCGGCTCTTCGAACGCTTCTTGCAAGAACTTTTCAATCGACAGTCCGTCAAGATGGGAGATCCTTTTCGCATCATTGGTGAACAAATCGATGGAACCTTCAAGTTCGAAGGTGAGAACTATATTGTCGAAGCTAAATGGCAAGACCCCGTGTCAAGCACGGGGGATCTTTACAAGTTTTCATACAAGGTTGATGGCAAGATGCACGGTCGTGGTCTATTTATATCTGTTAATGGTTTCTCGAATGAAGCGATTAGAGCGATCGTGGTCGGCAAACAGATCAAGACCATGCTGATGGATGGGGAGGATCTATCCTACGTACTCGAGGGACGAATACCTTTGGAGAAGATGCTCGACTTCAAGATACGGTCGGCGCAGACGCGAGGTGACGTTTACGTCTGTGCCTTGCGCGAGGCATCCAAGCTCTAGGGGTAGCCAGGCGAATTCCGGGGACACACCAATTCCGGGGACACCGGCAATTCCGGGGACACAATACTTAATTCCCTTCATCCTCCGCCGGCCCCATTCCCTCACATTTCCACCCCCACAATTTTCCCAGGATTAAAACCGCCCGCCCCGTCGTTCTCCCTTCACCCACGCTTTGAAAGGGAGACACAATGATGACCAACCGGAAAACCCTCGCCCTCGCCGCTTACGCCCTGGCCGCGATCGCGGCGCCGGCCGCCGCCCATGCCCCCTCGTTCGAGGAGCAGCGCGCGCATGAGGAGGAGGCGCTGATCATCGCCGCGCCGATCGCGGGGATCGAGAACCAGCTCTGGTTCAACTATCAGGTCGACGTCTTGGAGACGAAGAAGGAGCTGAAAAGCGACCTCCGCCACGCCAGCGACAGCGAGGATCTGCGCGACGCCTGGGATGAATACCGGGTCGAGCTGGCCGATACCCGCCACACATACGTCAAGAAAATGCAGAGGCGCGGCTATCGCCAGCTCAAGGTGACGGTCGGCGGCTGAGCGGACTCAAACATGACCGTTCGTGTCGAGCGCGGACCGAGCCTGTCGAGGCCCGCAGTCGAGACGCGCCCGTCGAGACACGTCCCTCGACGGGCGCGTCTCGCCGGGCTCGACGCTGCTCGGGACGAACGGTTGAAACGGCCCGAAGCCCGTCGCCGGTCAGACGGATCGACAACATAATCAAAATTTGCAACGATTGCGCGAGATCGCCCTTGGGGGGCTACGATGACACGACGCAACGTCCTCGCGATTACAGGCTTCTTTGGACTCTTAACAGCCATGATTGGCGTTATAACCGCATGGTATCAATATAAGGTTGTGGCCGAAGACAAGGCTATCATCGAAACTCGCCCAGCCTCTCCTCAGCCTCAAGATGATCCCAGACTAGGTGACAGCCGGGTCAGCGATAATCCTGGCCCATCAACAATTATCCACTCCGATCCCCGCAACCAAAACGACAGCCATCTGAATGGCGACACTGTACCTTCACACGAAGCCAGCTCTCCTGCCATCCAAACAGGCCGAGAGGAACAGAACCTGGAGAGTGCGACCCCGAAAAGCAAAATAACCCCGCTCTTTACAGTATCGAGTGCACAGGAATCTGGTCGGTCTGGGATTTCTGAATCCTCTACCCCGAGTGTATTTCGAATGAAAAAAGATATACCAACAGATATGTTCAGTAAGGGCGCAATGTATACATTGAAGAGTATTTTATCAGACAGAGTAATGTTATTTGATTCAAACGGGTTTCCTTTAACGTTAAATATCGGACAGAGAAAAACTCTCAAAGATAGCGGGTGTAAAATAGATTTACTTCGTACAAGTCGAGAGGGTTTAGGAAATGCACCTCCGTCTCGTGAAGAGTCTTTACGAGACTGGGCAGAATTCAGAGCCTGGTGCTGAAGTTATATACGTACATCTTTTGGTCCTTCGAACTCTGGGAACACAATATTCAATTCCTCGTACCGATTGCGCCCCGCCCCTCACCTCTTCTTCACAAACTCCGCGCGCAGCACCAGACCCTTGATCCCCTCATAGCGGCAGTCGATTTCCTGGGGATCGCCGGTCAGGCGGATCGATTTGATCAGCGTGCCGCGCTTCAGCGTCTGGCCCGCGCCCTTCACGGCGAGATCCTTGATCAATGAATTAGGTATGTGTCCCCGGAATTCCGGAATTCCGGCGGACGAGTTCCAGCCCCGTCCGCCTATCCTCGCTTCAGCCTTGCCTCCCGATCCCCGGGACGATCATCCCGACCCGGCGGCGATATTCGACATAGGTCTCGCCGAAGCTTGCGACGAGGTCGCGTTCTTCGAAGCGGATACCGATTAGCAGGTAGACCGAAAAGCCCATGGCCAACAGCAAGTGGCTGTAGGTCATCTCGGGCGTCGCCCAGACCGCCAGGAATATCCCGGAGTAGATCGGATGCCGTACGTACCGGTAGAACAGCGGCGTTTTGAATTCGGGAGCCTTCGGCGCCTGCCCCCTGAAATACCGCCACGCCTGCGCCAGGCCGAACAGCTCCCAGTGGTTGATGAGATGCGTCGCCACGAATAGGATCAGCCAGCCGAGCGCGAACAGGCCCCACAGGACCAGCCGCAAGGCCGGAGTGTCGACCGACCAGACCGTCCCCGCAATCGGGAACCAGAACGCGTACATCGCAGCAAGGGCAAGAGCCGTCGCCAGGCAATAGACGGAGCGTTCGATCGGCCGCGGGACGACCTTCATCCAGCCCATCTTGAAGCTCTGCCGCGCCATGATGCTGTGCTGCAGGCCGAACAGGGCAATCAGGCCGATATCGACCACGACCGCCAGGCTCGCGGGACCTTCGAGCCCCTTGTCTACATTGGTCGGCAACGCGGGGAACCCCGCCACGAATCCAATCAGATAGACGAAGGCGATAAAGAACGCGAAATAGCAAGCAGCTGAAATCAAGAGATAAACAAGACGACTCATGGCTTCTCTCCTCGAAGACACGCGTCAAAAACCCCCGATATCCTGTCGAGATACCGGAAGTTTAACATGAATCGCCTTGAATTGCCGAATCGGCAGGCGGCAATCAGCCTACGATTTCTTCCGGCTTGAAGAAGAAGGCGATTTCGATCACCGCATCCTCGTTGCTGTCGGATCCGTGGACCGAGTTCGCCTCGATGCTTTCGGCGAAGGTCTTAGTGTCTGCGCCGAAATTAAGTTGAGTGATATCAGCAGGTTAAATTGACGTCTGCCCTGATCGCTGATTCTGCAATTCCGGCCGCAATTCCGGGGACACAATACCTAATCCCCCTCGGCCTCCAGCGCACAGAGCGGCGCGTCCATCAGGCTGACCCACACTGGCTCAGCCCCGCACAGCGGGGCGGGAGGGCGCTCACCCTCCCCCTCACCTTTTCTTCACGAACTCCGCCCGCAGCACCAGGCCCTTGATGCCTTCGTAGCGGCAGTCGATTTCCTGCGGGTCGCCGGTCAGGCGGATCGACTTGATCAGCGTGCCGCGCTTCAGCGTCTGGCCCGCGCCCTTCACGGCGAGGTCCTTGATCAAGGTCACGCTGTCGCCGTCGGCGAGCAGGTTGCCCACCGCGTCACGCACCTCGACCGCACCTTCGCTGGCCTTCCTGGCGGCCGCGTCCGCGGCGCTGATCCACTCGCCGGTCGCCTCGTCATAGACATAGTCTTCGTCGTTTCCCTGGCTCATGCCGCGATCTCCCGTCTGGACCGGCCGGTTAAGGCCACACCCTCCGCCCCTCGCACCCCGGGGCCCTTTCCGGCAAGCAAATTCGCCCCGGCAAGGGTGCGTATGTTCATGCCCCTTGACATTTCTATCCAGATAGGTTATTCACGC
>Ga0153916_10003280_pt1 | contig 12034 bp, 16 predicted proteins | sample Opewatmetagenome_FD_109642 | JGI IMG/M metagenome (GOLD analysis project Ga0153916, IMG submission 109642) | Freshwater wetland microbial communities from Ohio, USA - Open water 3 Core 3 Depth 4 metaG | ecosystem: Environmental > Aquatic > Freshwater > Wetlands | place: USA: Ohio, Lake Erie...
CCCGTGGATGACCTGCTACATTCTCCAGTATCACGACCGCTCCCTGCCGCAGGACCATGAGTATGTCCGCACCAGCCGCGAGCGCATGTTCGGCCGCAAGTTCGAGGACATCATCGTCGGCCGCGAAGATCGTCTTCCGCAGGTGCCGCCGAAGCTCGAACCGCTTCGTGCCGCGCTGCGCGACAGCAAGTGGCTGGGCGGCGACACGCCGAACTATGCCGATTATCGCGCGCTGGCCTGTTTCCTGTTTCTCGCTTCGGTCGCGGATACGCCCGCGCTCACCGACGACGATCCGCTCAGGGACTGGATCGAGCGCGGGTTCGATCTTTATGGCGGGCTCGGCCGTCATCCGGGCTTGAGCCCGATCTTCGGCCTCAAGCTGCGCGAAGGTGATCCGGAGCCGTTCAACAAGAGTCCCGTCGGCGGGCTTGTCTCGCGCAACACCGGCCCCCAATCGACCGCGGGAGAGACGGCGCGCCTTCGCGGTGAAGGACCAGGTGGCACGTGGGGTGCCAGGTCCTGATTGCACGCCGGCCCTGAGGGGCGGCTTCTGCGCATCAGGGAACGGGAAGACTGGTGCGGAGGAGAGCATAGAACAAAATTTGTAAGGCATTGAATTCGCATAGCTAAGTGCGCGCAGCGATCAGACCGGTACCAACGGGATACCAGCATGCCCCTTTTGGTGAAAGAGTTCAGTGCCTAATTGTGCTCTGGAGCGTTTGCTGTGGAGCCCATCGGGCGAGGACGCAACCTGTCTTCGATCAACAGGCAAACCCGTCTGCCCGGGACGGGCTACGAGACATGGCCGCGAACGGTGGCCGGGCAGTTATCAAGCGGGCGCGAGCAAGGGCGCCGTATTGGCTCTTCGGGTAGCCAGCGCCATAGCGGAACGATAGCCGGGCGATAGCCAAGCTATGGCTGCGCCGATACCCAAAAAGGGCCCGACATCGGATCGAGGGTGAATTGAAGAGCCGGTGAAGAGGGGCTCAAGAGCGGTCGAAGAGAGTTTGAAGGGAATTTGAAGAGCCATCGAAGAACGGTTTGAGGGCTTTTCACCCATGTTCGGGCGCTCCCGCAAGCACCCACCAAGCACCCCTGCAGCACCTCGGCAAGCACCTGCAGGGGCACAACGGCGGGCATAACCGTAGGCAGGCCACAAGGCGAAAGGCAGCGTGGGAAGTGAGACAGGGGGTGGTTACCGTTCAAGACAAGTTCTGTGGGGAGCTCTGATTACGCTCCAGAGCGCGTTGATGTGGCCCGAGTGCCCCGGCAATCTGTCGGGCGCCATTGGGCGTGATAATCCGAGGGCCTTTGTCGTTGGGAAAGAAGAAATCTTCGGGCTTCGAAGCGGTCGGTTATCCCGAAGTCGTGGCGAACTACCGCCGCCTCGCTAAGAGCAAAGACGCCAATGCGGTGTTTGCTAAACTCAGGCGTCGTAGCGTGCCCGACTACCACATCGAAATTCTGCTACGGACGATTGCCGGCATCCCACGCGACTGGGCGGCCGAGAATGAGCCCTGGAAGCAAGCCCAGAAACGGCGCGGGCGCATGGCCAAGAGGCTCCGGGCGCTGGCATCCGAGGTGGCTGGGGATCCCGACCTGAGCGGGCTCGGCTTCGGCCTTGGCGCTATGGCCTGCACTGAGGCAGACGGTGACGGCTTCCAGACATTGGCCAGCCTGCTCGAAGCCGCGGCGTCGTCATTGGAGCCGCGCGATGTGCCCAATGTGGAGACGCCCGGCGGAACTATTCTGACCGCGGCGGAGTTTGACCGCAGATTGCGGCCGCGGCGGAGGGCGTCGCTGCAGTCCTACGCGCTACTCGCGATATTTCAGCTCCTGGAGCCACATTTTCGGCGCGCGCCTAACAAGGAGGCAGAGACTCTTGCGTCGATCTTGCTACGCAAGCCGATCAAGCCGGGAACGGTAACGCAGCTCAGGAAATCAACCCGTCGTACCTACCACCGCAACTAGAGTGAACAATTCGGTCTGCCAGATCGCAGATCTACATTTTTCGACGTGGGAGCATTTCTCGCGCAAGCTACGTCCATTGAAGCGCATACGGAGAAGGCTGCATGTCCGCGAACGTCGAGCCCCAAGTCTACGATCTTGCATCGTTTTGCAGGGCCTATAGCATCTCGCGCAGCTTCGCTTATCTCGAAATTAAAGCCGGCCGGCTCAAGCCTTTCAAAGCCGGTCGCAAGACTCTGATCTCTCGCGAGGCTGCGGAGGATTGGCGGCATCGGCTCGAAGGTGCAACAGCCGGAAGTGCAATTGCCAGTCCGCCAATGGCGAGCCTCACCGTTAGGTGACTCACGAGAAACGCTAGGCTTCTACAGCTTGGTCCTCACGCCGAAGATATGCGAACGTCATCACCCTAGTCTGACATGCGGTGCGCGCTTGTCCGGACAGATCGGAATGTTATTCAGTCAATGGAAGCGCGCGCAGGTGCTTGCGTCTAGGGAGCGCGTTCATGCGGCTGACTTTCGGTAAGCCAGCACGCTCAACATCAGAATTCCGGCCGATGCTGAGACGACGGATGCGGCGAGAATTCCGATCTTGGCGGCGGTGAGCATGGCGGGGGCATAGGCCTGGCCGGCAATGAACAGGGACATCGTGAAGCCGATCCCGGTCAACAGACTGCCCGCCGCCAAAAGGGGCCAACTTAATCCCGCGGTTCGTGTCGCCAAGCCGAGGCGAACGGCGAGCCAGGTGAAGACGAACACGCCGATCGGCTTGCCGAACACCAGCGCTGCGAAGATCGCAGCGGAGACCGGCCGCCAGAGATCCAGACCGGAGATCGTGACCCCGGCATTGGCCAAAGCGAAGATCGGCATGATTGCGAAGCCGACCCAAGGGTGCAGCATCATTTCGAGACGTTCGACGGGCGAGAGGGCCTCCATCACCGCGGTGCCGGCGCGCCGGAGGTCGCGGCGCTCCGCCGTATCCCCGCTCCAGCGCTCGCCCGTCTCATAGGCCAGCACGCGCCCCAGGATTGCGCGCAGGCGTGCGTCGTTGACCCATGCTCCGGTCGGCGTCATGAGGCCAAGGATCACACCGGTGAAGGTCGGATGCAGGCCGGACGTATCGAAGCAGAACCAGATTGCGCCCCCGACCAGGAAATAGATCGGAACACTTTTGATCCCGATCCATGCGGCGCCCGCGACGGCGGAAAGGCCGAACACGCCCATCGCCAGCGGGAGCCAGTTCAGCGCGTGGCCGTAGCCGAACGCCACCACCAGGATCGCCCCCACATCGTCGAAGATCGCCAGCGACAACAGAAAGAGCCTCAGAGTCGGCGGGATTCGGGAGCCGAGGAGCGCAAGGCAGCCGATGACGAAGGCGGTATCGGTGGCCATCACCGTGCCCCAACCGCGAATTCCGGGATGGCCGGCGATCAGGACAAGATAGATGGCTAGGGGCACGAGCATGCCGCCGAGTGCGCCGGCGATCGACAGTGCCGCCATGCGCAGATGCCGCAATTCCCCCAGGACGAGCTCGCGCTTGAGTTCGAGGGCGACGACAAAGAAGAAAAGCGTCATCAAGCCATCGTTGATCCAACCCTGCAGCGGCCTGGCCACTTCCCATGCACCGAAATGCAGGCCGACCGGTGTCTGCCAGAACGCCAGAAATGGCGTGGACCAGGCCGAATTCGACAGGATCAGGGCCGCGAGAGTCGCAAGCAGCAATGCGCCCCCGGCCGCCGCTTCGATCTTGAGGAAGCGCGTGAAGGGGCCGGTGAAACGGTCGGCCATCTCATGCGGAAGGCCCGTGCTCTCCCGAGGCATCGTACTCGTATGCTCCCATGGCTCCGTCCGGCCCAAAGGCGCGGTCTGCCGCGCAAAATCTCACGATGTGGCACAAGCCCGGCGTATCCACGCCGAGCCCATGCTGGCCGACGATTGAATATTACCTGATCGGCAAGCCAATAGCTTGCCGCTCCGGGCGCAAGGTCAGCGACGCGGGTGCGACGGCGCAAAGATTGGTACCCACGCATTCGTCTGATAAAATGGGTTAGGTGAGGTTGGCATCCGGAGCGTTTGATCCAGGTATGTCGCTGATGCAAAACCCAAACTCTGTTCGGACCGGCGCCGCTTGGTGGCGCTGGCGGCACCGGAAACCCGAAATTTTGCGGCAACAACCCGCGCTGCCGCATTTGAGCGCTTGCGTGGCCCTCCTTCTCTTTTGCATGACCGTTCCCGGTCCGCGGGCGCAGGCCGCTCCGGCCGTTCCCCCCGGCGCGTGGTTGATGGGCACGAAGGTGGCCATTCAGATTTTCGATTGCAGTGCCATGCTGTGCGGCCGGGTCATCTGGCTGAAGGCGTCGCTCAATCCGGAGGGCCTGTTGAAGCGCGACACGCTCAACCCCGATCCGGCACTGCGGGAGCGCCAGGTGTGCGGGCCGACGATCATCTGGAACGTGCGTCCCAAAGGCGACGATACCTGGGAGGGCGGCTGGTTCTACAATCCGGACGACGGGGCGACCTACAGGGTCTCGATGGTACTTAAATCCGCAGACGTGATCGTGGCGCGGATATATTGGGGCCTTCCGATCTTCGGCGAGACCAGAACCCTGGTCCGGGTTCCGATGGGCACATCGGCAGGATGGTGCTGAGCGGCGGCCTGCGGCCGAATTCTCCCCGGCGCCTATAATTTCAAAAGGAAGTCGGCGCCCTGGAGCGCGGCCCAGCCTTCCGCCCAGGTGATGGCAAGCGACGGCACGGCGGCGCACAGCGCGATGCTGAGCAGTATCCCGTCCTTTTCCAGATATGCGACGGCGATCAGCATGATCAACACGCCGGGAATAATATTGGTCAACGGTACCGGCAGGAAAAGCGTAACCGCCAGCATCAGGACAATCGCGCCGACAATGCGCTTTGTCACCATGAACGGCGTATGCCAGCGCGGGCGGATGATCCTTTCCAGCGCGGCGATCACCGGAGACACGCGTTCGATCAGCTGCGCAATCCGGTGAATCGGGAACATCCGGCCTGCAACAATGCGTGGCAGGATCGGCGCTTCGCGCGCCATCATCATCTGAAAGCCGACGGCCAGCAGCAGGACACCCGAAAAAATCGAAATTCCCGGAATGATCGCAAGCAGCCCCAGCAGCAGCATGATCATGCCGAATGAGCGTTCACGAAGGCTGCGAACAAGCCACGCCACGCTCGCATGCGCTCCCGGCGCATTGTCGAGGATGGCCCGCAAGAGTTGCGAGGTTGGAACATGCTCGAGCAAGGCGTTCACGAATTTACGCTCAGCTATAGCTTCAGGCCGCGACGGACGGCGGTACTCCAGCCTGCCAGATGACACGAGATGCGCGCCGCCTGACTGGACGCCAAGCATCGTACGACCGGATCGAAAGAGGCTGCCAGCGCCATTGACTTCGTGCGGATTCGGTCATGGCTTATCGCGGCGGCCCAGGTCGCGGGCCTTCTTGACCGCTTTTTCTAGATCACTCCGGCGAAGCACCCCAGCGATCCGCTCGTGAAACATAGGAACCGCCACGAGGGCCAGTGCGCCCGCCAGGATTGCCCAATACCAGCGCGCGTCCCACACGAAGTACAAGAGCGCGGCCACTGCGGCTCCCAATGCGATCGCAACAAGACGAACAGAACCGCTCATGTTCTTCTAGTGGGTTTGCGTGCCATCCCCAGACAAGGAAGTTACCACGCCAGCGTGTAGTTGACCTTACGAGTTGCCTAATCAAATTCGCCTGTCAGCAGCATGCCGATTACGGGGACATTGCCGAGGTCGGTGCGCGTACTGCTGGCGTAGACCAATGCACGGCTATCGGCCTGGCGGTTTCGCGAAATCCGCTTCGATCTGCTGCTCGAAGCTTGCTACATTGTCGAAGAGTGAGTTGTAGTCGCGCTCGAGCTCGGCCTTGATCCGATCCCAGTTCTCGCCCGAATCGATGGTCGCGGAAACCCGAGCGTTCAGATGCTTTTGACGCGCCTCAATGTCTCCCGCCACACGCTCGAACTCGTCGGTGAACCGGCCGTGCTCCTTCAATTGACGGACGCGTTCGGCAATACGGCGAGACAGCAATGCCAGACGATTATCAAGTTCGACATGGTTGTTAGCAGGCATGGTCGGCTCCCTTGATGGCAGGCCAGGCTCTGCGCGATCGGCCATCAAGTGCTGCGGTGCGCGCGATCCATGTGCCGGCGCGATGGGCCGCCCGCCAACGCATCAATGACACGCATGAGCAGCCACGGAGGGCCGGCAATCGCCAGCACGGCCATGCCCGCCCAGATCGCCAGCGTATTGTTCAGCCTGCCGTAGGTCACGGTCTCGCCGACGATGAGCACGATGGCGCATGCAAAGACGGACATGGCGGCGGCGATCAGCGCGATCACGAGTCCGGCCTTCTCCGGCCACGCCAGACGGTTGCGCGCGGAGCGCGCGGTGGCGCGCCCGCCCGGCTGGCTTTCCGCCCGGTCTGCTCTATGGCCTTCAGCGACTGCAATCGACATCATTTGTCCGATCAGATCCGTCCCATGAGCAGCAGAACAACGACGATGATCAGCAGCACGCCGATGACACCGATGCCGCCGTGCCCGTAGCCATAGCCGTACCCGCCGAAGCGGCCGCTGAAGCCGCCCAGCAGGAAGACAACGAGGAGAATAATGAGAATGGTACCGAGCATGATCGTGTTTCCTTTCTTAGGATCGCCCTGAACGTGGAGGCGCCTCTGCCCGTGGGGGCTCTGACAGCCTCTGTTCGGATATTCCCGGATGGAAATCGGCCAACGCCGCCACCCGGCTATGTCGACCTATTTCTTGTCGATGGAGATGCTGTTGTGCCCGACGCTGATCTCGATGCCGGTCGTCTTCTGCCTTTCCTGGTAATAGAGGTAGCCGAGAACTATTGCCGCGACGGCCAGGACCCCTGCGATCAGATAGACTGGGTTGCGGTTCATCGCATGCCCCTTGCGCTATTCATCGCTATCATTTCTGTCGCGCCGGTCGCGATCGTCCTGCTGATCGCGCGAATCCCGATCGCGGTCGCGGGCGCGATCTCGGTCATGGCTGCGATCGTCGGCCTGGATGGGTTTGCCGCCCTGGAAGCGGTCGCGGCGGAAGTGCCGGCCATCGTCGCGCCGGTAATTTCGGCTCTGGTCCAGGTAGTAGAAATAGCCGTCGCTCGCCCAGTAGCCGCCGCTATAGGGCCCGTAGTAGCCGTCGTAGTATCCGCCCGAATAGGCGCCGTTGTAGTAGCCGCGCTGGAGATCGCGATGATAGCCGTACCCGCGATCGGCGACGCAGCCCGTCAGCAGGGCGATCGCCGCGCCACCGCAAAGTATTGCTGAGAATGCTTTCATCTCGTGCTCCACCGTTGGTCGCGTGGTCGTCGGGACGGCGACGCCGGCCGCGACCGGCGGGGCGGCGCTGTCATCGCGGGGACGGGCACGCACTCAAGAATGCTTCGAGGCTGGCAAGGCTGTTTTGATGCAAGTCAACGGCGCGGAATACGGGCGTCAGTCCAGGCGACGTTCCAGCACTTCCGCTTCTTGGGCTAGCGCGAAGGCGCCAGCAGCAATAGTCCGCTTGATCTCGGGATCGGTTTCCTTTTTCGCGGCGGCGATGGCGAGATAGCACAACCGACGGAGTTCCGATGGCGATCTTATGACGCAATGACTGTAGCTTAATGTAATTCGTGCGCCCTCATACACCTCGACCTTGTCTGCGAGCGGCCGGACGGCAAACAGACCGAGTGCATGGTCGTGTGCCTCTCTATCGTTTTCGCACAGAAGCGATAGCCAGTGGGGCGCCACACCCTCCTTGTCGGTAAAGCAGCAACGGTACTGACGCATGGCGATAGCCCTTCAAGTGTTATGCGTCCTGTACGAGACCAGATAAACAAGCGGTCGCATACGATTGGACGTGGAAGACGACGCACGCCCTCATCGTGGCTCCTGTACGACTCAGATGTGTATCTCTGCGGCCAGAACCTTGGACGGACATCAATTGCTACATTCCCTCCAATTCGACGACTTTACAGGACTACTTGCATCAACGAGGCCGAGTGATTCCGAATAGCAGTAAGACGGACCGCGACGAAATCGCTAGACCCACGCTCCCTGTGCCGCAGGAGCGCAATCAATGCCCAACATCGGATGAATGACGCGCACGGGGCCAGCCGAGTCCGGATCGCAGAACGCGCTTCTCCGTGCAAGTTACACTGGCGCGAATATGGGCGCTGAGCAGAATTGCTCACTTCGGGGCAGGCAGATCGGGGCTCGACGCCCCGCCGCTGCCAAGACGGTACCGCTCAGGTTTCGATCCTCGGCCATTCGTGCAGGATCGCGTTCAACAACGACTTATGAACTTCGATGTGGCCGTTGTAGTCTATGTAACCCAGGTCGCGGAATTTGTTCATGAAGAAACTCACGCGGGATCGGGTCGTTCCGATCATGTCGGCCAGCGTCTGCTGACTGATTTTCGCGAGCATCGGTTCCGGCGCCCCTTCCTTGCCGAAATTTGCCAGCAGCAGCAGTGCGCGCGCAAGCCGCTTCTCGCTTGAATTGAACAATTGGTCGACAAGATCCGCTTCGGCACGAATGGTGCGGTTCAGAAGATGGGCCATGAACATTTCGGAGAACGCCGTCTCCTCGTGAATCAGTCTTGTGATAACCGCCTTTTCCAGCCGCACGATGATCGAGTTGGTCATGGCCACGGCCGTCGCCAGGCGGCGCGGCTGTTTTGCAAGGCAACCCTCGCCGAAGAAGTCTCCTTTGTCCAAAATCGCGACGACTGCTTCCTTGCCTTGCTCCGAGACGACCGTGAGCTTCACTTTCCCCTTCTGAATATAGAAGACGGCGTCCGCGGCGTCGTCTTGCGAGAAGACCACCTGGCCTTCGTCGTAGCGCACAACGCTGCGGCCTTCCCCGATTTTGGCGAGAAAGGCCTTGGGGTCGAAGGGTTGGCGGTCTTGCTTCAGCACGAAAGAGCCGTCTCCGATCTGGTTTTCGAGAGGCAAGACTAGACGGGATCGCCCTGAAGCGTAACCCCTGAGCAAATCTGCTCAGCGCGGCCGCGATCACGCTGCTATTTCCGGCACGAGATCGAGGAAGCATCCGCGTCACACCGTGTCCGGTTCTCCCATTCCGGGACTTCACTCGCGTCTCGAGGCAAGGCTCATGAACAAGGACCGCATCGAAGGATCAGCCAAGGAAATCAAGGGCGTCGTCAAGCAGGCCGTCGGCGAGGCTGCCGGCGATGCCAAGCTTCAGGCAGACGGCAAGGCCGACGAAGTCGAGGGCAAGGTCCAGAACCTTGTCGGCGGCATCAAGGATGCGATTAAGGGGGCCTAGCCCCGTGTCGGGGCTTTGCTCCGAGTCCGAAGCCGGCCGTGTCCAAAATTGCTCAGATGGGGCAGGCGAAAGCGTACAGCATATTGGCGAACGAGCACCGGCAAGTGACCCCCCTGCCGCAAATGCTCGTCACGGGCCTCGGCGGACAAACGTTCGCCGAGGCCCCAAGCCTCCGAATCTTGAGCGAAATCAATCGATCGGTGGGACGGAAGCATAGAGTGCGGCCGTCTGCTTGTTGCGTTCGGGCCGTACGAACGAGGCTCAATCATGCAAGGCGTGGCGAATTTGCGCAGACGCCAGCAAGGAGAAACCCGATGAAAGCAATCCTGACGACGGCACTGGCGCTGTCGCTATTAGGCGGCACCGCGGTCATGGCGCAGCCGGACACGCAGCTTCGCATCAGCCAGAACGACAATCGCGATCAGCAAGACAACAACCGCCAGGACCGCCGCGATCGCAAGGCCGCGGACAAGAAAGCCGCCGACCAAACGTCCGCCGACAAGAAGGCCGCGGACGTGAAGGCGGCCCAGCAGAAGGCGGCCGATAAGACCGCCACGGACAGGCGAACGAATGACCGCGCGCCCGCCGACCAGAAGGTCAACGACCAACGCGCAAAAGACCAGGTGGACCGTGGCCGCAGGGACGTCAGACAACGCGCGAGTGACAAGGCGGTCAACGATCGAAGGGTCAATGACCAACGTAACGCAGATCAGAAGGCCATCGAACAGCGCGCCGTTGACCAGAAGAGTGCCGATCAGATCCGGCAAGATCAGATCCGGCGAGATCAGAGCCGCCAAGACCAGATTCGGCAAGACCAGATTCGGCAAGACCAGACCCGGCAAGACCAGATCCGCCAGGAGCAGATCCGCAACGGCGCGCGCGATGCCCAGGATCGCCGCGACAGCGCCGCGCAACGTGCGGATAGACGCCGCTGGTCGCGCGGCGATCGTTTGCCGGACCAGTATCGGCAGGACCGTTACTACGTCAACGACTGGCAGCAATATGGGCTGAATCGACCGCCGCGCGGTTATCGTTGGGTTCGCGACGACAACAACGATTTCTTCCTCGCGGCCATCGCGACCGGGATCATTTCTATGGTGATATACCGGGACGATCGCGATCAGCGCTGGCAGCGGCGCTATTCCCGCACCTACAGCTATAACGACGACATCTATTATCGCGAGTGCCGCAATTCGCCTGATCCCGCAGGTGTGATTGTTGGCGCGCTGATCGGCGGGCTGCTTGGCCATACTGCCAGCGGCGGGCGCACCGGTGCCACGGTCGCGGGCGTGGTGGTCGGCGGCGCGCTCGGGGCAGCGCTCACGAGCAATCTCGACTGCGAAGATCGAAGCTACGCCTACAAGACCTACTATGACGGCTTCAACGCCGGACGCGCCTATCGGAATTACAGCTGGCGCAATCCGAGCAACAACCATCGGGGCACGTTCCGCGTCGGCCGTTACTACAACGATCCGGACGGCTTCCGTTGCGCGACCTTCAGTCAGACGGCCTATATCGGAAGCCAGCGTCATCGGGCGAATGGCAGAGCCTGCCGTCAGCCGGATGGCACCTGGGCGGTTGTGAACTGACAGGGTGAACATACGAAGGCGGGAACCTCGGCCAATGCACCGAGGGTTTCCCCGCCCGAAGGAGGCAGAAGCAGAAAATGATGAAAATGCGCCATGCGCTCTTGGTTGTTGGCTTGGCCGTCGCCAGCGCTCTTCCGATTTCGGCCGCGCCGGCTGCCGCCGGTTCGGCCGCCGGGACAGGAATGCAAGCCGTTGGCTCCGGCACGCAGGTCGCCGCCGCCGACAGTCGCCGCGACCGTCACGATTATCGCGGCCGTCGCGATTACCGCAGTCGAGACGGCCATTATCGCCATCGCGACAGGTATCGTCACCGCGACCACTATCGCCATCGGTACTGCGCGTCATGGCGCTGGCACCACCATCGGCGTATCTGCCGCCGCTGGCACTGGCGCTATTGAGCCGCGCAATCATGGCCCGATACCCGGGCGCAGCTGCTGGGCAGCGGAATATTCCGTTGCCCCAAAACAAGGATTTGGAAAATGACAAGGACGCGGGGAATTCTACTGGCGCTTGCCCTCGCAGGCACAACCGCCCTTCCGGTTTCGATCGCCACGGCACCTGTCGCGAATGCGGCATCGGTCGCGGAGCTCAACACTGAGGCAAACCAGTCGCTGCAAAAGCTCTACAGCACCCATCCGTTCGCTGAGCGGCTTTCGAAGCGTGCTAAAGCGATCCTGGTGTTCCCGAACATCGTCAAGGCCGGGCTGGTGTTCGGCGGCGCATACGGCGAGGGCGTCCTTCTGGAGGGCGGGAAGGCCGACAAGTACTATAACTCTGTGTCCGGTTCGTGGGGCTTTCAGGCCGGCGCGCAATCCTTCGGCTATGCCGTGTTTCTGATGAACAGCAAGGCCGTCAGCTATCTCAACAGATCCGATGGCTGGGAAATCGGCGTCGGGCCGACGGTGGTCGTGGTGGATGAAGGTGCTGCCAAAACTCTGTCGACCTCCACGCTGAAGGACGATGCCTATGCCTTCATCTTCGACCAGCAAGGTCTGATGCTCAGCGTCAGCATCGAAGGCACGAAGATTTCGCGCATCAAGCGGTAAGTCAGGGCGGAACGGCTGCGCAAAATTGCGGCCGTCCTCACTGCCTTGCCAGACGCGCCCGCGGCGAATGCATCGGCAAGTGC
>Ga0153916_10003281_pt1 | contig 12030 bp, 15 predicted proteins | sample Opewatmetagenome_FD_109642 | JGI IMG/M metagenome (GOLD analysis project Ga0153916, IMG submission 109642) | Freshwater wetland microbial communities from Ohio, USA - Open water 3 Core 3 Depth 4 metaG | ecosystem: Environmental > Aquatic > Freshwater > Wetlands | place: USA: Ohio, Lake Erie...
CAAACCCGACCTCGAAAAGCTTCTGGAACTCCAAAAGAAAGCCGCAGAAATCCTCATGAAAGTCAAGAACACGGCAACACCCTACGATGCCATGATAGACATATTCGAACCAAACATGACGGCCCAAACCATAACCAAAACCTTCAACGAACTAAGAGAAGGACTAGTCATGCTGATAAAGAAATGTCAAAACGCTCCGAAACAACCAGACCTAACAATCTTGAAACGAAAAATCCCAGTAGAAACCCAACACAAAATAGCCAAAGCCCTTGCAGAATTCGTCCAATATGATGTCTCATCAAAACAGGCTGGGGGGAGAATAGATGAAACCGAACATCCATTCACAACAGGCTATTATGACGATGTCCGTATCACAACTCACTACTACGAAGACAACTTCGCATCATCAATATTCTCTGTTCTCCATGAAGCAGGACATGCACTTTACGAGCAGGACTTGCCAAAAGACTGGATGTACCAACCAGTCGGGTCAGCCGCTTCAATGGGTTTCCATGAATCACAATCCCGCATGGTCGAGAACATAATAGGCAGGTCACAGGAATTCTGGACAAACTTCTACCCGAAACTTAAGGAAATAACGGGCAATGCCATATCAGATGTGCCCATGGAAAAGTTTGTTCACGCCGTCAACCATGTGAGACCGTCCAAGATACGAGTAGAGGCCGATGAAGTCACCTATGGACTGCACATCATCATAAGATTCAACATCGAACGCGACCTTTTCGCAAACAAAATAACCGTCAACGAACTCCCCCAAGTGTGGAACCGAAACTATCGAGAGTACCTCGGTGTGGAGATCGAACATGACTCCGAAGGCGTGATGCAAGACACCCACTGGGCAGGAGGCGCCTACGGTTACTTCCCAAGCTACGCTCTGGGCAACATTTACGGTGGACAACTCCTTGGCGCAATGGAGAAAAGCCTACCAAACTGGCGAACACGGCTTTCCAACGGCAACTTCGACGAAATACGACAATGGATGGCCAACGACATCCACGCAAACGGAAACTTAAACGACCCCGCAGACCTCCTGAAGAAGATCACGGGAACAGAACCAAACGTCAAACCATTCCTCAACTACCTGAACCAGAAATTCTCAAACCTGTACGGATTTTAGGAAACCTCTCCCCTCAGCGTTAGACCAAGAAACACAACACAAAACGTCGACGTCAAATTCACGGAAAATAGGGGAAGAGGGCAGACACCGCGGAGCAAACCTCCTCTGATCGACTCACAGTTGCTAGCCGACACATAGACGTCGCCGGCCTTACATTTGCTTATTCCCAACATCCGATCACCGACGCCTAGACACGTAGTGAGGCAAATCAACATTGCCTTCCCGACACTTTCCTCACATGCAGCGCACCAGAATCACTCCTTTCAACGATGCGTCCGACATTCTTATATACTACGTGCTTCTTCTTAACGACATGAGATCAAGAATGTCGGCAGCAGAAACAGTGAAACCAGAAACTAAAGAGGAGCTGATCAGAATGGTGACGGATGCTGCGCTAAAAGACGCCCAAAGCCGCACTCAACTGACAGGACGACCAGCAAGACCGACAGTTCTGGGCACAGCAAGAGTTCTGAACATACACAGAGACACACTCTATACGTGGCTGAAGGAATTCGATGTCGATTTTGAAGAAACCGCTGATTCCATACCGACAGTTCATATGACGACAACTGTCGGAGATGAAGCGTATTTTATCGGCGAAGCACTGGTGGGTGAAGGAAACGAAGTAGCCCACATAGACTTAATGATCGGCGACAAGAAAGGACCTGTCGGAGAAGCCTTTGCCGCCGGTCTAACAAACCTTTCAGTCGGACACACGCCGCTGCTAGCCGTCATTAGACCTAACCTTCCGCCGAAACCGCATACTCTGCTCGTGCCCAAAGTGACGATCAAGAACATTGAAGACGTCGGCAAAATATTCGGACCCGCACAAGCCGCAGTCGCAAAGGCTGTAGCCGACGCAGTCGAAGATCAAATCGTTCCAAAAGACAAAGTCGACGACTGGGTCATCGTATGCAGCGTCTTCGTCCATCCGCAAGCCACAGACTTTCGAAAGATATACCACTACAACTACAGCGCCACAAAACTGGCCTTGAAAAGGGCTCTGTCACGCTATCCGACACTGGAAAAGATACAGTACGAAAAAGACAGAGCCAAACATCCCATAATGGGATTCAAAGTCCCACGCCTCTGGAGACCGCCTTACCTGCAAATCTCGCTTGACATACCGGAACTCGAAAGAACAAAGAAAACAATCGCCCAAATCCCGGGGAGTGACCGCATAATATTAGAAGTGGGCACGCCCCTCATCAAGAGATACGGCACCAAAATCATAAATGAACTCAGACAAGTTGCCAAGGACACTTTGTTCGTTGCAGACCTCAAAACGCTAGACGTAGGCAAAGTCGAAGTCGATTTGGCCTATGCCGAAACCGCCGACGCCGTAGTAGCCGCAGGACTAGCCTCACCTGAAACACTTGACCACTTCATCCATGAAGCGAAAAGACTTGGAATATACGCAGTAGTTGACATGATGAACGTCGAAGACCCGATCAAGAAACTCAAAGCAATCAAAGAATTCCCAGACATCGTAGTCCTCCACAGGGGCATAGACCAAGAAACAGGAAAAGAACACGGACTCGAACGAATCCACCAAATCAAGGAAACATTCAAAGACAAACACTTCCTAGTCGCGGTCGCAGGCGGAATAGTCCCAGAAACAGCCAAAGAAGCCCTAGCGAAAGGCGCTGACATAATCATCGTCGGAAGATACGTAACGCAGTCCAAAGACGTAGAACGAGCGGTCAGGGAATTCCTTGAAGCCACACCTGAAATGCGTGAAGACATAGACCTATTCAGAGTACACGTCGAATAACTTACTCAACGTTCATTCTATTCTTTTTCTCTCAAGCGTAAGTTTTGAAGGCAAGAAAGGCTAGGAAAAACACGGCTGCAGCTGCTACGAAAACATGCACGAAACTGAAAGTCTGAGCAACGAAAGGACCAATGAACGAACCCGCTGCGGCACCGACTCCCGCAAGAACGTTGAAAAGCCCCGCCTTTCCTGCAGGAATTAACTCCATAGACAAAGACAGAGTATAGACCAGAAACAACGCATTCGCAAAACCGAACAAAACCAAAATCACAGTGGCCAAAGCCACATTGTACACGATCATGGGAAGTGCCGCTACGGCTATCAAGAGTAGGGAAAGTAATGATCTGAAGACAACAATTCTGCCGAGAGAGGCTCTTTCACCGTCATCATTCGATTTTCTTCGGGCGAACACGTAACCCGCAACTCCCCCGCCCGAGTTCAAAACAAATATCAAGAAAACGATACTTCCAGGCAAAGCTGAATTGCTCGTGATTCCGGAAACGAAAATAGGCATAGGCGTGAAAAGTATGCTCGTCGCCAACGAGAAGAGAACAAGTCCCAGACAAAAAACGCTGACGCTCTCTCTCCTCAGCTTTCCAGCACTCGGAAAACCGTCGAGAAGTCGAGAAGCTAAAGAAATACCATGAAACGCAAAATCCATCGTCTTCTCAATCCCCACTAGACGTCGTTCGAAGATCAAGACAGGATCCGTGACAAAAAACACAGATAGGACGAACGCCAATAAGTTCAAACCAACCACAACGAATAAAGTGCTGACTGCGCTGAACCCAAAGTTCGACAACACGAAGCCCAGAAGTAATCCGATCAGCCAGCCCAGTTCAGTGAAACCTTCATAGAATGCAAACGATCTTTCCCATTCTTCACGTGAGTATGATTCAGCAATTAGGACATTCTTTGGTGCCTCATGTCCGACGTGAAACAACGACATGGCAGCATAGAGAATAATGAGGAGAATCATGCTTGTGGTTAGCGCAAAGAGGTAAAGAAACACTGAGGATGCAAGAAACGAGAGCAGAATATAGCGCTTGTATCGCCTCGTCTTGTCACATATGTAACCCCAGAAGAAGGCAGCGGGAATAGCCAAAGACAGGGCTGTCGCCGTCATTAATCCGATGTCGACCAGTGATCCAATCTGAGAACGCACCACATACAGAGGCAAGAAAATCGACAACAGACCAAACGCCATCTCGTGAAAGAAGAACCCCACTTTCCACATGGAAAGAACACCATCCCGAGCCGGAATTAAAGCATTTACTCTCACGCAACACATTTCCCAGGACAGCAATCTAGGAGTGATAAACCCTTAATAGAGAGAGACTAAACTGTCATAACACCATTGGAGCCAATTCGTAATGGCAAAGTTCAAAATAATCGTCTCAGACCCCGAAGAGGGGAACTCCAAAACAGTGGAGCTTGAAGAAGCCAGAGCAGCATCGCTCATCGGAAGAAAACTCGGCGAAACACTAGACGGATCAGTAGTCGATCTGCCCGGACACAAAATCCAGATAACAGGCGGATCGGACAAAGACGGCTTCCCAATGAGACGAGATGTCCACGGAGGCGTCCGCAGAAAAGTTGTACTTAGTGGCGGAGTGGGCTTTAGCGCGCCCAAGAAAGGAATGCTTAGACGCAAAGCCGTCCGTGGAAACACAATAACGGACGAAATCGCTCAATTGAACATGAAAATTGTCGAAAAACCGAAAGTCGCAAAGGAAGAGAAGCCGAAAGAAAAGAAAGAAACTCCACCCAAAGAGAAAGAAGAAAAGGAGCCTGAAGCTCAACCAGAAACCGCTTCATCCACACAGTAGGCTCAAGACTTATTAACTCGCGCAAATCTAGAACTTGAACAATCCATCAAGACTTATGGGAAAGCGAATGAGCAGCGAAAAAGGTAAACCTCTGCCTAAACAGCCTGAAGTAAACATCGGCACAATAGGGCATGTCGACCACGGCAAAACAACCCTAGTCCAAGCCCTAACAGGCGTTTGGGCTTCAAGACACAGCGAAGAACTGAAAAGAGGAATCACGATCAAACTCGGCTACGCCGACATGTCAATATACAAATGTCCCAAATGCTCACCTCCCAATTACACCACGCAACCATCATGCTCCATCTGCGACTCAAAAGCAGTTTTCCAGAGGGCGGTTAGCTTCGTCGACGCGCCAGGACACGAAGCACTTATGGCAACAATGCTCTCAGGAGCAGCGATAATGGACGGAGCGATTCTAGTTATAGCCGCAGATGAAGTATGCCCACAACCGCAAACCAGAGAGCACCTAGCTGCAGCCGACGTCATCGGCATCAAGAACATTATCATCGTGCAGAACAAAATCGACGTCGTGGACGAGAAAAGAGCCCGCGAGAGCTTACGAGAAATCAAGAGCTTCGTCAAGGGCACAGTAGCTGAGAACGCGCCGATCATTCCAGTCTCTGCCCAACGCAAAGTAAACACGGACATCCTTATCCAGGCGATGGAAGAATTCATACCCACACCCAAAAGAGACGAAACAAAACCGCCACTAATGTATGTAGTACGCTCATTTGACGTCAACAAACCCGGAACACCGATAGAGAAAATGGAAGGCGGCATAGTCGGCGGCACAATACTTCAAGGCAAATTCACCATCGGTGATGAGATAGAGCTTCGCCCTGGAGTCCTTATCGAAGAAAAGAATTCTTACCTTCCCCTCTCTAGTGAGATAGTTAGCCTGCATGTCGGCGGAAAAAAGGTAAGCGAAGCACACTGTGGGGGACTCGTGGGCGTTGGAACACTGCTTGACCCGTCCTACTCAAAAGCAGACGGCTTGACAGGAAACATTGCAGGAAAAACAAACATGCTTCCACCAACCCTGACAGAGTTGACGCTTCAGACCCATATTCTTGAGCGTGCAGTGGGCACAAAAGAGTTGGCGAAAATCGACCAAGTCAGCATGAACGAGACTCTCCTGTTGCACGTTGGCGCAGCAATAACAGTCGGCAAAGTGACGTCCGTCAGAAAAGATGTTGCCGTCTTAAGACTCACTCGACCAGTCTGCACGTTGGCACAGTCAAGAGTCGCGCTGAGCAGAAAAATAGCCGGCAGGTGGAGACTCATAGGGTATGGAATGACAAGTGAATGACGGAAACCCCAAAAGCAACGCGTAAACGCATGCAGATAATTCTGGATTCAAACGCACTCTTCGTTCCCGTCAAATTCAACATCGACATCTTTGAAGAACTGAAGAGACGCTCAAATGCGAATCTAGATCCTATTCTCCTTTCGCCAGTGAAGGAAGAACTCGAGAGACTGGCTGAACACGGATCACCAAGAATGAGGAAATATGCAGCCCAAGCTCTCAAACTTGCTGAGAAATGCGCCGTCGTTGACGTTGAAGCTCATCCTAACGTTTCTGTAGACGATCTGATCTTGGAAACTGCGAAGGAATGGAGAACCGCAGTTTTCACGAATGACAGAGCCCTTAGGAAGAGGCTAAGAGATATAAACGTGCCAGTTGTTTATGTGAGAGAAAAGTCTCACCTTGAAATCGAAGGGAGGATATAATCCTGTTCAAACTTGTGACTTTGGAAGACACTATCCGTATTCCGCCGGAAACATTCGGTAACCCGTTGGAAACTGTGAGTCAACAGCAAGTCAAGTCGAAGTATGAGGGGAACATCGACGAGGAACTGGGGTACGTCATAGCTGTTACTGAAACAAAAGTCAGCCCCATAGGCAAAATAATTCCAGGCGACGGAGCAACTTACCACAAAGTCACATTTTCACTTTTAACGTTCTTCCCCAAACTGCAAGAAATCGTGGAAGGTGAAGTCGTCGAAGTTGCCGACTTCGGAGCCTTTGTCCGCATAGGACCGATCGATGCTCTGCTTCATGTTTCCCAGCTCATGGACGACTTCATTTCCTACGATGAAAAACAAGGCGTACTGCTCGGCAAGGAGACAAAGAGAAGACTCAGCACTGGAGACCAAGTGCGCGTGCGAATAACGGCCGTTTCACTCGGCAGAGCTGGAACATCCGGGAAAATTGGTGTGACCGCAAGGCAACCTTTTCTTGGGAAACTAGAATGGATAGAAAACGAAGTAAAGCAGCTGAAAGAGGCGTCCGAGAAGAAAGCCGTTGACAGACAGAAGGGTCAAAAATGAGCATGAAAGCCTGCACCAACTGTCATTTCATAACGAAAGAAAGCGTCTGTCCCAAATGCAAATCAACTAGTCTAAGCGACGATTACAGCGGTCTAGTCATAGTCTTTGACCCCGAAGGGTCTGCGATCGCCAAAGCCATGAACATAAAACAGAAAGGGCGTTACGCATTAAAGGTACGGTAAAATGCCTGTCGTATACACGCTTACGCCTGAATTACGCAAGAAACTTAAGACCCCCTTAGGCATGTTGATTCGCGGAACCTTCAGTGAAACTACAAAACACATCAAGGAAATTGTGGAGAGAGAGAGTCCTCCAGCTTTGGTCTCGATTGGAGACACGGTGACGAGAAACCTTACCGACAATCGAGTCTTACCCAAGATATCAGTCATTGACAATGTGGTTATGAGGAAGCAGGCGGCACCTGTTTCCCCTTTTGCTGACAAGACTGTCAGAGTGGGGAATCCTGCAGGGACGATTACGGAGGAAGCTGTCAACGCGTTAGAGAAGGCATTCAGGGGCAGTGAACGTGTCCGCATAATTGTCGATGGAGAAGAGGATTTGCTTACACTCGTTGCCATTTTGTACGCGCCGTTGAACTCATTGGTTGTCTATGGGCAGCCGTATGAAGGTGTTGTTCTAGTTAAGTCCACACAGGAGAAGAAGGCCGAAATTGCCGGAATCTTAAGGGCGATGGAAACGGCTCGAAAAACTAAATAGGAAGAGCAACGTCAAGTCACCAGCACGAATGAGGAAAAACGATGCAAGTCAAGGTTATTTCAAAGAAGGAAAATCCTTTGCTGAAACGTAGAGAGGTTCGTTTCGAGGTATATCATGACGATGCAGGTTCGACACCTGCAAGACTTGAAGTGAGAAAAGCAGTCGCTGACGCTTTGAAAACTAATGTTGATTTGGTTTTCCTTAAGAAGTTTGAGACCAAGACTGGAACTCATACAGCTGCGGGCATCGCGAATATCTATGATTCAGTTGATGCCGCGGTACTGACCGAACCCAAATTCATTGTCAAGAGAAATGTTCCCCCTCCGCCGGAGAAGCCCAAGGAGTAGATAGGACGTGCCGAAGAAAACTGAAGAGAAAGTGGAAGAAAAACCCAAGACTGCGCCAAAGGAGGAAGCTCCTCCACCAGCGCCCGAAGAACCTGTCGGGGAGAAAGCGCCTGAGAAAGCCGTCAAACCGAAGCCTGAGAAGAAAAAGAAGAAGGACAAAAAGATATTCACACTATTCAAAATTGAGAGTGAGAAAGTAACTCGATTGCGGCCAACGTGCGAACGCTGCGGACCTGGATACTTTATGGCTGATCATGGAAACCGTTACACGTGTGGGCACTGCGGATTTACTAGGTATAAACCTGCTGAGAAGTGATCTGAGTGGACGGAATTTCAAAAGGGTTGTCGATGGCTGGATGATAAGAGTCAATGTTGCAGTATTGAGTGTTTCCGGTGAGCGTTTTTGGGATGTTACAAAACCGCTTCCCCCGATTCACATCAGCACCAATCTAAACTTGACGGGTATGGACAGGAAGAAGGAGGATTCGGTGGAGGTTCCGTTTGTTCTGACGATTGGTTATACACCGCCAGTGGCGCAGATTAGTCTTAAGGGGAAGGCATATGTTGGAGGCGATAAAGGTGAGTTGGATAAGATCTTTAAGGAGTACGAGGAGAAGAAGCCTCCACCACCCATAATTGTTCAGTCGATTTCGAATGTCGCGTTTGTGGAGTCCGTGATGATCTCCAGAACGTTGAATATTCCTCCGCCTATTCCGTTACCGCAAATAACGGACACTAAATCGCAAACGGTGGGCAAGAAATCGTCGGAGATAGATTATAGTGCATAAGAAGACTGGAGTCCGACTATTTTAAGGGCACGTACATTGATGAGCGAGATGCGCCGATACCGGGCGTTCCGTGCTTGACGGGTTTGTTGGTTATAGCGAATTCGCCAAGGCTGTGTCCAATCATTTCTGGTTTTATTTCGATTGCGACGAATTCTTTGCCGTTGTGAACGTGGATTGCGAAGCCTACCATTTCTGGCAGTATAGTCATGTCTCGAACATGTGTTTTGACTGTGGTCGTGCTCCCTTTTTGAGCTCCCTCTTTTGCGGCTCTGATTTTTTCCAGAAGTGTTCTCTGTTCTGGGGTTAAACCTCTGTGTAGGCTCCTTCGTGGTCTTGAGGGGAGCAGATTGATGAATTCGTCCATTGACATGCTTTGTAACTGTTCGAGGGTATAACCGCGGTACATGAATTCTCTTGGCATGTTCTTTCTCACTTTTCGATGCTTTTCATGTGCTATAAACCTTCTGATATGGCGGCCGCGCGAGCGCTTTTCTTTTTCCTTCCAGTGCCTCTTGCCGCGATGAGCCCAACTTTCTGTCCAGGCGGTGCTCCATGGGAGGTCGTGGTGACCTTGCGTGCGCTTCTCTTGCTGCTTCCATATGGATGGACGGCTGCAACCATCGCTCTACCGCGTGTTCTTGGATACTTGTGGCCTTTCGATTTCATTTGGTGGAAGTGTGATCCTGCTTTTAGGTAAGGTTTTTCTGTTCTGCCCGCGCCTGCAACTACTCCTACTGTTGCTCTGCAGAAGTCATCGATGTATCTGCTTTTTCCTGATGGGAGTTTGATTATCGATCCTTGCGTCGTATGAGTGACGACGATTGCATATGAGCCTGAGGATTTGACCATTTTGCCGCCGTCGCCAGGACGCAGTTCAATATTGGAGATCAGGGTACCTTCGGGGATTTTTCCTATTGGCAGAATGTTTCCCACTTCGACAGTGGCTTTTCCTCCGAGCTGGATTTGTTGGCCGACGTGGACTCCTTCCGGGATTACGGTGTAACATTTGTTGCCATTTTCGAATTTTATCAGGCCTATTGGTGCGCCTCTTCCAGGGTCATGCATTACATCAGCTATGGTGCCGTTGAATGTTTGTTCATAGCTGTCTTTAACACCTATCGTGTTAGGGTATGATGTTGGAGCAATTCGTTTGTGGGTCGATGCCCTGAAGGTTGGTCCGCCATGTCCGCGTCTTTGAACGCGTATTCTTTTTCCCATTGTTCATGTCTCCATTTTTGGTCTTATAATATTCCAAGTTTGATTGCGACATCTGCGGCTTTGAAGTTGGGGTGAAGTTTGACGAAGGCTTTTTTTTCTCCGTTCGGGGTGATCACGACATTGATTTTTTCGACTTCAACTTCGTAGAGTTCTTCCACTGCTTTTTTGATTTCAGGTTTGCCTGCTTTGAGGTTGACGACGAAAACCAGTTTGTTTTCTTTTTCAACCATGAGGCTTGACGATTCGGTCATTAATGGGTAGAGTATGACTTCTGTTATGTCCATCAGGCTTGTTCCCCTTTGCCGTAGAACTCGGCGAGCTTGGCGAGTGCGCTCGTGGTCCAGACTGTTAGTCTTCCGGGATGGGTTCCTGGTGCGAGCATTTCCGTGTTCAGGTTTCTTGCCGTGACCGCTTCCACGCCCAGAATGTTTCTTGCAGCTTCGACTATTCCCTTGTTTTCACCGACGACGATGAGTGGTCCAACAGCTTGTTTTATTCGTCTTCCTCTTCTTTTGCCTTTGCCAGCTCTGATTTTGCGGCTTTCTTGCACGCGATAAATATCTGACAAGAGACCTAAGCCTATCAGGGCTTCTTCGACTTCTTTCGTTTTGCGGAGTTCTTCGAGATCATCTGTTGTTATGAGAGGGATTTCGAGTACTCCTTCAAGTGAGTGCCCACGTAGGACTATGAGGTCTTTTTGGGCTGTAGCGGCTATGGCTGATTTCAGTGCGAGTTGTTTCTCTTTTTTCGGAATGCGTTTGAGGATTCTTTTCGCCGACACAGGTGGGTGTGCCTGTCTTCCGCCAACAACACCTGGTGCGAAGGCTGCGTTTCCTCTGGGCCCTTTCACTCTTGGCACTCTGGCGAGACCCAGTCCCGTGCCTCTTGATTCGGCTGTCGTTCGTTTGCCAGCCATGGGGTCTCTGCCTTGTGGTTGTCTTCGGCTGGACTGGATAGCGAGGACTGCGCGTTTGATTACGTCTGGCCTTATGGGTGTGGAGAATACTGGTGGGAGTTCTGTTTTTCCTGTTTGTTTTCCGTCGAGATTGAAGGTTTTTGCTGTTTTCTTTGGCATCGATGTCTCTCCGGTTATCTTCCTTGCGGTGAGTCGAGGGATATCTGTGTGACTTGTGGGGGTTCTTCAGGAATGTTTCTTGGCGGCCTTGCTGGGTAGCGGAGTCTTATGGGCCGTTTTTCTGTTCCGGCTATGCTTCCTTCCATGAGTATGTATGGTCCTTGGATTTCGCCGTATCGTATGAAGCCGCCTTTCGGTGTTACTTCTTTGCCGTCTTTGCCGATTTTGAGGATGCGTTTGTTGTACTCTGTTCGTTGGTGGAAGCCCATTTGTCCTGCTCTTGCGATGGTGTATTGTACATGGTGTGGGTTCCATGGTCCGAGCGTGGCGATTCCTCGTTTGGTTTTTTTGCCTTTGTGTTGGAGCTTTGTTACTCCCCAACGTTTTACGGGTCCTTGCCAGCCTTTTCCAACTGAGACGGCGACGACGTCTACGAATTGTCCTTCCTTGAAAAGTTCGACAGGCGTGATTGTTTTTCCGAGGAGGCTCTTGGCATATTCGTATTGTTGCGGGATTGTTCCTCCACCGATTTCGATTTCTGCCATGTCGGGTTTCTTTTTGGGTAGGCTTGTAAGTCTGGGTTGGGTTATGGTGATTGCGCGGACTCTTGCCGCTTGTGGCAGGTTTTCTTCGAGTTCTTTGAGGGTTTCCTCGGGGTTGAAATGTTCAGGTAATGTGAGAACGCGGTCCAAATCGTCTGGCGGGTCTTTCATCCACGTTTCAGACAGCACATGCAAGCCGTATACGTCTTGTTTGTAGGCCCTTATGGCGCATACGATTATTGGAGGTGTTTCCAAGACTGTTGCTGGTC
>Ga0153916_10003282_pt1 | contig 12029 bp, 3 predicted proteins | sample Opewatmetagenome_FD_109642 | JGI IMG/M metagenome (GOLD analysis project Ga0153916, IMG submission 109642) | Freshwater wetland microbial communities from Ohio, USA - Open water 3 Core 3 Depth 4 metaG | ecosystem: Environmental > Aquatic > Freshwater > Wetlands | place: USA: Ohio, Lake Erie, Old...
GGGCGTTCAAATAAAGCGGCAGGGTGGCTACCAGCGTTTTACCCTCACCAGTGCGCATCTCGGCGATCTTACCCTGGTGCAGGGCGATGCCGCCGATAAGCTGAACATCGTAATGGCGCAGGCCGATGGTACGCTTGCTGGCCTCGCGCACAGTGGCAAAGGCCTCGGGCAACAACTCGTCCAGAGTCTCATCCAATGCCAGTCGCTCTCGGAACTCGCTGGTCTTGCGGCGCAACTCGTCGTCGCTCAGTGACTCGAACTGCGCTTCCAGGCCGTTGATTTGATCAACAACTTCAGTAAATTTATCAACAGCGCGTTTATTGGGGTCACCCCCAAAAATGCGGACAAATCGCTTGAGCATGAAAGTCTACCTCGTAGGTGTGATTATAGCATAGGGAGTGAGAATCGAGAGTTGATCGAAAAGCCACCTCAAAGAGGCTGCACTTCTGGATTTGGGAGACTTTCAAAATTTTAAGATTAGTTAAACCTGTGATCTTCAAACTGCATGCTATAATCTCAGCGAGCCTGGGTCTCTATTTCACCAGGGTGCAACCATTGCCCTACCAGCATCGAACAATCGAATATTTAATTTCCAGCGCCTCGTGTTTTGTTACACAGTTCACCACTGACTGATCATTGATCGTTCTATCCAATGTCCTTTGTCCATCTGCACGTCCACTCGCAATACTCCCTTCTGGATGGCTTCAGCAAGATTAAGAAGCTGGTCAAGCGCGCCCAGGAGATGGGCATGCCGGCTGTGGCACTAACCGACCACGGCACTATGTTCGGCGTGATCGACTTCTACAACGCTGCCAGTGCCGTGGGGATTAAGCCCATCATCGGCCTGGAAGCCTATCTGGCGGCGCGTACGATGAAGGAGCGTGACCCGCAGGAGGATAAAAAATCCAGTCACTTGCTGCTGCTGGCGGAAAATGAAACTGGCTACAAGAACTTGCTCAAGATCGCCAGCGCTGCCCAGCTGGACGGCTTCTATTATTATCCGCGTATCGACCACGAATTCCTGGCGCAGCACAATGAGGGGCTGATCTGCACATCCGGCTGTATGGCTGCCGAGATTCCCCGATTGATCTACCAGAGCAACCTGGAGGCCGCTCGCCGCCAGCTGGACTGGTATTATGAGGTCTTCGGGGCGGAACGCTTCTTCTTAGAGCTGCAATCCCACCAGATCAAAGAGTTGGACAGCATTAACCAACACCTGCTCACCTTGGGTCGGCGTTACGAGGCGCGTTTTGTCGCCACCAATGACGTGCATTACGTAGACGCGGAGGATGCTCGCCTGCAGGATATCCTGCTGGCTATCCAGACCGGCTGTGTGCTGACCGATCCCAACCGCATGCGCATGAGCGATAACACTTATTACCTGCGCAGCCCGCAGGAGATGGCAACGCTCTTCGCTGAGGTACCACAGGCGATCGATAACACCCTGATGATCGCAGAGCGATGCAGCCTCGACCTGGGCTTTAAAGGCTACCACCTGCCGGAATTTAATGTACCCGATAGCCATACGCCAGAATCCTACCTGCGCGAGCTGTGCGAGAAGGGATTGTATAAACGCTATGGCCCAAGTGCCAGCGATCCCACCTTCCGCCAGCGTTTGGACTACGAGCTGGGCGTTATCCACCAGATGGGTTTCGATACCTACTTCTTGATCGTGTGGGATTTGTGCCAGTACGCCCGCAACCAGGGCATCTGGTACAACGCACGCGGCTCAGCAGCAGGTTCGATTGTGGCATATACCCTGGAGATCACCCTGGTGGAACCGATTAAGCATGGGCTGATCTTTGAGCGCTTCCTCAACCCGGGGCGCATCTCCATGCCCGATATCGACCTGGATTTCCGCGACGACCGCCGCGCCGAGATGATCAAATACGCTACGGATAAATTCGGCGAAGACAAAGTTGCCCAGATCATCACCTTCGGCACCTTGGGCGCGCGCGCCGCCATTCGCGATGTAGGCCGAGTGATGGACATCCCGCTGACCGAAGTGGATAACGTCGCCAAGCTGATCCCTAATATCCCGGGCAAGCCGGTTACCATCCACGATGCCCTGGAGGAAGTCCCCGATTTCAAAAAAATGTATGAGTCGGCTCCCTACCTGCGCCAGCTGATCGACACCGCGGCGCAGATGGAAGGCGTGGTGCGTAACGCCGGCACGCACGCTGCCGGCGTGATCATCACCGATAAGCCTTTGGTCGAATACATCCCGCTCCATAGGCCGACGGGGAACACGGCAAACGAAGACAGCCCGGTCAAGATCGTTACACAGTTCGAAATGTCTGTGCTCGAATCGTTGGGGCTGCTCAAGGTGGATTTCCTGGGGCTGGCAACACTGACCATCATGGCGCGGGCTTGCGACTTAATCTGCCAGCGGCATGGCGTGGAGTTTAACCTGGATAATATCCCTCTAGACGATCCGGCTACCTTTGAGCTATTGGGGCGGGGCGAGACTGCCGGTGTATTCCAGGTAGAAGGGTCGGGGATGCGCCGCTATTTGATGCAGATGAAGCCCAAAGAGCTGGCTAACGTGATCGCCATGGTGGCGCTATTTCGCCCTGGACCGATGGACTTCATCCCCGGTTATATCCGGCGCATGCATGGCGAGGAACCTGTATCTTATCGTCATCCATCCCTGGAACCCATTTTCAAAGAGACCTACGGGTACCCGGTTTACCAGGAACAGTTGATGTTCGCTGTGATGCAATTGGCGGGTTATACAGCCCCTGAGGCGGACGACCTGCGCAAAGCCGTTGCCAAGAAAATTAAGGAGAAGCTGCTCAAGCACCGCCAAAAATTCATCCTCGGTGCGGTGAAAAACGATATACCCGAGACGACTGCCGGCGAAATTTTTGACGATTGGGAAGAGTTTGCTCGCTATGGTTTCAACAAAGCGCACGCTGCAGATTACGGCATCATTGCTGTCCAAACGGCATACCTGAAGACACATTACCCGGTGGAGTATATGACAGCCGTGCTGTCCGTCAATTTGAATGATACAGCCAAAGTGGCAGTTTATGTCGCTGACTGCCGGCGTATGGGTATCAATGTCGAACCACCAGATATCAACTGTAGTGAATGGGATTTCACCATCGAAGATCCTGCTAATGGCAGTACCTCCACCATCCGTTTCGGACTAGGGGCGGTGAAGAACGTAGGCCATGGCCCGGTGGGAGCAATCCTCAAAGGCCGCGGCGAAGTGCCTTTCGCCGACCTCAACGACTTCGCTCACCGGGTAGACCTGCGCCAGGTGGGTAAGCGTGCCCTGGAGAGTCTGATCAAGGTGGGAGGGCTGAATTGTTTCGACTCAAGACCTGCCCTTTTAGATGGTATTGATCTTATCATCTCGGTGAGCGCAGCGCATTTCCGCGCGGTCGATATGGGCCAGATGAGTTTATTTGGGACCCACACGGGCGTATCCGAAACCATTACCTTGCCACGTGTAACGGCGGAAATCAGCCGTCGAGAGCTGCTCAATTGGGAGAGGGAGCTAATTGGCCTATACGTATCGGATCACCCTCTCTCGCCCGTGATCAATGAGCTGACCCAGGCTGTCACCCATTTTTCAGCTCAGCTCTCCGAGGTGGCAGCGAATGAACGGGTGCGCGTGGCGGGGATGATCGTCCGCATTCGCCATCACCTGAGTAAAGCCGGCAAACCTATGGGTTTCGTTGCGATTGAGGATCTGCAAGGCACCATTGAGTTGGTAATCTTCCCCAGCATCTGGGCGAAGTTCTCCGATCTGATCGTCCCTGATGGCATCATCCTTGTCGAAGGGCGTATCGATACGAGCAGTGCAGAACCTAAGGTGCTGGTAGATAGTGTCACGACCGATTTCAGCATGACCGTCCCGCTGGAGAGCGTATCCGCGAATCAACGAACCGGCGATTCGGCGAAAAAGCGAGTCAATGCATCAGCAAATCAGCGAGTAAAAGAATCGGCGAATAAACCCGGTATGGATATTAAGGGAGGGGAACAGGCGAACCAGACGCAAAGTAACCTCAATGCTTCAGACGCCTCGGAGCTGTCCGTCGAGGAGGATTATCCATCTTCGGTTCTTGGAGATCTGCCTAAGGCAGACAATGAAGCGCCTCCGATGCCGGAGGCACCTCCCGATTGGGATCTGTATGCCCCGGTTGAACCTAGCCTGGCGGTGATTGCCGCCAGCATGTTCTCCGAAGGAGGCGGCGCTTCGCAACCCGCTGCAGAGTTATCTCAACCTGTCCAACCGGCGAGCGAAACCATAAAGACCAGTGAGGCTCAACTCATGAGCTCTGAGACTCTCACGATGATGATCGAGCCGGTGTTGGAAACACAACAAGAGACCCCAACCGAGAAGCCTCTCGATCGACCGATTGTGCTGCCTCCGTATCTGGTACCACCGGCAGTGGCTGGGAGCAGCGAGCAGGTGCAGATGGTTACGGTGGTCATGCGGGCCTCAGGTGATAAGACCCGCGATGTGCTGCGCCTGCGCCGCATTCATGGGACGGTGATGTCCTTCCCTGGAAACGACCGCTTTGCCTTCCATGTCTTTGAGAGAAACCGCGGTTACCTGTTGGAGTTCCCCAATTTCACGACGGGCATATGCTCCGATTTGATCGCCAAGCTGCAGTTTCTGGTAGGGTCGGAAAATGTAAGAGTAGAACCCATCACCTTTCAATAGCCTTCAAAACTCAGCGTTCAGCCATTAGCCAATCATTCAAAAACTTCCAGGGACATTGACCCTGGAAGTTTTATCTAACTAATGACTGATCGCTAATCACTCGTCATAATGAAGAGCGGCATCATCTCAAAGCTTTCATAATTGGGCCGTAGCCGATCTGTGTTATAAAATCTCTTTATGTTGACGAGCTTCTTGCTGCTGGTGACCACATCAATGGGCATATTGTCATAGCGACCGTTTTTCAAGACAACCAGTCGCCCGTGGATCTTGTTTAAGATCAGGTGCATTGCCAGGTTGCCATAGGCCATGGGAACGATAGAATCGATAGCGTCTGGGTCACCTCCACGCACCATGTATCCCAGCTTCTGGTTGATGGTATTGATGGTCTTCCCGTTGTTGAATTTTGAGGAGAGTTCTTTGATTTTCTCTGAGACCAGATCGCCAATGCCGCCTAATTTTGCGTGACCATAGGCATCGGTCGAGCGGTCCTGGAAAATCATCTCGCCACCCTCAAACATGGAACCCTCTGAAACCAGGACAACCGAATATTTGCTGGGGTTCTTATTGCGGTCGTATACCAGTAATTCGGCCAACCGCTCAATATTAAACCTGTACTCTGGGATAACACAGCGCTGAGCCGCGCCTGCCATGGTGGGGAGCATGGCCGTGAAGCCTGCATAGCGACCGAAGACCTCTAGCACCAGGATGCGCTCGTGCGAGCCGGCAGTAGTGCGCAGGCTGTTGGTCATCTGGATCGTGCGTGTGACACAGGTAGAGAACCCGATGCAGTAATCGGTGCCGGGCACATCGTTATCCATTGTCTTGGGGATGGCGACCACCTTGACGCCCTCCTTGTACAGGCGTACGCCATAGCTCAAGGTATCGTCGCCGCCAATTGGGATCAGATAGTCGACGTTAAGATATTCCAGATTCTTCAGCACTTCAGCCGTGAGGTCATTGACATCATCTGTGTAGGTGTCCTTTAAGTGTTCTGGGAGATCCGATTTTTTGACGTGGCTGGGGCGCGTGCGGGAAGTATGCAGGAAGGTGCCTCCTGTCCTACCCGCCCGGTTGACGATATCTTCAGTGAGGACCTGATAATTATTGCTATTGTCTGCTTTTGGGTCGCGGATTACGTCAATAATACCTGCCCAGCCGCGGCGCAGGCCGATGACCTCGTAGCCTTCCCGCAGGGCGCGGAAAGTAACCGCCCGGATTGCCGGATTTAATCCGGGGACATCCCCTCCGCCGGTTAAGATTGCGATGACTCCTTTTTTCTTTGCAGCGCTTGCCATGATGGAACCTCCTAAAATTATTTCTTTTTGGATAATTTCCTTATGGATTTATAGAACTTCCGGATTTCCGGAAAAAATCTCTGAGGAACCCGGAAAGTTATGGTTTGCTAGATCCACGTGGGCTCTTCATAAGTGCCGAATGATTCTTTCATCACACCGATGATCTCTCCCAGCGTGGCATAGGCGCGTACAGCTTCCAGGATATGGGGCATCGTATTCTGCGAGCCCTGGCAGGCAATCCGCAAGCGATCCAGCGCCTGCCCGACTCGACCGGGGTCTCGCTCCTGGCGCACCTGGTGCAAGCGAGCGACCTGCCTTTGGTAACCTTGCGGATCCATCTGCAAGAAAGGGATCGTCACGGGCTTATCATCCTGGTAAGCGTTGACTCCTACGATACTGCGCTCACCCTCATCGATCTCGCGTTGATAGCGGTAAGCGGCGTCTGAGATCTCGCTCTGGAAGAAACCTTTATCGATGGCTGGTAGCACGCCCCCGAGTTCTTCAATGCGGCGAAAGTAATCGTAGGCCTGTTTCTCCATGCGATCGGTTTGTGCTTCAACAAAGAACGAACCACCCAAGGGGTCCACTGTATTGGCTGCGCCGGATTCTTCGGCGATAATCTGTTGGGTGCGTAGGGCAATTGTGACCGCATGCTCTGAAGGCAACGCCATGGCCTCGTCCATGCTGTTCGTGTGCAGGGACTGCGTCCCCCCCAGAACTGCTGCCAGCGCCTGGAGGGCAACGCGCACGATATTATTTTCGGGTTGTTGGGCTGTGAGGGATACCCCGGCGGTCTGGGTGTGAAAACGCATCGTCCAGGAACGGGGGTTTTTAGCTCCGAAGGTGTGTCGCATCTCTTTTGCCCAGATGCGCCGAGCCGCGCGATATTTGGCGATCTCCTCAAAGAAATCGTTATGCGCGTTGAAGAAGAATGACAGGCGCGGGGCAAATTGGTCTAAATCCAGACCTCTTCTCAATCCCCAGCGCACGTATTCCATCCCGTCTGCCAGGGTAAAGGACAGCTCCTGCGCTGCGGTTGAGCCAGCTTCACGGATGTGATAGCCGGAGATGCTGATGGTATTCCATTGGGGCACGCTGCTGGTGCCGAACTCGATCGTATCGACCACCAGGCGCATAGATGGCTCAGGAGGAAAGATGTATTCCTTCTGGGCGATATACTCTTTGAGGATGTCGTTCTGGATTGTGCCACGCAGTTGGTCGGGGCGTACACCTTGTTTTTCCGCTACAGCGATATACATAGCCCAGATGACCGCAGCAGGAGAGTTTATTGTCATGCTGGAAGAGATCTTATCCAGAGGGATGCCGTCCAGAAGGATCTCCATGTCGCGCAGTGAAGAGACCGCCACGCCGCACTTGCCGAACTCGCCCAGTGCCTGGGGGGCGTCGGTATCGTAGCCCATGAGGGTGGGCAAATCGAAGGCGATGGAAAGTCCTGTCTGGCCTTGCTCGAGTAAATATTTGAAGCGGGTGTTGGTCTCCTCGGCCGTGCCGAAGCCAGCGAACATACGCATCGTCCAGAGCCGGCCGCGGTGTAGGGCGGGATGAACGCCGCGCGTGAAAGGATATTGTCCAGGGAAACCCAGGTCGTGTAAGTAATCCAGGTCCGACACATCCAGCGGTGTGTACAGCCCTTCGACGGCTTCAGAAGATGTGGTAATAAAGCGGTCCCTACGCTCGGGCATCAGTGCCAGGCTACGTTGCAGGCTCGTTTCTTCCCACTTCTCCAATTCACGCTGGAGCTGTTTCAATTTCTCCCGATCGTACATCAGCGTCTCCACACAGTCATCATCCGGAAATTATAATGGGTATTCCCCGTGGAATCCCGAAGTGTCATTATAATACAGCCCTCAGCCAGACCGTGAATGTGCTGCCTTGATTATGTTGGCTTTGGACGGTTATATAGCCGTTGAGACGATCGATAATCTCTTTTGAGATGGATAGACCCAACCCAGTACCTGGAGCGTTTGTAACCTCACTGGCGTAACCGCGGAAGAAGCGCGTGAAAATATGCTCCAATTCGTCAGAAGGGATTCCCAGGCCGGTGTCGCTCACGCTGACTGTGATCCAGTCGCCGTCCTCCCGGTTTTCTAAACCGGTTTGCAGGTGAATGCTTTTCTTTGGTGGGGTATAGTTCAGGGCGTTGGTAAGCAAGTTGGAAAGGACCTGTGTGAGCAGGCGCGGGTCTGCCCTGGCTGGCGGCAGGTCGGGCTCGATCGAATAGGTCAGAGTCAATTCCTGGTTGGCAGCCATTTGTATGCGGTCGAGGGTGAGATCTGTTACGATGCGGTTGACATCCACCGGCTCAATATTGATTTCTACGCGACCAGCTTCCAGGCGCGAGATCGTCAACAAGTCTTCGATCAAAGAGGTCAGTCGCTGCGTCTCGCGCCGCAGTGTGGCCAGATACCGCTGGCTTTTATCGGGGTCCCCGGCTTTAGAGAGCAGGTCTAAATAAAGGGAGATGTTCGTCAACGGTGTGCGTAGCTCGTGGGAAACATCGGATACAAACTGATTTTTCATCTGATCCAGCTCGCGGAAGCGAGTGACATCACGGAAGACAATCACCGTTCCCGCAGAGTGCCCATCGACATCCAGCGAGGAGGCCAATGCCTGGTAGGCGCGCTCCTGGATTTGCAACACGGCATTCTCTGCAGGTGTGTTCAGGCGGGTTAATCCTTGTAGAAAATCGGGGGCAAAGATGTCTAACCCCTGTTGTTCTGCTAATATCATCAAGGCCTCACCCGCCGGGTTGGCTTGAACTGGCCGGTTGACTTCGTCCAGTACGAAAATGGCATCGGGCACGGAGACCAGGATTTGCTCGATACGCTCCTTGGCGGTGCGCAACTCTTGAGTACGTTCGTGCACGCGATCTTCGAGCTCAGCCGTGTACTGCTGGGTGCGTTGGTATAAGCGGGCGTTTTCAATCGCAATGGCAGCGTGCACGCTCAGAGTTTGCACCAGTTCGATCTCGCGCGGCGTATAGAGGAGCGAATAACGGTCATCGATCAGCTCGACCAACCCGATTGTACGATCTTGCGTGCGCAGTGGGAGCATCAGCAAGGTCCCGATCTCGTTACGCTCCATATAACTGCGTTCGTTGAACTCCAAGCCGGGATCATCGATATGGAGCAAAGCGGGTTTACCTGTATCAATAACCTGTCGTGTTAATGGATATTGTTCGAGGTTGAAAGGTTTATAGCCATCCGGGGTTGTTGTCCAATCTTGAGGCGCAAACTCGGTTAGGAGCTGCACGCTGTGTGTGGCGGGGTTATAGTCCGAAATGGCGCAGCCTCGGATGTTAAGCATGCGGGCCATTTGTTCTGCCACCCGCATGAGCACCTGGTTTAGGTCTAGACTGGTGGAAACGACAGCGGCAGCTTCCACGAGTGTAGCCAGCTCTTCACCGCGGAGCTGGCTTTCTTTGAAGATGCGCGCATTTTGGATGGCAGCTGCAGCGGTATCGGCAAACGCTTGTAGGCGTGGGATGATATCTGTGGTAAAGAAGTCGACCTGATCGCTGTTCATGTTTAAGAAGCCGATAATCTGCCCTTGAACTTGAAGCGGCGCGGCGGCATACGAGCCAATCCATTTGGTTTGATCCAGCTGCATCCACATCGCGTCCTGGTAGGTATTGGAGATCACCAAGGGTTGGCCATTATCCAGCATCTGCTGCAGAGTTGGCAGTGTCAAAGGGAGTTGTTTACCAGTGACGGGTCGATTGATCTCGCCCGGGTCCGTCCGGTCGAGATGGCGCACCACCCTTACAAGCTCGGATTCAATGAGCATAATGTTCACCGAGCGGCAATGGATTACCTGGATGGCCTGATCGAGGATTTGGTCCAGCACCCGGTCGAATTCCAGACTGGAGTTCAGTGCCGCAGCCCCATGCGCTAACGCTTCGGCGAACTCCCGCTGGCTTTTCTCAGCCTGATATAAGCGGGCGTTTTCGAGCGAAATCGCCAGGGTATAAGCCAGGGTAAGGCCGAGCTGTAGTTCTTCCTCGCTGAAGGTACGCGGTTGGCGATAGTACATGACCAGCGCGCCAATGGGATGATCTTGCAGCACCACGGGCAAGAGTAGCAGGGCTCTTACGCCCTCGTTGGCCAAAAATTGAAAGCGCGTGGCGTAGCCGGGGTCGTCGAGCGTGTCTGAAATAGAAACTGGACGCCGAAGCAGGTAAGACCTAGTACCGATCAGGATATCGAAGAGCTGGTCCAGGCGGGTGGCTTCCCCTGGGGGGATATTGTGGCGAGTATTCAAGTTGGCCGGCAGATGATCCATGGTCATTGGGAAGAACCCGCTGAAATCAGCGCCTAGCAGCGATTCTGCAGACGTAAACAGCCGATCCATCAAGACTTTAACATCGCGGGTCTGAACGAGCTCTGTGGTGAAACGGTTGAGTGTGAGTAATTGGTGTTCATACTGCCGATGACGGGTAGTATCGCGGATATTGATGATGATATAGGCGGGTTGGGCAAGCGGATCGTGGGCCAGTGATGCCCTCAATGAGAAAAAGACTTTCCGCTGGTCGGGGAGGGTCTGCGCTAGCTCGTATTCTGCCTTTTCTTTTTTCTCCAGCGCAACCAGCATCTCCTCGAAGGGCAGGTTAATTCCATCGGATGATAATACCTGGCGGATATCCAGCCCTTCAAGCTGATTGGGTTCGTCCCCCCAAAGATTAGCAATGGCTGGGTTGGCGTAAAGAATACGTCCAGCGATGTTGGTGATAAACAGGCCATCTTGCATGGTCTCGGCAGCGGTGTGCAGGATGGCTTGCTGCTGGCGAGCTTCCAGACTAATCAGGGCGTGGGCTAAATCATCTGCCAACTCCTGGAGTAGGTCCAACTCTTCCCGGTCGAAGGCGTCTGGCCAGGTAGCGTAAACGCTGAGGACGCCCAGCGTATGTCCCGCATGGCGCATGGGCAAGGAGGCTGAGGAACGCAACCCATGCTTCAGCGCAGCCTGTCGCCAGGGGATATGGGCGGAGTTCTGGGTAATATCCCTCTCCAATGTCGCCTCTCCACTGCGGGCGGCGACAGTGACCGGGTCATACGCATCGGGCAGGGTGGCTTTTAAAGCCTGGAGATCATCTACAAAGGCGCTGCTTCGACCCGAATGCGCTGTGGGGTTAATTTGAGGCTGTGTGCCCTCCTGTGATGCTTTTAACAAGCCTATCCAGGCCAGGGCGTATACCCGGTTGGTGACTAATAGCCGGCAGGCTTCGCTGACCAGAGTCTGCGCATCACTAGTATGAACCACGACTTGATTGACCTGGCTGACGGTGCGTAATAGGCTGTAATGAAAACGGGCACGAGCTTCGAACTGCAGGCTGGTGTAGAACAAATCTAAGGCAGGGCGGGGTATGGCGGCGGCGGTTCCCGGATAGAGTGGAGCGATGTACCATAGATAGGCCAAGAGCAGTGGCCAAAGAGCCACGACCGCCAGCGTTTTACCTGCCAGGTGGAATAACAGCAAGGTGGAGAGCTCCGGCAGGCCGAAGAATGAGATCATCGGGTAAAGGAAAGCGTCGGACCAGATCGCTGCCAACAGCGCCAAAACCGCGGCAGTGCGGCTGGGATGGCGCTGCCGCAGGTTGCAAACGACCTGGTATACGATGATCATGATCACCAAGTCTGCGCCCAGGGTTAGGGCAGATGCCACCATGCCGTTGGTCGACTGTGTGGGCGGCCTTTGGGTCAGGATCTGTCCGCTCCAGCCCGGGACCTGGAAATCGGGCAGCAGGCGCACGAAAGCAAAGACCAGCGTCACCAGTAAGATACCGGCCAGGGATATGCGTGCTTGCTGGGTGCCGTTCACGATATAGATGACCAGCAAGCCCAGCATGAGGATTGGCGTTAGGAGGAAGGAGCCCTGGGAGAGGGTTACCTCCTGGCCGCCAACTTGAATTTGAGCGTAACCCAGGATGCGGAACTGCAACGCAGCGGTCAGTGTTCCAAGGAAGACCAGCAAGAGGGTGAGGCCGTAGCGTGTGCTCAGACGGTGCAGGATCAGGACAATGATGCCGAGGAGGCCCA
>Ga0153916_10003283_pt1 | contig 12028 bp, 13 predicted proteins | sample Opewatmetagenome_FD_109642 | JGI IMG/M metagenome (GOLD analysis project Ga0153916, IMG submission 109642) | Freshwater wetland microbial communities from Ohio, USA - Open water 3 Core 3 Depth 4 metaG | ecosystem: Environmental > Aquatic > Freshwater > Wetlands | place: USA: Ohio, Lake Erie...
AAGGAAGTTGGGTTTCGCAGAGTACGCTCAACCCAACCTACTACTCAGATACCTAGCGGATAGTTTAAATGGATGCATACAGCAACTCCGCCGTTTCAGGCGGTGCCCTGTGGGGTCATCGACACCGAGCGTAGCGAGCTAAACGAAGTTCAATTGCTGGCACCCCCCATGTCCACTTTCGGATTGCATAATATTCATTTGTAACCAAGTAAAAAACGCACTGGTTGGTCAATATATATTCTTTCTTGATGAATTACATGATTTTGGGTCGCACATTATGAAGGTGATGCACCTGTCAGCTGAAGATAATGTCGTTAAAATCCGTCAGGAGCAGGGCTCATTGACATTCTAGGCTAATTATCAGCTGATTAGCGCTATTAATCCTTGACCAAATGGATATTATGGTGATCCGGTTAAACCCACCACCTGTTCCAGATGATTTTACCAAATACCATAACAACATTTCTGATTCCCGGCTATCACTCATAACAGCCATATATAACTACTGCACATCGAATTTAGGAAATGGAAGGTTGGTTTTTCTTTTAATTTATACAACACTTCCCACTTGGTTGCTCTATTCTTTCCGTGCGCTGTTACTTTCTCGAAGGGGCAAACTTAGATTTAGAACGATGCACAGTCACATCAACAACAGTAACAAACCCAACACACTCACCGCACCAACCAGAATTGTCGAATTGATTTATGCTTTGCGTTTATTCATGACCTTACAAAGAGAATAATTATCCCAACTTCTTTTCTTCCTCCTCTTTTTTCACTCTGTTCTTAACCAATTTTCTATTGTGCTCAAGTTCTCAATAATGTCGCCTGTAAGATCACACCCAATAGTATTAAGGTGAGAAATACCAGTAAAGCAATGCCTTGTTGTTGAAGGTTGAGGTGTTTGACCACCAGCGTTGCCCCCCCATAAGAAGACAGCAGGATCAGAGCCCATTCATACTGTGTAGCTAGCAGGATGATGCCCAGAATTCCTCCAACGACAAAGAGTATCCAAAGCAGCGCACTTGATTTACTCCCAAGCAGTTGTGCCATGTAATACGCTCCATACCCTCCGGAGATGATGCTCACCATCGCAATCGGTATATGCTTTAGGTACACCCCCAACACCAAACCGATCACACCAACTGCAAGGCCAATGATTTGGATTAACCAACGCGATTTTACATGGAGTATATCCATCATAAAATACATTCCAAACACAAAGGTTATCACTGCCACGAATAGCCATGGCAGCTTCCGGCCGGTCGTCAACACCAGGAGCCCCAGAATTATTTGAATGATACTAATTAATAATACACTCATAGGCTTATTTCCTACGCGAGTAATTTGATCTTTTTATATACGCGGTTTGATTGATACAGTTGCAATATTATATGCCTGTTTTTATTAACATAACGCCACTCTCTCAAGCATTATTCACTCTCTCTTAAGAAGAAAATGATTGCAATGTGCTGGATCAATAAAACTGGGCACACCCAATAGCGTGAAGTACTCTTTAGATGAGAGGTCCATTATAGTAGAGAGTCGTAAGTGCAGGACAGAATTTAAAGCTCGATTAGTGAAGGAACTCGTCTCCGGGAAGCTGGGCTTGATGGAAGATAGCCGTGATTATAGGATCAAATATACGGCACTCTCGCGCTGGAAAAAGGGTTAATTGAATGAGATGCTCACGTATTCGTGTATTTGATATGCATTTTTATAATGGCGTCGTCCATTTTATATAACCACAACCAGTTTCCTAGTACTCATCACCTTTGTCGCACAATAATATAACTTCATTGTATTTACTCTGCCAAGAAGTATATGAGGTTAAGTGATACACACTGGAAGCGAATTTGTCAACCAAAGACCAGTTACCTAAGTTGAACAGTTTTTTAGCACGATCCGCTTTTAGGTGAGTAGACCATCGACTAATACCAGGTGGTGCATGTCTATATCAAAGATAGATCAGCTGACTCACTGTTCGGAGTACGAGATAAGCTTTAATCTGTTGAAACAAAGCAGGCACCTTTGATGATAGCAAAATTTTTATCGTAGAATCAAAATTGGCCGACACTCTGTGTCCGCCAATTTTGTGATGAACCGAATGCCTCTTGCTTACTTCAGTATGACTGGCAAGAAAAGATAATGCGATTCGGGCATGTCCACAACTGTGATTATAACTATTGCAACAATATAGTCGTCTGCGCCATCGTTAGCCACATATGTGAAGGTTTCTGTACCGAAGAAATTGGAATCAGGTTTGTAAGTGAATGAACCGTCTACCATTAGCGTCAGGGTGCCGTTGGATACAACAGTGACCAGAACTGAGGTCAACGGGCCACATTCAACGTCAGTGTCGTTGGTCAGCACACTGGGAGCGGCGATGACCAGGACGGTGTCTTCATCCAAGCTATAAGCGTCATCTACAGCTATTGGAGCATCATTGACTGGGGTGACTGTGATGGTCACGGTGGCGATGTTCGAGTCGACCGTGCCATCGTTCACCTTGAAAGTGAAGCTATCGGAGCCAATGTAGTTCGGATCCGGTGTATAGGTCAATGTAGGAGCTATGCCGGTTAGTGTGCCATGAGTCAGTGTGGTAACGATAGTCCAGGTTTGGGGGTTACCATCGAAATCAGTTGCTGTTAGTGTGAAGGATTTAGCAACGTCTTTTGAGGTTGTAATCAACATATTACTGCACTTAGCTGTCCCATACAACTTTAGGAACTCGTAAGCTTCAGTTGTGGAAACAATTTTGGAGACACTAAACAACTCTTCTATCAGTCTATCTGTTGAAATCAACATATTAATGCGAGTGTATTATCCCATGCTAACTACTTGGGAGTCCCATTGGTGCCATTTACCATGGTGCTTCTCTAAGATCTTAAGTCCATCACCTGGTGGCTTTAATTCGAGCAATTCCATATCAGCGTCAACCATAATATGCACTAGGTCCTTAAAAAATATACGTGGCTCCCAACCTATGATTTTTTGTGCTTTTCTGGAGTCGGCTTGTAAAAAATCAACCTCTGCTGGACGGAAATAACTGGGATCTATTTTCACATAATCATGCCAATCCAAGTTGACATAACCGAAAGCCTCTTCCAGGAATTCACGGACTGAGTGCGACTCTCCTGTACCAATGACAAAATCATCAGCTTGGTCAGTTTGTAGAATCTTCCACATTGATACTACATAATCAGGAGCATAACCCCAGTCACGTTGCGCTTCCAAATTGCCTAAATACAATTCTTTTTGCTTTCCAGCAAGGATTGCAGCCAAAGCACGCGTAATTTTTCGAGTTACAAATGTCTCACCACGACGAGGGGATTCATGATTAAACAGGATACCGTTGCTGGTAAACATCTTGTAGCCATTGCGGTAGGTTCGTGTAACCCAATAAGCATATGCTTTGGCGGCTGCGTAAGGGCTTTGTGGCTCGAAAGGGGTAGTTTCGTTCTGGGGTGGCCTGGCGCACCCAAACATTTCACTCGAAGATGCTTGGTAAAAGCGTGCTTTGACTCCGCTGTTGCGTACTGCTTCTAGAATGCGTACAGTACTCAGACCTGTTACGTCACCTGTGTATTCTGGCAAGTCGAAGCTCACCTTTACATGCGATTGACTTGCTAAGTGATAGATCTCATTTGGTTGTATGTTGTAAATGATCTCGGTTAAATTACCTGAGTTGCAAACATCCCCGTAATGTAAATGCAAATGAACGCCATTGGGATTATGAGGGTCCTTGTAGATATGGTCAATCCGATGGGTATTGAATGTACTGGAGCGTCGGATCAGTCCGTGTACCTCGTAATCTTTTGAAAGAAGCAACTCGGCTAAGTAAGAACCATCTTGTCCGGTTATACCGGTGATCAGAGCCTTTATTGCCATTCAATTCACCTCGCTTATGTAAAAAAATCTTTTGGAATTGTGTTGACTCCCTATTGGCTGGGTTTCCTCTTGAGTGATTTTATCTCTTGCAAAGTCGAATTTACAATTTGATGGCATTTTTAACTTTCAATCCTTGAAGGTATTACAATTACTTTTCTCAACGAGGCATTGAGTGATCAAGAGTGATTATTCGGCAATGTCCGGTCAAGCGGAAAATAATTAAAAAGCTTGTCAATCGAGTGATGATTGACGAGCATCGGAATTTGAAAATCAAGATCAGGGTAGATGTATTGGATATTCTAAAGAATACATCAATACTTTATTATAAGTGCAATCCAGCAGGTCGGAACTTGTACTCTCTAATGATTACCCTTCTTGATAGTAGATTGTTTTTGATGCCATAAGGGATGAGTTTATAAATAATAATATTCTCACCTACTATTAGTTATTCACCATCGATTGATACTATGACACTATTCGGGGTTAGTTGCACTTTACCCAGGACAACGCCCGCAGGTAATTGATCTGTTGTAGCATTTGAACGTGTGTGCCACCAGCGCGCAATATCCTTTGGTAATGCATGCCAGTAACCATCGCGGTGTTTGATAGTATTTAAGAAATCAGTGTATATCTTCCAAGTCACTGGATTTAATAAGTAATCTGGGTGTGTATTTACTAAGACCATTCCTAAATATCTCTGAATAAAATCAACTTTTTCCAACCAAATTCGAGGGGAACACTCGCAAAGTATAGAAGTCAGAGTATGGTCTTGAACAAGAGTATAGGGTAATTCTACAAAATTGCCGATGAAAAAAGGCCAGATGTTCATGGTTCCGCCAGGAATCGGCTCGTATGGATCGGTATCGAAGAAGGACAGATCATACTCGATCTCCAACGCCTGCAGCCATTCAGGGTTCCGCATCATGAGTGGCGAACGGAATCCAACCGCATCCAGTTTTCTCAGGTGTGCATTGATGCGTTTTGCCCGCCGCATGAACTCGGCGTGTGAATTGAATAGCTTGCCATCATGTCTCAGACCGTGTACACCGATCTCAAAGCCTCGCTCGCGCAGGTTTTCTATCAACTCAAGGTCAAGGGGATAACGTTCAGGCACAAAGTTGAAGGAGGAGCGAAAGCCGCAACTCTCCTCCAGGTCGGCCACTGCTCGTACGTTTGCCTGACCCTTATCTGTTTCGATGTCGTGTGTGAGGACGAAGGCATAGCGACGCCCTTCCGGCCAGAAGTATTTAAAAGTCAAAGATTGCTGACCTGAGGCAAGCAGCAACTGCCGTACTATTTCCCACTGAAAGCGCGCGAATCGATCCTCAATCGGCCAATCAAGAGGAAAACTGGCTCGAGTGTAGGAGCTGCGCACCCGCCGCAACACGCGGAGGAGGGGGCGTGGCACAAAGGGTTTGAGCACGTAGTAGGTGCGTTTTGCCAGACTCAGTTGCCAATGAGTGGGTCCGAACTGCCCTTCTCCCAAGATGAAGGCCAACAAGTGATCCACATCGGCTGGATGAGGGGATAAGCCCAGAACGGGCATCGCTCTCTGGATTGCCAACTGCCAGCACATCTCCGGTGGTTCGGGGTGGCAGAGCCAAAAGCGCGCAGGGGAGTTAGAAATCCATAGGTTCGTCATTATCCGAAATGCCTATACAGTAATTCACCGGCTGCCCGGCAAATCCAAGGTGGCGAATGCTGAATAACAGATTGCATCAGCGACTTTAACCTGCCGTCCTCTGTGTGTTGAGGTGTCGCGGAATAAGTGGCATAAGTGAGTGGCTGCTCCTCTGCACCCCAACGGGTCTTGAACTGGCGCAGACCTGTGTTTTCCAAATCCGTTCTACCCATGTCGAACACAGCATAACCATGCTCGCAACCCCACTCAATAGCTTTCCAGAAGAGAAGATTGTTGGGTCGGAGGTTGAGACCTTGTTCGGCGGAAGCCCCGTACTTGTAGGTGAGAGTCTGCTGCCAGTGTAAAAAAACCGCCGCCGCCAGACACTCGTCGTCCTTGTATGCTGTCAGAACGAATCCCAATCCCTTGTCAATTATCATCTTACCCAACAAGTCAAAGTACTTGCGCGGTTGGATTGGTGTGCCCTGACGACGTCTGGTGGACAGGTGGAGCTGGTAGAACTTGTCCAGGGAATCCCTTGTCCGCCCGCACTCAATCCGCACCCCTCGTTTCTTGGCTACCTCGACATTTCGCCGGTGCATCTGGTGAAAGCGACTGGCGACCAACTCGGGGTGCAAATCCAGATTGAGTGAGTGTAGTACGTGGTGGGAGTCTGTTCGCATATCTGATCGCGATGACGGTGCCCAACGTAATTCAAGCCTGGGAATGTTGCTATCTTTTGCCAATGAGACCAGAACTTCAATTAGCTCGTTAAGGCATTCGACGTCGCTGTATATCGGAACGCAATGGTCGGTAAATGGCAGGGATACCCATCGTCTGCCTGTCAACGCGCTCTTAAGCTCCATAATGGGCAGGCCCGCACGGATCTCACCACTAGCATCGCACACAACGACAACGAATGGGTGATAGCCGTAGCACTCAGCCATGAGGTTTATCCAGGCTGGATGGTGGAAGATGTTCGCCTGAGGCTTGGATGCGATGAAGGTGGTCCAACGCTCATCTGACGGATCTAGACTCCAATGCATCAAAGCACTACCCTTCTAGGTGGACGACTGAGAGGCACCTTGAAAGAGGTTTTCCGGAAGCAAAGTATAGGTTCAGAGGCCCAACGTGGGGAAAATAGATTGTACAAGAGCCATGTCGCATAGCGGAAGGCGAGTGCTTTAGATTTTGATCTGGCGTACAACGCCTGATAACGCGTGCTGCCCGCCGGGAGAGGAAGATATACAGCCTCTGGTACGAACCCGAAGGAACTCACAAATTCGAGAAGTGTCTGATAGGTGAAGTATCTCACATGCGCATAGAATTCGTATCGCTCTCGCAGAGACTCTGATAGAGGGTCGTGAAAGGTCTTGCCTGCCAGAACATATCGTTGGAAAAACGATAGGGATGCATAGTTGGGCGCCGATAGGTACAGGTATCCATCGTCGGTAAGAATCCGGTGTATCTCGTTCACGAAATGATCTACATATATCAAGTGCTCGATAGTAGAAAGTGAGATGACAGCATCAAAGTGGCCATTCGGAAAAGGATAAGTTTGTTCATTATCGAGGTCAAAGGAAATCGTGGGGAGTCCCAACTGCTCCAGGATTTTTAGACATTTCGGAGTGATATCATTGCACAGTATATTGGCTGGATAATGCTCCTTTACCCTTTGGGCGGCACAACCCACTCCTGCTGCTACGTCGAATATCCGCTTGTGCTGACGGTTTTCAAAGACTGCGGGAAAAACCCTATGTCTCTCGTGAAAATCTTGATAGTTCTGGAGGTTTTCAACATCCTGTAATCGTGTTTCTTCAAGTTGGATAGCAGCTTTGCTCATCGGATCTACCTCATCGCTCAGATTTGCGTCTACTTTGCGTTACTATAACCAAGTAAGTGGTTGTAATAGCCCTCGTGATCAGATCCGCAAGTCGTTTCACGAACGGCTTGGGATCCTTCAGATCGAGAACCGCGAATACGTGGGGTTTAAGATAGGGTAGCACATACTGAATTGGAGAATATCGGTGTTTGCTCAAGCACCTGACGCTATAGGATGCGTCCCTGGTGATATCAATCCAGTAAATACCAGTCCGATACGCGACTGCCGTTGGCAGTTCACCCTGGACCAGGTGCTTGTAGTGAAGCCACGGAAAGTTAATGCCACAGTGTACAGCCAAGAGTGAAGACAGGTTGTGGCGACCGTTCACCTCCATAAGCTTATAAACACCATCGCGGGGATCCTTCTTGAACTCGGTGCAAGAATACCCATAGAAACCCATCGATCGAAGGATTTTTCGTCCTGGTTCGATCACCTCAGGGATTTGTTTGCTTACTGCAACGCAAGGGGATCCGAATTCCGGCGGAGCCTTTCTTAATTGCTGCGCGGTGAACTCAGCCAAGGGTTGACCATCCCAGAAGTAAGAATTATAGTTCACAACATGAGTGTCATCACCTGGTATGATCTCTTGCAGCATGACATCCATGCCCGCATCAGAAGCTTGTTGGTATATAGATAGCATATGCTCAAGGTTGCTAACGGGTACCATCTTCCTGCCAAAGCGGGCGAAGAAAAGATGACTCTGACAAGGTTTTACCAGACACGGATATTCGATAGTTTTTCCATAGCTTTCTACATCCTCTGGGGACCTGGGAACGATTGTCTTAGGGGTTGCCACGCCAACGGCCTCGGCCAGAGCATATGTGTGTTTCTTGTCTATAAATTGCCTTGTGATGTCCCACTCTGTACAGGCCACAACATAATGACGTCCAAGCAAGTCTTTATTCCGTGACACTGTGACGAGTGTCTCATCAGACACAGGAATCAACAAACCACCGCCGAAGCGAGAAGCACTTTCTATCAACAGATTCAAGAACTCATCTTCAGATCGTTCTGGATGAGGAGCATAGATCTTGTGCTTGACATACTTCGAAACATAGCCCATGTCCTTGTGGAGATCATAGTAGACAGCGACAATGGGAACATCCATCATGCCCAGGGCACGTATGACGCCCAATCCCATAGTATGTGTCCCTAGGACGATCGCTAGTTTCATCTTAATCTCTCTGTGTATCTATTCACACCATGCCCAAGCGTAGAATTGTATTTTCGATATATTGTGAGCAGACCGAATCGGCGCGGCCAGGTTTTCGTGAATGCCGGTATTCTCAGTGATCGCAAGGAACAAGAAGATCAGAGCCAATCCCAATCAACAAAGAAAGCTATGAGTATTGTCCTCTTTTTTCACCACGGATATAGTGAAGAGCAAGCCTGAGCACAGCAGCAATATTACTGCGAAAAAAATTTTGGAATGGACTGTTCTCGATCCAGTTCGGAGAGAAAAAGCCCAAAGGTGCGTCCCAGGTAAATCTCGGCAAGTTGTCCGGCGATGTGAGCCAAGGTAAAGCAAACAACAATGATAAATAGAAAACGAGCCACTTTCCAAGGTTTCAATTCAATCTCTATCGATCAACTCCCATGTGACAAGCACCGAACACCCTCAAGGGACTTGCCCTCCAAGGGGCCCCCACTTTCAGGCGCAGACCTCAAGTAACTTGTCGCCCACTTCATTGACCAGACCGTTCCCATGGGTCTATGAACCATAACCCGCGTATGTATTCTTACAGTAGTCAATCTTGAAGATGCCACTGCTGTCTTCAATACGCACAATCTTTCCCGATTCGATGAGATATTGATCTACGCTCCCCAGCCTGCCCTTGAATATAGTGTAGACTGGTGTTCCGAACACCGTTGTCTCGCGGTTCTTAGTGCCGCCGGCCTCGATGACGAGATCCGAGTAGTAGATCAAATTGAGTCCATCCAGGACTTCCCTGGGAATCAACACATTCGCCGGATGCATCTCCCCATATCGCAGAAGTTGTTCCAGGCCCCGAGGCAGTAGCACGTTGACAGCGTTCGGATGGCTCGATGCCCCAAGAAGTAGCTCGTCAAACAGCGGATTCTTGAACCTGTGATACGACTATATATCGCTGGGTAGGTACATCGTCGCAATGATCCTGTCTGTAGGGATACCGGCACTCTCCAGGAATCTCAGATCGGGCACAATATCCGCCAGATATACATTTTCCTTGATGCCACCATAGGAAACAACCTTGAGAGTTTCGTCGGAAACAGGAAATAAAAGACTACCGGGGAATCGGGATGAGAGTTTTATTATTCGCCCAATGAAAAGTTTTTCGTCATACTCTGGATGCGGAAAGTGAATGTTTTCCGTAATATATTTTGATACGTATCCCATGTTACTGTTATTGTAGTAAATAGCAATGATAGGCACGCTTTCCGATCCAAGGACACGGATTACCCCAGATCCATTGTATGGGTTATAAGAACAATTGCAGCCTTCATTCCTCTTACCTCATACAAGGTATTAATGCTAAGGTTAACATAATAAAAGCATTGTTATCAGGTGACTTGCACTGAGTTCTTCTCCGTCAGGCGCTCGCAAATAGAAAGTAATCGTTCTTTTTGATGTTGCCAAGCTAGTTGTTCCTCGATTCGTCTTCTTCCAATTGTGCCCATGTGGGCACGCAATTCAGGATTTTCCATCAGAAGTGCAATTTGTTTGGCCATATCAATTGGGTCATTTGGCTTAGCATAGAGTGCCGCTTCCCCCGCCGTGACACGCTGTTCGGTGAGGCCGTAGCCTACTACTGGCTTGCCTAATGCCATGTAATCCATCAATTTATTCGTGGTGGAAATGTTGTTCACCGGATTGGATGGTGCGGGTTCAATACAAATATCCGCTGCTGATAGGACCGATACCCATTGCTCAAATCGAAGGTATCCTGTAAACCAAACACGATCTTGAACTCCAAGTTCGCGCGCGAGCTGTTGTAATCCTTCAAGATCGTCTGTAGGCCCAATGAGGATACAGAACCAATCCAGGTGGCTATAATGTTTGTCCAAAATATAAAGTGCCTGTAATAAATGATCAATCCCATCTTCCTTCGCCATAGAGCCCAAGTAACCGATGATGATCCTGGCGCGAGAGCGGATGTCTGCGTCCGGTTTCACCAAATACCCGCGCATGAGATCAGGCCCATGGCGAACAACGGACACTTGAGAGGGGTTTAATCCATCGCGTTCAATAATAATTTTTCGGTATGTTTCATTTGTTGTTATTACATGATTGGCCACACGGCAGGTGACGCGTTCAAACCACACTAGAAGTTTGTAAAGGATTTGAATGTGATTTTCATATTTTGATACATACAACTCTGGCGAGAGATCACGCAGGTCAAACAAAATGGTTTTGCCCGCTAATTTAGGTAGTAATGCGGCTATAAAAAGAGTATCGGGCGGATTGTAAACATGGAGAATATCAATACCATGGCGGAACCACACCCAAAGTGTAAGCAAAGTCATAACAAAGGTCGCATGCAGAAACTCCATCAAATAGCTGGTGGCTCCGCTACCATAGGCTGGAAGAAAAAATCTGTATACTTGGACGCCATTGACCTTTTCGTACCACGATTGTCCTTTTTCGCGCGGGCTGATAACAGTCACATCATAACCTGCGTCAGCCAATGTTTCTATGTGAGGTCGTACGCGTGCATCTGCAGGATACGCGTGGTTCTCAACAAGAGCGACCCAATGGATTTTTTTGTTATTGGCGTTGCCGCCAGTATATTTTTTAAACATATCTGAATCTCCTTGGTCATGAAGACGACAGTATGGACAATTATCCAAGATAATTGTCGTTCTGCCGAAAACTGAGCAATGTCTATATTGCCGACCTTCAGGCGAGCGTCGAATGCAGCCAAGGCAGCAGCGGTCACTGTAGCCGTATCTCCCTGGACGAGTACCCAATCGGGTTGTTCCTTTTGCAAAATGGGATCTTGCCCAGCCAGGATCCCCGAGGTGACTTGTGTAGGCGTTTGGTTGTCTTTCATCACGTCGAGATCATAATCAGGTACGATGTTAACAACCACAGCACCTAATTCAACATCTGCTGACGCTGTGCGGTGACACACACAACCACCTGCAGGCCAACTTCCACTGACCGTTGTTGCAATTTCCGGATAACGGGAGTGAGCTTGATTGCCTTAGGCCGTGTGCCAAAATCTAAAAGGATCTTTAACATGGACAAACCTTACTATTTCGAACCTCTGCTCAAACTTCAACCTTCACCTAAATTGGTAGATCCATATAGTTTGATAAAAATTAGTACTGACCACTTGAAGACGGTCCTCAAGCTCTGCTAGAAGTTGTCTGTCAGGAAGAACTCCAACGGTGCGCTCCACCTGATATCTTATTTGAGGGAGAGGATCAAAAACGCGCGATGAGATCAGCACCCTTCCACTTTTGTGATCATAAATTTTTGATAGTAGAACACCAGGGTCAATGCCAGCAGCGGAAAACACGGTAGCTTTACAGTAAAACTTCAGGTAAGCCATGGGTAAATAACCACCATCTATTACAACCAGATCTCCAACGCGCGCGTTTTCAATCAGGTAAACGTTCGCTTCATACCAGAAGTCCCCAGAATGGTTTGT
>Ga0153916_10003284_pt1 | contig 12027 bp, 9 predicted proteins | sample Opewatmetagenome_FD_109642 | JGI IMG/M metagenome (GOLD analysis project Ga0153916, IMG submission 109642) | Freshwater wetland microbial communities from Ohio, USA - Open water 3 Core 3 Depth 4 metaG | ecosystem: Environmental > Aquatic > Freshwater > Wetlands | place: USA: Ohio, Lake Erie, Old...
AGTCTGACGACCTTGACCTTGCGATCCTTTGGCAAGAGTCTCTCTTTGCCTTTTCTGAGTTCGACGACCCATCTGCTGTTGCTCTCGGAGAAGAGCCTGACATCGGCCCTGTGTTTCTCCATCTTGGAGATATTCACCTCAGCGCCGATGTCACCGCCGATGCACATCTCCGCAAGGGCGACCGCCAAGCCACCGTCGGAAATGTCATGGCATGAGACTATTGCGCTCCTCTCGATTCCACCCAGCACGACGTCCATCCCAGCTCTGAGCGCCGGTATGTCGACATCGGGTACCTTCCTTGAGAAGCCCTTGGCCAGACGATAGTACGCGGACGCCCCCATCTCTGGCTTGGTGGCTCCGATGATGGCGATTGTGTTCCCCTCTTGCTTGAAATCAGATGTGACACACTTTCTGATGTCTCTGACGATGCCGCACCCGAGCAGAGTGGACGTCGGAAGCACCGCACCAGCAGGAGACTCGTTATAGAAGCTCACGTTGCCTGAAGGAGTTGGGATCCTTAGCGATTCCGCAACCTCGCCCATCCCCCGCACTGCCTCTCTGAACAGCCAAAGCCGGTCAGGCTTCTCCGGGTTGCCGAAGTTGAGGCAGTTGGTGAATGAGTGTGCCCTCGCTCCAACTGCGGCAAGGTTCCTACACATCTCGTCAACACATGTCTTCCCGCCTCTGTAAGGATCAATTCCGATAGCGAAAGGATTGGAGGCCGTTGCAATCGCTAATCCTCTGAAGGAGTCCTCGATTGGCTTTAGCACCGCAGCATCGCCATGGCTCGAATGCCCGAGCTTCCCATGGAGCGGCTTAATAACGGTGTTGCCTCTGACTTCGTGGTCGTACTGCCTGATGACCCAGTCCTTGTTGCATATGTTTGGTGTCGACAGAAGCCTCAGCAACTCCCTGTCGTACCTGTCCTTCGCCTTCGGCACCCTTTCTTTCCGAATGTGCCCAGATTCCTTCACTCCGCACGGCCTACAATAAACAGGTCCCGCAGTGAGAAACTCCAAATCTAAGTCGAAGACCTTCTCGCCCTGGAAGAACAGCCTAACGACCTTCTCTCTTATGACCTTCCCAACAGGCGTTGCAGGCACGTCCCAGAGCTTGAACACATGGAGCACATCATCCACATTCTTCGCGGACACGGAGAGCATCATCCTCTCCTGTGATTCTGAGACCCAGATCTCCCACGGCGCGAGGCCCTCCTCCTTCAACGGAACCTTTGTCAGGTCGACCTCCGCACCGCATCCGCCTGCTAGAGCAATCTCTCCGACGACGCAGGATAGACCTCCACCTCCGAGGTCCTTCATGCCGTTCACGAGACCCTTTTCGTTCGCCTCTAGCAATGCGTGTATGACTGGCTCCTTCATGATAGGGTCGCCAAGCTGGACAGCTCCCCTCGATTCAGTCTCGCTCTCATTTGTGAGGACTGCAGACGCGAATGTCACACCGTGAATTCCGTCCCTACCCGTCCTGCCCCCCACAAGGATCAGAACATCTCCAGGGCCTTTCACCGCATTCTTGCGGAGATGCTTCTTCTCTCCGATGCCAACGCAGCCTACATTGACGAGACAATTCCCGACATAGCTCTCATCGAACCACACTCCGCCGGACACTGTCGGGAGCCCTACCCTGTTACCGTAGTCTCTGATCCCGGCGACGATGCCGCCAAATAGGTATTTCGGATGCTTGATGCCCGGTGGTAGCTTCTCCACAGGATAATCCAGGGGACCGAAGAACAGTGGGTCGACCAGCGCAATCGGTTGTGCTCCCATGCAGAGCACGTCCCTGATGATGCCGCCGATCCCGGTCGCCGCGCCGCCATACGGCTCAACTGCGCTTGGATGATTGTGGCTCTCGATTCTCAGCGCGTACGCGTGGTCCTTGTCGAACTCCATGACGCCTGCGTCTCCGCGGTCGATGACCTGAGGAGTGTCAATCCCGAAAACATACTGCTTGAGGTAGATCTTCGAGCTCTTGTAGCAGCAGTGCTCGCTCCAAGCCTGACCTAGAGATTGAACTTCGACATCAGTCGGGTTCCTCCCTTTCTCCCTGAAGAAATCTCGAACACGGCGCATCTCTTCGAGTGCGAGCCCTGTGCCGCTTTCCCTGCTTAGCTCCATCAGCTGCTCGTCAGTCGCGTGATCGAGGTCGATTTCGGCAAGCTCGAACGGGACGCCCCGACGAATGTACAACTTGTCAGTCGACATTCACGTCCCTCACTTGATCTTGATGGAGTAATTGTGTATCACGGGGTTGGCGAGAAGCCTCCTGCACATCTCATCTACTTTCTTCTCCACATCCCCTGCAACTCCTTCCAGATGTATCTCGAAGACCTTGACGGTCTTCACATCCTTCAATCCCTCAAAACCGAGAAGCTCCAAAGCCTTCAGAGTGTTCTTGCCCTCAGGGTCGGCCACCCCCTTCTTCAGCTCGACTCTGACTTCTGCGACAACCATCCCTGATTCACCTGATTACTTGGAATATGTAGCGGATACTTAGCTTTTGAGGACTGGCGCGAATCCGTGTTTGTGCGCAATCCTGGTCATTCTCGCATTTTCCTACCGAAGCTGACATAGCCCGTGTGACCCAGTGTATCGAAGCTCGGTCTCACTCCGCCTTCGTGCACGACCATCTCCCTCTGTATTGTCTCGAACGAGACAGTGTCTTCGAGGCCGATCTCACGCATCTTCCTAACAGCAGACTCGAGCTGGTTCGCGTTCGGGACGTAGCAGCATACGTGTCCCCCGATCCTGAGCGCGCGTGAAACGTTCACAAGCGCATCCCATGGATTCGGGATGTCGAGGACAGCAGCGTCAGCGCTTCCTTCAAGCTCTGCAGTGCAAATGTCCGCTACTCTGAGCTCCCAACATTTCTCGAGTCCTGACATTCCGACGTTCCTCCGGGCAATGATCGCGTGGTCCTCTCGTATCTCGTACGAATAGACCCTTCCCTCAGGTGCGACCGATTTCAATAGCACGATCGTCATCGCCCCTGACCCGACGCCACCCTCGATGACCTTGCTTCCGCAGCTGATATCAAGGTGGAGGGGGACGACGAAGCTGTCCTTCGGAATCATCACCTGAGCCTTTCGCTCGATCACTTCCAGGAGGTCCTTTATGCTCGGTCTGAGTATCAGGAAGTCCTGCGCGCCAATCTTGATCTTGGCGCCGTAGTCGGAACGGCAGAGCGCATCGCCGTCGACCACGCCCAAGCCGTGAACCTCTATCATGCCCTTGGACGCCTTTACAATATGTTTCCGGCCATCAGAGCTGATGAGAATGACTCTTGTCTCGGGTGCAATCATCAATTCGAACCGAACATCTGGCAGCTATAACTAGGTTGTCAATGACTGCTCAACCGCTTCTCTGGAGTGCACCACACTTGGGACATCTGTCTTCTGAGTAGCCGATTGCCTTTCCACATTTGCGGCAGCGTGGCAGCGACTCCTTTCTTGGATCGCCTCTAGGCTTTTCCTCTTTCTTCGCTGGCGCTGCCCGCGCGCTACCCTCGCCGGGAGATCTGTAGTATTGCTGCTGGTCCGGGTTTTGACGGTATGCCGGACCTTGAGAGGGCGAGAGGATTATTCCCCGATCGAAGCTCCATTTGAGAACGAGATAGATGATCATAAGCAAGAGGGCGATCCCCGCCAAGGCGAGCGCAACGATGGTCGCTGTGTCCATCCCGTCCGACCCTTCGAATCTAGATATAATATATCTTCTCAGTCATATTTAAATAATCGCCCCGAATGCCGCCAAATCGATAGGTACAATCGAGCATATCGGTCCTTCAGCCTGGCATTGATCCTGTCAAACGGCTTGACACCTGGCCAGACCTTCTGGAAACCGACAAGGTCTAAATACGCCGTTCACAATCACTTTCCAGTCCCGTAGGGGGGCATGATAACCCAAATGCCGACTCAGACTCGCGAGTTTTCACTGAGCCGATCAGGGTAGCTTTCATGCCTTTTGTTGACGACGATTTGCATATCGAGGGAGGAAGAACAGATGACCAAGGGTCTGAAGGCAGAGAAGGAGAAGTGCACTGGCTGTCAGCTGTGCATGTTGGTTTGCTCGGGCACGCACGTGAACAAGTTCAATCCGAGCGAGTCCAGGATTGAAGTTGATGACAGGTTCCCCGAGCCAGGGGATTTCAAGCTCAAGTACTGCATCCAGTGCGACGAACACCCATGCGTGGAGTCATGCCCTGCAGAAGCTATAGTCCACGACGACGGGCAGGGTATATACATCGTTGACAAGGAGAAATGCACGGGCTGCGGAGCCTGCGTTGAGGCATGCCCGTATGAGGGATGCTGGCTGGACCCAAGTGGATCTTATTCGATTAAGTGCGACTTGTGTGGTGGAACGCCTCAGTGTGTGGAGATCTGCCCCAAGGGAGTCCTCAAGAGGTGATTCAAATGGCGGATGGATACACCGGAAAAGTGCTGAGAGTTGACCTGACGAACGAGAAGATCACGACGGAGCCAATCAACCGGGAATGGACGAAGCGCTTCATTGGCGGGAAAGGGCTAGGTGCAAGATATCTCTTTGAGGAGCTGAAGCCCGGAGTTGACCCGCTCTCTCCAGACAATTTGCTGATGATCTGGACGGGGCCGCTCGTCGGCACGATGGTTCCTCTCACCAGCAGATACGTTGTAGTCACCAAGTCGCCTCTCACTGGAACCTTCCTTGACAGCTATGCTGGCGGTTACTACGGACCTGAACTCAAGTACGCCGGCTTCGACGGCGTCATCATCAAGGGTAAGGCGAGCAAGCCCGTCTACTTGTGGATAAACGACGGGAAGGCAGAGATCAGAGATGCGAAGAGCATCTGGGGCAAGGACAACTTCAAGACAGAAGAGCTGATACGCAAGGAAACGGGGCAGCCTCGCGCTCGGGTGGCATCCACTGGCCCGGCAGGCGAGAAGCTCTCTCTCATTGCCGGGATTACAAGTGATCTCACGAGGAATGCTGGAAGAGGTGGCGGCGGAGCAGTGTTTGGTTCCAAGAACCTCAAGGCCGTCGCCGTCCGCGGCACTCAGGGACTAGAAGTCCCAGGCATGGAAGAATTCGTGAAGATGTCCAAGGAGATGTTGCTGAAGGACGTCATTGAGAACCCGGACCATGCGGGCTCGATAACTGACGGGACTCCCATCATAGTCGATATGAGCCAGAATGCGGCCATCCTGCCTACGAGGGATTGGAGCTCGGGTGAGTTTGAAGGTTCCTCGGGGATAAACTCGGATGCGCTGAAGACTCGTGTCCTGGTAAGGAGAAAGGCGTGCATGGGATGTGGGCTTGCGTGCGGCAGCTACGCGAAAGTCCCAAAGGGAATGTTCAAAGGAGCGGCGACCGAGGGTCCTGAGTACGAGACGATCGGGCTGTCGGGCTCCAACTGCGGAATCAAGAACATGGAAGCCATCGTCAAGTTTGCAGAGGAATGCGACAAGCTCGGCCTCGACACCATGTCGGCGGGAAGTGTGACGGCGTTCGCGATGGACCTCTATGAAAGGAAGATACTTAGCAAGAAGGACACTGGCGGGCTCAATCTCAAGTTCGGGAACGAGGAGGCCTTCGCAAAGATGCCCGCGATGATCGCAAACAGGGAGCACATTGGCGATGCCCTTGCAGACGGATCGAAGAGGGCCGCGAAGAAGATCGGAAAGGGGTCCGAGAAGCTACTCGTCGAGTGCAAGGGCTCGGAGTATCCAGCGTACGATCCAAGAGGATCGATTGGCATGGCTCTTGCGTATGCGACTTCGGACCGAGGCGCGGACCACAACCGAGCCTGGCCGGTCGCTCAGGACGCCTACGGCAGCGGCGATCCGTGGAATCCGGATGGCAAGGCTGCAATCTGCGTTGAAGACAACACTAGGACGAGCGTCAAATGGAGCTTCATCTTCTGTGACTTCTACGCGGTGAACTTCAAGAACATGGCGAAGTACTACACTGCTGTCACGAGCGTCCCTGCAGACGAGGCGTATCTCAGATCGATCGGGAAGCGGGTGTGGAATCTCACGCGCGCGTTCAACGCGAGAGAAGGCTTCACGAGGAAGGACGATTACCTCCCTGAGCGCATGGAGAAGGAGCCGCTTCCTTCGGGCAAGACAAAGGGCAAAGCCGTTTCCAAAGCTGACTTCGAGAAGATGCTAACGGAGTACTACACACTGTGGAACTGGGACGAGCAAGGGAGGCCGACGAAGAAGTCTCTCGAGGACGTCGGGCTCTCCGACATTGCTAAGAAATTGCCATATCTAAAGTGAAACCCCGAAATGGCCAGATGTGGTGAGTGATGTACACCGCATCAGGCCAGTAATTTTTATTCATGATTTCTTATGACGACTTTCTTGTCAGGGCGGACGTTAAATGTAAATATCTGCCAGATTTCATAATAATCGGCATTTTCGAGCCGTTTTCACCTCTGCTTTTCTTGAATTCGAACGTTTAACGATTGGCTCACTTTAATTGAGAAGTTTTCAATTTTTCGCCCCATAATGTTGCATCTTGTTCATAATCTTGCACAGGAAATTGCATAACACCAACGTAGAAATAGCTCGGGTGGCGAGGGTATATATGGTATCAGCAACTTACTGTGAAATGCCGGAGTGAGCCGCCCTGGCTCATCACGCCTGGTATTTGTTTAGGCGTGGCCACTCAGGAGGATGCACTGATGAGCTCTGCTAAGAAGAAGTTCGGGTTGGTCTTTCACCCGGACAAATGTGACGGCTGCCTGGAGTGCGAGAAAGCTTGCGTAAAGGCCCACCCGCACGCAGTCGCCAGTGGCAAGTCACGGATCAAGGTAACGAAAGAGGATAGCGGTAAGCACACAGTCGCGTTGTGCGTGCACTGCGAATCATGTCCGCCCAGCGAGTTGTGCCCTTCTGCGTTATTCGAGTTCCACAACGAGGGCAACTATTGGACCCTTGACGAGCATAGGTGTTTCGCCTGCATGGCCTGCATACCGAGGTGCCCGTACAACGGGGTTTTCTTTGAGGGTGCGTTTGGCGTGGAGACTGCATACACCTGTGACCTATGCGCAGGCGATCCTGCGTGCATCAAGGCATGCCCGAAGGAAGCGTTGACTCTCGACAAATCTCGGGAGGGTAAGGGATGAGTGAGATGACGGAGCATGAGTCGGTCGCTGAGCCATTGAAGCAGACCAAGCAGACCGAGGGCGAGGAAAAGCCGAAAGCGAGTCCTGAGGAGTTTCCCCTGCCAGACTGGGTACCGCAGTGGGCCAGGGAAGCCCCAAAGATCGTCGTGAGAGCGCCGGGCCCGAAGAGCAAGGAGATCATCAAGATCGACAGGGACTACGTCTCATATGCCTATGACAGGTGCTTCACATTCACCATAGACAAGGCCGCGGGCGCGGCTGTCATGGACGCTGACGGAAATGTCCTGCTCGACTTCTCATCCGGAATAGCCGTCCAGAATGCAGGATGGACGCACTACAAGGTTTCCAGAGCCATTCAGGAGCAAGCTGCGAAGCTGATACACTCCATGGCCAACGACGCGTATTTCGACAAGGAAGCGTACTTCGCGAAGCTTCTCTCGGAGATCTCTCCAGGCAAGGCCCTGAGGGGCACATTCTTCGGCAACAGCGGTGCAGAGGCCGTTGAGGCTGCGTTCAAGCTCTCGAGGTATCACACCAAGAGGAACGAGCATCTGGCGTTCTTCGGTTCATACCACGGGCGGATCGGTGCCGGACTGGCACTGACGAGCAAGCTGAAGCTCAGGTACAGCTACGGCCCGTTGTCTCCCGGCATCATATTCACGCCGTTCGCGTACTGCTACAGATGTTCTTTCAAGCAGACATATCCGGAGTGCGGCCTCTACTGCGTGGACTACATTGAGAACCAAGTACTCACCATGGGTGGTACGACTGGACAGATAGCTTCGATCTTCGTCGAGCCAATCCAGGGAGAGGGCGGATATGTCGTTCCGCCGAAGGAATACCTGCCCCGCCTGCGCAAGCTCGCGGACAACCAAGGGGCTCTGCTGGTTTTCGACGAGGTCCAGACTGGTCTCGCAAGAACGGGCAAGATGTGGGCATGTGAGCACTTCAACACCGTCCCGGACATCCTGATCATGGGCAAGGCGCTTGGTGGCGGTGTGCCTCTGGGCGCAATCATCGCCAAGCATGATATCATGAGGAAGTGGCGGCCTGGGTCGCACTCTAGCACGTTCGGAGGGAACGCGATCACGATGGCCGCGGGCTATGCACATGTTCAGGCAATTATCGAAGAGAATCTGGCGGACCGCGCTGCGAAGCTCGGGGAGTACGCTATCAAACTGCTAAAGGAGATGCAAACTCGCAGGGAGATCATCGGCGATGTAAGGGGCAAAGGTCTCATGATTGGTGTTGAACTCGTCAAGAACCAATACACCAGGGAGCCTCAGGAGGCGACCAACATCCAGGGCAAGTGTTGGCGCGCGGGCCTCATGACCATCACCTCAGGCGTCTACGGCAACGTGTTCAGGATCGCTCCGCCGTTATGCATATCTAAGGAGCAGCTCGATAAGGGTTTCGAGATTTTCGAGCAGGCCTTGAAGGACGAGGAAGAGTTCATGAAGATTGGCACTTCAGCTCCTCCGGGATGAGCCGACAAGCCGACACATCATCTCTTCAAATCCTTTCCCCTTCCACCTTTCGTGATCAGGCAAGGCTCTCTACGCGAGAGGAATCCATCTCGGCAATGTTATGAAATGCTGCGCTGGATCATAATTGTCCTCCACAGCGGCATGCCTCGGATGCGTTTATCTCCGTCTCAGTTTCGGGTTCAGGACTTCATCCAGCGTGTCCCCGATCAGGTAGAACGCCATTATCAGGATGATGATGCAAGCGCCTGGAGCTAGAATGTTCCACCACGCGAACATGCTGAAGGCCCCCTTCTCGTAGGCGGATTCAAGGACAGTTCCCCAGCTTATCACGCTCGGATCCCCGAGTCCGAAAAAGTCAAGGAACGATTCGGAGAAGATCGAGTTCGCCACCAATAGTATCGTGTTGGCAAAGATGAGCGGAAAGACATTCGGCAGGATGTGCTTTGAGATGATCCTCCCGCTGCCGGACCCCACGGCGATCGCCCGTTCCACGAAGGCCTTCTCCTTGATCGACAGGACCTGAGCCCTCACAATCCTAGATGTCGACGGCCAGCTGGTGATACCGATAACGATTATGACATTCGTGAAGGAACGGCCCATGAGCGTCGCGAACACTATCATGAGTGGAAACCACGGGATTACCAGAAAGAAATCAGTGAATCGCATGAGGATCTCGTCCGACAGTTTCCCAAAGTATCCCGCGGCGAGTCCGATAGCCGTGCCAAGGACTATCGAAATGAGCGACGCAAGGAACCCGACGATGAGACTCGCTCTCGTTCCCCAGACGGTGAGGCTATAAACATCACGACCGTAGTAGTCCGTTCCGAGGAAGAACTTGGTTGAGGGTGAGGCATAAGCCGGGTTGACCCTGGCCCAGGACTGGTCATTTGGGTTCTTGAACGTGTGCGCAAGGAAAGGCGCAAAGACGGCGACTAGGATGAAAAAGACCAGAACCGAGATGCCCATCATCCCCCCAAGACTATGACGGTATTGTCTTGCGACCTTGATCGTGCTCGAGACGAGCATGTTCAGCTTCTCTCTGCGGGGTGAGTAGTTCCTAGCCGCGGGTCTTGCCGACCGCTCTGGCTTGAGTCCGATCACATTTTCACCCTCGGGTCAAGCATTGACAACATCAGGTCAGCAATGAAATTGGCAATGACCACTGCAACGGCTTCGAGCATGAAGGCGGACTGGAGCAGCGGGTAGTCCTGGCCGATTACAGCGTAATAGGTGAGGTAGCCCAGTCCTTGGTACGAGAACACAATCTCTATCATAATCGATCCGCTCAGGATCCATCCTATGTTCATCGCAACGACCGTCACAACTGGCAACATCGCGTTTGGCATTGCGTGATTGTGGAGGACCTGTCTCGAGGAGAGCCCCTTGGCGACCGCCGTTACCATGTACTCCTCGGTCATCACATCGATCAATGAGCTGCGGGTGATTATGGAGAATGTAGCGATTGTCTCGATCACAAGGGCGAAAAGAGGAAGAAGCGTGTGTACAGCTCGGTCTCCAATCTGGTCGAGCACGTCCATGTTGTAGTACGTGCTGCTGTACGCTCCCTTGTTCGGCCAGTCAGGAACGTACTTCGCGGCCATGGTGAGTATGAGCAGCGCGAACAGAAAGGTCGGCATGCAATAGAACACCAGGAAGAAGGCGCTTCCGATTCTGTCGACCGCCTTGCCCCTCTTCCATGCGGTGACCCTCCCTAGCCAGACCCCGACCACGACTGATAGCGCAGTCCCAATCCCGACGAGAATGAGAGTGTTGACGAGGTATGGCCCGAGGATGTCCTGGACGCTTGAGCCCGTTTGGAAGGAGATGCTCTCTCCGAGCTGTCCGTGGAACAGCTGGTTCATGTATATCAGGTACTGTTCGAAGGGTGACCTGTCCAGGCCGTAGTAATGTCTCAACCTGTCGAAGGTCTCGCTCCCTGGGGCCACCCCCTTCGGAATCACGATTCTAGCGACATCGCCGGGCATCACCCTGAACAGCAGGAAGTTGAAGCTGAGGATCAGGAGAATCGTCACTATCACGTAGACGAGCCTCTTAGCGAAGTATCTCCTGAACTCCAGTGCCATTCCTATCTGCCCCTTCTTGGCGTAGATGAGTCTCTAGTGCGGATAAGGGCTCAAGTCACATCCCCGGCCCTATTCTAGGGCAACCTGACCTCATCCTCTTTCGGAGGGCGTTTTCTTAGCAGCACGACTACAGCTACGATCACCACAACTGTGATTCCAAGGCCTATGTACGCGTAGGTCAGGCTTCCGGTTCCGTGTTCAATAGGCGTCAGATCGAAGTAGAGCGGATTCGCAGTCCAGAAGTTGGACAAGGTCCTGCCAGGATGATTGGCCCAGTCGCCCCAACCTTCGAAGTGGTCGGTCCTCCATGCGTAGCATCCATATGGGTAGACTGTGACCATGAACGCGCAGTCCCTGTACATGAGCTTCTGACAGTTGATCATGAATGGCAACCTGTCAGTTGGGTTGACGGTCTCGACACAATTTGTGTAGTTCTCGTCGTACTCCGGATTATCGTAGGAGTTCTCCGACCATCCGCCGATCGAGTAACTGGTTTCTATGAACAGAAGGTAGTTGGGGTCTGGATCCCCGCTCCAGTAGGATATGGTCAAATCGTAGTTGTAGTTGTAGACATACAGGTTCCATTGGCCTGTGCTGACTATCTGGGGCTCGATGATGATTCCCACCTTCGCCCATTCGCTCTTCAGGAAGTAGGCCGTGTCCCTGTCTTCCACCAGCTCCGCCTCGATTATTATGTTGAACCTCAGCTCTCCGCCAGGGGACAAGCTGCTATTCGCGGGCGCAACGCGGACCGAGTGATCCGCCTTCCAAGTATATCCGGCAGCATCCAGGGTCTCGTTGGCCTTCTCGAGGCTGTATGCGAAGACCTCGTCAGGCCCTGGCTCCCAGTAGATATCCCCGTAGATGGGGCTAATAATCGTGGCACCTACCATGGCGTTTCCTTTGTAGATGTAATCCCTGATGAAAACCTTGTCCGTTCCGTAGGCCATGGCTTTTCTGACAGCTGGGTCGAGCCTCAGGACGTTTGTCCCTCCTTCCTTCAACATGTTGACTTCAAGGTCTATCGAATACCCTGTGCATGTCAATCCCGCGTAGGTACCGATAGGGGCATCCGGATGGTTGGCGAGGTAGTCCTTGATGCTCTCGTAGTTAGGCGCGTTGAAGAGCCCCATGTCAATCGCGCCGGTCTCAATCGCAGTTATCATCGCAGAAGGCTCGAGATAGAATTCGAGGATGAGAGTGTCGAACTTGACCTGCTCTCCGTAGTCAGCTATGCCATGGTACTCGTGATTCGTCTTGAGCACAATCGAGCTGCCGCCGAGGAACTCATTCTTCGTGTTGTCTGTGCACATGAACGGTCCCGTACCGATGGG
>Ga0153916_10003285_pt1 | contig 12026 bp, 9 predicted proteins | sample Opewatmetagenome_FD_109642 | JGI IMG/M metagenome (GOLD analysis project Ga0153916, IMG submission 109642) | Freshwater wetland microbial communities from Ohio, USA - Open water 3 Core 3 Depth 4 metaG | ecosystem: Environmental > Aquatic > Freshwater > Wetlands | place: USA: Ohio, Lake Erie, Old...
AGAAGGGTGGCGGCACCATCGAGGTCTACACGACCCGCCCGGACACGCTGTTCGGGGCCACCTACATGGTGCTCGCACCCGAGCACCCGCTGGTGCGCAAGATCACCACCCCCGCGCAGAAGCCGGCGGTGGAGGAGTACGTCAAGGCCGCTTCCATGAAGTCGGACCTGGAGCGCACGGAGCTGGCCAAGGACAAGACCGGCGTGTTCACCGGCGCCTTCGCGGTCAACCCCATGAACGGAAAGAAGATCCCGGTGTGGATCTCCGACTACATCCTGATCTCCTACGGGACCGGGGCCATCATGGCCGTCCCCGGGCACGACGAGAGGGACTTCGCGTTCGCGAAAAAGTTCGGCCTCGAGATCGTGCAGGTGGTTTCCCGGGACGGAAGCCTCGTGGAGCTGGCGCAAGCCGACCCGACGGACGGGATCGCCGTGAACTCGGGCGAGTTCAATGGCCTGCCCACGGCGGAGTTCAAGACGCGGATCATCGAGTGGCTGGAGAAGAAGGGGATCGGCTCCCGGGCGGTGAACTACAAGCTGCGGGACTGGATCTTCTCGCGGCAGCGCTACTGGGGAGAGCCGATCCCCCTGGTGCACTGCCCCAAGGACGGCACCGTGGCGGTGCCCTACGATCAGCTTCCCCTGAAGCTCCCCGAGGTGAAGACGGTCACGCCGACGGGCACGGGCGAGAGCCCGCTGGCGGCGATTCCCGAGTGGGTGAATACCACCTGCCCGAAGTGCGGCGGCCCGGCCAGGCGGGAGACCAACACCATGCCGCAATGGGCCGGCTCCTGCTGGTACTACCTGCGCTTCCTGGACCCGTCCAACGCCTCGGCGTTCGCCGCGCGGGACAAGATCGACTACTGGATGCCCATCGACCTGTACGTCGGGGGAGCCGAGCACGCGGTGCTGCACCTGCTGTACGCCCGTTTCTGGCACAAGTTCCTCTTCGACGAGGGGCTGGTGAACAGCCCCGAGCCGTTCATGCGGCTGATCAACCAGGGGATGATCCTGGGAGAGGGCGGCGTGAAGATGTCCAAGAGCCTCGGCAATGTCATCAATCCGGACGACATCGTGCGGGACTACGGCGCCGACACCATGCGCCTCTACGAGATGTTCATGGGCCCGCTGGAAGTTTCCAAGCCCTGGTCCACCCGGGGCATCGCCGGGGCCAAGAGGTTCCTGGAGCGGGTCTGGCGGACCTCCGAGCTGCCGCTCACGGACGATGAGCCCTCCGAGCCCCTGCTGCGCCTCCTGCACAAGACGATAAAGAAGGTGAGCCGGGACACTGACCGCCTGGAGTTCAACACGGCGATCTCCGAGATGATGATCTTCCTGAACGAAGCGGCCGGGCTGCCCGCCCTGCCGAAGAAGCTCTGGACGCCCTTCGTGCTCATGCTCTCTCCCTACGCGCCGCACCTGGCGGAGGAGCTGTGGGAGAAACTGGGCAACGCGCCGTCCATTTCCCGCCAGCACTGGCCGGAGTGGAACGAGGCGCTGACCGCCGAGGAGCTGGTGGAGGTGGTCTACCAGGTGAACGGCAAGATCCGGGCAAAGGAGAGCCTGCCCGCCGGCATGGCCGAGGGGGAGCTGAGGGAAAAAGCGCTGGGACACGACCGAATCCGCGAGCTGCTCTCCGGCAAGGAAGTGCGCAAGGTCATCGTGGTTCCCAACAAGCTGGTGAACATCGTTGCGTCCCTCTGAAGCCCCCGGATCACAGGAAGCGGCGGCCGCGTTTCGCGCGCGCCAGGCCCGGGTTGCGGAGTGGCTGACCCGCAACGGGGTCTACGCGGCCGTCCTGGAGGATTTCGAGCACCAGCGCAATTCGGCGGTCCGGTGGCTGAGCGGCCACCCCATGGACGCGCTCCTGTTCGTGTTCTCCTCGGGCCGGACCGTGCTCGTGCCCTGGGACATCAACGTCGCCAACGAGAGAAGCGTCGTCACGCAGGTCATCCCGTACACGGAGTTCAAGCGCTCGTTCAAGGAGGCGGTCACCGCGGTCCTGAAGGCGAACGGCGTGGAAGCCGCGGTCGGCGGACCCCGCGGTCGGCGCAAGGTGGAGCTGTCGGAGCGCACCACGCACCTGCGGTTCCTCGAGCTGAAAAGCGACCTGCCCGGCGCGGAGATTCTCGTGCGCACGGACGGCGTGGAATCGTTCCTGGACCGCTCGCGCGCCGTGAAGGACGGCCTGGAGATCGCGGCCATCGAGAAGGCGGCGGAGATCACCAACCGGCTGATCGACATGATCGAAGAGCGGCTGCGTCACCCGGGCCCGGGCGGCGCGCCGCGGGAAATCGACCTCGCGCAGCTCATCGAGCGGGAAGCCCTTTCGATGGGCGCCGAGGGCCTGGGCTTCGAAACCCTGGCTGCCGGCCCCGGCCGTAGCTGGGGCATCCACCCTTTCCCCTCGTGCTCCTCCGGGCCCTTCGGCGGCGAGGGACTTTCCATCCTGGACTTCGGGATCAAGGTGGACGGGTACACCAGCGACGTAACACTCACGCTCGCCGCCGGGCGGCTTTCTCCGGACCAGGAACGAATGATCGGCCTGGTGGAAGACGCCTACCGCGCCGGGGTGGAAGCGGCGAAGCCCGGGATCTCCCCCCAGGAACCGGCCCGCAAGGCCCAGCAGGTATTCTCCGCGGCAGGGTGGACCATGCCGCACTCCCTTGGCCACGGCATCGGGCTGGACGCCCACGAAGCGCCGCTGCTGCGCAGCCAGGGCGAGAGCCCCGACGCCTCTCTCCTGCCGGGCATGGTGGTGACGATCGAGCCCGGACTGTACGATCCCCTGCACGGCGGCGTGCGCTGGGAGAACGACGTGCTGATCACCGAGGCCGGCCCCCGCGTGCTGACGAAGTCCCGCATCCTCCGAATCCCCTAGGCGCCGGCGCTGCTACCCGCGGCGCTGCTACCCGCGGCGCTGCTACCCGCGGCGTTGAGTCTCGATGCCCGTGTGGCGAGGTAGTTCTGTTCCGGAATGCTGGTAGTCTATTCCGCGGCCGCCAGATAGTGCCGGATTGCAGCCTCGCGCTCCCCAGCCATCTCGTGCAGGTGCGCGCGGACGGCGTGCAGCCGATAGTGGCCGGCGATCAGCGGATCTGAGTCCAGCGCTTCCAGGAGCTGCAACCCCGCGGCCGGCCCATGCACCATTGCGGTCGCGACGGCGTGATTGAGGGTCACCATGGGGTTGTCCGACATTCTCTTGAGCAGGCCGTACAGGGTCAGGATCTGAGGCCAGTCGGTGTCCTCCGCGCAGGCCGCCTCATCATGCACGGCCGCGATGGCCGCCTGCAGCTGGTAGGAACCGATCGACCCCCGGGCGAGGGTGGCGCTGATGAGATCCACTCCCTCCGAAATGGCCTGCCGATCCCACAAGCTTCGATCCTGCTCGGCCAGCGGAATCAGCTCGCCGTTCGGGCCGGAGCGCGCAGGCTTGCGGGCGTCCGTCAGGAGCATCAGAGCCAGGAGTCCCGCAACCTCCCCGTCCTGGGAAAGAAGACCGCGAACCTTCCGAGTGAGCCGAATCGCCTCATTCGAAAGGTCGCTGCGGTGCAGGCACGGGCCGATGCTGCTGGTGTAGCCTTCATTGAAGATCAGGTAGAGCACGTGCAGCACTGATGCCAGTCTCTCCGCCCGCTCCTGGTCGGTGGGCATGGCGAAGGGGATGCCCGATTCCTTGATGCTCTTCTTGGCCCGGCTGATCCGCTGGGCCATGGTGGACTCCGGCACGAGGAAGGCGTTTGCGATTTCAGCGGTGGTGAGGCCGCCCACGGCGCGAAGCGTCAGCGCGATGGCAGACGCGGGTGTGAGGGCGGGATGACAGCACATAAAAAGCAGGATCAACGTGTCGTCCTGCATGGTCCGTTCTGCGACGCCGGCCTCCGAGGCCGGCGGCTCCTCAGTCGGCACCTCCAGCGCCCACGCGGCCTCACGTCTGCGTCGCGCAACATCGCTTCGCACCTGGTCGGTCACGCGGCGGGAGGCCACGCGAATCAGCCAGCCGCGCGGGTTGTCCGGAATGCCGTCTCTCTGCCACTGCCGGGCGGCGGCAATCAGCGCCTCCTGCACCGCGTCCTCGGCGGCGGGGAGGTTGCCGAAGCGCCGCATCACCGCGCCAAGCACGTGCGGCACCAGCTCGCGCAGGAGGCTCTCGGTGGTCGCGCGGCCCGGCTCGGACATCAGACGTCGCCCCTCATGCCTTCCATGACGGGACGCACCTCGATCGGGAGGTTCGCGGGCGTGCCCCCGGGCCCGGGGATGGATGAGAGGCGTGCCGCGATCTCCAGGGCACGTTTCGGGCTGTCCACGTCGACGATCCAGAAACCGGCGAGAAACTCCTTTGCCTCTGGGAAGGGGCCGTCCGTGATCGCCGGCTCGCCATCCTTTCTTGCACGGACGATCTTCATCCCCTCCGGCCCGCCCAGGCCGTTGTGGCTGACAAGCTCCCCCTCCTCGGCGAGATCCTTGTGGAAGCGGTTCAGGAATTCGATGTTCTTCCGGATGTCCTGCGGAGGCCAGGCGCCCATGCTCTTTTCCTTCCAGCCCGCCACTGCGAACTGCATCAGCAGGACATACTTCATCGCTTCCTCCTTGCCGCGACACGCGTCATCAGAATGTACTTCCAGGAACCTCCCTCACGCCACCGGTTCGTAGCACAGGAAGACGTTCCCGTTCCTGAAGGTCCGCGAGCTTTTGAGCTTCAGGCTCAGCTTCTTCTTCATCCCGTCGAACATCGTTCGTCCTTTGCCCAGGGCAATAGGGATCACCACGAACTGGTATTCGTCAATCAGGCCTTCCTGCGCGAGTTGGGCCACGATGCTGCCGCTGCCCATGATCACCATGGTGTTTCCCGTCTCCTTCTTCATCTTTCGCACGGCCGCGGGCAGGGCGGCCTTCACCAGCTTCGTGTTCTGCCACGATGCGTTGTCCAGGGTTCGTGAAAAGACCACCTTGGGCATGCGGTTCATCGCTTCGGCCACGACCGGATCGTTCTTCAAGGCAACCGGGGTTGGCCAGTAGCTCGCCATGAGGTCGTAGGTGACCCTGCCAAACAGGAGCTCGCCCTCGCCGCCCGCATTCCCTTCCACGAACTTCTGAAACTCCGGATCCTGGGTGTGAGCCCAGCTCATGTCGCCGTTCGCGTCCGTAAAGTAGCCGTCCACGGACACCGAGTTGAACACGATGAGGTTTCGCATAGTCTGTCTCCTTTCCTTGCCTCGGTTCTACGTCGGAGCCGACACGACATTCTCGACATCCACCAGAGAGCTACTGGAACAGCACGCCCAGACGGATGGCGCCCCACACGATATGCCAGATGATGTAATAGAAGAGCCTGAAAGAAACCACGGAGACGAGGTCGAACTTCCTGAAGATGACCAGCATGAGAAAATTGACCACGAACACATGACCGGCAGTCACGAGCACTGTCGGGAGCGGGGAGTGGTTGGCGGCAGCGTCGAAAATCTGAAAGGCCGGGTCCGATAGAGAGGCGACGATCACGGCGATCCAGATGATTCTCCCGATGTCTGCCCCCCTGAAGAGGGATGTCAGGAGCACCGCGATCAGCGTCAGGGGCAGGAGGTGAAGAACGATCTCGGCGAAGAATGCGACGCTCGGGTAGTACGCCAGCGACAGCGGGAACGCGACGTTCATGCCCTCCGGGTACCGGAGCTGGAGATCGATCAGGATGACGATGCCTCCCAGGACTACCGCAAGGCCGGCAGAGAGAAGCACCCCCTTGATCGTTCCTTTCCTGATGACTGCAAACCAGCCCCGCGACAGCTGAACGGACACAAGGATGAATCCCACGGCGATCAGGGGGACAACGATCGCGAATGGATTCACCGTGCCCAGCAATCGATGGAAAACCAGGTTGTCCGAGAAGTACGCCGCTGCCGCCAGCCCCAGGGCTGCGACCGCCAGGCCCGCGTACACGTGGTACTGTCGCCGTTCCCTGGAAACCAGTCCCGCAAGCTGCCGTATGCCAGGCGCCAGGCCCTTCATGATGGTGACCTCCTTTTCAGGCGCGCAGAGGCTGAAAAATGACCCATGCCATGCTGGCCAGCGCAGAGCCGCTGCTCTCGACGATCGGCCAAGGCTGGTTGCGGGGGTTCGCTTCGCGCTGGTGATTCGGCGGGGCAACTGCTATCGTTTTCCCCATTCAATCTTGCCGCGGGAGAGTTCTTTTCCGTCGCCAACGCGCCGTATTCCAATCAGTTCCGGATTTGCGCCCTTTCCATCAGAATCAACCGCGACTTCGTCATTAGCCACTGCTTCTGCAAGGAAGCTGATTTCGATCTTCTTTGGTTCGTTTGTTTCAAGAAGCTCAGGTGACCTGCTGTCAATCATCCACTGCAGGTACTTCGTCGCGTTGACGTGTCGGTTTACGTCAATGTCCGAAAACTGGACCCGATAGCGTGCGACTTCCCAGCCGGCGTCCAGTTGCGGCACTTTGTCCAGGTCAGTTTCCAGTTCTTCACGATCTGGGAGCCAGGGAAAACCATCGTTCTTCTGATCGAAGCGCTGGGGCCTGCCATTTGACTTGTCGAGTATCGCCCACGCGGTCGTCGCGGAGACGAGCGGTTCCCCGTTTTCCGCTCTGATGGCAAAGTCGCGCAGAGCGTATAGCCTTTCGACTCTCTTTGCCCAGGTTTCCAGAACGACTCGATCGCGCCACTTGGGCATATCCTTGATGCGCAATTGCAGCTTCAGCAGCACCCACATCAGGTTCCTGCCGTTCAGCTCTTTGTACCCATAGGTCGTTCCTTTGGCACAGTTCCAGGCCCCGTTGAGCAAGAGACCGAGCAATACGTGCGGTCTCAACCTGCCGAACATGTCTACTTCGAAAGATTCGATGTCACGGTGTTCTCTCCAAATCGCTGGGACTTCAGTCATCACTTCAGACCTCCTGCTTCAACTGCTCACAGGCTGCAACGATTTGTCATCTTGGCCCCTCTTCTGTTCGTTTGAGCGGCGTTGTGAGAGCCGGTTCGAAATCTTGCGCCCTATCGATCTCAATTCTTCAATCGTCGATACGTTCTGTCTTGTTCCGGATACAATCACCTTCGCTTTGACCTTGATCCCACCGGCACGCAATACCGTGTCTATTGACTTTACGGCGCCGCCTCCTGATGTTCGCATGAAGCCGAATGGCCACCAGGCGCCGGTAGTCGCTACAATGGCCGCAGTTTTTCCCTTGAGTCTTGGCGCAGGCCGACCACTCTCAAGGGTCTCGAACAGCGTCACGTTGCGATCGAAAACAGCCTTTAATGGTGCGCTCATGTTGCCCCAATATGTAGGCGTACCGACTACTACAACATCAGCTGACTCAATGGCATTGCGGACTCTTTGTGCATCATCGACGGGAAGTATGCAGTTCGAGTTTGGCCGGCACTTCATGCAGCCAAGACAGGGCTTTACTTGAAGATTGTAGGCATCAAACCGTTGCACCTGTCCAGATTCAGAGAGAGCTTCACCAACTGCTGCCAGTATGGTTGCGATTCTTCCGTTCTTTCGCGGGCTACCGTTGAGAATGACGGCTTTCATCAGGTTCCTTTCGGTGCGGCCGTCGAACCACTCTCGTGCCTGACTTCCCAGGCTGCCCCCGAACTGTATCTCGTACTTCCCTGGTTCCACGTGAGGTCTCCTTTTCTGCCCGACTACGGACAGGGTAGCGCGCGGGCGTCCCGGAAACGTTTAAAACAGCGTTGAAAATCCGTTGAATCCATGCGCCAGTCGATGTAGGATACGGGACTCCAATGAGCGGACGATCGATGCGCGCCCGGCTGTGCTGGCTCGGTCATCCTCGAATCGAGCTCGACGCGACCCCGGTACGGCTGGAGACCCGCAAGACGACTGCACTCCTCGCCTACCTGACGCTCAGCGATCATGCGGTGTCGCGCGAGCGCCTCGCGGCGCTGTTCTGGCCGGATTTCGACCAGGTGCGGGCGCCCGCGAACCTGCGCCGCAGCCTGGCGAGCCTCCGCGCCACGCTGCCGGGAGAGTGGCTTGCCGCGAAGCGCGACAGTATCCAGGTGCTGCCTTCTGATGCGCTCTGGGTCGATGTGCTCCAGGCTCGGCAGCTTGTCGCCGGTGTGAAAGAGCACGAGCACGACGGCGAGGAAGTCTGCCCCGCGTGCCGAGATCGTCTCGACCAGGCGGCCGCCCTGTTCACAGGTGACTTCATGGAAGGCTTCACGCTTCCCGACTGCCCTGAGTTCGATGACTGGCAGCTCGCGGAGAGGGACGCCATTCGATCCGACCAGGGGTGGACACTCCAGCGTCTGGCCCGGGCGCAGGCTGCGGCAGGGCAATGGCAGGAGGCGCTGAAGACCTCCCGGCGCTGGGTGGCGCTCGACCGGCTGCACGAGCCTGCGCAGGCCCTGCTGATCCGCCAGCTCGCGCAGAGCGGCCAGCGAAGCGCGGCCCTCCGGCAGTACGAGGAGTTTGCCGAGCTGCTCCGCAAAGAGCTGGGTGCGCAACCTGACCCGCGCACGCGGGAGCCCTGCGAGTCGGCCACCGCCGCGCCGAAACTCGCCGCGGGATTCGACGGCCTGCTGCGCACCAAGCTCGACATTCCGCAGATCCGGTCGGAAAGCATCGAGCGTGCCCGCCTTCTGGACGCCATGGCCCAGGGCGTTGCCCGCGGGATCGCTGTTCTGTCTGCGCCCGCCGGGTTCGGCAAATCGACCATTCTCTCCCAGTGGGCCACGCACGCCGGCATGCCGGTTGCCTGGCTGTCGCTGGACAGCGGCGACAATGACGTGCATCGATTCCTGCTCTACTGTGCCGGGGCCCTCGACGTCGCCCGGCAAGGGCTGGGCAGAGCGGCGGCTGCCTTGCTCGAGGCCGTGCCACCGGCCCCGGCGCAGGTGGTCGTCACGTGCCTCATCAATGCGGTCGGATCCGCGGGGGAAGACATCGCCCTGGTGCTGGACGACTACCAGTTCATCCAGACCGCGGAGATCCACGAAGCGGTGCGATTCCTGGTGGATCGCCGGCCTTCGCGCCTGCGACTCGTCATCGCCACCCGGGAGGATCCCCCCCTGCCTCTCGCGAGGCTGCGCTCCAGCGGCTCCCTCGCCGAGATCAGGGCAGATGACCTTCGATTCACGACGAGCGAGGCCGGCCGATTCCTCACCACCTCCATGTCCCTGTCCCTGTCAGAGGAGAACATCGAGCGGCTTTCGACGCGCACGGAGGGGTGGATCGCCGGCCTGCAGATGGCGGCTCTCTCGCTGCAGGGACGCGGGGACGCGGATGCGTTCATCGCCGAGTTCGGGGGCACCAACCGCTTCATCCTGGACTACCTCGCGGAGGAGGTCTTTGCCCGGCAGGACGAGGAGACGCGGCAGTTTCTGCTGGATACGTCGATCCTCGATCGGATGTGTGCCGGCCTGTGCGAGACGGTGAGCGGCAAGCGCGGGGCCCAGGAAATGCTGGAGCGGCTCGATCGGGCCAACCTGTTCGTCGTCGCCCTGGACGACCGCCGGCGCTGGTTCCGCTACCATCACCTCTTCGGCGACCTGCTGCGCCACCGCCTGGCGCGTGATCGTTCCGTGGAGCAGATCAACGCAATGCGCCTGTGCGCCGGGGACTGGCTCAGCGCCAACGGAGAGCTGGGCGGGGCGATCCAGCAGTACCTTGCGGCGGGAGGATTCGGCCAGGCGGCGTCCCTGATCGAAAAGAGCTACGTGGAGGTCCTTTCCCGCGGCGGGCTGGGAGAGCTCCTGCGGTGGTGTCGGGGCATCCCGGACGAGGTCACCGCGCAGCGGCCGGCGCTCGGCATCGTGGCCGCGTGGGCCCTGGCACTGGCCGGGAAACAGGAGGCCACCGAATCCGTCCTCTCGTCGGTGGAGCACACGATGCAGCAATCGGGTCACGGCCGGGACGATGGGAAGACCCGGGCGCTCCAGGGTGACATCGCCATCATACGCGCATTCCTCAACGACCTTGCCGGCAACGCGGCGCGGGCACTCGAGCTCACCCGCGCCGCGAGGGAGCTTCTTCCCGAGGACCACCTGATCGGCCGCTGCCTCGTGTTCCTCATCCTCGGCAGGACCCTCATGTACCAGGGCGACCTGGAAGGTGCGGACAAGGTCCATTCGGATTTCCTGCGATACTGCGCCGCGATCGACAACATCTGGGCCCTATCGTACGCGGTGTACTGGCGGCTGGTGCTCCGCCGGCTCCAGGGGAGCTACGACGGGTGCGAGCAGCTGGTTCGCGAGTTCGAGATCCACGTCGACCGCCACCACGCGCGCGGCGACGGCACGATGGCAAAGACCTTCGCCGCTGCCGGGGAGCTTGCGCGGGAGCAGGGGCGCCTGGCGGAGGCAGTGCAGATTGCCGGGGAGGCGGTGCGGCAGGTGGAGGGCTGGAACATGCCCTCCGAGGTCACCTTCTGCCTCTACTACCTGGCGCGTGCGCAGCGCTCTCTGGGGCGGTTGGACGGGGCGATGGCAACCCTGGACAGGGCCCAGGCGATGATCCAGTCATCCGCCGTGCTGGCAGCGATGAGGACGGCCTTCGAGGTGGAGCGGGTGAGAAACTGGCTGGCACTGGGCGATATCTCCAAGGCCGTCGCGTGGGTGGCGCGATACCAGAACAGCGGGACGGAAAGCCCCCTGAATCGGCACAGCGAGCTCCTCACCCTGGCGCGAGTGCGCCTGCAAGCGGCGACCTCGAACGACGAGCGGGACCAGGCGCTCGGGCTGCTCGAGGACCTGGCATCATCCGCTCGAGGGCATCGATGGAACGGCTTGCTCCTCGATACCCTGCTTCTCAAGGCCGAAGGGATGCTCGCCCGGTTCGGGCCACAGGGTGCCCTGGATACGATGGCAGAGGCTGTGCGGCTGGCTCACGGGGGAGGATTCTTCCAGACCATCGTCGAGGAAGGCCCGGGAGCCGCAGAGCTGCTGCGGGCCGGCCTCGATGCGGGGAGCTGGGCCGACCCTCCGCTGCGTGCCTGGGTCAAGAGACTCCTTGACGCGTTTCCCCGTCCCCGCTAGGCGGGTCACCCGGCGCGGCGCCACGCCCTTCGAGCGACCCAGATGCCGACGGCCAGGAACCAGAAGGTGGTCAGCACCATCAGACCCTTGAAGATGTTGAGAGAGGCCTCCCGTCCTGTGAACGTCTCGGCGATGCCCAGGGGCACTCCGACAACGCCCAGGACGAGCCCCGCCAGGCCAAGCCACCGGGGGTAGATGCGGCTTCGGACCATCCCGATGCCCATGAAGCCGAGCGCCATCCAGATCTCGATCACCTCGAGTGGGAAGAACCCGCGGCCGAAACCGAGGCCGGAAAAGATCTGTGCGATGATGTGCGCCGTTTCCTTGCCCTCTCGCGGTGCCGTCTGCCAGTTGACGAGCGCCGCGGAATAGGTGATGTCGAGAGACATGCCGATGGTCCAGAGGGTTGCGCCGATAGTCAGGAAATAGAATCCCCACCGTGCCCAGTCGGCGCCGCGCGCGACAATGGAACGATGCACTTCTCCCATCCCCACCGTCGCGGCCCAGAAGCCAAGAACCAGAAGGAGAGAGCAGGCTTGAAGCTGCACTGCATACGCGCCAAACACCCTCGCTCCCGTCTGCATGTCTTCGAACGCGACAAAGAGCGGCCAGGTGCCGCCGGCTGCTATCAGGACGAATCCTATGATGAGTCCGGCGCTGCTGATTTTCTGAAGCGCATCTCTCGTGGCGATACCATCCTGACCCGTCATGACACTCTCCTTGCTCGAACGAAAGCCCTTGGCAGTCGTCGGCTCACTTCGAATCGCTCGATTGCGAAACCCGTTCGGATCAGATGCTCCAGCAATTCATCCTCACCGATGACGGGCATGAAGAAAAACACCCTCCCCAGGCGGGACGGCCTGATAGGTCGCACCGCCTCCTTGAAGGAGAAGACTCCCCCCGGTTTCAGGACCCGAAAGACTTCTGACATGATCTGCTTCCAGGCCTCCGCGCTGTTCAGTACGGCGAACAGGAATGCGGCGTGGAAGGTGTTGTCGGCCCAGGGAAGCCGGGC
>Ga0153916_10003286_pt1 | contig 12026 bp, 34 predicted proteins | sample Opewatmetagenome_FD_109642 | JGI IMG/M metagenome (GOLD analysis project Ga0153916, IMG submission 109642) | Freshwater wetland microbial communities from Ohio, USA - Open water 3 Core 3 Depth 4 metaG | ecosystem: Environmental > Aquatic > Freshwater > Wetlands | place: USA: Ohio, Lake Erie...
CGCCAGGCCGAAGAAAATCATCAGCACGAGGTTGACGAAGCACTAAGGAAGGCCGTAGAAGAGGTTGATCGTCTTCGTGCGTTGAAATCTAGCCACCAATAATTTATTACCCGGGAAATCGTATGGACACAAAAGAATTCACTAACTTCGAAGAAGCTGATAAATTTGTTAACGAACTTTTAAAAGATAACAAGACAGTGGATGCTGTAGTCATCTCAGAAACTCAATATCAAGTCAACTGGGTTGATAACAAAAAATATACCACGTTGGATGGTAGAGAGTATACCGATGAAGTCTGGGTCAAGAAAGATGGTACTATGATCCACTGTCAGGATCTGGAAGTCGAGCATGCCCGCAATATTATCCGTATGATCCTGCGCAGTAACCGTACACAGCAGGAAGCTATGAAGGAACTTCTCGAGAATGTATATGCAGCAGCTGGAGAATCTAATGATTCTAGTGAACTTGAAGTTCACACCGATGATACTCCGCGAGTACTTCATTAACATCAATTGACGTAGGTCGAATGTAACCTTATAATAAGGTTACTAAGGATTAGTTTTGATCCTATAACATATACCAAATATGAAACTCAGCCCCTGGATTGAAGTTAAGATCAAAATCAACGGAAAAGAAATTATTGTCGGGTCGACGCGAATTCGCGTCGACGGCAACGTAGATAATATTGACGATCGTTTCGCTTTCGTTGAAAAAACCCCTCGCATCCGTATTCGTCCTAATGAGCGTTATGGTTGGGAAGATTTTCTTAACTGGGCTGAACGCCCCTTTAAAGGTGATGGCCCGATGGATCAGGAGTCCCGAGATTGGTGTGATGCTGCACTTATAATCTTTGGCCATGAGCTGCTGTAGATCTTAAGAAAGAAATTACATGAAAATGTACAATTCCAAGATGATGACTGAAGACGATTACCAGATCCGGTCAGTTAGTTGGGATGGAGTAATGATGGTAAATGCACATTTCTCCGGAATGGCAATGGAATGGCCTGCTATCATTGTTGATGTTAAGACTGGTCAATCCTTTAGATTCAAATCAAACGAGGTGATGGAAGACCACATGATTGGAAAATACAGTGGTTATGCCAAATATATCCAGATCAAGGATTAGACATATTGACGTAAATAGCAATCTCTAGTATAATAACTATATCGATCGCATTAATAAATACGATAAAGGATGCAAATATGAAATTTAAAGACACGCTGTTTGTAATCGCTATGGACTTGAAAGAGATGTTCGATCTGTTCATGGTCACGCCCGAATTCTTTGCAATGGTCATTGTTCCTTGCATCTTCGGTTAAGAATTTTGCGTCCATAGCTCAGTGGATAGTAGCAACGGCCTTCTAAGCCGTAGGTCGGGGGTTCGAATCCCTCTGGACGTACCATTTAATAGTCGGAAATTGTCTAACCATGTACATTTTTCAACGATCGCTGTATAATCTTAGCCTCTCGATATTCGAAAAGGCTAGATTGGATCTGATGCAAAGAAAATGTGATCTGGATGTGCCTGAGAATCAGTACATCCTGAGAATGATGGTTAGGTCTCCGGAAACGAACGGCTTCGTGATTCCCGATGAATTAGCGTGGATTAGTCCTACACTGGCCAACATTTGCCAATTCCACGACATGGTCTTTCATGATCGGCCATACGTTTACGTTACGGTTAGGTCGGGCGAAGTAAAATCCGTGACCGATGATGAATGGCATGTCGATGGTTTCTCTATGCGAGTTCCACACAAACCGGAACAAAATTATATTTGGTCAGATTGCTACCCTACCGAAGTTCTGGATCAACGGTTTGTAATTCCGGAAGATTTTGATCCCTTTAAACACAACATTCACACATATTTCCAGGACAATGCGGATCCATCCAAGATTAAGTCGCTTAAAGAGCGGCATTTGTGTATAATTGATCCATATGTTGTGCATCGTCGTCCGCAGGTGCCGGTAGGTACAAAAAGGGCATTTGTGAGAATTTCCTTTGTCCCGATTGAAATTGAGGATGATACCTGCACGCCAAATCTTCTTCTGAAAAAGAAGATCTATAACCGAATCGATATCAGGAAGAGCCTGGTACCATACATCAACACAAAGGAAACTGTATGATTCTCCGCCAACCCGAAACTGTCGAATTTGACCCTGCTAAGAAGGCACATCGTGATGCATTTCGAGCATTTCAGAAGCGATATGCATGGGCTGATTCTCCGCTTCGATTTTCTCCCAGTCCGCTTTATAGCAATCTGGTCGATCAGGTAAAAGACCAGCTTCTGCAGTGGTATATGGCTCAGGAGGCGGTTACTCAATGACGGTGTTTATCATTATTGCTGTTTCGCTGATTACTGCAATCATCGGATGGATTGGCGTTCAAAAAACTGGCAACTACGAGAATGCATTCGGTTATGCGACCATGATCTCCGTTGTTGTGTTTTCTCTGTCTGTGGCCTATAAAATCTTTACTTTCGCCCTGATGCTCCTATGAAGCTGTCTCCGCGCAACCAGATCGAAGTGCCTCATATGATGCCAACCGAAATCGGTATGGTCGACACGCTCTACGAAATCTGTGATGCAGAATTCAACAGTCGTGCCGATGTTCATCATTCGTTTGCAGCATGCAAAGGTGCCAAAAGTTGGACGCGGTATTACCTTCTTCATGAGGTACGTAAAGTAGCTGCACGCGAAAGTATCATGTGCAGCTACCATATGGCCTTTGTTATCGCAACCAAGATTTCCGAAATCTGGTTTGAACAGAAAGAAGCAAGATGAATTACCTAAACTTCTATGATCCAGAGACTGGCGCAGCCACCAATTGTGTGCGGATTGGCGAACTCACTAAAGGTCGAGTGGTGCAGGCCACTTATTTTAAAGAGAACCGAAAGGTTCCCAAATCCAATGCGTATGGACACATTGTTGGATTCGATGTCAACCTGACCGATGAGACAATTCTGTGCGTAGAATATAAACCAGGGTTCCCTTTTGAAAGAGTGCATCCTGCCAACTTGATTCTTCTGTGATATGAAAGTTAAACTAACAATTGAGTTAGAGTTACCTGGCAACCCCGATCTCCTTGGTGATGGGTTAGAGCAGGTAATCTTTGATGCCTATCTAAATTATACTACCGTAAAGCACCTCGAAGATGCACGCAAGTGGTCAGCAAGACAATATCAAGGCACCGCAGAATATCAGGAAGGTGCCAGAAGATTATACCAATATCACGATAACTGGGCGGATATTTGCAGCAGAGCAAGATACAAGGTAGAAGAAATATGATCTCCATGAAGATTACCGATATCGATTCCAAGGGCAAATCAGGCCAAGGCACCGAACACGCAATTACTGTAGATATCAACGTTACGCTCGGCGAGTTTAAGGTTGGACTTATTGATATCCTTACCGGTGAAGGTAGAAAACAATTTGCAGATCACTTCAATAAACAATTATCGTCGACTGTGATACAAGAGGAACTTCGTATCGCATTTGATAAAGAATATGAAAAGTTTGCAAATTACATAGCTAAACAGATCAAGTATGATTGAATATAAAGGTTGTTTGCTTGTTCGGAACTCTATTGATGCAGAAGAACACAAACTTGAATTGTGACACTTGGTCACATCTCCCAAATGCAAAACACATTGATGCAGTAATAGCATCACTGAAGGCACATCCGCAGGAGTGGATTGATGCGTGGAATATCTGTAAGGAAGATTCGGTGTGGGCTGTGATGCTGGATGCAGCGTGTTGTGAGGCGTGGGATGTTTGCAAGAAAGATCTGTCGCGGAGCGGAGTGTGGGATGCGACGCTGACTGCGGCACAATATGCGGCGCAGGATGCAGTGCTCGCACTCATGGCGTACGATGATTGCGCCCACTTGCTTTATTCCGATCCAAGAGAGGTTGAATTGTTAGCCAAATTCAATGTCACTGCTGCTGTATTAATATGGCCTACATCAATGGTTATGTCGAAAAACTTGCGTGAGATACATTTATGATTGAATATAAAGGCTGTTTGCTTGCCAAGAACTCTGTAGCATACGGGTTCTGGGAAAAGAAGGAGTTTGATAAGCTCGACAAGCATATGAAGGAGCTTGATCGCAACCGTGATGAGTTGATCAAACGATACGAACCGAAAGAAAAAGCAAAATGAAAATCTATACTACACAAGCATATGAATAAACGAATTAAAAACGAACGAATTAAACAATTGTTAATTCAAGCCGGTGGGCAAGTGACTAATTCCTATGACATTGCAGAGAACGAGTCTTTGGAAAAGTTTGCTGAATTGATCGTCCGAGAATGCGCCATACTGGCTACGGCAGAATATAATAGTCACGGTGCTATACATGGTAATGATTTGTTTGAACATTTCGGTATCAAATAACCACATCGATTCTTTATAAAGCACTAAAAGCATTCGACTCTAATAAATATGCCTATTAGAGTCGAGTGCTTGCGTGATTTGTGAATATTGTTATAAAGAATATATCGGTAAGGGTTCTCACTCTAACCACATCCGTCGGTGCCCTAAGAATCCGAACAGAATACACGAAGGACTAACTGCCGAAGGCAGAGAAAGAATTCGGCAAGCAACAATAGAAAGCAATAAAAGAAAATGGGCCGATTCTGACGTACGATTAAAGCATCAAGAATCAATGCGTAAGGCTGTTAGGGAAAATCCGGAATCATACTCAAGTTCAAACAGGGGCAGAACGAAGCAGATTGTTGTCGATGGCATCAAATTACAAGGGCAATGGGAAGTTGATTTTTACCAATGGGCCAAAGAAAAAGGCTTGAACCCGATTAGACCAAAAGAATCATTCAAGTACGACTGGAACGGAGAAAGATGGTATCATCCAGATTTTTATATCGAATCTATGGATTTATATGTAGAAGTAAAAGGATACGAAACCGATCGGGATCGTGCAAAATGGTTACATTTCCCAAAGAAGCTTTGTGTAATAAAAGAGGCAGAGATAAGACAAATTAGAAAAGGGTGTTTTGATCAACTTTAATCAATAGACTTATAAGGCAACTTACTGTATAATAAAGATATAGTGCGAGGGTAGCTCAGTTGGTTAGAGCAGGCGACTCATGAAAATTGTGCACCAAGATAGGAAACTTCTTGTGTGAATGGTGTCAAATTCGGTGAAAGCTAAGTGTAGAAATATATATGCTAATGCCGAGCCAAGCTTTGTAGAAATACATCGAAGGTGTAGAGACTAGACGGCACCCATCTAAAGCAATAATGCTACGATGAAGGCATAGTCCAGGGAGTAACGAAAGTTACGCAAACCAGAATCGCTTGGTCACAGGTTCGAATCCTGTCCGTCGCACCATTTGGATAAACCTATGAGTATGAATCTTCACTGTGACGAAGTTGCCTTGTGGCAAACACCCACACATGTCACCTATATGTGTTATTCAAACGGTGACGGTGGATGGAAAGGTATTCTTTACCGCTACAGCGAGTGGGTTAAAGGGACGCTAAATGGGTCATGGAAGTCCACTGAAGATTTAAATGATGCCAAGGAAGCGGTAGCAAACCACCTTGCACAATTTAATGGAAAGAAAGAACTCACTTTCTACATCAGCTAACATTCGGTATGCAGTCATGAGGGTTAGACCCGTGTTCAAATCTACGAATTTGTTGTAGGCTTACCGAAATAAGGTGCTATCCTTGGTATACAAGGAGGTACTGATAATGGGAGTATCTTAGCCCCTCTAGAATGGTGCTAATCTCTAACCGCGACTATCAAGGTCAGTTGGCTGAGAACCAATGACAGGCAATGGGGCGGTATGTTGTTTAGAGCCATCTCCGTCCGCGATTGCCACTATTCTTTTAGATGCTGCGTTCTGTTGACATAGCTTCTTTCTGTTAATACAATAAATGCTATGAGGAATCTATTAATTCTATTGGCATTTACACCTTGTATGCTTTCAGCAGGTCAAGTACCGGTTTGTCGAAAATCAAATGCACACCCGAACATCGACCCTGTACAAGAAAAGTGCTTGGCAGTGACTATTTATGGTGAAGCGCGAGGTGAGCCATTGCGCGGTAAGATAGCAGTGGCCTTTACTGTTGTTAATCGTGCTAAAAATACGACGCTTTGTAGTGTGGTTTTAGCCCCTAAACAATACAGTATCTTCAATAACAATCCCGCATTACGCAAAGCTGCAACAAGTCTGCATCTGGACCCCGAACAGCGAAATATTATCGATACATCCAATTGGCATGAATCATTAAAAGTTGCAAGATTGGTTATGCTGAAGAAGGTAAATGATCCAACCAAGGGTGCTACCCACTATCTCTCGCCTAATTTGATGAACCAAATGGGGTACGAATATCCGCAGTGGGCCAAAGAATACAAGAGGATGGCTGTGATTGGTAGTCATGAATTCTATAAGTATCATAAACCTGTACCTGTTGCGGTAGTTGGATCTTTATAGAATCCAATCTTTTAGTAAAAGGAACTAATTATGACCATACCTGATACTGTGCTGATGGATGCGGATCGCAGAGAGATTGTAAACAAGTGGAAAGGCGGCAACTGGACAGCCGGTGACATCATCGACTCAACGGAGCAAGCTGTGCTCGCCAAACTGACCAAGAAAGCGGAACCAGTAGCTGTCGTTATCAAGTTTCACAATCTTGGCGGCGAGATTGATTGGACTCGCCACGTCATCTGTCCAGTCGGAACCAATCTCTATACTCACCCAGCTGCTGACACCGCGCTGCTGGAGGCGGCGAAGGAAGCAGCAGACCAATTAAGCAGAGCTAAGGTGTATATGGAATTACCAGAACACCATATCGATTTACGCGAAGTTACCGCGGCTGAAAAGAAACTTCGCGCCGCCCTCGAGGTACACAAAAGGGAAACATGATTGGTAAACTGCCACAACATTAGGAATGTTGATATAAAACAGCCGGTAGACAACGCTGTATAATCAGTTAAAATATAGTTTTAGTAACAATCACTTAACAGGACATAGAAATGAATCAAACTCGCTTCATGCACTTCCGCAACTTCCCAAATGGCTATACCGTGGATTGCCACGGTGGTGCAACGGTCGCAATCCAGCAGGACCCGACGACCCAAGGTCGTGTGGTGGCGGCTGTTGCACGCTGTGGTCGTGACGATCTCTTCAATAAGAAGATTGGTCGCGCCATTGCTGAGCAGCGCCTGAAAGCATGGATGGAAGGCAACCCGGGTGCACTGAAATATGTGACCGTGGTTGAAGTTACGGAAGGTACCACCTCCAAGGCAGCAGTTTATGCTTCCCTGAAGGAAGAAATGTACGAAAAACACGGCCTGGAATAATGGTTGACTACGATCCTCAGGGCGAAAAAGGAGATCCGTGCATCACGACAATGTCGGAGATGGCGGGTCTCCTGCTCATTGCTGTGGCCTTTCTGTTATGGGTGCTGGTGTGAACAATCGAATTAGAGATCTGGCTATTAGTGCAGGAGCGGTAGACCCATTTTTACTTAGCGACGGGTGTCACTATATTGTACGAGCCGAAACTAAACGGTTTGCAGAGTTAATTATCGCAGATTGCGCCCAGGCCGAAGAGCGTAGGCAGATTGTTGATGCATTCATTGCTGCAAAATCATACCTAGCAAAATCCACGGAAGAGGCATATATTCCATGGAAAGATGTGATTGATGGTTCCTATCCTCACAAACTCTATAAGACCGAATTCCTGCTTCATGCACTAAACACCGGTCTATCCGGTGCCTTAAAAGCCGAGGCGCTTGTTAAGGAAAGATTTGCCACAGATAAAGAGCCACTGAATCCAAACTATAATACCGTATCAAAGTGGCTGCGGTTTGAGTGCAATATTCCTGACGAAGAACTTACAAGGGATCATGTCCTGGAATACACACATCGTTGGATTGATTCGGTGATTAAGGAGTTCTCAGAATGAACGAAAATATCAAGAAACTCGCTGTGAGGGCAAGACTCAGCTGGGTTATGCAAACTGATTTTGATAGGGTAAACCTACAGGAGTTTGCTGATCTGATCATCCAAGAAGCATGCCAACACCTAACCGATGTCGGTTCTGATCATGCACGCGAGCAACTCGAAAAACATTTCGGTATTAAAGAATGAAGCAATATTTTTGTCCGCATTGTGGCAGTAAGAATGTCGTCGAGGGCGATCTCCATCCAAACGGCGGCGACCTCTACGTTGCCGAAGAAATGGAAGCATGCACCGAATGTTATGACAGTGCCACCCCATACGAATGCCAGGACTGTGGCAAAAAATTCTATTTGGGCGATGAAAAATGAATGATCACGCCCAAGGATATTTCAAAGGGCGCAAGGACGGCTTCAACGAAGGTAAAGCTGTCGGTAGTGAAACGGCCTGGTTGGACATGCTCAGCAAGTTTACCCCAATGCAACGCCAACACCTCGCTAACCTGATGGCGCACGACTGGGTAATAACTGAGCTGACCATCACCTCCCCGCAAGGGCATAGCGACACGGTTAAGGTAGAAAAGTGAAAAGCAAGTACATCGAGAATAACAAGAAATATTGGGGCCCGGAGTTCGCAGCACTTGCGGGCGTTGCCCACAAGCCTGAGCATGACAAAATCGCCGCAATGGGGTGTTACACAATGCTGTATCACATTGCCGACGACTTCCGTGATGGTGAACTCAGGGCCGAGATTTTGAAACACTTTGGGGCAGAAGAATGAACGAACGCATCAGACAGTTCGTGATACAAGCAACCCAGCCCAAACGTGTGCAGGTATGGGACGAGGATGCCCATACGTATTACTACGAGGACCGACATGAACTTGATCCGGAGAAGTTTGCTGAGTTGATCGTCAAGGATTGTGCCGAGATTGCAAGAACCTACGACAGTGATAGCAGAGATGATTCCGACAGATGTGCCCGTTTTATTGCTAAAGAAATTGTAGATCGTTTTGGGATTAAATAATGAACGAGCGCATTGAACAATACATGATCCGGGCCGAACGCTATGCACATGATAAATGTGGATTCTGTGGTCACCCAGATTACAACAACATCCGTAATGTAAAATTCGCGCAACTGGTCGCGCAAGATTGCATTGAGTTCTGCAATGCAATGATTGATGTACACAAGCTCGATGCCGCTGCCAACAATGGTCGTAGAAGCGACATGGCCTTCGGTAAGGTTGCTGCTGCAGATTTGATCGCTGAAGACATTCGCGGATATTTCGGTATCGAATCCAAGGACGAAGAATGAATAAGCGCAGCACACAACTAATCCAAGAAATGGCACGGCGGGCTGGTGCCACTGACGAACACGGGCACCAAGCGGGACCTGTGTACAGTTTCACTGAACAAGAACTGGATGACTTCGCTAAACTGATCGTGCAGGAATGTGTTAATATCTGTGAAGTAAATGGCGATACCTATCAATATTCGTATACTCCTGCAAAGGCAAGGTTAGCGAATTCTACATCCAAATATTGTGGTATGCTTATCAAGAAACATTTTGGAGTTGAACAATGACAAACGAATTCAATGATGATGTAGACACAATGAACTTTGTGGTCTACAAAATGGACTATGAAGGCATGGATTATTGCTTCCGCACCTGTCATGACTTTAGGGAAGTCCAGAACGCAGAATTCCACCGCCTCCGAAAGGCATATTGTGAAGCGGCTGAGGCACTCGAACGTTACGTTAAAGCCAACGCAGATCCTGGTTATCTAGAAGGTTTGGGTATCGAGCCATGAATGCCCATATACAAAAACTCATAGAAGAATGCACTGAGAGGCACTATGTTGATATGTGCGATAACTTCGACGTTGTATTCAACAAAGAAAAGTTCGCCGAATTGATTGTCACGGAATGCGCCCGTATTGCCGAGGAGGCCGATGACACAATGACGAATCAAGGTGTCGCATCTGCTCGAGCATTCAAGGAATACTTCGGTATTAAGTAATGCGTAAGTTCAAAGTGCTTGATGTTGAACTATCACCCGGTGGGCCAGGGCCAGACCGCATCTGGGTAGTAAAATATCGAGCAATTGTAGATAAGAAGTGGACGGAAAGCACTGTGATGATGGTTGCAAGAACCTCCAAAGAAGCTAAACATAAAGCAGAACAGCGGTATGGTGGAAAAGAATAAATAGATCGCTTTGGAACTAATTAATGTACACACTAAGATATAAATTTCACGAGAAAGATTGCTTCCTTCTCCAGGATGGTATGAGCACCTTCAATAAATCTGCTGCCAAACTGTTTGATACAGTTGACGAAGCGAGAGAATTTATCGCTAAGGTAAGGGACACAACCAAAACCAAGTTTGGTGATTCCGGCCCGATTATTCCTGTGGATATCGTCGAAGTAGAAATAAAGCCTGTTCTGAAAAAGATAGGTAATGTTGTGGAAGTTGTATAACAAACCAAGATTCGCAGACGGTATAAGCGTGCAAAACTACCGATTGCGGAATAAATAGATTTACTATATAATTTAACTTGTTAGTCAAAGCGGGCATGGAGAAATTGGTAAACTCAGCAGACTTAAAATCTGCCGGCGCAAGCCTTGTCGGTTCGATCCCGACTGCCCGCACCATATCAAGACATATTTACTCACAAGCAACCGCAGGACTTGTGTTAAAAAGATGCGGAGCATAGGACGACAAAATTTGCTAAGTCCTGCCTTAAGTGGCCGTGCAGTAGTCCGTAAGTGTGTCTTGATATGGTAATGATGTCGACGGAGATCATATCATACGCGGAGGTAATTGACCCGCGGATCGCGCAGTGACCGAGTTGGTTCAAGGTGGATAGCGTGCTATCCTTATGTAGGTTCGAATCCTACCTGCAATGCGATCGCCATATTAAAACACATTGCATAAAATCGGCTCACCATCCGAGTGCAGGTAAACCAATATGTTTTAATATGGTAAACATGACTGAAGAAGATACCTTTCTGGCTCTTAAGAGAGTACCTGCAAACCAGGTCTTTAAAGAATACTTTTCTTGGCGTAACCTGAATGAGCCGAAGACAGGTGAAGAAAAAGACAAGTTTGTTGCCGATCGAGGATGGACTTGGAAAGAATTGATTGAACAAGTGTAGGCATATTAGAGCACATTGACGGGCAAGATCGCTCGGTGGTGCGTCACTGCTGCGAAACAACTGTGTGACGATGGTTGTGGATCAATGTGTTCTAATATGGTAATGTGGGCACCAACCCACTATGCTTGATGTTAGGCGTGTGAGAAGCTTCCGTAGGATTCAAAACCGCTAGTGCAATATGCGGATCGGGCGGATGACGAGCTATAAACTGGAGCCTTCCGGTGCAACGGCGGCGAGAGGTACGGGGTAACCCGGGACGAATGGTGGGGTATAGGTTGAGTGAATTCGCTTCCTGCCCTACGCCGCCCTCCAGTCAACCTAACAACCGGGGATTGGTACCGGGCCATATCAATCCGCAATCTTCCCCAAAGGAAGGTTACAGGGCAGGAATTAACCTGATAGGTGTTAACACCTATAGACGACCCTATGAAGGTCGTAACAGCTTGAATTAACAGGGCGGATCGATATGGAAATAGATAAAACTTTTCTTAAATTAAAGCGTGTGCCTATTGATGATGTCTTAGTTGAATATTACGACACCAATGGTCATACAATGTCCGCATCTGAGGAGGATGCGTTCTACACTGCAAGAGGATGGACGTTTGAAGAAATTATTAAAGAAGTTAACAAAAAGCTAGAAAAGGATAACATACCCTACGTCAACCTCAAGATAGATTGACAAGAGATAATGTGCTGTATATGGTATACAGGTGATGAAACTGGTATACATGGCTGTCAAGATGGGCCCTTAAACCGTCCGACATAGAAATATGTCGAAACAGCTGGAATTACATGAAAGTGACTGTGGGTTCGAATCCCACCCAACTACCATTTATACATATGAAATTTATACTTCCGGATATTTTTGCAATTATCTTTGTTGTCATCTTAGGATCTATCCACCATCAATGTATCAGATTTGTTTGTATATTCAGAGAAC
>Ga0153916_10003287_pt1 | contig 12025 bp, 9 predicted proteins | sample Opewatmetagenome_FD_109642 | JGI IMG/M metagenome (GOLD analysis project Ga0153916, IMG submission 109642) | Freshwater wetland microbial communities from Ohio, USA - Open water 3 Core 3 Depth 4 metaG | ecosystem: Environmental > Aquatic > Freshwater > Wetlands | place: USA: Ohio, Lake Erie, Old...
CGCCGCAGGCTGTCCTATGAGACCTGGTACGGGATCCATCTCTACGCCTACCTGGCGGTTGCGCTCGGATTCCTGCATCAGCTCTTCGTCGGTACCGACTTCATCCACGATCCGGTCGCGGTCGCGTACTGGGTGAGCCTGTACGCGGTCACCGTGGCGCTGGTGCTGGCGTACCGCGTCCTCCAGCCGATCCGGCTGAACCTGCGGCACCGGCTGCGGGTCGCCAGCGTCGTCCCCGAGGGACCCGGTGTCTTCTCGATCTATGTCAGCGGTCGCGATCTCGACCAGCTCGCGGTCCGTTCCGGCCAATACTTCGTCTGGCGGTTCCTGACCCGCGACGGCTGGTGGCGGGGCCATCCCTTCTCGATCTCCTCGGCACCGAACGGGTCATGGCTTCGGATCACGATCAAGGAGCTCGGCGACTGGTCCGCGGCGCTTAAACGCGTGTCGGTCGGCACGCGGGTCTTCGTCGAGGGGCCGTACGGCATCCTGACGGGCGCCAGGCGCACGCGACAACGGGTGCTCCTGATCGCTGGCGGGATCGGGATCACGCCGCTGCGTTCGCTCCTCGAGGCCCTGCCCGCCAAGCCCGGTGACCTGACCCTGCTCTACCGCGTCAGGAACGAGCACGACATCGTCTTCCACGACGAGCTCGAAGCGTTGGCCAGGATCCGCGGCGCAGAGGTGCAGTACCTGCCGGGCCGCCGGCACTGGCCTCCGCGCACGCTCGACCCGCTCGGGCCAGCCGGGCTGCAGGCGCTCGTTCCCGACGTCCGCGACCGCGATGTCTACATCTGCGGGCCGGTCCCGATGATGCAGCACGTCGAATCGTCGCTGCGTCGGCTGGGCCTGCCGCGGCGCCAGATCCACGCCGAGCGGTTCGCCTACTGATGTGGCGATCCGTTCGACCCTCCAGAGCGATCCCTTCGACTCTTTCGGGCCTTTCAGAATGCTCGAAGAATCGTGCGACAGAGTGGTATCCACGGCTCGCCCTGGGGCGGCCCTTGATGTCCCGCGACCGCGGCAGTTTGCTTTGGAGGTCATCCATGACCGAACCTGATCAGATCGAATTCCACGAGCACATCGGCGGGCCTGCCGGCCGGCAGCCCGGTGGGCCTCTCTCCCGGTCCATCCCGGTGCGGATCGGGATCGTGGCCGGATCGGCCGTCCTGTTCGTCGTCGGTGCGGTGGCGGCGATGGGCGCCTCGCCCGCGCCGTCGGGCTCGACCGCGAGTCCCGACGCCGGTTCGACCACGCCCGTTACCCCGGTCGCGCCCTTCGACGGCATGCCGTTCAACGGCGCCATGCCGAAGGTGGGCATGATGGGCGGCCCCGGCATGGACTTCCGCGGCGGCTTCAGGCTCGGCGGCTTCGGCGACATCACCATCTCTGCCATCGACGGCTCGAACCTGTCGCTCAAGACCGACGATGGCTGGACCCGCACGATCGCGGTCGGAAGCTCGACGACGATCACCAAGGGTGGCCAGACCATCGCGGTCGGCGACCTCAAGGTCGGCGACCAGATCGTCTTCGGCGAGACGAAGGAAACCGACGGGTCATACACGATCAACCAGATCAAGGTCGTCCTGCCGGTCATCGGCGGCCGGGTCACGGCGGTCGGAACCGACTCCATCACCGTCGACCAGAAGGGCGGCGGCAGCGCCACGATCCACGTGAGCGCCAGCACGACCTATGACGTCAACGGCAACACCGGTGCCAAGCTGTCCGACATCACGGTCGGCTCGTTCGTGGTGGCCGAGGGCACCCAGCGCAGCGACGGGTCGCTCGATGCGAGCGCGGTTCACGCCGGAACGCCCGGAGACCGTGGTCCCGGCGGGATGGGCCCGATGTTCCGGGGTGGTCCGCACGACTTCGACCAGGACAACCCCAACGTCAGCCCGAGCGCAACTCCGAGCACCTCCTCCTCCTCATCGAGCGCCAGCTGACCACCGGTTGCCTGGCTGGCAGCAGCGCGGCGCGGTCGCCTTCGGGCCCGCGCCGCGTTTTCGATTCTCAGGGCGTTCTCACGGTCGCGAGGTGTACTTGAGCCACAACGCAGACCACGCGACCCCAAGATGACCTTCGGAGACCCTGATGGCTGACTTCGATCCGACCACGACCCCCGAGGAGCCGGTGCTCTTCGACGACTTGTCCCCGCAGACGCCGCCGGCGCTCCAGCCTGAACCGGCGGATCACGAGCCGATTGCCGCGAGCCCGGCGCCCGACCGGTCACCGCACCCGCCGCGCGGTGGTAGCCGAATGGCATCGATCCTCGCCGCTTCGCTGCTGTCCGCCGTCCTGGCCGCCGGCGGCACGGCGGCCCTGGTGACCGGCCCGCTCGCGGGTACGGCGGGGTCGGGCAACACGACCACGGCGCCTGCCGCGGTCACGACCGCGACCGGATCCGGGAGCTCGATGACAGCCACCAGCGAACCCGCCCTGACCGACGTGGTCGCCGCGGTCCGCGACTCGGTGGTCACGATCACCTCCGAAGGCGTGTCGTCGCGCGGGCTGATGTCGATTCCGTCGACGGGCGTCGGCTCCGGGATCGTCCTGACGTCCAACGGCTACATCCTGACCAACCGCCACGTCGTCGAGGGCAGCCAGTCGCTGACCGTCGAGCTGGCGGACGGACGGCAGTTCGACGCCACGGTCGTCAAGATCTCGAGCGACCAGGACCTCGCGCTGATCAAGATCGACGCCACCGGCCTGACCGCCGCGAAGATCGGCGACCCGTCCACGCTCCAGGTGGGTGAAACGGCGATCGCGATCGGCAGCCCGCTCGGGACGTTCACCGAATCGGTGACCCGGGGGATCATCTCGGCGACGGGTCGCACGATCACCGTCCAGGACGAATCCACCGGACGACCGGAGACGCTGAAGGGCCTCCTCCAGACCGACGCGGCCATCAACCCCGGCAACAGCGGCGGCCCGCTGCTCGACGCGTCGGGCGCGGTCATCGGCGTCAACACCGCGGTGTCCACCCAGGCCGAGGGCCTCGGCTTCGCCATCCCGATCAGCGCCGCCTCGTCGCTGATCGCCCAGGCGACCGGCGGGGTCAGTTGAGCGTCGTGACCATCCCGAGTGCCTCATTTCGCTGACGATCGTGTCGTGTTGACGACGCGGACCATCGGCCGGGACGGCGGCGTCCGACGAGTCGAGTCCATCATGGGCACGACCGTCAGCGTCGCCGTTCACGCGCCGCTCGTGCCGGACGACGTCCTCGATCGCTTCTTCGACCAGCTGCGCGCGGTCGACGCGCAGTTCAGTCCATACCGCGACGACAGCGAGGTCAGCCGGCTCGCCCGGGGCGAGATCGCCGAAGCCGACGTGAGCGTCGATCTCCGCCACGTCCTGTCCGCCTGCGATCACCTGGCACTCGTCACCGATGGCGCGTTCGACGCCCGCCGCCATCGCCCGGACGGGCGGCCCGACCCGTCGGGGTACGTCAAGGGATGGGCGATCGAGGAGGCCGCCTGGCTGCTCGACAGCGCCGGCGCGCGCAACTACTGGATCAATGCCGGTGGCGACATCGTGGCGCGCGGCGAAGCCGCCCCGGGACAGCCGTGGCGTGTCGGGGTCCGGCATCCCGATTGGGCGGACCGCATGGCCGCCGTGCTCGCGGTCACGGATCGGGCCGTCGCGACCTCGGGCAATTACGAACGGGGCGATCACATCCGCGATCCGCGCGCCGGGGGATCCGGCGGTGCGTCAGCGGGCGCCGCGGCGACCGGTCTGCGCAGCGTGACTGTCGTTGGGCCGGCCCTCGCCTTCACGGACGCCTATGCCACGGCGCTCTTCGTGATGGGTCTCGACGGCCTGCGCTGGCTCGCGTCCCACCCGGACTACGAGGCGTTGGCGATCACCACCGACGATCGGGTGGTCTGGACGCAGGGGATTGGACGCTACCTGGTCCGGGAGGGCTGACCAGAGCGGTACTGGTGTTGCGAGTGTCGGGGGTCGAGGTGATCGGGCCCGGCCGACCGGTGGTGCATGGTCGATGAATCGACTGACGGCCTTCGTCCGCGCAACATTTCCGCCAGGCATATGCGCTGGCCATCGGCCGGCTCAAGCAGCAAGCGGTGCCCCAACGGTCGCTGCCGACACACTCAACGGAGCGCAATTCCCTGGCGCGAGGCGACCTTCTGGGGTCCCGAACCGCCCAGGTAAGACTGGTGGGAATGTCGGGCGGACCATCACGGCACCGGGAGCATGGCGGTCCGACGGTGGTGCAGACACGTCGCCCCGATCGCCGTGGCCGCGTGAGTCGGTCAGCCGGCCCCGATCGCCGTGGCCGCCGGCAGGTGCACGACGAAGCGCGCGCCACCCTCGGCCCGATTGGCGACCTCGATGTCCCCGCCGTGACGATCCACGATCCACGCTGCGATCGCGAGGCCAAGCCCGGTTCCCCCGCCCGGCGCCCCGTGGGCCCGGTAGAACCGCTCGAACAGGTGGGGGAGATCCTCCGGTCGGATGCCGGGACCGTCGTCCTCGACTACGAGCGAAGCTCCGCCCTCCTCGGCGCGCACCTCCACGCCGACCCGCCCGTCGGCCGGGCTGTGGCGGATCGCGTTATCGACCAGGATCATCACGAGCTGGCGAAGGCGCGCCGGGTCGCCGGACACGACGGCCGGCTGCGGATCGACCTCGACCCGGACGCCGCGGTCGGTGGCCGGCTTGCCGAGCGCGGAGGCGCCGTCCGCGGCCACGTCACCGAGGTCGACCGGCACGTGCTCGAGCTCCACCGCCCCCGAGTCCGAGCGAGCGAGGAGCAGGAGATCCTCGACGATCGAGGTCATGTGCCCGACCTCCTCGTCGATGTCGTCGAGCGCCGATCCGACCGACTCGACCGGCTCGCTTCGGTGGTGCCGGAGGTAGTCGACGCTGCTTCGGATGACCGTCAACGGCGTGCGCAGCTCGTGGCTGGCGTCGGCGGCGAACTCGCGCTGGCGCCGCAGCGAGGTTCGCTGGTTGGCCAGCGATTCGCGGATCGGGACGAGCGCGCGCCGGGCGTAGACGGCCCCAAACCCAAAGGCCACCAGTACCACCACCAGGCCGCCGCCGAGCAGGACGGCCAGCATGACATCGAGGGTCCGAACCTCGGCGGTCCGGTCCTGGACGACCTGGACGGTGAAGGTCTGCTCGTCGACCACCACGGTCTCGGTCAGGATGCGGACCGGCGTGTCGGAGACGTTGGCCGTCCGGATGTCGCGACCCGTCGCAGCGGCTGCGGTGACGCCGGCTTCGTAGGGCAGGCCAGGCGGCGGCAGTCCCAGCCGGCGTGGCGGGCTGACCACGGTACCGTCCGGGCCGATGATCAGGGCGTAGGTGCCGGAGCCGCCGCCACCGAAGATGAACCCGTACCGCGTGATGTCGGCCGGGTCCGGGCGATCGCCCCGGATGAGCCCCATCCGGGCGTCGAGCTGGCTGACCCCCGAGCTCTCCAGGGAGCCCGCCACGGCGGCGTAGAGCGCGACGGCCAGGGCGAGCAGGACGAGGAGGGTCGTCCCGCCGCTCCACAGCACGAGGTTGCGCCGGACGTGACGGATCAACCGTCCATCGGCTGCCTCGGCGGCAAGTTCCGGAGCGGTCGTCTCGGGCGGGGTCGCGATCCCGTCAGGCATCCGCCAGACGATAGCCCACGCCGCGCACCGTCTCGATCAGCCGGCCGGCCGCGCCGAGCTTCTCGCGCAGGTAGTGGACGTAGGCATCGACGGCATTGGGGGTCACCGCCACGCTGAACGGCCAGGCCTGGTCGAGCAGCTGATCGCGCGACAGCGTCTGGCCCGGATGTCGGAGGAGGCATTCGAGCAGCGAGAACTCGCGGGGACTCAGGTCGACGGAACGACCGTCAAGCGTGACCCGCCGCGAGGTCTCGTCGAGGACGATCGGCCCGGCCACCAGCTTCGGCTCGGGCCGGCGGACCCTGGCCCCGCGTCGCCCGAGCGCCCGCAGCCGAGCCGCGAGCTCCTCGTAGGCGAACGGCTTGACGAGGTAGTCGTCCGCCCCGGCGTCAAGGCCCGTCACACGGTCACCGATGGTGTCACGTGCGGTGAGCATCAGGATGGAGACCTCGGATCCGGTCGCGCGGATTCGCCGGGCCACCTCCAGGCCGGAGATGTCGGGCAGGCCGAGGTCGAGGATGACCACGTCGATGCCGGAGGCGGCCTCGGCGATCTCGAGGCCGTCCAGTCCGGTCGTCGCGGTCTCGACCAGGTGACGGTCTTCCTCGAGCAGGCGGCGGAGCAGGCGAACGAGGCGCGGATCGTCCTCGATCACGAGCAGGTGCATGCCGATCAGCCTACGCCTTCGTTACGGGACGACGGTGACGCTGCTGGCCGTGCCGATCGGCCCGGAGGGTGCCGCACTGGCATTCGGCCGCCCGCCGGCGCCGAACTCGAGCTGGACCTGGACCTTCGAACCGGCCTTGACGTCGGCTGCCGTCGCCGGCGCCTGGGTGTGGTACGTCGTGCCAGCGCCGAGCGCCAGCTCAAGGGTCTGGCCGTTGGCCATCGTGATCGTAAGGGTGTCGCCGGTCACGGACTGGACGGTGCCGGACAGGTTGAACCCGCCGTCGCCCCGAAGGCCGCCACCGAGTAACCCGCCGGGCGCGCCGGATTGGCCGGGGGCGAAGCTGCCACGGGCGAAGTTGCCGTTGCCGAAGAAGCCGTTCCCGCGCGCGGCGGCCGCCGCGACGGGCGCCGTGCTGCGACCGATCGCGAACGCCACGCCGCCGACCGCAACGACGACGGCCAGGACGAGGACCACGTTGAGCCAGGCACCCGACGACTTGCGCCGCGGGATCTGCAGGGCCGGCGCGCTCGGGACGACCGGTTGGGTGCTGAACGAGGCACCCTCCATGGGGGCGGGGACGGGCTCCGGGCTGGCGGGCCGGTTCGGATCGAAGCTCACGCGGATCTCCTTCTCATTCGTAGCGCAGGGCGCTGATCGGATCGAGGCGGGCGGCCTGTCGAGCCGGCCACACGCCGAACACGACCCCGACCGCGAGACTGAAGAGGACGGCCGCCGCCACCGTGGCGGGGTTGAAGTGGAAGCCCCAGCCGGCCAGCTGGCCGATCACTGCCGACGCGACCAGGCCGACCAGGATGCCGATCAGGCCGCCGAGCAGCGACAGGGTCAGGGCCTCTACCAGGAACTGGGCGAGGATGTCGCGGCCGCGAGCACCGATCTCCTTGCGGATGCCGATCTCACGGGTCCGCTCGCGGACCGAGACCAGCATGATGTTCATGATCCCGATGCCGCCGACGACCAGCGAGATCGAGGCGATCCCGCCGAGCAGCAGCGTCAGTGTCCCGCTGATCGACGACGCCGCATCGAGGAGCTGGGTCTGGTTGAACACGTTGAAATCGGCGGTGTCGGTCGAGCTGAGGCCGTGCCGCTCGGTCAGCAGCGAGGTGATCTCGGCGCTGGCGGTGGTCATCTCGTCGGCCCGCGCGACGCTGACCCCGATGCTCCGGACGCTCTTTCCGCCGACGAAGTACTTCTGCACGACGGCGACCGGCACCATGACCTGGTCGTCGGGGTTCTGGAAGCCGGTTCCGCCCTTGGCCTGCAGGATGCCGATGACCTGGAAGGGCAGGCCTCCGATCGTGACCTGCTTGCCGACGTCGGACGCGCCGAGCCCCAGGTTGGTGGCCGTCGTGGCGCCCAGCACGACGACGCGGAGCTTCTGATCGACGCTGACGCTGGTGAGGAACGTGCCCTGCCAGACGTCGTAGGCGCGCACCGAGGCGTAGGCGTTCGTCGTGCCCACGACGGTGACGCTCTCGCTCTCGGTGCCGGCCTTGATCGTCTGGCTGGTGGAGATCTCGGGCGCAACGGCACCGACCGAGGCCAGCTGGCCGATCGCCGTCGCGTCGTCGAGGGTCAGGTTGGTCGAGGTGGTGCCGCCCCGGCCGGTCGGACTGACGGTCAGGAGATTCGTGCCGAGGCCGGCCAGGCGCGAGGTGATGTTCGCGGTCGTGCCCTGCCCGACGCCGACCAGCGCGACCACCGAGGCGACCCCGATGATCACGCCCAGCATGGTCAGGGCCGCTCGCAGTCGATGGGTCCGCAGGCGCGAGAGGGCCAGCCGCAGCAGCTCGGTGAAGGTCACGCGACGACCCTCCCGTCCCGCAGATGGACCTGCCGCCCCGCGGCCTCGGCCACGCCCTGGTCGTGCGTGATCAGGACGATCGTGCGGCCCGCGGCGTTGAGCTCGTGGAGCAGCGCGAGCACCTCGGCGCCCGAATGGCTGTCGAGGTTGCCGGTCGGCTCGTCGGCGAGGATCAGGGCGGGCTCGGTGACCAGCGCCCGGGCGACGGCCACCCGCTGCTGCTGGCCACCCGAGAGCTCCGTGGGCTCGTGGTCGAGGCGATCGCCGAGGCCGAGCCGCTCCAGCGCCGCCCTGGCCCGCTCGGCTCGTTCGCGACGCGAGACCCCCTGGTAGAGCAGGGGCGTGGCGACGTTATCGAGCGCGGTCGTCCGCGGCAGCAGGTTGTAGGACTGGAAGATGAAGCCGATCGTCAGGCTGCGAAGCCTGGCCAGACCGTCGTCGTCCAGCTCCGAGACCGGCGTGCCGGCCAGCAGGTACTGCCCGTGTGTCGGCCGGTCCAGGCAGCCCAGGATGTTCATCATCGTGGTCTTGCCCGAACCGGACGGCCCGACGATGGCCACGAATTCGCCTGGGAAGACCTGCAGGCTGACGTCGACGAGGGCCGGGACCTCCATCCGGCCCATCGAATACACCCGGCTGACCTGATCGAGCGAGATGATGGGGTCGGGCATGTCAGTTCCCGATCCCGCCGCCGCGGAAGTTGCCGCCACCCCCGACCGGGATACCCAGCCCACCGCCGAAGCCGCCGTTGGTCGTCGCGGCCGTGCCCGTTCGTGTCGTGTTGACCCCGGTCACGACCGTCTCACCCTCGGTCAGGCCGCCGGTGATCTCGGCCGTCGAGCTCGTGACCAGACCGACCTGCACGGCCTGGGCCGTCGGGACCCCGTCGGCGCCCAGGACCATGACCGAGTAGTTGCCGTTCGTCCCGTTGAGGGCCGTCGCCGGCACCGACAGCACGTCAGTCACCTCGGCCGTGGTGACCTCGATGTCCGCGCTCATGCCCGAGGCGGTCCCGTCCGGAACAGGATCGATCGTGACGACGATCGGATAGCTCACGACGCCGCCGGTGCCGGACGAGCTCCCGATCGGATCGATCTCCTTCACCGTGCCGGTCGCGGTCTTGCCGAGCGCCGTGATCGACACGCTGACCGCCTGCCCGACCTTCAGCGAGGGGTAGTCCGTCTCGGTGACGGTCGCGCTCACCTCCATCTGGAGCGACGCAACCGTGATGTCCGCGCTCGATGGAGCCGTCGCGCCGGCGACGACGTTGACCGCCGTGACCACACCGTCAACCGGCGAGGTCAGGGAGTATCGGTTCAGGGTGTCTCTGGCGTCGTTGACGGCGGTCGTGGCCGTCGCGACGGAGGCCTTGTCGGTGGCGATCGTCGAGGCATTCGCCGGCGCGACCTTGGTCGAGTAGTTGTGCTGCGAGCTGGTGAGGGAAAGCTCGGCCGAGGCCAGCTGGTTGGCCGCTGAGCTCGCCGACGAGGCCATGCTCAGCTGGAGCGTATCGAGCTGCTGCTGGGCCTGGTCGATGGCGGCCTGGTCGGCCTTGATCGTCGAATCGGCCGGTCCGGCCGCCATGTCGTCGGCGAGCTTCTGTTGCGCGGTCGCCAGCGTCGCCTGGAGCTGGGTGAGCTTCAGCTGGTTCTGCTGATCCGTGACGCTCGACTGCGTGTTGGCGGCCTGGATCTGCAGGTTGAGCGTATCGACCTGCTGCTGGGCCTGGTTCACGGCGGCCCCTTCCGCATCGATCGTGCTCTGCGGGACGGACCCAGCGTTCGCGGCGTTGGCGGCCAGGTCGGCGGCCAGCTGCGCCTGGGCATTCGCCAGCGCCGTCTGCGCCTGGCTGAGCTTCAGCTGGTTCTGCTGGCTGGTGACGCCGGCTTCGGCCTGGGCGCCCTGGATCTGCAGGTTGAGGGTGTCGAGCTGCTGCTGGGCCTGGGTGATCGCCGCCTGGTCCGAGCTGATCGTGGCGCTCGGTGGCCCGGCTGTCTGGTCATCGAGGAGCTGCTGCTGCGCGTTCGCCAGCGCCGCCTTTGCCTGCGCGAGCTTGAGATCGTTCTGGTCGGCAGTCTGCGACTGGCTCTGCTTCGCGACGTTGAGCTGCTGCTGGGCCTGGCGGATCGAATCGTATGCGGCGGCGCGCTCAGGCCCGGTCAAGCCGGCGCGGTCCACCGCGAACTTGGCCTTGGCAACGGCGAGGTTCGCCTTGGCCACGTCGAGCGCCGCCTTGGCGCTCGCGGTGTCCGCCGTTGCCAGCGCGGCTCCGGCCTTCACGTTATCGCCGACCGCCACGTTCACCTTGTTGACCAGCCAGCTGCTCGACGACGTTCCGCCGTTGCCGGCGCTCGAGCTGGCCGAACTGGCAGTGCTCGAGCTGGAGCTGGAACTCGTCGTGAGCACGGGATCGGAGCCGAAGGCGAGGTTGTAGGTCGCGGCTGAGCGCACGCTCCCGGTGGCCACCACCTGCTGGGTCACGTTCCCGCGACTGACGGCTGCGGTCAGGTATTGACTCTGGGCTCGTGAGCTGGCACCCGGCGCGAGGACCACGAAACCGGCCGTGCCGAGTCCAACCGCCAGCAGCAGGACCACTGCCGCCACTTTCCACTTCATCGGGGTCCCTCTTGTCCAGGTGCAGGTCCGCGCCGGTGCATGGGTCGGCGGACCGCGTTGGGCCGTCCGCCCAACGGCAGACGTGGCGATTCAAGCGCCGGCCTCTGAGACCTTCGTGAGAACCCGGGCTGGTCGCGCTCACAGGCAGCCCTTTGGGATCGACCCTGACGCCACCGACCTCGCGCGAAAAGCCGCCTGCGCTCAGCCTGCCTTTTCTGCCAGATGCTCCCCAGGCGGGCACAAGTCAGCGGTCGGCTGGACGCCCCGTGGGACGCAATCCGGCTTCACGCTCAGACCGCCACGCCCGAGCTCTGGATACGTGACAGCTGCCCCAGAAACGATCGGTTGTCAGCTTCGGCCCGGGCGATTGCCCACCTGAAGGGCGATCGCCAGAATCTCCGCACCGGCCGTGCCGCGACGCACAGCACCACGCAGGACGTCTGCACCTTCCCGCTGAGCTGGTTCTACGATCCGACGGTGGAACCGCCCAGCAAGCCTGGCGCCAGTCTTTACCCTCCGGCCGGCCGCGACGCAGTCCGCCGTCGGACGCGGCGCGCGGCACCCGGTCTCGGGCAGCTGCCCTGGCGGCGGCTGGTGAATCCGTTCCGGCCGGTGGAGATCCTGTCAGCCGACCAGGTCGAGGCGATCCACCGGGCATCGCTGCGGATCCTGGCCGAGATCGGGATGGAGGTCCTTGGCGACCGGGCCCTCGATGCGTTTCGGGGCGCGGGCGCCTCGGTCGACGGCGCGAGCCGGAACGTCCGCCTGGATCCGGACCAGGTGGATGCGCTCGTGGCCAAGGCGCCGTCGCAGTTCAGGCTCCATGCGCGAAACCCCGACAGGACGATCGACTTCGGTGGCGCGAACCTGGTGTTCGGGGCCGTCGGCGGGCCGGCATTCGTGAGCGACCTCGATCGCGGCCGGCGAGCCGGCAACGTTGCCGACTTCGTCGACTACGTCCGGCTGATCGGCGCACTCGACGTCATTCACCAGGAGGGCGGCGGCCCGCTCGAGCCCACCGACCTGCCCGTCGAGACCCGTCACCTCGACATGTATCGAACGTTCGCCACCGAGCTCGACAAGACCTGGCAGTGCCTCGGCGTCGGGGCGGTGCCGGTCCGCGACGCGCTCGAGGTGGTCTGCGTGATCCGTGGCGTCGACCGCGACGCACTCCTGCGCGAACCGTCGCTGATGACCGTCATCAACACCAACTCGCCGCTTCGCCTCGACGGCCCGATGAGCGACGGGTTGATCGAGATGGCGATCCACGGCCAGCCCGTCGTCGCCACGCCG
>Ga0153916_10003288_pt1 | contig 12024 bp, 12 predicted proteins | sample Opewatmetagenome_FD_109642 | JGI IMG/M metagenome (GOLD analysis project Ga0153916, IMG submission 109642) | Freshwater wetland microbial communities from Ohio, USA - Open water 3 Core 3 Depth 4 metaG | ecosystem: Environmental > Aquatic > Freshwater > Wetlands | place: USA: Ohio, Lake Erie...
GAAACGACTCAGCGCCGATGATAGTGCGGACTACCCGTGCGAAAGTAGGACATCGTCAGGCACCCACAAAAGCAAAAGCCCCGCCTCGATTTGAGGTGGGGCTTTTGTTTTTGTAAGGTTCCCCTGACCATGTCCTACTTTCGGATCGACAACAAGCCAAGCCCGGTCCTTGCACCCGGGCTTTTTTGTTTCTAAAAAGTCCATCCCAATACAGAAACCGTTAAAGATGCGCCTGTTCAGTGTTCCTTGCGGTTGTACAAGAAAGTTGAGGTAAACCGTCGCGTGATCCGCTCCAAGGGATTGATTCAGGCTTCCTATGGCGCCGCTGATCGCGGAGAACGCTCCACCAGATCAAGGAACCACTACGCCTTACCACCTACCAGCTTGTCGAAGTCCTCAACCCGGAGAGCAGGCACGGTGGAGAAGGAAATCCCCAGTGCCTTATTCAAGGCGACAGAAGCTTTTATCGCTTCGCTTATGCCGGGAAATTCCACGATCGCCAACATGTCAGTCTCCCCCATCGTGGCGTAGGCAGCCACGAACTTTCCACCGCACTGCTGGACTATCTCGATCCCTTTCGTGGTGCGCTCACCGCTTATCTGCTTTATCGCCTCAGTCGAGTATCTCCCCGTCATGATGAATGTTGTCATTGCGCTTTGCTCCTCTCATTGTTTTGGCCCTGTGGACCGGTTGTTAAAACTCAAACTCCATTTCATTCCAAGCGGGTTTAAGAGCGGACACCAGACTGTCTTCAAGTTCGCTGACACCGGCTATTTCTGAGGAACGGCGCTGAACGTTATCGCAAATTCCCAACGCGTCAGAGAAAATGTCCAATTTGTCGCCTTCCTCGTGACATCGTCAAACTCGTAGGTCGCTTCTCCCGAAGTCTTTGACGGCAACCCGTTCGCGGCCTTCTTGAGCGTCTCGCTTCCCAATTCCCGGGGATCCAGGAAGTGGTGGTCTGTCTTTCTGTGAAGGGTGGTTAAGCCGTTTGGAGCCAAGGCGAAAAAAGCTGCATCTGTTCGAAGGGCGAGGATGGAACCAATCTGATCGGAGAGGCGGCGCGCCCGCAGCAGGTCTGCAGGAGGATCCGGACTGCGCATAATTGGGCCTTATGTTCATGCTTGCTTCCTCCTCCCCGGGAGACGACCACAATCCGAGCGGGTCTTGAGCGGGATTATTGGCCAACTAAATCACCTCTCGCTCGGTGGCCTGTGTTGCCACGGGATCGGCACCCCGCGCCGCAGTGAGCGCCGCCGCGCTCATCACCACAGCACCCGCGACCAATACGAAAATCTGGAAAGCCTTTCTTTTCGTGCCGCACGAACGCGTTACCCGTTGTCACCTCGCTTCCCGCGACGAGACCGTACCCTTTACGAAAACCGGTACTGATTCGGTCTTCGACCCAGACCCGGCCTGCGGGCCTCTTTGTAGATCAAAATATATCGGCCGGCACGGGGCGCGGTTTGACATAGGTCAAACGTCCTGAAGAGGATACCGCCTCATTCGACGGTTTCGACCAGCCGGCGATGGTAATCAACATACAGCGCCGGTCGCGCCACCACGAACCGGATATCCGGGCACAGCCGTTTTGCCTCGCGCACCGCGGTTCCCGTCCTGACCCCGAAATTTTTCGCTTCATAACTGGCGGCCATACAACAGGTTCTGTCGGCCGTCAGCGGCAGCACTGCGACCGGCTTGCGGCGCAATTCGAACCGGCATTGCTGTTCCACCGAAGCGAAGTAAGAATTGAAGTCGATGTAAAGGGCGCGCAACGGCATGGGCGATCAGGTTCGAGGGCATTATTGCAGGACAGGACTCAATGATAACGAAGATCGGCTTTGGGGGGATTCCCCGGCAACGCAGGGAAGGTTTGCTAACTGCTTTAGGCAACTGGGTTTTTCGGCCGCTATTTAACGGCCTGGACGGTCCCAGCCATTGGATTTTAGTGCAATTTTTGTTATACTTCCGCCTCTGTTTAAAAAAAGATGGGCGGTTCGCCCATTTTTTGTTTGTGGCGTTAAATTGCAATGGATTTACAGGCATTGTTGGAAAGTACTCTGGCCGGGCTCGGTTACGAGCTGGTGGACCTGGAAAGATCAGGTAAGGGTTTGTTTTTGCGTGTATTTATCGATAAGCTTGGCGGGATCAATGTCGAGGATTGTGCAGCGGTCAGCCAGCATCTGACGCGGTTGCTGGCGGTTGAGAACATCAACTACGACCGCCTGGAAGTATCGTCGCCAGGGCTGGACAGGCTGTTGAAGAAAGAACGGGATTTTGTGCGTTTTACCGGGAAAAAGGCGCGTATCAGATTGCGCATTCCGGTAGACGGGCAAAGAAATTTTGTGGGTGTATTGCGGGAAACCAGCGCAGGCAAGGTGCAACTTGAGGTTGATGGCAAAGTGCTGTCGCTCGATTTGGGCAACCTGGACAAAGCGCGACTGGTCCCCGCAATTTAGCAGGAGGTCGAGATGAGCCGCGAAATTCTGTTACTCGTGGATGCGTTGGGGCGTGAAAAGAACGTCGACAAAGAAATCGTGTTCGGTGCGCTGGAGCTTGCTTTGGCTTCCGCCGCAAAGAAACGCTTCAATGAGGACGTGGAAGTGCGCGCATCTGTCGACCGTGCCACTGGTGAGTTTTCCTTTTTCCGCCGCTGGCAGGTGGTGAATGACCCGGAAATCGAGGTTCCGTCGCGCCAGTACAAACTTCACGAAGCCCAGGAGATCGATCCCAAATACCAGGTTGGCGAATATATCGAAGAGCCGCTTCCTGGTCTGGAAGTTGGCCGCATCGGTGCGCAGACCGCTAAGCAGGTCATCCTGCAGAAAATTCGCGACGCGGAGCGCGAGCAGATCCTCAACGATTTTCTGCAGCGTGAAGAGCATCTGGTGACTGGCGTGATCAAGCGCATGGAGCGCGGTAGCGCGATCATCGAATCGGGTCGTCTCGAAACGCTGCTGCCGCGCGATCAGATGATCCCGAAAGAGAACCTGCGCATCGGGGATCGGGCGCGTGCCTACATGTGGAAAATCGACCGCACGAGCCGCGGCCCGCAGTTGATCCTGTCGCGCACCGCCCCCGAATTCCTGATCAAACTCTTCGAGCTGGAAGTGCCGGAGCTCGAGGACGGTCTGCTCGAGATCAAGGCGGCCGCACGCGACCCCGGCTCCCGTGCCAAGATTGCGGTGAAATCGAACGACCCGCGCATCGATCCGATCGGCACCTGCGTCGGCATGCGTGGCTCACGCGTGCAGGCCGTGACCTCCGAACTTGCCGGCGAGCGCGTCGACATCATTCTGTGGAATCCGGATCCCGCCCAGTTCGTGATCAATGCACTGGCGCCGGCCGAAGTGAGCGGCATCGTGGTCGACGAAGAAAAGCACAGCATGGACATCGTCGTAGACGAGGAGAACCTCGCGCAGGCGATTGGTCGCAGCGGCCAGAACGTGAGGCTTGCCAGTGAACTGACTGGCTGGGAACTCAACCTCATGACAGTCGAGGAATCGAAGAAGAAGAGCGAGGACGAGTCGGCGCACATCCGTGCGCTATTCATGGACAAACTGGACGTCGACCAGGAAGTTTCCGACATCCTGGTGCAGGAAGGTTTCTCGACGCTGGAAGAGGTGGCCTACGTCCCGATCAGCGAAATGCTCGAGATCGAGTCCTTCGACGAGACCACGGTCAACGAATTGCGCAGCCGGGCACGCAATGCGCTGCTTACGCAGGCCATCGTAAGCGAAGAGAAGGTGGAACACGACGTTGAAGACCTGATGAAGGTCGAAGGGATGGATAGCGAGACCGCGCGCCTGCTGGCTTCCAAGGGTATAGCTACCCAGGAAGAGCTCGCCGATTTCGCCACCGACGATCTGGTGGAACTCACCGAACTCGATGCGGAGCGCGCCAAACAGTTGATTATGGCTGCGCGCGCGCCGTGGTTTGCCGAGACTAACGTTTAAGAAAAGATAAATGCCGCAAATCAACGTCACACAATTTGCCACGGAACTGGGGCTGCCCCCGGCGCTGCTCATGGAGCAGCTGCAGGCGGCCGGCGTCAAGAAGACGCTGACTGCCGACACGTCGCTGACCGAAAAGGACAAGACTCAGCTGCTGGACTATCTGCGCGAGGTGCATGGCGGCAAGGAGGCCAAGCAGAAGATCACCCTTACGCGCAAGCAGACCACGGAGATCAAGAAATCGGACAGCACTGGCAAGTCACGCACCATTCAGGTCGAGGTGCGCAAGAAACGCGTGCTGGTGAAGCGCGACGCACTTGAGGCGGAGGCGCCTGTCGCCGCCGAGCCCAAGCCCGTTGTCGACGCCGAACAAATTGCTTTGCGCGAGACGGAGGCGAGGAAGCACGCTGAACTCACGGCGCGCCAGACCGAAGATGCCCTGCAGAAGCAGGAGCGCCGCAAAAAGGCTCAGGCCGAGGTCGAAGCGCCGGCGGTGCCCGTTGCCGAGCCCAAGCCCGCGGAGCAGGCCAAGCCGGCCGCAATCACTGCCGAGGCTGCGGCTCATGTCGAGGGCACGCTGCACAAGCCCGAGGTCAGGCCGGAAGAAAAGGCCGAGAAAAAAAGCGTCAAGAAACCGGTCAAGCAAGTCGTCTGGAAGGACGAGTCCGTCAAGAAACGCAGCATCAAGACGCGTGGTGATGCGAGCGGCGGGCTGGGATGGCGTGAGCGCAAGGCGCGCCATGCCGCCCACAAGGAAGAAAGCGACCAGCAACATGCCTTTGCAGCGCCCACCGAGCCGGTGGTGCGTGAAGTCATGGTGCCCGAGACCATCACGGTCGGCGAACTGGCGCACAAGATGTCGGTGAAAGCGGCCGAGGTCATCAAGGTACTGATGAAACTTGGCACCATGGCCACGATCAACCAGGTCCTGGATCAGGAATCGGCAATGATCGTGGTCGAAGAGATGGGGCATGTCGCGAAGCATGCCAAGCTCGACGAGCCCGACGCGTTCCTCGCGGAACAGCAACAGGCGCCCACCGAGATCAAGCTTGAGCCGCGTGCACCGGTGGTGACCGTCATGGGGCACGTCGATCACGGCAAGACTTCGCTTCTCGACCACATTCGGCGTACGCGCGTGGCGAGCGGCGAGGCCGGCGGCATAACCCAGCATATCGGCGCCTACCACGTCGAGACCGCGAAGGGCATGATCACTTTCCTCGATACGCCCGGGCATGAGGCTTTTACAGCGATGCGCGCACGCGGCGCCAAGGTGACGGACATTGTGGTTCTGGTCGTCGCCGCGGATGACGGCGTGATGCCGCAGACGATAGAGGCCATACACCATGCCAAGGCGGCGAAGGTGCCGATCATCGTTGCACTGAACAAGATCGACAAGCCCGAAGCCAACCCGGAGCGGGTCAAGCAGGACCTGTCCGCCCGGGAAGTCGTGCCCGAGGATTGGGGCGGCGACACCATGTTTGTCGAAGTATCGGCCAAGACGGGCAAGGGTATCGATGCGCTCCTCGACAGCATTCTGCTGCAGGCCGAGGTGCTGGAACTGAAGGCGCCCAAGGATGCGCCTGCCAAGGGGCTCGTGATCGAATCCCGGATCGACAAGGGGCGCGGACCGGTGGCGACGATCCTGGTGCAGTCGGGCACGCTCAAGCGCGGCGACGTGTTGCTCGCCGGCGCCGTATTCGGGCGCGTGCGGGCGCTGGTGGACGAGGCGGGGCATACCATCGAGCAGGCCGGTCCCTCGATCCCGGTGGAGATTCTGGGCTTGTCGGATGTTCCCGCTGCCGGAGCCGAAGTGCAAGTGCTGGGCGACGAGCGCAAGGCGCGCGAGATCGCGCTGTTCCGTCAGGGCAAGTATCGCGACGTCAAACTCGCCAAGCAGCAGGCGGCCAAGCTCGAAAACGTGTTCGAGCAGATGGGCGAGGGTGAAACCAAGACGCTGTCGCTGATCATCAAGGCCGACGTGCAGGGTTCGTATGAGGGCTTGTCATACGCGCTGACCAAGCTTTCCACCAACGAGGTCAAGGTCAATATTGTTCACGCTGCGGTGGGCGGCATCACTGAATCCGATATCAACCTGGCCCTGGCATCGAAAGCGGTGGTCATCGGATTTAATGCCCGTGCCGACGCCATGGCGCGCAAGCTGGCCGAAAGCAGCGGCGTCGATATCCGCTACTACAACATCATTTATGACGCGGTGGATGAGATCAAAGCGGCGTTGTCCGGCATGCTTTCCCCGGAAAAAAAGGAAAGCATCGTCGGTCTGGTCGAAGTGCGCGAAATCTACCGCATTTCGAAAATCGGCGTCGTGGCCGGTTGCATGGTGCTCGACGGGGTGGTCAAACGCAACGCCAAAGTGCGGGTGTTGCGCGACAACGTCGTCATTCACGATGGCGAATTCGATTCGTTGAAGCGTTTCAAGGATGACGTGCGCGAGGTCAAGGCCGGTTTCGAGTGCGGCCTGTCATTGAAGAACTTCAACGATCTCAAGGTCGGCGATCAGCTCGAGGCCTACGAAGTCGTCGAGGTAGCGAGGACACTGTGAGGAGCAAGGCGTGAGGAGTGAGGAGTAACGCCCCGGCTTTTACGCCTAACCCCTCGCTCCCGATGCTTTACGCTTTCTATGCCGAAAGATTATCCGCGCAGCCGGCGCATCGCCGAACAGATCCAGCGCGAGCTGTCTGAAATCATACGGCTCGAACTCAAGGATCCGCGGGTCGGCATGATCACCATCACCGACGTCGAAGTCACTCAGGATTATTCTCACGCCAAAGTGTTTTTTACCCAATTGGGCGACGCGGACAAGGTCGAGGTGACCACGGGCGCATTGCAGCATGCCGCGGGTTTCCTGCGTAGCCAGCTGGCGCGCCGCCTGAAGCTGCGTACCGTGCCGGAACTGCACTTCAAATACGACGTTTCGGTCGAACGCGGCATGCGCCTGTCACAGCTGATAGATGCCGCCGTCGCGACCGATCCCGAGCGCTCGCCGGACAAGTGACGAACGCCGCCGCCCTGTCCACGACCGCGCAGCGCCGGCAACCGCGGCGGCGGATCGATGGCGTGCTGTTGCTCGACAAACCGGTTGGCATCAGCTCCCAGGGTGCGGTGACCCGAGCGAAACACCTGCTGCTCGGGGCCAAAGCCGGGCATACCGGCACGCTCGATCCGATGGCGAGCGGGCTGCTCCCCATCTGTTTTGGCGAGGCCACCAAGTTCTCGCACCTGCTGCTGAACAGCGACAAGGCCTATGCCGCGACCGTCAGGCTGGGCGTGACGACTACCACCGGGGATATGGAAGGCGAGGTTACCGCCCGCTCCGATGTCCGTGCCACGCGCGAGGAAATTGAAGCGGTGTTGCAGCGCTTTCGGGGCGAGATCATGCAAACGCCGCCGATGTACAGCGCGCTGAAGCATGAAGGCCAGCCGCTCTACAAGTATGCGCGTGCCGGGAAGGAGTTGACGCGCGCGGCGCGGCCGGTCCGCATTATCGCACTTGATCTCGTGGGCTTCGAACGCGACGAACTCAGGATAAGAGTAGAGTGCGGCAAGGGCACGTATATCCGGGTGCTGGCCGAAGACATTGGACGCGAGCTGGGTTGCGGTGCCTGTCTTGGCGCGCTTAGGCGTACCGCAGTCGGCGCATTTCAACTGGGGCGTGGTGCGGTTACGCTCGAAGACCTCCAGCGCCTGACGGAGGACGACCGCGAAACACAGCTGTTGCCGGTCGATGTGCTGGTTGCCGCTTTACCCCGCATCGACCTTGGCTCGAGTGAGGCGCGGCAGATCATCAACGGCCAGGGATTGGAATGGCCGCAAGCGCTGGGCTCGGGCCTGGTCCGTATCTATGGCCCGGAGGAGGCGTTTCTCGGCGTTGCCGAAATCCAGGCCCCGCACAGAATCGTGGCGCGGCGTCTGTTGGCGCAAGTTTAGTGCGGCCGGTTTGAGGCCCGGAAGGGCCGAACAAGTATTGCTTGAGAAAACGTGGAGTTAGAGAGTAAAATGGCGAGATTTCCAGTCGGAGAAGCAAAATGGCGGTAACAACCACTCAAAAAGCTCAGCTGGTCAATGATTACCAGAGGGCAAAGGGCGATACCGGGTCGCCGGAAGTGCAGGTCGCTTTGTTGACAGCGCGGATTACCGATCTCACCGAGCACTTCAAAGCCCATGTCAAGGATCACCATTCCCGTCGCGGTCTGCTGCGGATGGTGAGTCGTCGCCGTAAGTTATTGGATTATTTGAAGAAGACTAGTGCCGTGCAATACAAGGCATTGATCGAACGGCTCGGATTGCGCAAGTAACCGGCCCCGCCATGGGTGGTGCCGGACACGAGCCAAAGACCTGTTTCCCAGCACGCCTGTGGCATGAGTGTCTTGTCACGCGTATATCATGAACGATTAGTCGAAGACCGCGATTGCGCGGTCTTTTTGTTTTCCGGAAAAGGATAAGACCTTGAATCATATAAAGAAAACGTTGATGTATGGGCACCATAGCCTGACCCTGGAGACGGGTGAAATCGCCCGTCAGGCCAGCGGCGCGGTGATGGTCAGCATGGAAGACACGGTGGTGCTGGTGACCGTGGTAGGCAAGAAAAAAGCCGATGCGGCCAAGGACTTTCTGCCGTTGACCGTGGACTACCAAGAGCGCACTTATGCAGCGGGCAAGATCCCGGGCGGCTTTTTCAAGCGCGAAGGCCGTCCTTCGGAAAAAGAAATCCTCACTTCCCGCCTCATTGACCGCCCGATCCGGCCGTTGTTTCCCGACGGTTTCTACAATGAGGTGCAGGTGGTCGCCACCGTCATGTCGTCGAACAACGAAATCGATTCCGACATCCTGGCGATGATCGGCACTTCGGCGGCGCTGGCGATTTCGGGCATCCCTTTCAATGGCCCGATCGGCGCGGCCCGTGTCGGCCATATCGACGGGCAGTATGTGCTGAATCCGACCGCGACCGAACTCAAGTCGTCCCGGCTCAATCTGGTGGTGGCGGGCACGCAGCAGGCCGTGCTGATGGTCGAATCTGAAGCCCAGGAATTGCCGGAAGACGTGATGCTTGGCGCCGTGGTTTACGGCCACGAGCAGATGCAGGCGGTGATCAAAGTCATCAATGAAATGGTCGATGAGGTGGGTGCCCCGATGTGGGACTGGGCACCCCCGGCGAAAGACCAGGTGCTGGCCACGCGCATCGCAGAACTCGCCGAGAACGATTTGAACGCAGCGTTCCAGATCAAGCAGAAGCAGGGCCGTTCCGAAGCGATCGACGGTATCTGGAAGCGCGTGTTTACCGAAGTCGGCGTTGGCGCGGAAGGCGGCCCGGACGGCAATGCGGTCAAGGAAATTTGTTTTGCGCTGGAATCGAAGATTGTACGCGGGCAGATCCTGAGCGGCGAGCCGCGCATCGACGGACGCGACACGCGCACCGTGCGTCCGATCACGATCCGCACCGGGGTGCTGCCGCGCGCGCATGGCTCGGCGCTGTTCACCCGTGGCGAGACTCAGGCGCTGGTGGTGGCGACGCTCGGCACGTCGCGCGACGAGCAGATCATCGACGCATTGCAGGGGGAATACAGGGAGCGCTTCATGCTCCACTACAACATGCCACCGTACGCCACCGGTGAAACAGGACGCGTCGGTTCGCCCAAACGCCGCGAAATCGGCCACGGCCGCCTCGCCAAGCGTGCGCTGCTGGCGGTATTGCCGACCCCAGAAGAATTCGCCTACTCGCTGCGCGTGGTGTCGGAAATCACCGAGTCCAACGGCTCGAGCTCGATGGCCTCGGTTTGCGGCGGCTGTCTGGCGCTGATGGACGCCGGCGTGCCGATGAAGGGCCATGTGGCGGGCATCGCGATGGGGCTGATCAAGGAAGGCAGCCGCTTTGCGGTATTGACCGACATTCTCGGAGACGAGGACCATCTGGGCGACATGGACTTCAAAGTTGCCGGCACAGACCGCGGCATTACTGCCTTGCAGATGGACATCAAGATCACCGGCATCACCAAGGAAATCATGCATGCCGCGCTGGTGCAGGCGCGCGAAGGACGCATGCACATTCTCGGCAAGATGAAACAGGTGGTAGACAGCCCGCGCACCGAGCTGTCGGCTTATGCGCCGCGCATGATTACCATCAAGATCAAGCCCGAGAAGATCCGTGACGTGATCGGCAAGGGCGGCGCCGTGATCCGCGCCATCACCGAAGAGACCGGTACCACCATCGATATCGAGGACGATGGCACCGTGACCATCGCTTGCGTGTCTTCGGAAGGCGGGGAGATGGCGAAGAAGCGCATCGAAGAGCTGACCGCGGACGTCGAAGTCGGCCGCATCTACGACGGCACGGTGCTGAAGCTTCTCGATTTCGGAGCGATTGTCAGCGTGCTGCCCGGCCGCGACGGCCTGCTGCACATCTCGCAGATCGCCAACGAGCGCGTCAACAGCGTGGCGGACCATCTCAAGGAAGGTCAGGCGGTGCGCGTGAAGGTGCTCGAGGCCGACGACAAGGGGCGCCTGCGGCTGTCGATGAAGGCCGTGGCGGCTGAGACCCAGACCGCCCAGTAACAGTGTCCGGCGCGGAAAAAAAACAAGGGGCAGCTTCGAGCTGCCCCTTGTAGTTTTCCTAATTAGAAATGCGCGAGGCGTGAGGGTTAAGCGTAAGACGGGGGGCCGCGATGGTTTTCGCCTCGCTCCTCACGCTTTACGCCTCACGTTACTTGGCGACCTGGCGTTCCCGCATTTCGTCGAGCGTCTTGCAGTCGATGCACAGACTGGCGGTCGGCCGCACTTCGAGGCGTTTCAACCCGATTTCCACGCCGCAGGAATCGCAGTAGCCGTAATCTCCGCTCTCGATGCGCGCAATCGTCTCGTCGATCTTCTTGATGAGTTTGCGCTCGCGGTCGCGGTTCCTCAGTTCGAGGGACATGTCGGATTCCTGGCTCGCCCGGTCGTTGGGGTCGGCGAAAATCGTCGCCTCGTCCTGCATGGTATGGACCGTGCGGTCGATGTCCTGCGACAGGCCTTGCTTCATACCTTCCAGCATATTGCGGAAGTGGGCAAGCTGCCGCGGGTTCATGTATTCCTCTTTCCCCTTAGGTTTGTACGGGGTGAAGGTCTTGTGCAATTCAGTGGCCATGAGCCCTATTATCCATTAAAAAATCGCTTTAATATCAGAAATTACACCCCACTGCAAGTTAATCGCAAACCTGCCGCCGAAAGCCTCGATGGCGCTCTGTTTGATTGACCTTTGGTAGGGTGGGGAGTATATTACGCGCCTTCGAGTTTAGGCGTAACATCGGTTTACACGAACCGGTGTCGGTAAGTTTTCCGGGGTGTAGCGTAGCCTGGTAGCGCGCCTGGTTTGGGACCAGGATGTCGGGAGTTCAAATCTCTCCACCCCGACCAAAAAACCCGGCGTCGGCAAAGCCGGTTGCTAGATCGTGCCCGTAGCTCAACCGGATAGAGCACCGGCCTTCTAAGCCGGGGGTTGTGGGTTCGAGTCCCGCCGGGCGCGCCAGAAATCGCGTGCTCATGATTTCACCGATGGTGGCTGTAGCTCAGCTGGTAGAGTCCCGGATTGTGATTCCGGTTGTCGTGGGTTCGAGTCCCATCAGCCACCCCACCTTTTCAAGGTGTTGCAGGAGTAGACCCGTACCGCTACTTCCCGCGTAGCCGAATCGTAGCCATCGAAGGGTTGTCCGTAACCAACCTCAGACCTCCCGACGCACGAACTCGCTTCGTTATGGAGGATAACGTGTGGCCGGCTCAGTTATTGCGACACTGACCCAGAACTGAATTTGAGCAGAAAAAGCGGCTCAAGACCAACCTGATCCATTTCCGGTCAATAAACCAACCAGTCGCAATCATCGATACTGCAAAAGTCGTCACAACAAGGCTCAGGCAAACCGCATTCGCAGATGGCGTCAACCATACCTGGCTCCGTCGCACTCAGTTCAAGATCTACGCGCCCTGCTTCTGTAGCATGATGCAGGCGGTCAACGATTTCGTGCGAGTTCATGGTGTCTCTCCGTAAACGTTAGAGCCTGTTATTAGTTCATGTAACGCAAAC
>Ga0153916_10003289_pt1 | contig 12021 bp, 13 predicted proteins | sample Opewatmetagenome_FD_109642 | JGI IMG/M metagenome (GOLD analysis project Ga0153916, IMG submission 109642) | Freshwater wetland microbial communities from Ohio, USA - Open water 3 Core 3 Depth 4 metaG | ecosystem: Environmental > Aquatic > Freshwater > Wetlands | place: USA: Ohio, Lake Erie...
CGCTCGGTGATTGTCTATTCGCAGCGCGCGCGCGAAGCCTTCGGCGATGTGCCGATCGTGGTCGGCGGCATCGAGGCATCGTTACGGCGCATCGCGCACTACGACTACTGGTCGGACAAGGTGCGGCGCTCGATTCTGCTGGATGCCAAGGCCGATCTGCTGGTGTACGGCAACGCCGAGCGCCAGATCTGCGAGATCGCGCAGCGCCTGGCGGCGGGCGAGCCGCTTTCCGCCATCACCGATGTGCGCGGCACGGTGTTTACCCGCAATGCCTTGCCCGAGGGCTGGAGCGAGATCGACTCGACGCATCTCGATATGCCCGGCGCGCTCAACCCGCCCCTTAACCCGTATGCCAGCGAAGACGAAATGCGCTCGGCGGCGCCGGCCGCCGCGGCCAGCAACGTGATCCACATGCACCCCCGCGCGCCACGCCTCGACCGCGAGCATTCCGTCATCCGTCTGCCGGCATACGAAGTGGTGGCAGCCGATCCAGTGCTGTATGCGCATGCCTCGCGCATCCTGCACACCGAATCGAATCCCGGCAATGCGCGCGCCCTGGTGCAGCGCCACGGCGAGCGCGACGTGTGGCTCAACCCGCCGCCGATTCCGCTCACCATGAAAGAGATGGACGCGATCTACGAGCTGCCGTATCAGCGCGTGCCGCATCCGGCCTACGGCAAGCAGAAGATCCCGGCCTACGAGATGATCCGCTTCTCGATCACCATCCAGCGCGGCTGCTTCGGCGGCTGCACGTTCTGTTCGATCACCGAGCACGAAGGGCGCATCATCCAGAACCGTTCCGAGGACTCGGTGATCCGCGAAATCGAAACCATCCGCGACAGCGTGCCGGGCTTCACCGGCGTGGTCTCCGACCTGGGCGGGCCGACCGCCAACATGTACCGCATCGCCTGCAAATCGCGCGAGATCGAATCCGCCTGCCGCAAGCCGTCGTGCGTCTACCCCGGCATCTGCCCGAATCTCAACACCGACCACAGTGCGCTGATTCATCTGTACCGGCGCGCGCGCGAGCTGCCCGGCATCAAGAAGATCCTGATCGGGTCGGGCGTGCGTTACGACCTGGCGATCCAGTCGCCGGCCTATGTGAAGGAACTGGTGCAGCACCATGTCGGCGGCTATCTCAAGATCGCCCCCGAACACCTGCGTGACGGGCCGCTGTCGAAAATGATGAAGCCCGGCATGGGCGCGTATTACAAGTTCAAGGAGCTGTTCGACAAGTTTTCGAAGGAGGCGGGCAAGGAGCAGTACCTGATCCCGTACTTCATCGCCGCGCATCCGGGCACTACCGACGAGGACATGCTGGAGCTGGCGCTGTGGCTCAAGCAGAACGGCTTCCGCGCCGACCAGGTACAGGCGTTTTTGCCGTCGCCCATGGCGACCGCGACCGCGATGTACCATTCCGGCAAGAACCCGCTGCGCAAAGTGACGCCGACCAGCGAGGAGGTGTATATCCCCAAGGGGCTGAAGCAGCGCCGCCTGCACAAGGCGTTTCTGCGCTATCACGACCCCGAAAACTGGCCGATGCTGCGCGCGGCGCTGAAACGCATGGGCCGTACCGACTTGATCGGGCGCGCCAAGCACCAGCTGGTGCCGGCCTATCAGCCGGCCGGGACCGGCCACCATCCGGAGGGCGGCCGCCACGGCAAGGTCTTCAAGACCCAGCACACGCGGCCGGCGACCGGAAAATCCGGCGAGCCGCGCCCGCACAAGGATGCGGCGCGCGGCGCGCGCCGTCCCGGCCGGCATCTGCATCCTGGCAGCCCGACCGGCGCCGGCAAACGGCGCGGCGCGTGATGAGCGGACGGCTTTCCTCCAGCTCCCCGATAGCTGCTCATGGCTGATATGCATGTCCGCACCCGACACAGCTGGCTGGCCAGCCTGCTGCTGATACCGGCGCTCGTCGTGGCGGCGCTGTTTGGTTTCATCATCGTTCTGGTCGTGCTCGGTGCGGTGATGCTCGCGGTTCTCATCATCCTGGTGCGGCTGTGGTGGTTGAATCGCAGGCGGCGGCAAATGCCGGGTGAAGGTGCGCTGGAAGGCGAGTTTGTCGTGATTCGCGAGCATCTCCGCTCAGAACAGAAGCCACGTGACTGACCGCTCCGGCGGCCGCATCGTTTGCGGATGTCTTCTCAAGGATTCAACGCAGTAACCAGTTACTTTCCCCGACAGTCCTTTCGCACCCGCCACCCATCGGCACCGCATTGCAGTTCACCGGGTGTCGTCCAGACTCTATTCGCAGGATCGGTTATTCGAGCTGGAAATATAGAGAGCGATGAAGCGTGTTACGCACGTCGCCGGAGGGGAGTGATGATCAAGGCATTGGTATGGATGGGTATGGTTGTGGGGATACCGTCGGTCGCGACCTGGCTGACGTCGGTATACCTGACGTTCGCAGATCAGTTTCTGGTGTTTTTCATTTTTTCGATCGGCGCGCTGTTGATTGCGATTTTGCCGCGACTGGTTGAACCACCGCGATCCTGAGAATCTCGCCTCCCCGTTGACAGAGCCAAATGGTTGTCCGCATCGCCGGGCCCGGCGATGCGGACAACTCGAGTGTTATTGCAGAGTGCGGTTGGCTGTGATCTGTTCGATTGCCATGCGGGTGAGTTGTTCCAGCGTCGCGGTATCGGGCATTTCATGGATGTCGGTGAACCAGACGTTCTGCACCTGGCAGTCATCCTCGTCCGCCTCGTCGGTAATGAGCGGGCGACCGATAAATACTCCCCGCCGGCCGTTTTCCAGATCGATAATGACGAGCTGTAAGGGTAAGAGTTTCATAACCGAGCCCTCCGTTCAGTGACCTGAGGTGGGTTGTCGCCACATCCGCCCTGTGACAGGTGGAGTGGCGGGCAGCCCTCGCGGGAATGTCTACTGACTGCAACTCACTTTGAGCATAATCCATGCCACGCATGTAAGCCGGCCAACGGCGTCGTGAATGAGTCCGTCCGTCTGAAAATGTGCACCAGAATTGCGCAGCGATGCACCCGACTGGCAGATTTCTGGCGGTGCGTGGAAGGTGACGCGCCGACGCCGTTACTCAGGTGATCGGCGGTTACGCGGATTTCTGAAGGGAATGATGCGACCGGCTGAGCGCCCGGCTTGCGGCGACGGTGGGGCTGAAGCAGTGGGCGGCAGGAGCAGGGCATCCAGGGCGGTCTTGAGACCATGGCTGCCGAGCAGCGAATCCCACATCATGGAGGAGAGGCGCAGGCAGGCCGCCATCGGTGTGCGGGCACGGCGCCGTTCCATGTCGATCCGGAACTGCAGGCCGCGCAGCCGCTGCTGCTCGGGAGATGGAAACTGGCCGAGGTAGTCCTCGATCAGGGCAAGGCGCCGGGCTTCGAACGCGTGCGGATCGGTTCGCGCCAGCGCCGCCCACTCATCGAAATCGAATGCGAAACAGAAATTGTTCGCTGCCTGCACCATGAGCCGTCCATTCTCTTGCCTGGCCCAATCTTACAGCGGGATTAGCGGGTATTGAAAGCCTGCGCGGATCGGTCAATGGGATTAAGGAGTTGCGCCGGGCGTAGCCGCGGCGCGTTGCCTGTCAGTTGCCGCGTGTGCGACGGCGCTTGCGCAGGTTTTCGCGCTCCAGATGGGCGACAAAGGCTTCGACGGACTTGAGCTGGGGGCGGGTGATGTTGACGAAGCGGCCGCCGAGGCGCAACTGGCCGTTGCGGCTGTCCTGGCCGACATAGCGGATCTCGAGCGCACACACCACTTCCTGCTCGGGCATCTTGATGCGGCACTCCTCCCACACCTCGCCCAGCAGGGGAACCGGTCCCTTGCTGTTCTTGTGGCGGGTACCGATGCCGCCTGCGGAGATGTCGAACAGCTCGCCGTGCTGGACCATGCCTTCGGCGTTTTGCAGCGACACCGGAATGACTATCGCGGCGCTGATGCGCGCCCGGTAACTGGCGCGTCGCTGCCAATAGCGAATGCCCTCGGGAAGTGCCACGCGATAATAGGCAAGACCGTCGCTGCTACCGGTGCCCAGCAGGTTGGCCGCGAAGCTGATGTCGACGCCCTGGATCTGGGCGGTCACGATCAGGCGCCCGGATTTCATCAGGACGGCATGTCCGTCACGCGGGCTGAGTTCGTCCAGCATCAGGAAACCCTGGACCGGATGGACTTCGAGAATGGCGCTCAGCCAGGTCTCGTTGCCGCCCGGCATGCTCACATGCACCAGCGCATGTGCCTCCTGCAGTCGGCGCAGAATCCCGGCAACCTGTACCGGCTGCGAGACGTACTGCGGCTCCTGCAGGTCGGGCGGATTGAGGTCTGGAGGACTGTTCATGCTCGTCGGCAGTGGCCAAATCTGACGGACTCCATATTAAGGAGTGTCGTCCGCCTGCCGCAAGCGTTGTGCCTGGATGTCAGGCCTTGGCGAGCGGGCGGGCGTGATTGCCGGGCAGGGTGTTGCCGGCACGCGAATACAGGTCGTTTTCCAGGTTCTGGCCGCGCAGGATGGAAAGGACCCGTTGGCTATGGCGCAGGCTGGCTTCGACCATACCGCCGTTGATCTCGTTCTGGCGGCGGCATTCGATGGCCAGCGCCTCGAGTTGCTGGCGGTGTTCACTGCCGGGCGTGGCGTGCGCGACATCGCGAGCCAGCGCCTCGAGTTGTGCGATAGCGGTCTGTTTGGCCTGGACGACGGTCTCGATCTGCTCGAGATCGCCGGCCAGTAACGCGGCATGTTCACGCTGCAGGATGCCCAGCAGTTCGCGGGTGCGGGTCAGATGTTCTTCGGTCACGGGCGTTGGCATCTCGGTGGCTCAGCGCTTGGGGCTGATATCGAACAGGTTGCGCTCCAGGGCAATGAGTTTGTCGGCGACATGGACATCGTTCACGCTGTAGCGTCCCTCGGAAATCTGTTTGCGCACGGCGTCGACCCGTGCCTGGTCAACTTCCGGAGCGTTTTTCATCAGCCCTTGGAGCTGCTGCAGACGCGTGGCGGTGTCGGTCAGGTGCACACTGTCGACCGGGGCGGAAGCCGGGTTCGCGGGGCTGCCGGCCGGCCGGTCGGAAACCTGGCCTGGAGTACGGCTGGCGGATTTGCTGTCCGTCGTGTCCAGGGTGCGGGTGCGGAAGCCATTGATTTCGGTCGGCATAAATCGTTCCTCGGGTTCTTTGTCGGGTTAACGGCCGACCCCTGGTAAAACTTTAGCCCGGATTGGCAGGTTTGCAGGCATTTTGTCTCCGGGGGCTACATCGGTACCCGGACCAGGCCAGAGGCCTGGACCGTGGCATCCAAAACCCGCCTGGTTTGCAGGTTCCGGACGCGGACGGTGTCGCCGTCACCACCGTCAGCCAGCGCTTCGCCGGCCGCCCGGATTTCGACGCCGCCGGCACCCGAAACGATGGTCACTGGCTGGCCGCGCCGCACCAGCGGCGGTGATTCGAGCATGTTGGCGCTCAGCATCGTGCCGGCTGCCACGGGGTAGCGCAGGTGTTTGCCGACAGCCTGGTCGGGGACGGTCAGCGGGCTGCCGGCCGCACCAGCCAGGTCCTGGCGGCTGGTCGTGAAGTCGGATTCAGTGAGCGCGATGCCGCGCGCCAGCGGGTGGGCGGCCACGAGCACTTGCGCAAAGATGCGCACCTGGGCTGGAAGATAGACCGACCAGGGAGCGCTGCCGGGGCAGCGTACCCAGACCGTGGTGTTGCCCATGGGTCGCGCACCCGGTGCGAACTCCGCCTGCAGCGGCTTGTCGCAGCGCGCGAGCCGCAGGCGCGGATCGGGTTCGCTCACGTCGATCTGCGCATCGCCGCTCCACAGGCGTGCCTGGGCAACGAGGTAGGCGTGCGCCGCCTGACGGATGGCCAGCGGTGACTGCCCGGCCGGCGGCGCGCTGTTGCCGGCCTGCGTGGCGGAGGCGAAAACCAGTAGCCCGAGAAGAGTAAGGGTGCGCATGCCGGACTCAGGCGCGCTTCTCGCCGGCAAGTTGGTCGATGCAGCGGAAGAGTTGTCCGCTCAGGTTGTCCATCTCGTCGAGCTTCTTCAGCGCCGGTTCGATCGCGCCGGTGGCGGCAAGCTCCGCGATTTCTCTCCCGAGACGGTGCACCGCCGCGTGTGGCGCCTCCATGGCCCGGAATGCGCTCGATTCGCCAAAACGCGCCTTGCCATCGCCGTAGTACCACTTGCCGAGCCGACACTGGGTGTGGTCCTTGAGTTCGGTCTCGCTCAAGGTCTGTTTCCCGTGTACCGCATCAATCAGGCGCGCCTTCCACAACAGGTGGTCCGCTTTCACTACCTGCAGCAGCATGTGGTCGTGGCCAAACGCCGCGAGCAGGTCAAACTGGTTGCGCGTGTTCTTGACCAGCGCTTGCGCATGCCGGCTGATCGCGTCGACCTGGCCGCTTTCGTTTTTGAGCGAGGTCGTGGCGGCAGCCAGGTTGCGTGCCATTTCTCCCGCGACCACGCTCTGCTCTTCCGCCGCCGCCGCGATCTGATGGACGCGGTCATTGACGTCGCGTACCGCGGCCGTGCCTTCCCCAAAGGCCGTCGCGACGATTTCCAGGGCATCATTGCTTGCCGCGAGACGCGCGAGACTGTTGTTCACCGACTCGCTGACCGTACTGGAAAGCGAATTCATGGTGTTGGTGACGTTCTCGATCTCGCTGGTCGCCTGGGCGGTCTTGTCGGCGAGTTTCTTGACTTCGTCGGCCACGACCGCAAAGCCACGCCCGGCTTCGCCGGCACGCGCCGCCTCGATGGCAGCGTTGAGTGCGAGCAGATTGGTCTGGTGGGCGATGTCGCGCACGATGGCGGTCAGCTTGTTGATCTCCTGGCTGAAGCCAAAGAACTGTTCCGTGTTGCCTGCCATCTGGCGTACCGCGCCTTCAAGTTCGCCCATGTCGCCCATGAGCGAGGCAATACTCTCGTTGCCGCTGGCGGATTTGGCGTTGCTGTGATCGGCGTGCTGCGCGGCGTCCTGGGCGGAGCGCGAAATCTCGGTGGCCGTGGCGGCCATTTCCTCGACCGCGGTCGCCACGCTCGTGACGTTGTCCATGATCGTCTGGATTTCCTTGGCGAAGACACCGTTCTTGACCAGGATCGTGACCGCTTCGTGCAGGCCCTCGATGCCGGCGTGCGCGACTTCCGCCAGCCGCCGTTGCGCGGAGGCGAGCTGTTCCGTGACCGGCGTCAAGGAATTGACGGTTTTCGGGTGCGTGTGGGCCAGTTGAACAAGCGCCTGGTGATCGGCCGCGATCGCGGCTTGCAGTATCGGAAGCACGTGGCTGGTCAGCAAAAAAGATTGTTTCATCGTTACTTTTCCCGCTTGCTCGTCGGCTATGTTTGTTGTTGACGGTTGCTCGGTCGTCGTTCCGGTCCCGGCAAGGGAACCGCACTCACGGGAACTTGCAATTCCCGTGCCTGCAAAAATGGCCCGGCTCAAGACCGGCCGGAGCCGGCCGATAAGGTCGTCGCACACCATGATTCGTCTGACATTCGGGGTACAACTATGGCGGGGGTATTGGAAAACGTTGACCTGCGCACCCGGCTCGCGGGCCACAATCGCCTGGAACTGTTGTTGTTTCGCATGGGCACGCCGCGACGCTATGGCATCAATGTGTTCAAGGTCCGCGAGGTTATCGAGTGCCCGCCGCTACGGCGCGTGCCCACGGCCCACCCCGGGGTCCGGGGTGTTGCCACCATCCGTGGCCGCACCATCCCGGTCATTAACCTCGGGCAAATCCTCGGCATGCGCAGCATGGACGGTGATACCGGGAAATTTGTGGTGATCACCGAATTCAATCGCTCGGTCCAGGGTTTCCTCGTGGGCGGAGTGGACCGCATCGTCAACATGAATTGGGAAGAGATCCTCGCGCCGCCCACCGGCAGCGGCAAGAGCAATTACCTTACCGGCATTACGCGCCTCGAGAACGAAATCATCGAAATCCTGGATGTCGAAAAAGTCCTGGCCGAGGTCGTCCCCAAACAGCTGGATATCTCCCGGGAGATCGCCGCAAGCCGGGCGGCGAACGAAACCCACATGCCGGTGCTGGTGGTGGACGACTCGAGCACGGCGCGCAAGATGATCGCGCGCACCCTGGACCAGGTCGGCATCAAGTACTTTCTGGCGACCAACGGGCGCGAAGCCCTGGAGCTGTTGAAGCAGTGGGCGGCCGGCGGCGAGCCGGTGACGGGAAAGATCGGGCTGGTGGTCTCGGACATCGAGATGCCGGAAATGGACGGCTATATGCTCACGACCGAAATCAAGAAGGATCCACGGCTCAAAGACCTGTTTGTCCTGCTGCATTCCTCGCTCAGCGGAGTGTTCAACGACTCGATGGTGCAGAAGGTCGGCGCCGACCGCTTCCTCGCGAAATTCAATTCCGATGACTTCGCCCGCCTGATACTGGAAATCATGGCGCAGACGCGCGACAAGAAATAGTGGCACTCCGGCCATTGAGCTCGGCACACAGGTGGCGAGCGAGTGGATCGGACGGGGCCCGGATCGACCGTGATTCGGAGTGCGTCATGCGGGTCACGAGGCGAACGGCACGTCCGGGGTCGGTGCCAGTTTCGGCTTCGTGGTTCTGGAACAGCGATTGCATTGGAGTATGGCGGGGCGCTGCCGGAGGTAAAGCGGGGCGCGGGAGTCCGGCACATCGCGGCGGGCATCGGAAAACCATCGGAACGTCATTCAACACGACACGCACAGCAGGGAGGGCACTGACATGTTTCGGTTTGCCAATTTGAGACTCAAGACTCGCCTCATCGTCATGATGGCCATCAGTTCCTTGCTGATGGTCGGGTTCGCGCTCGTGGGGCTGCACGGCATGAACGATTCGAATGCGCGCCTGCGCGCCGTGCACGATGGCAGCCTGGTCAACCTCGGCCAATTCGCGGGTATCCTAGAACGTCTGATCGAAAACCAGCCACTCCTGCGTCAGGCTTTGACGCAACCGACGCCGCAGGTCGTGGGCGCGAAGACCGACAAGATCGAGAAAAACGCGGACGAGATCAGCCGTGCCTGGAAGGCTTATACGACGAACAACCTTACGCCGGAGGAAAGGCGTCTGGCCGACAAATGGACGGCCGACTGGGAGCACTATCGAAACGACGCGTTGCAGCCCGCCGTCGCCGCGTTGCGCGCCGGACAAAAAGACGAGGTCGGTCAGTATCTGAAACAGATCGTGGATGTGCATGTGCCGGCGCTGCGCAGCGGGATGGCGGCGCTGACCCGGCTGCAGATCGACGACGCGCAACAGGCATATCAGAGCGCGGCAGCGCAATACACCCGCTTGCGCAACTTCACGATCATCGCGCTGGTTCTGGTCATGGTGGTGGGCGGGATGTTCGTGTCCGTTACCGTGCGCTCCATCAGCGGCTCGGTTCACGACCTGGAGCAGGCCGCGACGCGCCTTGCCGACGGCGATCTGGCCGTGCAGGCGAATGTCCGGGGGAATGACGAACTGGCCCACATCGCGCGTGCCTTCAACGGCTTGTCCGAGCGCTTTCGCCGCAGTCTCGGCGAAGTCTCGGCTTCCACCACCGCGCTCGCGACCGCGGCCGGTGAGTTGTCCGCGGTCAGCGAACAGACCAACCGCGGTATCGGCCAGCAGCAGTCCGGCACCGATCAGGTGGCGACCGCCATGCACGAAATGACCGTCACCGTCCAGGAGGTGGCGCGCAATACGGTGACCGCCGCCGATGCCGCCCGCCAGGCCGACAGCGTCGCGCAGTCGGGTGCGGCCGAGGTGCGCCAGACCGTCGCCGCGATCAATGCGCTGGCGACCGAAGTCGATCACGCCGCCCAGGTGATCCAGAGGCTCTCCGAGGACAGCAAGCGCATCGGCGTCGTGTCAGACGTGATTCGCGGTATCGCCGAGCAGACCAACCTGTTGGCGCTGAACGCCGCGATCGAGGCGGCGCGCGCCGGCGAGCAAGGACGCGGATTCGCGGTCGTGGCCGACGAGGTGCGCACGCTCGCCAGCCGAACCCAGCAGTCCACGCAGGAAATCCAGGAGACGATCCAGCACCTGCAGGCGGGCGCCGACGAAGCGGTGAGCGTCATGGTCCGCGGCCGCAGCCAGACGCAGGCAAGCGTGGAGCAGGCAGCGCGCGCCGGCGGTTCGCTGGAATCGATCGCGGCGGCCGTGAGCCGGATCACCGACATGAATGCGCAGATCGCCAGTGCCGCCGAGGAACAGAGCGCCGTGGTCGAGGATATCAGTCGCAATATTGTCGAGATCAGCCGGATCGGGGCCCAGACCGCTGCCGGCGCGCACCAGACCGCATCCGCGAGCGTTGACCTGACACGCCTGGCCGGGCAGTTGCAGGCCCTCGTCGGGCGCTTCCGGCTGTGACGGTGGCGTTGTGCGATCGGCGGCCTCGGGTATAGATTCGTGCAGCAATGATGAACGGGATCGCGGGTCATGAATAGTCCGATCACGCCGCAGGAATATGCCAGCTTCCAGGCATTCCTCGAGGATGCCTGCGGCATCATGCTCGGCGACAACAAGCAGTATCTGATCGCGAGTCGTCTCAACCCGCTGCTTGCGGAGTACCGCATACCGTCGCTGGGTGCGCTGATCGAACGTCTCCGCAAGGACCGTCGTTCGGATCTGTACGAGCGCATTGTGGACGCGATGACCACGAATGAAACCCTGTGGTTCCGCGATGCCTTTCCGTTCGAGATCCTGAAGCAGGTGATCCTGCCGGAGCAGGCCAGGGCGCGCGCCAGCGGCGTGCGTATCTGGTCGGCGGCCTGTTCCTCCGGCCAGGAGCCGTATTCGATCAGCATGACGGTGGAGGAGTACCTGCGCGCGAATCCCGGCGCGCTCGCGAACAACGTGCAGATCCTCGCCACCGACCTGTCGCCCTCGATGCTCGAGGCGGCGCGCGCCGCGGCCTACGACGCGGCGGCCATGACGCGCGGCATCAGCGACGAGCGCCGGCGGCAGTTCTTCGCGGAGCGCCACGGTCGCTGGGAGCTGCGCGAAGAACTGCGCCGGCGGGTGAGTTTCCGTGAATACAATCTGCAGGAAAGCTTCGAGCCGCTCGGCCGGTTCCAGGTGATTTTCTGTCGCAACGTGCTGATCTATTTTTCCGCCGCGCTGAAGCGCGATATCCTCGCGCGTCTCGCGGCGGCCCTGCAGCCGGGCGGCTACCTGTTTCTCGGCGCGGCCGAAGCCATCACCGGGTATTCGGACGCGTTCGAGATGCTGCGCTTGCCGCAGGGCATTGTGTACCGCCTGAAAAGCGCGCGCCTGGCGCGCCCGGTGACCGGCTGACGCGGCAAACCTTGCCGCCCGCCCGGGCATGACAGTTGCCGCCGGCAACGCGATTCACCGGGGAGAGCCCGGAAGAATCCCCAAATCCCGCCGCTTTTCCGTACTGGCACGCGCATTGCTTTGTAGACCACCAGAAACAGTCTGGAGGTCAACATGACGCTCAATATCATCGATGCCGCACTCGGGATTCATCCGCAGGCGCTGCTCGTGAGTGCCCGTCGCGCCGAAGTGCTGGCCGCGAACATCGCGAACGCCGACACCCCGGGATACAAGGCGCGTGATATCGATTTCCGCGCCGCGCTGTCGGGCGCCCAGTCGCAGGTGCAACCGAATGCCATGCGCCTGGCGACCACGAACCCCGCGCACCTGACGGCGGCCACCGGTGAATTGCCCGACGAGACGCTCCTGTACCGTACGCCCAGCCAGCCGTCCATCGACGGCAACACCGTGGATGCGCAGGTCGAGTATTCGCAGTTCTCGCAGAACGCCCTGCATTACCAGGCGAGTCTCACCTTCCTCAGCAACCGCATCAAGAACATGCTAACCGCCATCCGGGGAGACTGATCATGGCCTTGTCCAACATCTTTGATATCGCCGGCAGCGCGCTCAGCGCCCAGTCGCTGCGCCTGAACGTGACGGCGAGCAATCTCGCGAACGCCGACAGCGCCAGTTCCAGCACCAGCCAGACCTACCGCGCGCGCCAGCCGGTGTTCGCCGCGCTGTTCGACCAGCGCACGAAGGACGGCTCGGCGGTGGGCGTGC
>Ga0153916_10003291_pt1 | contig 12016 bp, 11 predicted proteins | sample Opewatmetagenome_FD_109642 | JGI IMG/M metagenome (GOLD analysis project Ga0153916, IMG submission 109642) | Freshwater wetland microbial communities from Ohio, USA - Open water 3 Core 3 Depth 4 metaG | ecosystem: Environmental > Aquatic > Freshwater > Wetlands | place: USA: Ohio, Lake Erie...
GAGCAGGAGGGCCTCTTCGACGAGTCGCGCAAGCGCCCGCTGCCGCGCTTCCCGCGCAAGATCGGCGTCGTCACGTCGGAGTCGGGCGCCGTCTTCCACGACATCTGCCACGTTCTGGAACGCCGCTGGCCGCTCGCCGAGGTCGTCCTCGCTCCGACGCCCGTGCAGGGCCCCGACGCCGTCGCCGGCATCATCGGCAGCATCGAGCAGCTCAACCGCCGCGGCGACGTCGACGTGATCATCGCCGGCCGCGGCGGCGGCTCCATCGAGGAGCTCTGGGCATTCAACGACGAGCTGGTGGCGCGCGCCATCTTCGCCAGCGCCCTGCCCGTCGTCTCCGCCGTCGGCCACGAGACCGACTACACCATCGCCGACTTCGTCGCCGACCGCCGCGCGCCCACGCCCTCCGCCGCCGCCGAGATCGTCGCGCCGGACCGGCTGGAGGTGCGCGTGCGCCTCGGCGTCGCCGCCGGCACGATGGAGTCCGTGCTGCGCCAGCGCATCGGCGATGAGCGCGCGTCGCTGCGGGAGTGCGTGCGCGTCGTCGACCGCGCCGCGCCCGACGTCAACCGCGAGCGCCAGCGCGCCGACGACCTGACGCGCCGCGTCGTCAGCGCCATCGAGCACGCGCACCGCGGCGCCGTCCAGGACGTCGGCGGCTGCGTCTGGCGCCTCAAGGCGCTCGATCCCTTCGCGACGCTCGACCGCGGCTACGCTATCGTGCAGCGCGGCAACGTCGTCGTATCCCGCGTCACAGACGCGCGCCCCGGCGACGCGCTCGACATCCGTGTGCGCGACGGGACGTTCGGCGCGCAGGTCGGTGGCGGCCCCGTGCGCCGCAAGCGGCCGGGCCGGCGCGTGCCCGACGCACAGGCCCCCCTGTTCACCATGCCCGAAGAGCGCGCCTAGAAGGACGAGCACATGCCAAAAGAACCGAAACGCGAGACCTTCGAGCAGCTCTACGCCCGGCTCGAGGAGCGCGTCGCCAAGCTCGAACAGGGCGGCCTCTCGCTCGAAGACGCGATCGCCGTCTACGAGGAGGGCATGACGCTCGCGCGGCAGTGCCAGGAGCGGCTTGACGAGGCGGAACTGAAGATCACGAAGTTGCGCCAGTCGTTCGCCCCACTCCCCGCCCGCTCGAACGGCGCGGCTGAGCCCGGGGGGGCCGAAGGCTACGAATACGTCAGCGAAGACGACGCGATCGACGACGAGCCGTTCGAGTAGGCGTTGCGGCGTGACACCGCGCCCGTTACCGTAGAGGCGAGGCAGGAGGGCATTGTGCTCCGCATCGGCTGGTTCTCGACGGGACGCGGCGAAGGTTCGCAGAAGCTGCTGCGTGCCGCCGTCGACGCAATCCACGGCGGGCGTCTCGACGCCGAGATCGCCTTCGTTTTCTCCAACCGCGAGCGCGGCCAGTTCGATGCCACCGACACCTTCTTCGACCAGGTGCGGTCGTACGACGTCCCGCTCGTCACGCTGTCGGACCAGCGATTTCGTCGCCAGGCCGGCGGCGTGGTCGCGCGCAGCGGTCAGCCCCTGCCGGACTGGCGCACGGACTACGATCGCGCCGTCGTCGACCTCCTCCGCCCATACGGCTACGACCTCGGCATGCTCGCCGGCTACATGCTCATCACCACGCCGCCGCTGCTCGAATCGCACCCGTTGCTCAACCTGCATCCGGCCGCGCCCGGCCAGCCCGCCGGCACCTGGCAGGAGGTGACGTGGAAGCTCATCGAGCAGCGCGTCGACCACGGCGGCGTGCGCATCCACCTGGTCACCCCGACGCTGGACGACGGTCCCGTCGTCACCTACTGCACCTACCCGCTCCGCGGCGCCACCATCGATCTCCTCTGGCGCGGCGTCGAATCCCGCAGTGTCCCCGAGATCCGCGCGAGCGAGGACGAGACGAACCCGTTGTTCCAGGAGATCCGCCGCCGCGGCGCCGCCCGCGAGCTGCCCCTCGTCGTCGAGACCCTGCGCGCGTTTGCGGACGGCCGGCTGCGCCTCGACGACACACGCATCATGGCCGGTGACGTCCGCGTCGTCGGCGGTTACGACCTGACGCCCGAGATAGAGGGATCGCTGGCGGGCGCGTCGATCGCCTGAAATTGCGATTTCGTCAATCGAGGCCCTCCGTCGTCAATTGACGGGTTACAGGGCACGCGCTACGATATCGCGGCCATGAGCGCTCCCACCTGTTACGCATGCAACTTCGCGCTCGATGCGGGCGACAACTTTTGCCGCCGCTGCGGCGTCGCCGTCGGCCGCGCGCCCTTGCCTGCAACGCGCGGCAGCCTCGCGCCGGCGACCTGGCAGCCGCAGGTGTCGCCGGTCGTGAAGGGCGCCGCCGTCATGGCGGCCGGCACCATCGGCCAGTTCGTCTTCCGCCGCATGGTGAGCAGTGTGCTCGGCGGCCACGGCAAGCGGGGCCAACGCGCGCTGAAGGTCACACGGCCGCGCGACCGTGACGGCATGGTCGATGAAGCGCAGGTCATCACCGAGACGATCATGATGCGCCGCGTGCGCATCCGGCGGCAGGCGTAGCGGCACGACCACCGCACCCTCCCCACGCCCGTTGCCCGCGATCGAGAGCCGCCCGGATGGGCAGGACACCAGGACCGGCCGGCAAATGCGCGGCGGCGGGCACATCCTCGGCGCACTCACCTTCGCGGCCGCGATCACGGCCACGTTCGCGGCGATGCCCGATCGCGGCGACGCTTTCGACTACGTGCTCAACGGCGGCTTCGAGGATGGCGTGGACGGCTGGGCGGCCATCGGCGCGACGATCGACCCCGCGGACGCCTCTGTGGTTGCCCCCGCCGGCGGCTCGATGAGCGGCCGCATCACGGCCGTCGCTCCCTCCTTCGCCATCCGCCCGACCGTCGCGACCGACGCGCCGCCGGGGTCGTACGTCTTCAGCGCCGCCGTTCGCGGCACGGCAGATGGCACATTGATCTTCCTCGACGTCAGTTGGAGCGCGCCGGCCGAAGGGACCGCGCGGTCGTCCGGCGTGGTGCAGGCCGGCGTCTGGCAGACGATCAGCGCCAACTTCGATCTGCCCGTCGCCGCCGACCTCCGCCTGTCGATCCGGTCGCAGGATTCAACGCCAGGCGACGTGCTGTACGTCGACGACGTCCGTATCGATGGCGCGGCGCCCGCCACCCGCACGCCGACATCCACGTCCACCTCGACCGACACGCCGACCTTCACGACGACCGCCACCGGCACCCGCACGCCCTCGCCCACTCGCACGCCGACACCTACGCGCACGGCAACGCCGACGTCCGTCGCCGACGTCGTCGATGGCGCGCTCCACAACGGCGGCTTCGAGCAGGTCGACGCCGACGGCGCGCCCGTCGGCTGGCAGAAGTTCGGAGGCACGCTCGAATCGGTGGCCGAGCCCGTGCACGGCGGCGCCCGCGCCGCGCGCCTGACGAGCGCCAGCGACTCGACCAAGTGGGCGTACCAGACGGTGCTCGTCGATCCGGGCGCATCCTACGCCTTCGGTGCCTGGCTGCGCGACGACGACCCGGGCGTCCAGGCGGCGTTCCTGCGCATCTCGTGGTACGCCAGCGACGACGGCAGCGGCTCCGCGATCGGCGCGACCGACTCGCTCGCCGCGCCCCACATCGAAGCGTCGGACTACCACGAACTGACGACCGGCGCCGTCGCGGCCCCGCCCGACGCGCACTCCGCCCGGCTCCGCGTCATGCTCTCGCCAATCTCCGCCGCCTACACCGCGATCTTCATCGACGATGCCTCGTTCGGCCCGTCGTCCGCCGAAACGCGTCCGTCGCCGACGCTCGCCGCTGCGGGTCCGCAGCCCGCCGGCGCCCTGCCAACCGCCGCCCGCGCGGTTCTCGGCGCATCGCGCAAACCGCCACGCGCCGAGACGTCCGCGCCCCCCACCGGTGCGCTTGCCTCGACGCACATTGTCATCAACGAGGTGCTATACGACCCCGTCGGCGACGCGCCGGACGCCGACGCCGAGTGGGTCGAGCTGTACAACTCGACGGACGCGGAGATCGACCTCGACGGCTGGTCGCTGTCCGACGCCGCTGCGTCCGACGCACTGCCCGCGTTCGGCGTCCAACCGCGCGCCTACGCTGTCATAGCTGCTTCGGGTAGCTTCTCGGCGTTATTTCCAGGCTTCGATGGAGCGCTCCTCGTGCTCGGCGGCCGCATCGGCAACGCGCTCGACAACGACGGCGACCAGCTGCTGCTGCGCGACCCGTCGGGCGCCGTGGTCGACGCCGTCTCGTGGGGCACCGATGCCTACGCCTTCACTCCGTCCGTGCCCGACGTCCCCGCTGGCCACTCGATCGAGCGCCGCACCCCCGGCCTGGACACCGATACCGCGGCCGACTTCACTGACAACGACGCGCCGTCGCCGGGCCGCGCGTTCGATTCGCCGGCAGGCAAACCACAGCGTGAAGGGACACCCTCGGGCGTTGTCGTTCTGGCAGGATCGGGCGGCCCCTCGCGCGCCTGGATCGGCTGGACAGCCGTTGCGTTGTCGGCCGTGGCCGCCGGTGGCGCGGCGGCGTGGCGGTTCGGCCCTCCCCTCATCCGCAGGCTGCGCGCGCGGCCATGAGGGAGCGACTGCAGAAGATCCTCGCCCGCGCCGGCCACGGCTCTCGTCGCAGCGCCGAGGCGCTCATCACCGCCGGCCGCGTGACGGTCAACGGCGCGCGCGTCACCGAGCTGGGCGCGCGGGCCGACCCCGCCGTCGACCGCATCGAGTTGGACGGCCAGCCGCTGCGCCTCGAGGCGCCGCACATCTATCTCGTGATGAACAAGCCCGCCGGCCTGCTGACTGCCGTCCGCGACCCCCGAGGGCGTCGCACCGTGATGGAGCTGTTGCCGCGTGACCTGCCGCCGCACGTCTTCCCCGTCGGCCGCCTCGACCGCGACACGGAGGGGCTGCTGCTCTTCACTGACGACGGCGAGCTGGCGCACCGCCTCGCCCACCCCCGCTACGAAATCGAGAAGGAGTACCACGCGCTCGTGGCCGGCGCACCGCCGCCGCGCGCGCTCGACTCGCTGCGTCGCGGCGTCGAGATCGAAGGCGGCCGCACCGCCCCCGCTGCTGTCGACGCCGTGCGGCCGCCGCACGGCCACAAGCCCCGCGACGGCCACACGTGGCTCCGCCTCGTCATCCACGAGGGCCGCAAGCGCCAGGTGCGGCTGATGTGCGCTGCCGTCGGCCACCCGGTGCGCGCCCTCGTCCGTATCCGCATCGGCGACGTCGTCCTCGGCCGCCTCCCGGCCGGCAAGACCCGCCCCCTCTCGCAACGGGAACTCGCATCGCTCCGCCAACTCATCGGCCTGAGCGAGACGGATACCTGACAGCTCCTGCGCTATAATCCGGCGATTCCCGGAGGAGCGCCGTCAGCACCGCACCGTCATCGCCACAACGACATCCGGCGTCCGTCATCGCCATCGACGGTCCGGCCGCGTCCGGCAAGAGCGCCGTAGGGCTCGCCGTCGCCGCGCGGCTGGGCTATCGCTTCTTCGACACCGGCGCCATGTACCGCGCCGTCACCTGGCTCGCGCTGCGCCGCGGCATCGACCCCGGCGATGCGCCCGCGCTCGCCACCCTCGTGCTCGACGCAAGGATCGCCGTCGGTGACGCGCGCGGCAACGCCATCGAACCCACCGCCGTCCTCATCGACGGCGAGGATGCCACGCCGCACCTGCGCGACGACGACGTCGAGGCCAACGTCTCGCTCGTATCGCGCGTGCCGGAGGTGCGCGGCGCGCTCGTCGTCGTGCAGCGCCGCCTGGCCGAGGAAGGCAACGTCGTGATGGCCGGCCGCGACATCGGCACGGTCGTCCTGCCACACGCCGACCTCAAGATCTACCTCGACGCCTCGCGCGAGGTCCGCGCCCGCCGCCGCGCGCTGCAAATGCGCGAGGCCGGCCTCCAACCCGACTTCGACGCGCTGGTGACGGAGCTGGCGCGCCGCGACGGCATCGATTCCACCCGCGAGACGTCGCCGTTGACGGCGGCGCCCGGTGCGGTAATCATCGAGACGGACGAGCTGACGATCGCGGAGGTGGTGCAACGGATCCTCAACCTCGCCGCCTGATCTGGCCGATCGCTCGGCTCACCTACTGGCCCGTCGTCTGGTTCATCCGCCTCTGCGTCCTGATCTACGTGAAGGGTCCGGCCGTCGAGGGGCGCGAGAACGTGCCGCTGGCCGGCGGCGCCATCCTCGTATCCAACCACCTCAACAACGCCGACCCCTGCGTCATCCCGGCTATCCTCCGCCGCCGCGTCGTCACGATGGCGAAGAAGGAGATGTTCCGCTGGCCGGTCCTCAACCTGCTGTTCTACTTCTTCGGCGCCTTCCCCGTCGACCGCTCCGGCGCCGACCGTGCGGCGCTGCGCGAGGCGCAGCACGTGATCGACGACGGCCTGCTGTTGCTGATGTTCCCGGAGGGCACGCGCTCGAAGGACCGCCGGCTCCACGAGGGATTCCCCGGCAGCGCGCTCGTCGCCTATCGCACCGGCGCCCCCATCGTGCCGATCGCGATCTGGGGCACCGAGCATGTGCCGTGGCCGTGGGTGTTCTTCCGCCCGTTCATCGGCCCGCGCGTCCACGTGCGCATCGGCAAGCCCTTCTACCCGCCGCACATCGAGCGCGTGAACACGCAGGCCGCCCGTGACGCCACCGACGACATCATGCTCCACATTGCCGAGCTCCTTCCGGAGGACTACCGCGGCGAGTACCGGGAACCCGTCGCCACGCGCCAAGCGGCTGCGATCAAGGAGGCGTAGTGTGTGTAGAACTTGAGATCACAGTTTGTGATTTCAAGCTGCCACGAGCCAGTAATCAGCGTGCGGATCAGCGAAGCGAAGCCGCCGCAGATATGTCAGGCGCTCGCCTGTTCCGCCATAGCGTCGCCCGTCCCAGCTCACGCCCAAGCTTCGCCACCGCAAACACCGCCGACACCGAACTCATGATGGCGAGCCCCGATCCGACGATGTTCACGAAGTTGCTGCTCCCATCGTGGATCGATAGCGCGACGAGTCCTACGACCACCGCGACGGCGCACGTCGACGCCAGCGCCGCGCCGAGTGTCGGCCACCGCGAGGTCAGTGCCGCGCACCAGAACAACAGCAGCGCAGCGGGGAAACCGATGACGTAGAAGAACGAGAGCGCCAAGCCCGGCATGCCCGCTGCTCCGATCAGCAGCCACCCTGCCAGCCGTCGCCGATCGCGCCACTCTGCTTGGAGAAGCGCGGCCACCACCCCGGCGGCCAGGCTGCCGATACAAAGCGTCCCGACGAGCAAGACTGCCGGAAGCATCTGGCACTCCCCTCCTTGCACCGGCAGCATAACCCCGCCTCCCCGGCCCCCGCACCGACGGTTATACTGACCCTGCGTAAGATGCCACGGCGCAGTCTTATGTCACCTACAGCCGCGCCGGAGATTCAGACTCGATGCAGGTCATCAAGGCCAAGGAGCTCGGCTTCTGCATGGGCGTCCGCCGCGCCGTCGACATGATGGAGGAGGCCGCCGGCGACCTCGGCCCCATCACCAGCCTCGGCTCCACCGTCCACAACCCCCAGGTCGTCGACAGGCTGCGGCACCGCGGCGTCGACGTCATCGCCACGCTCGACGCCGTCGACACCCGCCCCGTCGCCATCACCGCCCACGGCGTCGGCCCGACCGTCCTGCGCGAGCTCGAGGCCCGCAGCGCCACCGTCGTCGATACCACCTGCCCCATCGTCACCCGCGCGCAGCAGTGGGCGAAGAAGCTGACCGACGAGGGCTTCGGCCTCATCGTCTTCGGCGACCCGGAGCACAAGGAGGTGCGCGGCATCCTCGGCTGGGCCAACGGCAAGGTGATCACCATGCGCTCCGCCGACGACCTCGCCGCACCGCTCCCCGACTGGATGCCCTCGCGCGTCGGCGTCCTCTCGCAGACCACCGAGACCGAGGGCCACTTCGCCCACTTTGTGCAGACGCTGCTCACCGCGCACATGGACCGCATCAGCGAGCTGCGCGTCATCAACACGCTCTGCAACGCAACGACGAGCCAGCAGGCCGCCACCGAGGAGCTGGCGCAGGGCGTCGACCTGATGATCGTCGTCGGCGGCCGCGAGAGCGCGAACACGCGCCACCTGGCGGAGGTTGCGCGCGAGCACGGAGTCGAGACGTACCACGTCGAATCCGCGGCTGAGATCGACGCCGCATGGCTCGCCGGGCGCGACAAGGTCGGCGTCGCCGCCGGCGCCTCCACCCCGGACGCCGTCATCGACGACGTCGTCGCCCGCCTCTACGCGCTGGCGCCGCAGTGACCGAAGTCCGCCGCACGTCGCAGTACCGCAAGGCCAACCGCGGCGGCGTCATCGACACCGTCCGCCCCGGCACCATCGCCGACGAGATCGGCCTGCGCCCCGGCGACCGCGTCGTCGCCATCGACGGCAACGCGCTGCAGGACGCGGTCGACTTCCAGTTCCACGCCGCCGAAGACGCGATCGAGCTGGAGGTCGTGCGCGACGAGCAGCCGCTGATCTTCGAGATCGAGAAGCACCCCGACGAGGATCTCGGCATCGACTTCCAGGATGCCGCGTTCGACGGCGTGCGTATCTGCAACAACGCCTGCTTCTTCTGCTTCCTCAAGGGCAACCCGAAGGGCATGCGCAAGACGCTGTACGTGAAGGACGACGACTACCGCCTCAGCTTCTTCCACGGCAACTTCGTCACGCTGACGAACCTCACGGACGACGACTGGGCGCGCCTCGCCGAGCAGCGCCTCTCGCCCCTCAACGTCTCCGTCCACGCGACGGAGCCCGAGCTGCGCCGTTACATGCTCGGCAACAGGACCGCCCCCGACGTCTGCGACCAGCTCCGCCGTCTCGGCCAGCTCGGCATCCAGGCGAACACGCAGGTCGTCCTCTGCCCCGGCGTCAACGACGGCCCCTTGCTCGACCGCACGATCGAAGACCTCGCCGCGCTCTATCCCACCGTGCAGACGATCTCCATCGTCCCCGTCGGCGCCACGACCGTCGCCGAGGATCGCATCCACGCTGGCGCGCACGCCGCGGAGGTCGAGGGCTGCACGCCCGAGCACGCGCGCGCCGTCGCCGCGCAGGTCGCGCCGTACCAGCGTCGCTTCCGCAGTCAGCTCGGCCGCACGCTCGCCTACCTCGCCGACGAGTACTACCTAGTCGCCGGCGACGAGCCGCCCGGCGCCGCCCGTTACGACGGCTTCGCCCAGTTCGAAAACGGCATCGGCATGGCCCGCTCCCTGCTAGAGGATTGGCGCAAGCTCCAGCGGCAGCGCAACGGAACGCACGCGCCTGCGAGCGTCAAACGCATGACCTGGGCCTGCGGCACGCTCATCGCACCAACCCTCGCACGCATTGGCGCGGAGTTCACCGCGATGACCGGCGTCGACGTCACGGTGCAGCCGCTGACCAACGGTTTCTTCGGCCCGCGCGTCAACGTCTCGGGCCTGCTCGTCGGGCAGGATGTCGAGCGCCAGCTCCGTCACGCTGATCTCGGCGACCTCGCGGTGCTGCCCCGTTACGCGCTCGACTACACCGGCAGCCGCTTCCTCGACGACGGCACGCCCGAGGAGCTGCAGCGCGCGCTCGGCGTGCCGCTCGCCTTCGCTTCGACGCCGCGTGAGGTCTTGCAAATCCTCTCCGAGCCGCTACAATCCCCGGTGGCCGGCGCTGCCGTCGCCGCCCGGACGAACGGCAAGGCGTGGGTCGACTACGATGAGCTGAAAGGAGGTGCGCCCGTAGCGGCGAGGCAGGGGTAAGCGAATACACAAGCGCCAGGCGTCGCGACGAGCGACGTGACGAGGAAGAGGTCGATCGAAACACTCGGCGGATGGCCTCTCGGCTGCACGGTCGTCATGGGCGGAGCAAAACGCGGTGCGCGAGCACCCGACAAGACCGGCCCAGCGTGCAACCCGCTCCGGCGGGTTCCCCACCCCCACCTCACCGCAGACCCACATTGCACGTGGATGGGCGGGACATCCCGCCTCAGTCGATCGCGCGTCGTGACGGCGCGCAGGGAGTCTGCATGTCACACGAACGGATTCGGAATCGCCGCGCCACGCGCGCATCTGCGCGCATCTCGACGGAGGTGCGCTGATGTGCGGCATCATCGGCTACACCGGCGAGCGTGACGCCGCGCCGCTGCTCCTCGACGGACTCCAGCGCCTGGAGTACCGCGGCTACGACAGCGCCGGCATCGCCGTCATCGACGGCGGCGAGATCCGCATCACCAAGGGCGCCGGCAAGCTCTCGGCGCTCCGCAGCGGCCTCGAGGGCGCCTACCCCGCCGGCGTCACCGGCATCGGCCACACGCGCTGGGCCACCCACGGCAAGCCCACCACGGACAACGCCCACCCGCACCGCGACTGCCGCGGCGACGTCGTCGTCATCCACAACGGCATCGTCGAGAACTACCTGGAGCTCCGCGCCGAGCTGAAGGCGCGCGGACACGACCTTCGCTCCGAGACGGACACGGAGGTGATGCCCCACCTCGTCGAGACGTACATGGACGAGGGCGCCGACCTCCTGACCGCGCTCCGCCGCACGATCGCCCGGCTCGAAGGCGCGCACGCCATCGTCGTCATGTCGTCGCGCGAACCCGGCGCCATCGTCGCCGCCCGCGTCGGCAACGCCGGCGGCGTCGTCGTCGGCTACGGCCGCGGCGAGATGTTCGTCGCCAGCGACCTCGCCGCGCTGCTGCCGGAGACGCAGGACGTCGCGTTCCTTGCCGACGGCGAGATCGCGCGCGTCACAAAGGACGGCGCGTCGTACGTCACGTTCGACGGCGCGCCGCTCGTGAAGGAGCGCCAGACCGTGCCGTTCGACCCCGTCTCGGCGGCGAAGGGCGCGTACAAGCACTTCATGCTCAAGGAGATCATGGAGCAGCCGGAGTGCATCACGGACACCTTCCGCGGCCGCGCCGTCTTCGACCCGCCCGCCGTCGAGCTGGAGGACCTCCGCCTCGACGACGCGGCGCTGCGCGCGGTACAGCGCGTCGTGCTCGTCGGCATGGGCACCAGCATGCACGCCGCGCACGTCGGCCGCGCCTACTTCGAGCGCATCGCCGGCATTCCGGCGGAGCTCGACAACTCGTCGGAGTTCCGCTACCGCGACGCGCTCATCGGCCCCGGAACGCTCGTCATCTCTGTCGCGCAGTCCGGTGAGACCGTCGACACGCTCGAGGCGATGGCCGACGCGAAGCGCCGCGGCGCGCCGCAGATCACCATCTGCAACACGCCCGGCGCCCAGACGACGCGCGTCGCCGACGGCTTCGTGCTCACGCGCTGCGGCCCCGAGGTCGCCGTCGCCAGCACGAAGACGCTGACCGCGGCGATGGCCGCGCTCTATCTGCTGGCCTGCCGCGTCGCCCGCGCGCGCGGCGCCCTCGACGATGCCCAGCTCGGCGAGCTGCTGAACGACCTCGCGCACATCCCCGGGCTGATGGGCCGCGTGCTCAAGCTCGACGGCGAGATCGCCGCCATCGCCGCGAAAGTCGCTTCGAGCCAGAACTTCCTGTTCCTGGCGCGCGGCCTCCAGTTCCCGATGGCGATGGAGGGCGCCCTCAAGCTCAAAGAGGTGAGCTACATCCACGCCGAGGGCTACCCCGCCGGCGAGATGAAGCACGGCCCGATCGCCCTCATCGACCGCAACATGCCCGTCGTCGCCATCGCGCTGGACGACGGCACGCGCGAGAAAATGCTGTCGAACATCGAGCAGGTGCGCGCGCGCGACGGCGTCGTCATCGGCATCGTGTCGGAAGGCGACGGCGAGATCGCGGCGAAGTGCGAGCACGTGCTGGAGTTGCCGCGCACAACGCCGCTGCTCTACCCGCTGCTCACCGCCATCCCGATGCAGCTCCTCTCGTACCATATCGCCGTCCGCCGCGGCTGCGACGTCGACCAGCCCCGCAACCTGGCGAAGACGGTAACGGTCGAATAGCCGCCACCGCCCGCTGACCGACGCACCGGTAGGGGCGGCCCCATATGGAGTCGC
>Ga0153916_10003292_pt1 | contig 12011 bp, 11 predicted proteins | sample Opewatmetagenome_FD_109642 | JGI IMG/M metagenome (GOLD analysis project Ga0153916, IMG submission 109642) | Freshwater wetland microbial communities from Ohio, USA - Open water 3 Core 3 Depth 4 metaG | ecosystem: Environmental > Aquatic > Freshwater > Wetlands | place: USA: Ohio, Lake Erie...
CCACCGGTATCGAAAAATGCTGCCATAACCCTGGTACATCGATAAACTTGAAATCCACGATCTCCGCCCGATGCTTCTTCGCTATCTCCAACGCCTCTTTCACTGCCATGTGTTTTTGCTCCTCGTTTCTTTGTTTAAAATTTCAGTTCTTGTGAACGACGAGGGCCGCAGCGATAACCGCCGCGACCCTCTCAGGCATTGCTATTCGACGATCTTCGCGCCGGAGTGAATTTGGAAATCCGGATAACCAAGCACACCCATCTCTGGCCCATCGAGTCCTTCGATCTCGACTTCCTTCGATACGCGAATCGGCGTGATCAGATCACTGATCTTGAACCAAACGTATGCCATGACGAAGCCGAACACCGCGACGACAGCGCAGTCAATGATCTGCATGATAAACTGCGAGAAGTCGCCGTAGAGCAAGCCTCGCACTCCATCGGAACCGTAAGCCTTAACCATCGCGTCGCGAACCACTCCGTTCCAACCAGCACCGTAAGCGCCATTGGCGAAAATACCGACGGACAGCACGCCCCAAAGTCCATTGACGCCATGGACGGACATCGCGCCGACCGGATCGTCAACACCGCGGTTCTCCCAAAAAAACACGCTGACGACGACGAGAAATCCAGCGACCGCACCAATCACCGCCGCCGCCCAAGGATCGACGAACGCACATGGCGCGGTGATGGCGACCAAGCCGGCGAGCATGCCGTTGCACATCATCGTGGAATCGGGCTTGAGCCCCTTGGCCCAGAGCGTGAACATGGCGAAGATGGCGCCTGTGAAGCTCGCGAGCATCGTATTCACCACGACGTAGCTGATGCGCAGGTCCGTGCCCGCAAGGGTTGAACCCGGATTGAATCCGAACCAACCGAACGCAAGGATAAAAGTCCCGGCTACAACCATCGGCACACTGTGGCCCGGCATCGCTTTCGCTCTTCCTTGTGCATCGAACTTACCGATGCGCGGTCCGATCACCATGGCTCCCGCGAGCGCGATCACTCCGCCCATCGCGTGAACGACGCCAGACCCGGCGAAGTCAACGGCACCGTGACCAAGGCCCCAGTTGATGCCACCCTGCGCGAGGAAACCACCGCCCCAAACCCAGTTGGCATAGAGGCAGTACGGCAATGCTACCCAGAAGCCATACAAACAGAAATTTTTCCACGACCAACGTTCCGCCATAGCGCCCGTCGGAATCGTCGCAGTCGTGTCCATAAATACCATCATGAAAAAGAACAGAACCATGACACCCACATCACCTACAGCGCCGTTCAAGAACCAGCCCGTCGTTCCCATCAGTCCGTAGGTAAAAGCTCCGGTAGCTTTTCCCGCCGCGTCGACTGCCGCACCGATACCAACCCCCTGGCTGAGGACCGATAGACCTGGACCGAGAGAAGCATACCAACCCGGAGGCACGGGCCCATTCCACCAATTGCCCCACCCAATGGCGAATCCATAAACCCAGAACGCCAGACCACCCAGTGGATAGATCATCAAGTTCATCGCCGCAGTGTGCGAACTATTCTTGGCCCGACACAATCCTGTCTCCACCATCATAAAACCAGCCTGCATGAACATGACCAAAAAACCGGTAACCAGCGCCCAGACAAAGTTAATCGAGAAAAGGTTGTGCGCCATTCGGTCGTAGACATCTTGAATGGAAAGTTTCTCGGTGATGTCGCCTTTGCCGTCTCCCGCCGGTGTTGCCCAGACGCCGGAATTGGCACCGGTTGGATCCGGCCAAAGCGTTGTCTTTGGATCCGGGCTCGTCGCCGTAAAATACGGCGGCAGCTTCGGCGCTGGCGCGGCAGCCGGAGCCGCGGCTTTCGCCGGCTCGGGCGCTTTCGCTTCCTCGACGGCGAAGGACAACCCAGTAAACAAAATCATCCACAGCCCAACGGCTACGGACGCAAAAATATACCTGCATCTTCCTCGATTCATTGTTTCTCCCCCCTTGTCTCTGCGCGTAGTTTTAAATTGCGTCCGGGCCTTTTTCGCCGGTGCGGATTCGGATGACTTCTTCGACGTTGATCACGAAAATCTTGCCGTCGCCGATCTTGCCGGTTTTCGCGTTCTCGGTGATGACCTGAACCACCGTGGCTGCTTTATCGTCCGGCACGATGATTTGGATCTTAACCTTGGGCAGGAAATCGACCGAATATTCGGCGCCGCGGTAAAGTTCTGTATGTCCCTTTTGCCGGCCAAACCCTTTGACTTCCTCAACGGTCATCCCTTGAATCCCGGCTTTAGTCAGCGCCTCTTTGACCTCGTCCAGCTTGAACGGTTTAACAATCGCCTCGACCATCTTCATACGAATACTCCTTTAGTTAAGACTCTCCTCGAAACTCGCACCGCGCGAAGGGCTCGGCGAGTGCTAGAGCAACCGCGATGCCACATCATTTAGCTTTCCCTGAGAATGATCGTGAGGCGCGAAACCATTACAAAATTTCAAACGGCCGCAAAAAAACACCGCAATAGAACGCGCGCCCGTTGCATAATATTTGAGCGGCGCGCCTAGTTTCTATGCAGTGGTTGAGAGGGGATGAAACCTTAATGCCGATGTCGAGACCGGGGGTTCAGCGGAGTTTGCGATGGTCGAGGGCGGGAAGCTCGGCGCGAATCTTGGCCAAATAATCGAGATCGATCTCGGCCATGACGATGCCCGGGCCGTCGGGAAGTTCGGCTAGAATTTTTCCCCACGGATCAACGATCATCGAATGACCGTGGGTTTCAAAACTCTGCGCGCTTTTGCCGAACTGATCCGGCGCAATGATATAAACCTGATTTTCAATCGCGCGCGCGCGCAGCAGCGTTTCCCAATGCGCTTGTCCGGTGTAAGCCGTGAAAGCGGAGGGCACGAAAACCACTCGGGCGCCCTGGGCGACCAGCGCGCGATAGAGTTCGGGGAAACGGAGATCATAACAAACGGATAAGCCCATGCCGCACAGTTCGGTTTGCGCGGCCACGACACTGTCGCCGAACGCCCGCGTGTCCGACTCTCTGGCGGAAACGCCGTTGGCGAGATCGACGTCGAACAAATGAATCTTGCGGTAACTGGCGCGCTGCTTGCCGTCAGGATCGAAAAGCAAACTGGTGTTGTACGCCTTCGGGCTGCCGGGAATCTCTTCCAACAACGAGCCGCCGAGCAGGTAAATGCCGAGTTCGCGCGCCAACCCGGCCAGCGTCTCGGAGGCGGGACCCGGTATGGGCTCCGCGAATTCTTTTTCCTTTTTTTTGTCGCCGCGCCAAAGAAAGACTTCGGGAAGCGCCACCAGCCGGGCGCCCTGGGCGGCCGCCGCGCGAATCCAACGGTCCGCTTCCGCGAGATTGGCCGCCTTATCGTCGCCGGCCAGCATTTGCACCGCGGCTGCCAAAAACTTCACGCGCCAGGCCCTCAACTTTGGATCAATCGACCCATGGTCTATCGATTTAAAAATACCGGACAGGAGGCTTTTCTCAACACGTATTCCGTCGTGCTGCCGAGAACCATTTCGATGATGCGCCGGTGGCCGTAAGCGCCGATGAAAAGCAGGTCGTGTTCGTATCGGTCCAAGTAGGCAAGAATTTTTTCCTCCGGATAGCCGTGATCGAGCTCGTAGCGAGTTTCGATGGAGTAAGCGCCGAGGTAAGCTTTCGCTTCCTGCGACACGCTTTGGCCGAGTTTTTCATCCTTGGCGATGGTGAGGACGGTCAAAGGCAGGCCCAGCACGGTACAGAATTCCGCCGCCGATTCCATCGCCGCGCTGGCCCGCCGGCTGCCGTCATAAGCCAACAGGGGTCGTTCGACGGCTTTAAACCGTTTCGTCGAAACGAATACCGGTCGTGGGCACTTGCGCGTAACGCTCTCAGCGGTGGTGCCGAGCAGGCCGGTAGAGAATTCCTCATTGACGCCGCGGTGGCCGACGACCACCAAATCCGCGATTTTGGCGCGTTCGCAGATCTCGTTGGCGATCAGTCCCATATCCAAGACAGTCTGATGGCGGATGCTTCTTTGGCGGCACCGTTCGGAGAACCCTTCCAGGATCATCTTCCCCCGCTCCTCCAGGGCCTCGCGCATTTTAGTGGTGAAGTCCATATAGGGCTCGAATCCCAGCGAACCGGAAATATCATGAAAGATGGTTCCCTCAAGGGAGATCGTATCGATGATATGTTGTCCGATGAGCATGCCGTTGAACTTCTCGGTCATCCACATGGCATACTCGAGCGCCGCCTCGGAGTGTTTCGAGCCGTCGAGAGGAATCAAAATATTTTTAATCATCTCCCCCCCTCCGTTATTCGCGCGCTCTCAAATACACCGCAACCCGCCCGCCGCCGGGACGATCATGGCGCGCTTGCGGTTTGGTCGGAACCGCGGCTACCATAACAACCTGCAACGATTTTGCAAGCAAAGTCCGCGGTGCCGGTTTACAAAGCGTTTTAGATTGGACATAATGAAAATCATCTTTACGAGGTCGGTCGATGACGCAACCCAAACGCAAAAATGAAGCGCGCTTGCAGGAACTGATCGGCGCGGCTAAAGAGAAACGCATCGAAGTGCGCACGGAAAAGCTGCTGCGCGAAGTGGGCTATCGCGCGCGCAGCGGCCGTTGCCGGCTTAAAGGGCAAGATTTGATTCTCTTGGACCGCGACGCCTCGGTCGGCGATCAAATCGATTTTCTTACGTCGACGCTCACCGACGCGAGCACCGACCGCACATAGCGCTCACCGATCGCAGTTTTGTCGCGCAGGGGACCGCAAGCCATTGATCGGCGGACAGGTCGCAGTTTCAATGGACGCGGATTTTCTTCGCCGCTTCGATACCGAGGGAAAACTCGTCCGAGCCAACCTTAAGGCTCATCATCCCGAGCGACGGCGCCACGTCCAGCACACGAACCCTGGCTCCCGGCACAAGCCGATGCTCCTGCAAAAACCTCAACAGCCGGGCATCGCGTTCCCCGCCTTCAGTAATGCGATCGAACTCCACTTCCTTACCCGCTGCTATAGAATTCAACGGAGTTCCCTTGCTCTTCTGCGGCCGTTGTAAATCCTTTCCCGGTATGGGATTGCCGTGGGGACAAGTTGTCGGATGCCCCAATAGTTTAGAGAGCCCGTCTTCCACCTCTTCCGATACGGCATGCTCAAGGCGATGAGCTTCCTGATGGGCTTTAACCCAATCCAACCCTAACAAGTCGGTCAAAAAACGCTCGAGAAGAAAGTGGCGACGAAGAATCCTTTCAGCCACCTGCCTACCCTCGGGCGTCAGCCGAATCTCCTTCCGGCGTAGGACCTTGAGATAGCCCTCTCGCTCCAGCCTGCGCAACATGCTCACCATCGATGGCGGCGTTACGCCCACCTCCTCTGCGACCCGAGCTGCGATTACCGGTTGGACCTCTTCCGCCAGGGCGTAAATGGTCCGCAGATAATCTTCAACCGCGGGGGTGATTTGTGAGCGAGCCATATGGTTGACAAAGTAATTTTATTTCAGTATAGAAACTTTATAAGTTAGATGATACAAACTTATTGAAACAGATACAAACCGCTTGTTCTTTCTTCAGCCATATAGTCACGGCGGGCAAAAAGTTCAAGCACTGAGGAGGATCAAATGAAAAATACAGTCCACGGAGCCTTTCGTATAATGACGCTGGCCGCCCTCCTAAGTATGGGACTGACGGCGACCGCGTCGGCCCAGGGTAAACTCGTGGTGGCAATCCAGCCAACCCTTGCCAGTGACGAGATGCTCAAGAAGGCCCAACCCTTGGAGAAGTTTTTCAAAGACGGGCTTGGTGGCAAGACCGAGGTTCAGATCTACGTTCCGACCAGCCATGCTGCGGTGGTGGAATCCTTGCGCTTCGGCCATGCCCATCTCGCATTTATGTCGGCCTGGCCAGCCCAACTGGCTGTGCAGCTCGGAGGCGCCGATGTCCCTCTGGCTGAGGTTCGCCAGGTCATTCACGGCAATGAGAAGAAAGAAGCTCCTTATTATTTTTCGTACTGGGTGGCGCTTAAAGATTCACCGTACCAGAACCTTCAGGCGCTCAAGGGGAAAAACGTTTGTTTTTCGAGCCCGATTTCGACTTCCGGTTACGTCGCGCCGATGGGACGTCTGGCGGAATTGAACCTTATCCAAGCGCCGGCGGGCAAGGAAGCCGACCCAAAAACATTCTTTAAAGAAGTCCTGTTCGGCGGCGGCTACGGCCAATGCTGGCAGGCACTCAAACAGGGCCAAGTAGACGTAACCATCATCGCCGGCGACGTGCCGGAAAAGCTCTACAACGAGGTGCTTGCCGCCACTCGCGTGATCGAACAGCAAGGCCCTATTCCGTCTCACGCGGTTGTTTTCAGCAAAGAATTCAAAGACCCTCTGCGTTCCCAAACAATCCGGACGATTACTAAACTGGGCGCTCCCGAGCACCGCGATTTGATGCGCTCTTTCATTTCAAGCCTCTTCGTTGGCTTTAAGCCGACGACCGCAGCCGAGCACCTGGGGGCCCTCAACAATTATCTCAAGCTGGTGGGACTCAAATTTACTGAGCGTCTGTGAACCATTCCGGCGAACAAGAAAACGCCCTGCGCGCGCATGGGTTATGGTTCGCCTACCGAGAGGCGGACTGGATCCTACGGGACTTGAGCCTGTCGGCCCCGCAGGGCAAGATTACCATCATCATGGGGCCCTCGGGCACCGGCAAAACGACGCTCCTGAAAGTGTTGGCCGGGATCTTGATTCCCGGCCGTGGCCACGTCGAGATTCTCAACCGCAAGGTCGCCCCCGCGTCGCGACGCTCCCTCTCTTCCCTCGTCGGCTATATACCGCAGCAGCTTGGGCTGATGCGGAACTTGACCGCTTTGGAGAACGTGCTCATGGGCGCCCTCGGGCGTTGTTGTAACGGCAAAGTCCTCTTAGGGCTGTTTCCGAGGCAGGAGATCGAAGGGGCCCAGCAAGCGCTGGAGTTGATGGGCATCGCACACAAAGCGAACGAAAAAGTATTTTGCTTGAGCGGCGGGGAGCGTCAGCGCGTCGCCATCGCGCGCACGTTGTTGCAGCATCCGCGAGTCGTCGTGGCGGACGAATTCGTGTCGGATTTGGACATGGCCTTGGCCTTGGAAATTTTAAGCCGTATCCGGCGCGCCGCCGAACAGGAACAGATCACGTTTGTCATGAGCATGCACCGGCAAGGGCTGGCGCGCGAGTTCGCCGAAAACGTCGTAACGCTGCGAGAAGGGCGGCTCGCGGCAGGATTTCCTACCACCCCGCTCCCAGAAGCCGTTGTCGAGACGATGTAATGAAACCCGGCCTTTTTATAAGCGCCGTCGTCGCGCTGCTCCTCGGACTTGTCCTGAACGAGCTGGGCTTTTTCGACGCCGGGAAGTTAGCGCGGGGCTTTCGCAATTTGGCTATTCTTACTTCCGACATGGTACCGCCGGACTTTTCCGTTCTGGCGGTGGCGGCGCGCGCCTTATGGGAAACCATTTTGATGTCCTTCGCCGGCACGCTGCTGGGCTTTCTCGCCTCTCTGCCCCTCAGCATCATCGCGACGAGGAATTTATTTTCCCCGCTGCCCGCTCGATGCGCGCGCTTTCTGGCCGCCGCGGTCCGCACCGTGCCGGTGCTTCTCTGGGCGATCATTTTCGTCATCCTGTTCGGCCTCGGTCCCCTGGCCGGCACCTTCGGCATCGCCGCATACACGGTGGGCTACCTGGCCAAAATCTACGCCGACCTTTTCGAGGGAACCGATCCGGAAATCATCGAGGCCGTCGGCAGCACCGGCGCCTCGCGACTTCAGCTTGTGCGCTTCGTGTTTCTCCCGGAAGGCGCCAACGCGATCCTGACACAGCTCCTTTTCATGTTCGAATACAACATTCGCGCCTCGTCGATTTTGGGTTTTGTCGGCGCGGGCGGCCTGGGTTTCGTGATGCAGATTTATTTGCAAACTCTGGAATACCGACGTTTAGCGAGCGTTTTGCTGCTCATTCTGGCGATTGTTTTATTCATGGACGGCATGAGCGCCTGGATCAGGAAACGTTTTTTGCTTACGGCTCACTGATGGTGCGTCAATGATTTTCACAACGGAACGTGCACGACGTACAGACTTTCCCCGCGCGCGCCGATCTATAACCTTTGGGCTACTGCTGCTTTGCCATCTTGCCTTCGGCACTCCGACGGCTTCGGCGGAGAACGAGGCTAGACGGCTGGTCGCGCTGCTCGACTATCTCGGCAGCGATTACAAAAATGCCGTTCAGGACGGCAAAGTCGTCAGCCAGGATGAATTTCAGGAGATGCGGGAGTTCGCCAAGCGCGGGTTGGAGTTGCATGCGGCGCTCAAAGCGAGCGACCGGACCGATCGCGCCGGCATCGAACCGGTTCTTAAATCGCTGGCAAATCAGATCGACAAAAAAGCAGACCCCCAAAGCGTATCGAAGTTGGCTGCAAGCGCCAAAGAAAAACTCCTCACAACCTACAAAATTGTTCCTTATCCGAAGTGGCTGCCCGCTCTGGCGGACGGGAAAAAGATTTTTCGCGAAAATTGTGCGCAATGCCACGGCGAAACCGGCAAGGGAGACGGGCCGAGCCGAGAAACGATGAACCCCAAAACCCCTCCGCCCGCCAACTTTACCGATCCTCAACGGGTAGCCGGTTTGTCTCCTTTTAAAGTTTTCAATGCAGCGAGCTTCGGGATCCAAGGAACTGCCATGGCTTCGTTCGCCGCGCTCAGCGACGAACAACGATGGCAAGCAGCGTTTTATGTTTTTTCGTTGCGTTTCTCCGATGAAGCGGCTAAAGCCGGCGCAACTTTTATAAAGTCCAAAAATCTGCCCGAACATCTGACATCGGTCGCCACCCTCGCCACCAACTCCGACGAACAGCTTCTGGAAAAACTCAAGTCCCACGTCGAGCCGTCACAAATCGACAATTCCCTTGCCTACCTTCGGCGCGGGCTATTGGAAGCGAAACCTGGCGATCCGCTGCTGATCACGCGCACACTGCTCCGCGAAGCCGTCGAGTTTTACGTCAAGGGCGAAAAGGAAAAAGCGTACCAAAAGGCCGTGGAAGCCTACCTCGACGGCTTTGAAATAGCCGAGCCGACGTTGTTCGCCAAGGACAGCAACTTCGGCCGAAGTCTCGAAGCGCTATTCACGCAGTTCCGCAACGCGATCAAGCAAGGAGACTCTTCCGAAGAGATCCAAAAACGTCATTTTGAGATTGAAATAAAACTCGATCAGGCCGCGCAGATTCTCGCGCACGACGACCGTTTCTCCGGTTACTACGCGTTTGCGAACTCTGCGCTCATTATTTTGCGTGAGGGCCTGGAAGCGGCGCTCATTCTCGCTGCGATCCTGGCGATGCTTAGAGTCATGGGCGCCACGGCAGTGATCCGATATATCCATTTGGGCTGGATCCTTGCCTTGGCGGCCGGCGGGTTGACTTGGATCGCGACCGAAACGATTTTGACCCTCAGCGGGCAACACCGCGAGAGCCTGGAAGGTTTCATTTCGGTTTTTGCCGCCGTCGCTCTGTTCTACGTCGGCTATTGGCTGCATACGCGAACGGAAGCGAAAAGGTGGCACGCCTTCATCCATGCGAAAGTCAAAGACGTTCTCTCCGCCAAGAGGATATTGGGGCTCGTGGGCATTTCCTTCTTTGCGGTTTACCGCGAGGCCTTCGAGGTCGTGCTTTTCTATCAGGCCCTCTGGCTGCAAAACGAAAACAGCCACGGCCCGGTGCTCTGGGGGTTCAGCGCCGGCTTGGCGGCGCTGATTCTGGCAACCTTCGCGATTCTCAAACTTGGCTTGCGCATCCCGTTGAAATACTTTTTCGGCGCCACCGGGGCTCTGCTTTACATCATGGCTTTCATCTTCGCCGGCAACGGCATCAAAGAGCTGCAAACCGCCGGCTGGGTGCCGACCACGCCGCTCGGTTTTTTCTTCCAAGCGCCGCTGCTGGGATTCTATCCCACGCTGGAAACTCTCGCCGCTCAAGCCTCGATGGTTCTGGCGTTTCTGACGACGGCGTGGCGGCTACGAGAGGATCGCAAAGCGGCATAATGGAGCGCCATATGATTCAAAACAACCAAGGAGCAACGAGCCATGACCGGCGGCGCATGAAGCCTTTCCGCTGCCCGTGCGGCAGTTTGTTGGCACGCTTGGTGCCCGGCGGCGTAGAGATCAAGTGCCGGCGATGCAAAAGACAGGTTGTCGTCCCGCTGGAGAAAAGCGCAGAGGCAAAAAATGACGCATAAAATTTAGTTTAAAAACTTCGACTTTAGATCGGCAGCGGCCAGAGATCTTGAATCCAGAGCCCGGTGTTCCGCCATAATCATGGTGGAGCCCGGGCTTTTAATTTTTTAGGAGGTCAACAATGTACGGAACAAAATCCCAGGGAAAAACGATGGAGTCGTGCTGGATCATTGCAGTCAAGACGTGATTCACCTTCAACATGGGAACGTCGTTCTTCACATCGCAGCGGACGAGTTACACGACCTCTGAACCATCTTGCGGAGAATCGCTGACGGAGCGGCAGACCGAATATTGGCACATCACCATGCAAGCAAAACAGATTTGTTTCAGTAGTTCTGGCGCAGTCGATTTAGTCCCGGTTAAAACCAAATGGATAGTCAATCCCCTTCACATCGACTTCTCTCGGCTCAGAGTCTGGGGAGGAATTCATGACTAAAAGCCCCTTCGTCTTTGGTCTGCTATTGGTTTTCTCAACCGCGGCGCTCGCAGCGGAAACGTCATCTTTCCCCTGGCCCGACGTTACTCACGAGATTTCCAGACTGCTGAACGACGCACAAAGCGCCTACGCAGCAAAAGATCCGGAGCGAGCAAAGGATCTCCTCAGCGAGGCTTACTTTGGCGCGTTTGAGGAACGCGGGATGGAAATCGCAATTCGCCAGCAGATCTCGGCCCACCACGCCCGGGAGCTGGAAAAGATGTTCAGCAAGATCCGCCAGGCGATCGGAGGAGCCGAGCCGCCCGAGCGGTTGCGACAGGAAATCGCCGCGCTTATTGAAGCTCTGGACCACGACGCACGGGAGTTAGTTCGCCTTGGCATAACAAAAGTATCGTTGGCCGAAAAGGAGAGCCAGCCGACCGCAGGGGGAGAGGCAAGATATCTCCAGATAGCCGCTGAAACCATCCTAAATCAACTCGTCGCGCGCCTGGATGAGGCGTTCAATCGATATCGTACGGGAGATGCGGAGCAGGCAAAGGCTGTCCTCGAGAGCGCATATTTTGACCTCTTTGAAGGCCAGGGGCTGGAAGCAGCTGTCGGCGCCCGGTTTCCTCAACGGAAAGCGGAAATTGAGGAAAAGTTTGCGCGCGTCCGGAGCTTGATGACGGCTCATACGCCGACCGACAAAGTCAGTCAGGAAGTGGAAACACTCAAAACTGAGATCCGGGAAGCCGTGGCCATCGTGAATCAGGGCCAAGACAGCTGGTCGGTTTTTCTTAACGGGCTCGTCATTATTGTACGAGAAGGATTTGAGGCGATCCTGATCATTACCGCCTTGACCGCCTACCTCCTCAAATCCGGGCATGCAGACAAAGTCAGGATAGTTTACCAAGCAAGCGGCGCTGCGCTGCTCGGAAGCCTCCTCACAGCGGTGCTGATCCAGGCGCTGTTTCGAATAAACCCCCGCCAGCAGGAGGCCCTCGAGGGAGCAACCATGCTTCTAGCCACGGCTGTTCTCTTTTATGTGAGCTATTGGCTGACGAGCAAGGCGGAAGCTAACCGCTGGCAACAGTACATCCGTAACAAAGTCCAGCTGTCGCTTAGTACGCGGAGCCTTGCTGCTCTCTGGTTCGCTGCTTTCCTGGCAGTCTACCGCGAAGGGGCGGAGACCATCCTCTTCTATCAAGCCCTGCTGGCAGGAGCCAACCCCGGAGAGGCTAGTGCCGTTCTTAGCGGCCTCGGCGCCGGTGTGCTCATCCTCATTCTGATTTTCTTTCTACTTCGATCCGGTGCGGTGCGAGTCCCCATTGGGGTGTTTTTCGGGATTACCTCTGTTCTCCTCTACTATTTGGCCTTC
>Ga0153916_10003293_pt1 | contig 12011 bp, 19 predicted proteins | sample Opewatmetagenome_FD_109642 | JGI IMG/M metagenome (GOLD analysis project Ga0153916, IMG submission 109642) | Freshwater wetland microbial communities from Ohio, USA - Open water 3 Core 3 Depth 4 metaG | ecosystem: Environmental > Aquatic > Freshwater > Wetlands | place: USA: Ohio, Lake Erie...
TAACTGACATAATATTTCTCCTTAAATACCCTCCGAAGAGGGTTATAAATTAAACGGCGTATTTGCAGGCCAATTCAGGGTATGTCGCAGCATAACCGAACAATACGTCTATACGCATAATCGAGTTATCGTTAATACCGTCATAGAACTCTGTAACCTTCATGGTCAGGCCGTTATAGGTTTCTTGAGCTACATCAATAACACCCTTACCGCCCGGAGGTGTCCACATTGGAACAGTTGCCAGCGTAAACGCATCCTTGTGATAACCAACTGAGCAGGTATAGCTAGTTGAAGCTGCACCGAAGATCACAAACGCTTGACCAGTAGTAGGCGAAGCAGTTACGTTCTGGAATGGGCCGCTCGTAACGATTGCTGGGCTAATTGGCAAGCTGGTAGCACCTTGCGCCACATCCGCAGTGATAACAAACTGTGCCAATTGACCTGTAGAGCTACGAGACTGCGGGTTAACCGCGTTGCAACCCACAAAGGTAACGATTGTGCCCTTAGTGATTGTGCCCGCACCTGTTGCCGCTACAGTAACGCTTGAACCTGTTTGGTTAGCACCGTTAACGTTAGAAGCTGTACCCGCACCGTTAGTGTGAGTAGCGACGTTCTGATCCATATGATAAGCAAGGCCAAGCGACTCAACCATCATGCCAGAGCCGTATTGTTTGCTGATTTTGTCAGAAGCATTGAACAGACCAGCCAAACCAGTTACAAAGTTTGCATTCAGAGCTGGCGAAAGAGACATTGCACGCTGTTTATCACGTGGGGCCGCCATTTCGTCCAAACGCTGATTAATCGCAGTAATACCACCAATTGCCAAAACTTGGGTATTTGGGGCAGCATAGGTTGAGTTAAGGGCATTAAAAACAGTATCGTGGGCAAGTTGCAAGCCTTGACGGTCAATTTCGTTGGCTACTGTTGCCATGGCTGCTTGAAGTTTTTGCTCCAGCTTAGTCAAGGACAAAGTACGCTCGTTCGATGTAAAGTTAAGGTCAGTACCACCTTGTTGCAAGACTAGCGGAACAGTTGTTTCAGTAGTTGCTTGAGGCACAGCGACACGACCTGAACGATAGGTATAACGAGGTGGTTTCTTGATGTTAATAGTGTTACCAGGGGCATATCCACGTCCCATATTGGTAGTGAATTCCTGCTCCCAATCACGATTTACATTAGCTGAGAACCCCAGCATGTTCTCCAAAATAGCCAAGCTTTCCTTGGCTACGATACTGCACGTTACTAGACTGTTTGACATAATTTTTCTCCTATAGCCTCACGGCATATGATTTAGTTTAACGCGCCCACTTTGCCCCTTGCTGCTTTCTCATGGCGATGTAATCATCCATTGAGGCAGTAGCAAGGCTTCCTTGTGTAGAACCTTTTGAGCCAATAGGCTTTATAGGGTCTGGCGCGTTGCTTGTTTTTACCTTTGCGGGAGAGGTCGCTAGTTTAGCTTCCATCTTCCCAATCTCAGCGGCTTGCCGTGCTGGGCTTAATCGTGCAATCCGGTCAGCTTCATCAGGATTTGAATTCAAATGAACCATAATCTTTGCAGGAATGTCACTATCAATAATTGCTTGCGCAATCGTTGGTGTAAGTGGCAATTCATCGAATGCAGCCCTGTCGAAGTCTTTGCTTAAAGTTGTAGCTTCTGCATACATCTTTTCAGTTTTAGACAGCGTTTGACGGCTATATTCTTCTGCTTTAGTACGGTTACTTGCTTCATCCCGCTGTGCCAGTTTCCAATCAGATACTGCCTCTACATATTCTTCCACATTTGCAAATTGATCTAACCGTGGCTTACTATCTTTTGGCGTTTCTTGTTGTATTGGCTGGCGGGTCATCCCTTCTAGCTTTTCAGCATACACTTTTAAAGCTCTGCGTTCGGCTTTGGCCTCTGCTTTTGCTTTTTCTTTCTGGATTATTTTGTCAAGTTCAGCTTGTGTAAATGACTTTTTTTCCTCTTGAGTATTCTCTTCACCAGCTTTGGCCTCAATTTCCTCTGGCTGTGGCGTTACATTTTGCTCTGTAACTGGAGCTTGTTCTATTACTTCTTGGACTTCATCAGTCATTTCTATCTCCGGCGCATCGCTGCGTTAAGACCTAGGAGCTGCCTAGTCAGTTTGTTGCTAAAATGCAACGTTGTAAAAAAGTAACGTGTCATTTATGAGACACTATATACAGCATTAATAAATAAGTGTCAAGAATTTGATTCTTCTTTAATATCTTTATTTACATCAGCCGTCAAAGCATCATTTTGCATTCCGACCTTTTGTAGTTCAACATAAGCATTCAATTCTGCTATATCTTCCCTGCTTTCAATATCAAGTTTAGCAAGGATGATTTTAACTTCATTATCCTTGGCAGCTTTTTGCATAGCTAATTGTGCGTCAAGGTCAGCTTTTTCACGCATGAACTGTTCATCCATTAGTAATTGCTGCCGTTTAATATTAGCCTCATGATGCATTTTCATATCAGCCAGATGTGCGTCCAATTCAGCCATTTGCTTTTTAGCTTCAATTTCAGCTTGTGACTTTGCAATGCCTGATTGTGCTGTTTGTAGTTCTTGCTGCATTTCCTGCATTTGTTGCGTCATCAGTTCAATATGTTGCTGCATCTGCTGACCTTGTTGAACAGCTTGAGCTAGTTGCTGTTCAGCCCCTCCTTGATTGTCGGCTATGTTAGGAGGAAGGAATTTAGCCAGCCGGTCAGCAATCTTATCTGCACCAGGGTAATCAGAGCTGCGCATTATCAAATCGCCAGCCTGCTGAATCAATACTGGATTACGGCTTGCCATATCCGACATAGTAGCAAAAGCCTCCTGTCTTTGTGTCTGGAATGATGGGCCAGTGTCGATAACCACGTCATATTGCCCAACAGAAGGATTAAATACTTTTTGTATATCCTGTTCACCTATATCATATTCTGCATAAGGTTGCGGGTGATCTGGGTCTAAAGTAGCTTGCTCTTGCTTACCATCAAGCCCTAATATTCTTACAATTCTCTTTGTGTCGTAATATTTTTTAATCAAATCAATCAAAACTTTGGCTTCATATCTCAAACCACGAGCTAAGTTGTCAGGGAAATGGAATGTTGCAACTTCACCTTGTTGCTTGAGTCTTTGAATGCCTACGCCACTAGAGGCTTCGGACTTAATACCGAAGTTGCTATTTTGCTGACCAGATGCACCGCGCATCTCTTCTGTGCTTAAATGAAGCAGCTGAACCTGTGCGGCTGGCATTACAGCAGGAGGTTGACGTTGTGGCGTAGGAAGAGGGTTTCCTTCGTCATCCGTGGCATTGAATGGAAGGTATGCTCTATTTTCTAGGTTAGCTGATTGCCATATTTGTTCATAACCTTCTATCGCTTCAGCAGCAGCCATATAAGGAACTTTGTTCTGCAAAGCTAGTGTTTGGACTGTTTCAGAATACGAATAGTTAACCATACGGGCGGGGTCTTTTATGTCCCTTACCAATCCTTTACGGTTCACTTCGCCATTAATATTGATCTCTTTCCCTACCACCATAATGATAGGCAGATATTCACCTAGCCATTTAGTAGGATTTACGGGCTTATCTTCGCCACCGATCAACTGACACCAGTTCCATTGTTTGCGCTCTGTATCGCGCTCTTTGACGATCTTGATTGACTCACCGCTTGAATGAGTTAGCGTATCACCCGAGCGAATTACGTCGTTCTTCTCCATCTCAGATTCGAGCATTGATTCGCCGTTCTCTAAGAGAAGCGCTTTGTCTTTGACGTAAGTACAATAGAAGTATTCAGCACGGCGGAAAGTATCTTCTTTAACCCAATGCATTTTGTCAGGAACCCAGCTTATAGGGTCAATTTCAGGGTGTTCGCGCTCTAATGACTCTTTCTTAATGTCCTCAAATACAAAACCCCATTCAGCATCTGATCGATCTAGCTCTTTACAGTTAGGGTCAATATATACGTTATTTGGGTTAGGACATGGTTTTATGCGGATAACTTGGTTAAAACTAGATGGAGATTCGTACTCAGTGACAACCCTCCAATACCCTTCACCGCCAACAACGGCGTGTTCTGCGGCTAAATCGTGAGCATCATCTGCTGCGCTTGTAGTTTGGATATTACGGATTACACCTGCAAGAATCTCTGCGGTCTTTTTGTCTGCGTAGTCATCCACTGGCATGACACGGCACGAAGGGCGATTCTGGCGGATATTGTTTACTATCTGATTAACGTGTTGAGCTGTAAGGTTGATGGTTAAGCATACCCGTTTATCAAACTGGCGCATCTTGCGCACTTCGTCAGGCCATTGATAGCCGTTCTCAGAGTCACCCCAATAGAATTTGGTATCTTCAACGGCCTGCAAGCGTCCAGGTGCATAATACTTTTCAGCAAGGCGGAACCGTTCGCGGGCTTCTTCTACAACGCTTTCTTTTTTCTCTTCCATCTTCGCCCCTATCGCATCACTGCGTATGGTTAAGCCCGTTTGGGCTGTCTTGCCATTAATATATCACTTCCTGCCTGAATTGTCACAAAATCAAAGCGTTTATAATAGTTTTCTAGTCTTTCAGTATCCGCTTTAAGTAATAAGGTTATCTCTTTCGAGTCTGCCTGTTCGCATACATCCTTGAGTAATTCAGACCCAAATCCTTTTCCTCGCTCTTTTTCATGCACAAAAAATTCGGTTATTTCCCTTATTTTGTCCCGTTGCTTTGGTAGTATCTGAGAATAACCAATATGCAATGATGCCTGACCAAGTTCTAATGTGCCTGTTTTCATCCTAGCCATCCTTCGATCAATTTTCTTGCTTCATCCATTTCTTTTGTTTCAATATACTTTTTAGTTACTTCATAATGCCACTTATCAGCTTGGAATGTTGTATATTTAAGAGCTTTTCTTAATTGAAATATTTGTTCAGTAAGATTTGTTATAAAAGTCGCCTCTTCTTCATCCTGTAAGATGCTATTTATTACCTCATTGAATTCTCTCATATTCCCATCCATGATTGATTCCCTGAATACATTTGATGTTTCTCAGCCTTATCCTCTTGCTTCTTTGTCTTAATGGCACGTCTTGCGCCTTCGCAAGCATATCTTAATGCATCAATCATGTGATTGTCCTTATCAGCTAGTATTGGCATAACCTGTCCTGTTAGAGGGTCTGTCTTATAGCTGTATAATGTTAATTCGTCAATTGTATGCACACATCTAGGATGAACGATAATGTCGTAACTTTTGAGGAATTCTACCCCTTCTTCAAGACTCTTAGCGCCCTTAATAGCCGATCTAATCTTAGGGAAGCCGTTCTTCTGCATGTGGCTTATAGTTTCAGGTCTGGCACTATCAGCAGTTATAGGCCACTTCTCGGCCTCTGGAACAGACATAAAAAGTTCCGGCAGGTTAACAATCTCGCATCCTACCTGATAGGCTTCATAGTCTATGTATATCCGATTGCCTTCAATACTTGATCTAACCAATACGCTTGGGTCAACAGAAAAGCCCCAGTCTGCCCCAAGTCTGTGAATTGTTCCTTCTGGTCGCTCGAATTCTTCAACCTTCCAATTCCTAAACACCCTTGCTTCCGAGTTAGTCTGGTAACCACCCAACCATACATGCCTATACTTGTCAGGGTCGCGCTTCTTGTCATATTCCATTTCATCCCTTAATACCTGCGGGAATAGTGGATTATCCATGTAGTTTGCCTCTACGACTATTGCGTTATCTGGTCTCGATACACGAAGCAAAGCGTCAATTGGGTCTGTTTCCTTGTCTGGATTCCAGCTAAACCACAGCTGGCTTCCGTTCTTTCGGATAGTTGGCCTTAGTAATGTCAGACTCTTATCGCTGGCGTTTTGGGCTTCCTCGAACCATGCACGGTCGAACCCTTCTAGCGACTTGATAGAATCGGCTGTATGGTTCTGCATACCCTCAAATATCGTCACTCCCCCATGCCTGCTTATAATACGTCTATCTTGTACTTCAAAATAAGCACCAGCGTTGTATTGCTCTATCTTGCCCTCTAAGAGCTTCTTGACTGAAAATTCGAGGGATTTAAGAGTTTCACGCAGACATACAAAATCATATTTGCTTTGCACATTCTCTTCTAGCCACAAGTCGCCAAAGAAGTGAGATTTGCCTGATCCCCTGCCACCATGGATGCCTTTGTATCTAGCAGGTTGCAGCAAAGGAACAAATACTCTAGGGGTTTCAATCCTTAGACTTATCAATTATGACTCGCTCAATTATTGTAAATAAAGGGTTTTCATTGTCACCACTGAGTTGAATAGATTGGAAGGCTTTACCATCTGTTCTATCGGCTAACTCTTTAATAGCCCACGGTGTACCCTCAGCGGCTAAGTCAAGAAGCTTTTCAGCTGCCATCCTTAGTTTAATACCATCGCTTTGCGCTATAGCTTTTCTCAAAGCATCTGCGAAAGTGCCTGATTTACTTGCATTTAAGTTGCCTTTAGGAGCTGCCATTGTTTTAAATCCAATTTGTTGTATTTTTACAACAATCCTAGAATCGTTCTAGTCCGTTTGTCTCATTTTTACAACATTATGCCAAGTTTGTTAGCTTATATACGGCCCTTAGATAAACAGCTGCCAATCCATCTATTAAATTTAGCACGGCTGGGCATGTATCAAAGCTATTACGGGTATTTTCTATCCATGCAGCTTCTGCTATTAGATAAGCTGTTACATTTTTTGGCAATTGGTCTTTTACAATGAAATCACCAATTAGCTCGTGCCTTCCTTGATGCACTTCGATGATTTCATCAATTGATTCAATTACGTCATCATAAAACTGCCCTAATGCCATATGTTTAGCATAACTATCTGTCTTGAGGTGTTCTCTATGAGCAATATTCCTTGCCTGGAATACTCTGCTTATCAATTCTTCGATTTTTGTCATTTTTACTCTACTATCTATAGTTTCCACCAAATGCATCGCATGCCCACTTTAAATCAATTTCAGGCTCTGCGTTTATAAAAGTAGTGCCTAAAGGCTCATCATTTCTGCGACTCTGCCAAAACATCTTTAACTTGGTTATTCCTTGCAAATCAGGCTCAAGATTTTCATTTGTTATCGAATAGTGATATGCCTTGGCCGCGCCGAGTTGCTTCATATTCCAACCGAATAACGTATACATTATTAAATCCCCTGCCGCGACTTCGCAAACTCTTCTTTAGTCATTGGCTCTTTGCCGTCTTCGATTGAGTCTGTTACGTGCTTTGTGTACTCTTTATCAATATTAATTTGATATGCGGCCTTGGACACATTCTGTGATTTTGATGTTTCGCCACTTTTTACAAGCAAGTCAGTTAGAAAATTAGCCATATTTTTGCCTTATTAATATTTAATTTCCGTCCGATAATACACTATCCATATATATATATATCAAGCACTTATTAAAAAGATTAAATTTATTTGCATTTACCTATTGACATGCTATTTACTGCGATTATAATCCTAACCATCAACACCGCAGTTTAACTATTATCTATAAGGAGTAATTAAAATGATAAAAAATTGCCAAACATGCCAAAACCATACTCCTTCTGATTGTTCATCAAAAGAACTAATTGGACTTAATCCTACGCAGTTGAAAGAATTTTGGTATGCAGAAGAGGAATGCAAATTATGGGAACAAAGAAATGATTCTTATTCTGAACCTGTATTTAAATGGCCTTTTAAATATTAATCAACAATCGCACAATAAGGAGTAATTAAAATGTTCTATGTAGCCACTAATGAAGGGTTCCTGGGTTCCGCAAGATTTGTGCGCGACATTCGCATGGCTGACCCGTTCAGCACATTTCAAGCCGCAGATGATGCAGCTAGAGCAACTGGATGTATGTATTGGGCTGTTTTGAAAAACACAATTTAACAATCGCACAATCTGCTGGCTATATTGTGCATAAATCGAGGTGAAAAATGAGCAAATTTAACTGGGGAAAAGTAATTGACAGATTCGACTATGATTTCGATGGCGAAATAATGGAAGTTGTAAAATTCCATCCGTGGAAAGCAGAAGGGAATCATTTGTTATGCGGACAGCCTGATCTATCGGAAATTCATTATCACTGTGCCGAATTGCGAGAATCCAACAAGTCATTGCAATATTTGCTGATCGCGTGGATTGCTAATAAAAATCTAGGCCTCAATCAACACTCGCTTGTTTATGGAATTTCAAAGGCTTTATCAATTAATTAAGGAGAATTGCATTATGACCTATAAAATCCGCTGTCACTCTTACCTGTCATGCCTGCTTAAACGCGCTATAAGGCGTGTACGCTGGGTTAAAATCTCCCGTCCTTTATCATCTATGGTCTGGGATAATTCAGCAGCTATAACGAAGCATTTTGGAGAAAGGTATTAATCATGCACATATTTCATAAATGGTCAAAATGGATTAGATATGAACAACCAATGTTGACCACTGATAAGTGGACAGGGGCAATTATAAAAACACATTCTGAACCGTGGCAACGTAGAATATGTCATATTTGCGGATTTGTTCAAGAAAGGAGGATTTAATCATGAGTGACATACTTGACACGGCAGTTGAAGAAATAGCCGATCTACAGAATAAAGTCGAAGTATTGACTCATCAACGTGATTTCCTGCTCGGTGAGCTGTTAGTCTGCCGGAAGGGGTTTGTACGGCTTGATAGTGACGGCCATGTCTGGGTTATCGACAAAACTTGTGAAATGCTGGGGGTGAAAAATGGAAAATTCTGATATACAGGGGTTTGTTTTTCTGGTTATTATTTGTGCTTTGTTTGTTAAATATGGAGGTTATATATGAAAATATCCGGAGATAAATTTGTGTTTTATACTTGTGTTCTGGCAGCTTGCACTTTATTCCTACTTTACGGGTCTAAGTCTGACGCCTGCACAGACAACCCTCGAACACTAGCAAAGATCGAATCAAAGCTAGCCAAAACGCTCTATGCTTACTATTTCTCCCGTGTGGATGCAGATTTTACCGATTATGGGGTTGAATTAATGTGGGCAGAAAGCAAGATCAAAGCTCACGAGATTACAGAGGATAACTTTTCATGCAAAGAGTTTAATTTGATGAAAGTTAAGGTTTTGAAGGAATTGAAGGTTAAACAGAATAGGGGTTAATTATGGCAGGAATACCATGTAGCATGGATGAAGATATGGTTAGGGAAAGCATAAGTGATAAAATGTCACAGCTTGGAATTAGCATACAAGAATATGCAGAAATGTGTGGATACAAAGGAACAACACTTTACGGTTTCCTTGAAGAAGGTGACAAACCATGTTTAGCAATATTGGACGCCGAAGGTTTAAAAGCTGTGACATACTATGAGTTTAAAGACTAAATCATGCTCTTAATCAATGACAATATGGAATACTCAGTATTCCTGCCACGATCTGAATTAACCTTTAAATGGTTAGATTCTCATTGTCCAGGATGGTCGTTAGAATATGATGAATACGATCCAGAGGAGTGCTTTGTTACTTTTCAGTCTAGTGAGGAAGCACTAACAGCAATTGAGTGCTTTGTGTTTAGGTCTTATTTAGTTCATTAAGTAATGCTTCTCTAAGGGGCAATGAGATAACTCAGAGCCTTTCTCCACAATATCCTTTTAATACCTGAATATTGCTAAGTGCGCATAACGGATAAATTCAATCCTCAATTAAACTATTTTGCCGCTTAAGTTTAAAAGGTTGTAAGGTCGCTTTATCAACGCCTTGAGGCTTATCACTACGGGGCATATAGTGGCCTATCTATCCGGTGCATCTTGCCGATTTAAGCAAATTATCTAACGAGTCACTTCCGTGTCAGCGCCAATAAAAAAGCGCCTTAGTTGCCCAAGACGCTTAGTTGTTAAAATGAACTACAGCGGGTTAGGCGAACCTTCGATCAATCAGAATCTTGGCTCGGTTAAGGCTCTCCCTTAACTCCGCTGATTGTTCATCGTGGATTCCAAGGCCCACAATTACAGCAACTTTACCGCACTTTTACTACAAATACAACTACTTTTTAACCCTTAACACATAATACCTGCTTCAATGTATGCACAATGTCCACAAGATCAGATTGCGCTGCCATTACCGCATCTATGTCCTTATAAGCTGCTGGTGTCTCATCTATCACCTCTGCATCCTTTCTACATTCAACCCCAGCAGTGGCTTTTTCATGGTCTGCAATCGTAAATTTCTTCCTTGCTTCACCTCGTGACATAGAACGCCCAGCACCGTGCGAACAAGAACTAAACGACTCTCTATTACCCTTGCCGCGAACTATAAACGACTTTGCACCCATGCTGCCGGGGATAATTCCCATTACGCCATCATGCGCGTCTACTGCACCTTTGCGCGTAATCATTACGTTTTCACCGAAGTGACGCTCCCAATTAACATAATTATGGTGGCAATTTACAGCCTCTATATCGCACGAGAATGGCTTAATAATAATTTCATGCAACGCTTGAATGGCTGCACTCATCATTAATTCACGATTGATTTTAGCGAAATTCTGTGCCCAATCTAAAGCATAAAAATAATCATTAAATAATTTAGAATCTTGTGGAATGTAAGCCAAATCTTTATCTGGCAAAGTAATAAACCATTTTTCCATTTCCTTTTTAGCTGCTTCGATAAAATATTGCCCGATTGCATTACCAATTCCACGCGAACCAGAATGCAGCATAATCCATACCTGTTGATTTTCATCAAGACAAATTTCAACGAAATGATTCCCTGTCCCCAATGTTCCGGCATGATGTTGCGCTCTTAAAGCTGGCTTTTCAAGCTTCTGATGTTTTTCTGTTATTGGACTTAATAATGTCAAGTGAGTTTTTAGCGTGTTCGAATATGATGCAGGGATATTCTCCCACGCTCCACGATCCCCCGGTTTACCATCATTTGTTCGCCCGTGCGGAATTCTTGACTCTATTAATGAGCGCAAAGAATGCAAGTTATCAGGCAAATCCGAGGCTGTAAGCGTGGTTCTCTGCGCGATCATGCCGCAACCTATATCAACACCTACGGCGGCTGGGATAATCGCTCCCTTGGTGGCTATAACGCTTCCTACAGTCGCACCCATTCCCCAGTGAACATCTGGCATTACAGCAATATGCTTATGGATAAATGGCATGTTTGATAGATTGATTAATTGCTGTTTTGCGCCATCTTCAACTTGGACACCTTTTGTCCATGCTTTAATTGGTAAATTCCCGCCATTAATAACTTCAAACATACATCCTCCTAAATTGGTCTGAGATGTTGGATTCGAACCAACGCTATCTCGCTTCCAAAGCGAGTGACTTAACCAGACTAGCCTAATCTCAGGAATATAATATATTACTACTTTTTACCTAACTTTATCCACAATCCCAGCATTCTTCGTATTTTGGTATACTTCTTCCACTCTCTGATAAATCCTGGATGGTGATTATTACGCTGACGCTGGGTTAATGTGAGTTTAGAGCGCATATTCACGCTCAGGCATAGGGCTTGAAATCCAGTTATTTTTTGAGTTCCTAAGCATCCCTATGCTAATCATCTGATCGTGCGTTAAACAGTGCCTACTGGATGGGGAATAGCCATCCTTTACAGGTTTTCCATATTCTCCTGCCCGATGTTTGTCAAAAGCGCCCAAAGAGTTGAATATTTCGCCACAAGACGGGCATTGATTAACCATACTACCAACCTTAAGTTTTACTTTTTCAAATTTCATTTATTCCTCCAGTGCTTTTTTACATGCCTCTATAACTCTTTTACCCTCGGCACTTATAAAGTGGCAATCATTGATAAGATACTTCGCATTCTCTCGTAATAGCTCTACCATTACGGTTTTAGGCTTTGGTTGCGAAAGTGTACAGCTTCGTGCATCATAAGTTTTAAATGGATTTCTTACTAACCCAATCCCCTCAAATCCATACCGATCCAAGCCTGCCCCAATAACTTTGATAGCTCCATATTCTTTATGATAAACAATATCACCCTTAAATACAGGCTTACCCTCTACAATAGCAAGGGCGA
>Ga0153916_10003294_pt1 | contig 12011 bp, 11 predicted proteins | sample Opewatmetagenome_FD_109642 | JGI IMG/M metagenome (GOLD analysis project Ga0153916, IMG submission 109642) | Freshwater wetland microbial communities from Ohio, USA - Open water 3 Core 3 Depth 4 metaG | ecosystem: Environmental > Aquatic > Freshwater > Wetlands | place: USA: Ohio, Lake Erie...
CGGCGATGACGTCCCCCTTCTCGGCCTGGCCGCGGCGCACGATGCGGACCGTGGCCGGCCGCATCGAGACGAAGCCACGCGCCACCGCCACCCGCTCGGTCTTGGGCTTCGCGCCGACGTCGATCATCTTCACGATTAGTGGATACCCTTCTCCGCCAGCCAGCGCTCGGCGTCGATGGCGGCCATGCAGCCGGTGCCGGCGGCGCTGACGGCCTGGCGGTAGGTCGGGTCGGAGACGTCTCCGGCGGCGAAGACGCCGTCGACGCTGGTGTACGTCGAGGGGGCCCTCACCCGCAGGTAGCCGACCTCGTTCATCTCCAGCTGCCCCTTGAAGATGGCGGTGTTGGGCTCGTGACCGATCCCCATGAAGAGCCCCTGCACCGGGAGGACGCGCGTCGATCCGTCCCTGGTGCTCTTGAGGCGGATGCCGGTCACCGCCTTGGCGTCGCCCAGCACCTCCTCCACCACCGAGGACCAGGCGAAGTCGATCTTGGGGTTCTTCCGGGCCCGCTGCTGCATCACCTTGGAGGCGCGCAGCTCGTCGCGCCGGTGGACGATGGTGACCTTGTTCGCGTACTTGGTGAGGAAGGAGGCTTCCTCGACGGCGGTGTCGCCGCCGCCCACCACCGCCACGTCGACGCCCTTGAAGAAGAAGCCGTCGCAGGTGGCGCAGGCGCTGACGCCCTTGCCGCGGTACTTGACCTCCGAGGGGATGCCCAGCCACTTGGCCGAGGCGCCGGTGGCCACGATCACCGCGTCGGCGGTGCTGAGCGAGTCCTCCTGCCAGACGGAGAAGGGGCGCCGCGAGAAGTCGACGCGGGTCACCTCGCCGGCGACGTAGCGGGTGCCGAAGCGCTCCGCCTGCGCCTTGAGCTTCTCCATGAGCTCGGGGCCCATGATCCCCTCGGGGAACCCGGGGTAGTTCTCCACGTCGGTGGTGATGGTGAGCTGGCCGCCCGGCTGGAGCCCCTCGAAGAGCAGCGGCGCGAGGTTGGCGCGCGCGGCGTAGAGGGCGGCGGTGTAGCCGGCTGGGCCGCTGCCGATGATGACGAGCCTCTCGTGCGTGGCCATGTGCTCCGTGCCTCCCGGTGGGGCGATTCTCTAACGCGTTGGAGCCCCGTTGTCATGCGCGGGTTCGCCGCGCCCCGTGGTAACCTCCGGCCATGGATCCGTCGGCGCTGCGCAGCTGCCCGCTCTTCCAGTCGCTGTCCGGCGAGCAGCTCCGCAAGGTGGCGGACATCGCCCGCCACCGCGACCTGGCCGCGGGAGAGGTGATCTTCCGCGAGGGCGACTCCGGCGACGAGATGTACCTCCTCCTCTCCGGCAAGGTGCGCATCTCCAAGAACCTGGAGGGGGTGGGGGAGGAGGCGCTCACCATCCTCGAGCCAGGGAGCTACTTCGGCGAGATGGCCCTCTTCGACGACAGCCCGCGCTCCGCCGACGCCCGGGCCCACTCCGCCTGCGCCCTCGGCGTTCTCAAGCGCGAGGACCTCGACCAGCTCATGTTCGTCGACAAGGACCTGGCCTACGACCTCCTGTGGAACTTCGTCCGCACCATGGCGGTGCGGCTGCGCGAGACCAACGAGAAGATCAAGGCGTTCTTCGCGCTGTCGAAGTTCCGGTAGGGACGGCCGGCTGCCTCTGCGGCGGGCATGGTCTCGACTCCCGTCGGCTAGAAGGGCCGGAACTCCTGGCTGCCGCTGGCGCCGTTGCCGCGCGTGGCCCGCCGCTCGCCGGCGGCCGCGGCCGCAGGCACCCTGGCCGTCGGAGGCGCCGGCCGTTCCGCCGGTGGCGCGCGGACGGGGGGGGCGCGCGCCGCCGCCTCGGGCCCCTCGGTCACCTGCCCTTCGGCTACCTGGAAGAAGCCGACCAGCTGGCGCAGCGACTCGGCCTGGGCCGCGACTCCCTCGGCGGTGGAGGAGAGCTCCTCGGCCGCCGAGGCGGTGCGCTGCGTCACCTCGTCGACCTGGCCCATGGCCTTGTTGATCTGGGCGACGCCGCTCGCCTGCTCCTGGCTGGTGGCGGCCACCTCCTGTACCAGGTCGGCGGTCTTCCTGATGGCCGGGACGAGCTCGAGGAGCAGCTGCCCCGAGCGCTCCGCCACCTGGACGCTGGAAGCGGCCAGGCTCCCGATCTCGCCGGCCGCGCGCTGGGCCCGCTCGGCGAGCTTGCGCACCTCGGTGGCCACCACCGCGAAGCCCCTGCCGTGCTCGCCGGCCCTGGCGGCCTCGATGGCGGCGTTGAGGGCGAGCAGGTTCGTCTGGTAGGCGATCTCCTCGATGATGGAGATCCGCGTGGCGATGTCCTTCATGGCGTCGACCGTCTCCTTCACCGCCTGGCCGGTCTCGCCCGCGTCGCGGGCGCCCTTCACCGCCATCTGCTCGGTCTGGCGGCTGTTCTCGGCGTTCTGGCCGATGGAGGCGCTCATCTCCTCGAGGGAGCCGGTGGTCTCCTCGACCGCCGCGGCCTGCTCGCCGGTTCCCTGCGAGAGCGCCTGCGAGGTGGCCGACACCTGCCCGGCGGCGGCGGTCAGGGCCTCGGCGCCGCTTCGCACCTCGGAGATGACCACCGCCAGCCGCTGCGACATGTCGCGCATGGCAGCCTGGAGCGCCCCCACCTCGTCGCGGCTCGTCACCTGCGGGGGCTCGCGCAGGTCGCCGCCGGCGATCCTCTGGGATACCCGGGCCAGCTCTCCCAGGGGCCGCGCGATCCCGGCGGCGATGCGAAGCGCCAGGGCGAGCCCGGCCAGGAGGGCCAGCCCGACCCCGATGGCGAGCCATCGAGCGTAGAGGTCGGCCTGCTCCCGGACGCTCTCGGCGCGCAGGGTGGCCACGGCATGCTGCAGGTCGATGAGCCGGGTGAGCGCCTTCACCGCCGAGGCGCCATAGGGAAGGATGGTGCGCTCGCGCCAGGCGGCGGCCTCCTCCAGCTTTCCGGCTCCCGCCAGATCGAGCCAGCGGGGCCTGGCCTCCGCGTACTTCTGGAATGCCTCGTTCCACTCGGCCAGGGCCTGGCGCTCCTCCGGCGTTCGTTCCCCGGAGGAGTAGGTCTCGATGGCGTCGTCGACCTGCTGCTTCCAGGTCGCCGACTCGGCGACGATGCGGGCCTTGTCCTCCGGCCCCAGGACCAGGAACTGCGGGATCCCGTAACGGAGCTGCCAGAGCGCGTCGGCGGCGTGGGCCAGCTGGACGCTGGCGGTCACGTTGTCCTCGTAGAGCGTCTCGAACTGTTCCCGCAGGCTCTGGCTGGAGCGCCAGCCGAGCAGCCCCACCGCCGCGGTGAGCAGGAGGACCAGGCCGAAGGCGGCGAGGAGCCGCGTCCGCAGGCGTGTCCCACCCCGAGAACTCCTCGATGTCCTCCGGCCCTGGTCTTCCGTCATCGCGTGCTCCGAGGGCGACCCGTTCGCCCGATCCCGCAGACCCTCCGGTCTGGAGGAGCGGAGCGGACTTCACCTTCCGCGCCAGGTTCTCGCTGCGTAAAAGTCGGCTGGGAACGCGCCCCTGGGTCATCCTTGATCTAGATCAAGGAATGGGTCATGGTGACCCAGGGTGCGCGCATACCGAAAATACCTCTGATTTCAGGGGCCTGAATGGGGATCGTCCGACCCGAGCAGGGTCCCACGCCCGGGAGACAGGCGACGGCCTAACGGCGGCCGCAGAAGAGGATCCGCCGGTAGGTGTAGAAGTACGGCCGCTCGTCGGGGAGAGCGGCGACGAGCCGCTCCCGGTAGCGCTCGACGAAGGCGACGAAGAGGTCCGGCGTCAGCCGCCCCTTCCAGTCGTTGAGGAGCGTTCCCCGCACCCACTCCAGCACCTCCTCGCGGCCGGCGAGCCGGTGGCCGTAGACGCGCAGGAGGACCTCCTGCTCGCGGAAGCCGAGTCGGTGGAGGATCTCGGCGTACCTCTCCGGCGCGAGCACGTTGCGGGGCTTCCGCCAGCCCCCGAGCGCCTCGCGGAAGGGTGACTCCTCGCCCACCTCGCGGGCGATCCGGTGCGACGGGTGGTCGTGGTTGTCGGGGACCTGGACGGCGATCTGCCCGCCGGGCGCGAGCGCGGCGGCCAGCCGGGGAAGGAGCTCGTCGTGTGCGGGCAGCCAGTGCAGCGCGGCGTTCGAGATCACGAGGTCGAAGTCGCGGCCGTCGAAGGCGGCGATGTCCCCCTTCTCGAAGGAGAGGCCGGCGCCGGCGAGCGGTCGGGCCCTCGCCAGCATCGCCTCCGAGCTGTCGATCCCGATGGTCTGGCGCGCCCGGAGCGCGCGGTGGGCCTCGGCGGTCAGCTCGCCGGGGCCGCAGCCCAGGTCCGCGACACGCATCCCCGGGCTCGCCCGCACCAGGGCCAGGAGGTCGCGAAAGGGCTGGCTCCGCTCGGCGGCGAAGCGGCGATACTGATCCGGGCTCCAGGCGTCCTGGCCCACCCGATCATCCAAGCCGATGTCGGAGGGGGACGCAAACGCCTGCGGGCCGATCGCGCCTGGCCGGCGGGGAAATGGGGGAAATAGGGTTGACCCGCCCGCGGTTTTCTGCGAAGGATCGCGCGCTTCTCGCCCCTTCCCAACGACCTCCGGGAGCCCCACCCCATGCCTCACCGTCTCCTCCTCGGCCTTCTCATGGCCCTCGCGGCCTGCACCTCGCCGCGGACCCCCGCCAAGCCCGCCTCGGCCGAGCCCCTCGACCCGAAGACGCCGGTGGCCCGCCTCAACGGCGAGGTGATCACCGCCGGCGAGCTGGAGGAGGCGGTGAAGAAGGACGTCCGCCGAGTCGAGGCCGAGCACCAGGAGAAGCTCTACCAGACCCGGCGGCAGGGGCTGGAGTCGCTCATCGCCCGGCGGCTCGTCGAGGCCAGGGCCAAGGCCCAGGGCACGACCGCCGACGAGCTGCTCAAGAAGGAGACACAGCCCACCGACGCGGAGATCACCGCCACCTACGATGCGGCCAAGGGGCGCGGGCAGCAGCTGCCCCCGCTCGACGCCATCCGGGAGCAGGTGGTGCAGTTCATCCGCCAGCAGAAGGGGCGCGCCTTCTACCAGAAGCTCTACGCCGAGGCCAAGGCCGAGGTGCTCCTGCCGCCCTTCCGGCCGGCGCGCCTCGAGGTGGCCGCCCAGGGACCGTCGAAGGGCCCGGACAAGGCGCCGGTGACCATCGTCGAGTTCTCCGACTTCGAGTGCCCCTTCTGCGGCCGGGCCGAGGGGACCGTCACCCAGGTGCTCGGCGCCTACGGCGACAAGGTGCGCCTCGTCTACCGCGACTTCCCGCTCCCCATGCACCCCCATGCCGAGAAGGCCGCCGAGGCGGCCCACTGCGCCGGCGACCAGGGGAAGTACTGGGAGATGCACGGGCGGCTCTTCGCCAACCAGCAGTCGCTCGACGTCCCCGCGCTCAAGAAGCACGCCGGCGAGCTGAAGCTCGACCAGGGCAAGTTCGACAAGTGCCTCGACTCCGGCGCCAAGGCGAAGCTGGTCGAGGACAACCGCAAGGCCGGCGAGGAGCTGGGCGTGACCGGGACCCCGGCCTTCTTCGTGAACGGCATGATGCTGAGCGGCGCGCGGCCCTTCGAGGACTTCAAGTCGCTCATCGACGGCGAGCTGGCGCAGAAGTAGCGGTCGTCTGGCGCGGCGGCCGGCGGCCCCTTAAGCTGACGGGGCGGAGGTCCACGCCGGAAATGGGCGCTTACGACCACGGCCGCCTGGCCGCCATCGCCGAGCGCCGAAAGACGCGTCGGATCCAGGTCGGCAAGGTCCCGATCGGCGGCGGTGCCCCCATCGCCGTCCAGTCGATGACCACCACCGAGACGGCCGACGGCCGGGCCACGCTCGTCCAGGTCCAGGCGCTGGCCGAGGCCGGCGCCGACATCGTGCGGCTGGCCGTCCCCGACGCGGAGGCGGCGGCGGCACTCCCCGGGATCGTCCAGGGCTCGCCCGTGCCGCTGGTGGCCGACATCCACTTCGACTACCGGCTGGCCCTGAAGGCGCTCGACGCCGGCATCCACTGCATCCGGCTCAACCCCGGCAACATCGGGAGCGCCGAGCGGGTGCGAGAGGTGGTGAGGGCCGCCGGCGCCCGCAAGGTCCCCATCCGCATCGGCGTCAACGCCGGCTCGCTGGAGGAGGACATCGTCGAGAAGCACGGCTGGCCCACCGCCGAGGGGATGGTGGAGAGCGCCGAGCGCCACATCCGCCTCCTCGAGGACCTCGGCCACCGCGAGATCAAGGTCTCGCTCAAGGCCCACGACGTGGCCATGACCGTGGAGGCCAACCGGCTCTTCTCCGAGCGCTTCGACCATCCGCTCCACCTGGGCATCACCGAGGCCGGGACGCTCCTCTCCGGGGCGGTGAAGAGCGCCGCCGGGATGGGGATCCTCCTGGCGCAGGGCATCGGCGACACCATCCGCGTCTCGCTGGCGGCCGACCCGGTCGAGGAAGTGAAGGTCGCCCGCATCCTCCTCAAGTCGCTGGGGCTCAAGTTCGGCGGGGCGACGCTCACCGCCTGCCCCACCTGCGGCCGCTGCTCGGTGGAGATGATCCCCATCGCCGAGCGGGTGGAGCAGCGGCTCTCGCGGCTCAAGGGCGAGGTGAACGTAGCCGTGATGGGCTGCGAGGTGAACGGCCCCGGAGAGGCGCGGGCCGCCGACGTGGGGGTGGCCTACGGCCACGGCGGGGTGGGGCTGCTCTTCAAGGGCGGCGAGATCGTGAAGCGGATGAAGGCCGAGGAGCTGGAGGAGGCGCTCGTCGAGGAGGCGGTGAAGATCGCCGCCGCCCGCGAGCCGAAGGGGGAGTGAGCGCTCGCCGGGAACGGGGGAGGGGCAGGAGGATCGACGGATGAGATCGACCACGCTCTTCGCCGCCCTCGCCGCGACCATGGCCGCGATCCCCACGGCCAGGGCCGAGGTGGAGACCAGGGAGATCGAGTACAGGCAGGGCGAGACGCCGCTCCAGGGGTTCCTGGCCTGGGACGCCGCCGCCAAGGGCAAGCGCCCCGGGGTGGTCGTCATCCACGAGTGGTGGGGGCAGAACCAGCACGCGCGCAACCAGGCCATCCGGCTGGCCAAGGAGGGGTATGTCGCCTTCGCCCTGGACATGTACGGCAAGGGGAAGGTGACAACCCACCCGGAGGACGCGCAGGCGTTCGTCGCCGAGGCCACCAAGGACCCGCAGGTGATGGCGGCGCGCTTCGACGCGGCCATGAAGGTCCTGGAGGCGCAGCCGCAGGTGGACGCGGCCAGGCTGGCCGCCATCGGCTACTGCTTCGGAGGGCACGTGGCGCTGAGCATGGCCAGCATCCGGCCCGACCTGAAGGCGGTGGCGACCTTCCATGCCGGCATCCCGCCGCCCGAGAAGATCCCTCCGGGCTCGGTCAAGCCGCGCATCCTGATCCTCACCGGTGGGGCGGATCCGATGGTCCCGGCGGCGCGGATCCAGGCCTTCGAGAAGGAGATGAAGGCGGCGGGAGCACGCATCGAGGTGGTGACCTACCCCGGCGCGAAGCACAGCTTCACCAACCCGGATGCCGGGAAGGCGGGAATGGAGGGACTGGCCTACGACGCCGCGGCGGACCGGAAGTCATGGGCCGCCATGGTGACGATGTTCCGGCAGGCGCTCCGCTGACCGATGCGGAAGTCCGGCGGCGGCGCTCGTCGTCAGCCGGCCGCCACCTCGCCCCCGAGGTAGGCGGCCTGGACCCGCGGATCGGCCGCCAGGTCCCGGGACGGGCCCTCGAGGACGATCTTCCCGCGCTCGAGCACGTAGGCGTAGTCGGAGACCCTGAGCGCCAGCCGCGCGTTCTGCTCCACGAGGAGGATGGTGGTCCCCTCGCGGTGGATGGCCTCGACGGTGTCGAAGATCTGCTGCACCAGCAGCGGCGCCAGCCCCATCGACGGCTCGTCGAGGAGCAGGATCCTGGGGCGCATGAGGAGGCCGCGCGCCATCGCCAGCATCTGCTGCTCGCCTCCCGAGAGGGAGCCGGCGGCCTGGCGGCGCCGCTCCCCCAGCACCGGGAAGCGCCGGAGCTGCGTCTCGAGGAGCGCGCGGCGCTCCGCGGCGCCCGCTCCCTGGGCGCGCATCTCCACCGCCAGCCGCAGGTTCTCCTCCACGCTCATGCGGGCGATCACCGCCCGCCCCTCGGGGACGAGGGCGATCCCAGCCGCCACCGCCCGGTGGGAGGGGAGACGGGTGACGTTCCGCCCCTCGAGCAGGATCCGGCCGGCCGCCGGCGGGACCAGGCCGGCCACGGCCCCGAGCGTGCTCGTCTTCCCGGCGCCGTTCGGGCCGACGAGCGTCACCACCTGCCCGGGCCGGACCGCCAGCGAGATGCCGCGGACCGCCTGCACGTGGCCGTAGTTGACGTGGAGATCGCGGATCTCCAGGAGCGGCGTGCCGTCGCTCATCGCTCGCTCCCCAGGTAGGCGGTGATCACCGCCGGATCCTTCGACACCTCCGCCGGGGCCGCGTCGGCGATGACCCTGCCGAAGTTGAGCACGGTGATGCGATGGCAGATCTCCATCACCAGCTTGACGTTGTGCTCCACCAGCAGCACCGAGTGGCCCTGCCGCGCCACCTCCCGGATGAGCTCGCCGATGGAGGCCACCTCGACCGGGTTCATTCCGGCGGTCGGCTCGTCGAGGAGCAACACCCTGGGCCCGGACGCCAGCGCCCGGGCGATCTCCACCCGCCGCTGCTCGCCGTAGGAGAGGTTCTGGGCCTTCTCGGCGGCGCGGTCGGCGAGGCCGACGCGGGAGAGCAGCCCCATGGCCGCCTCCCGCGAGGCGCGCTCCTCGGCGGCCGCCTCCCCCAGGAAGGCCATCCGCTTCCAGAGCGGCGCGCGCCGCACCAGGTGCATGCCGACCAGGACGTTGTCGGCGGCGGTGAGATCGGGGAAGAGCCGGATGTTCTGGTAGGTGCGCGTCACGCCCAGGGCGGCGATGCGGTGGGGCGGGAGCCGATCGATGGGCGCCCCGTCGAGCTGGATGGATCCGCCGGTGGGGCGGAGCAGCCCCGAGATCATGTTGATGATGGTGGTCTTGCCGGCGCCGTTCGGGCCGATGAGGCCGCGGATCTCGCCGGCGTCGAGGGCGAACCCGGCGCCGTCGACGGCCCGAAGGCCTCCGAAGACCCGCTCGACGCTACGCAGCTCCAGCAGCACGCGCCGACCTCCTGGAGCTCCTCCACTCGCGCCATCGGGAGGGGAGGGAGACGATGCCGTTCGGAAGGAAGAGGATGACCAGCAGGAGCACGGTGCCATTCACGAAGAGGCGCAGCGGCCCGGGGGGAAGGCCCACCATCGGCCCCACCTCGCGGAGGACCTCCGGAAGGACGGTCAGGAACGCCGCCCCGATCAGCGGGCCGAAGATGCTGCCGGTGCCCCCGACCACGGCGTAGACCAGCATGTCCACCACCCGGCCGAAGGAGAAGCCGTTCGGGGTCACCACGAAGGTGTACTGGGCCTCGAGCCCTCCGGCGACGCCGGCCAGGGCCGCGCCCAGGGCGAGCATGGAGAGCTTGTAGCGGGTGGTGTCGATCCCCATGGTGCGGGCGGCGGCCTCGTCTTCCCGGATCGACTCCAGCGCCATGCCCGGCCGCGAGCCCTTGAGCCGCCAGAAGACGAAGAGGGCCAGCCCCAGGCACAGCCAGATGCTCGCCAGCCCGGCGCGCTGCGGGATGGCCACCAGGCCCTGGGCGCCGTTGGTGAAGTCCCAGTTCACGAATCCGAGCCGCACCACCTCCCCGAACCCGATGGTGGCGATGGCCAGGAAGACGCCGTGGAGGCGCAGCACCGGCAACCCCAGGGGCACGGCCACGATGGCCGGGAGGAGGGCGGCGGCCAGGAGCGTGGCCGGGAAGGACCAGCTGGTGTGCAGCGCCAGCAGCGCCGCGGCGTAGGCGCCGAGCGCCATGAAGCCTGCGTTGGCCAGGGAGAGCTGGCCGCAGGACAGGGTGGCGTAGACCGAGAGCGCCAGCAGGCCGTTCAGCCCGATGAAGGCCGCCACCGACTGGTAGGTGAGATAGAAGTCCCGGAGGGCGTCGAGGCTCACGGGGGCCTAGGCGATGCGCGCCACGGCCTGGCCGAGGAGGCCGCGGGGTCGCACCAGCAGGATGAGGAAAAGGACCACGAAGGAGACGGCATCCCGGTAGGACGAGCCGATCTGCGCCACGGTGAAGACCTCGACGAGCCCCAGGGCGAAGGCCGCCAGGACCGCCCCCGGCATCGAGCCCATGCCCCCGAGGATGATCACCGCCAGCCCCTTCAGCTCCACGCTCCGGCCGACGTCGGGGGAGATGCTGTTGAAGGCCAGGCCGAAGAGGACCCCGGCCGCGCCGCCCAGCGCCGAGGAGATGAAGAACGAGGCGGCGATGACCCGGTCCACGTCGACGCCCAGCACCCGCGCCGCCAGCGGGCTCTCGGCCACCGCCCGGATCTCGCGGCCGAGCCGGGTCCGCTGCACCAGGAAGGTGAGCGCCGCCATCATCGCCAGCGCCAGGGCCACGATGACGAGCTGCAGCTCGGAGAGGACGGCGCCGCCGAGGTGGAGGTCCCGGTCGGGGACGGTGCCGAAGGGGAAACGCGAGACGTCCGGTCCCCAGAAGCCCAGGGCGATCGACTCGAAGATGGTCGCCATGGCGAGCGAGCTGATGAGACCGGAGATGTTGGAGTTGGTCCGTCCCCGCAGGGGCCGGAAGGCGACCCGCTCCAGGAGCACCCCGATGAGCCCTGCCGCCAGCACCGCCAGCGGCAGGGCCACGAGGATGTTGAGGTGGAGCGTCGAGACCAGGGCCAGGGCGATGAAGGCGCACAGCATGAAGACCGCCTGGTGCGCCAGGTTCAGGATGTCGAGCACCCCGAACACCAGGGTGTAGCCCAGCGCGAAGAGCGCGTAGATGCTCCCTACGAACGCCCCGTTGATGATCTGCTGGCCCAACCGATCCCTCGGCGGCTACTGCATGATCTCGAACTTGCCGCCCTTCACGATCTGGACTGCGGGCTCGTGGTCGCCGTCGCGGTTCGGCTTGAAGGAGAACTTGCCGAGCGGCGTCGCCAGATCCTTCACCTTGGCGAAGCCGGCCTTGATGTCCTCCCGGCCGCCCTTCATCCCCTCGGCCTTGATGGCTGCGGCGATGGCGTAGACGGCGGTGTAGGCCTGGGCGCAGAACTGGTCGGGATCGACCTTGCGGGCCTTCATGGCCTTGATGAAGTTCTGGTTCACCGGATCGGGGCTGGGCCGGTTCCAGGCGGTGCCGACCATCACGCCCTCGGCCGCGGCGCCGGCGTTCTTGATGAAGGCCGGCGAGTTGAAGCCGTTTCCGCCCATGATGTGGCCGGTGTAGCCGAGCTGGCGCGCCTGGGTGGTGATGGAGGAGGCGTTGTCGGCCAGGGCCGAGACCATGAGGATGTCCGGCTTGAGTCCCTTCAGGGCCGTGAGCTGGGCGTTGAAGTCCCGATCGGGCTTGGCGAAGGTCTGCTCGCCCAGCAGCTGGATGCCGAGATCCGCCAGGGCGGCCTTCATGACGTCGTAGCCGGCCTTGGTGAAGGCATCGTCGTTTCCGTAGAGGAGGGCCGCGGTCTTGATCCCCAGCTTGGCCTTCACGAGCTTCAGGGCGCCGGGGATCACCTGGGCCTCGGTGAGCGAGACGCGCCAGATGTAGTCGCCGATGTCCGTGATGCCCTTGGGGGCGGTGTTGGAGATGGCGACCACCGGCACCTTGGCGGCCTGGGCGAGCGGGTCGGCGGCGGTGGCGGTGTTGGAGAGCGTCGGGCCGAGGATGACGTTCACCTTGTCCTTGTTGATGAAGCGCTGGAAGACGTTGATCCCCTGCTCTTTGGTGGAGGCGTCGTCCTCGAAGACGAACTGCAGCTTGATACCCTTCAGGGCGTGGCTCTTGTTGATCTCGTCGACCGCCAACTCCACGCCGGCCTTCTGCATCGGGCCGTAGACGGCGGCCGCGCCGGTGACCGAGAAGGCGCCGCCGATCTTGACCACGGTCTCGGCGCTCGCCGCGCCGGGAAGGGCGCTCGAGAGCAGCGC
>Ga0153916_10003295_pt1 | contig 12010 bp, 11 predicted proteins | sample Opewatmetagenome_FD_109642 | JGI IMG/M metagenome (GOLD analysis project Ga0153916, IMG submission 109642) | Freshwater wetland microbial communities from Ohio, USA - Open water 3 Core 3 Depth 4 metaG | ecosystem: Environmental > Aquatic > Freshwater > Wetlands | place: USA: Ohio, Lake Erie...
AAAGTTCGATTACGTCTACCACCTGGCGGCTGAGTATGGCCGCTGGAACGGGGAAGACCATTACGATAATTTGTGGCGCACGAACGTGATCGGCACAAAGAATATGCTGCGTTTGCAAGAGTTGCACCGTTTTCGGATGATTTTTTTCTCCAGCGCGGAGGTCTATGGGGATTATGACGAGCTGATGTCGGAAGAGGTGATGGACAAGGTGCCGATCAAGCAGATGAATGATTACGCTATCACCAAGTGGGCCGGGGAACTGCAGTGCCTGAACCATGCGGCGATGTTTGGAGTAGAGGTGGTGCGCGTGAGACCTGTAGGGTGTTACGGTCCACACGAGTACTACAGCCGTTACCGGGGGGTAATCCCAATCTTTGTTTACCATGCTTTAATGGGAAAGGAATTTACAGTCTATCGCGGTCATAAGCGCATCTTCGATTATGTGGAAGATACCTGCAGAACCTTTGCCAATATTGCGGACAACTTTACCGCCGGAGAGGTGTACAACATAGGCGGACGTGAGGATTGGGTGGTCAGTATTGAAGAGCTGGCTGACATTGTATTTGAAGCCACCGGAGCCAGTCTTTCGCTTGCGGAGTACAAAGGCGAGGAGGCTTTTACGACGCGGGTCAAAACCGTTGATTTTTCGAAGGCGCGGCGAGATTTGAAGCACGACCCGAAGGTGGATATCCGTGAAGGTATCCGGCGGTATGTGGTTTGGGCGCGTAGGGTGTACGTGAGATAGAGGTGGATTATCCATTTTGGGGCTCATATGATTTACAGGTCGCACGAATGACGTTGAATGATGATCAATTTTAAGGGGATACTTATGCAGGACTATCAAGCCTACTACGAAGGTGAAACCATCCTAGTTACAGGTGGCGCAGGTTCGATTGGTACGAACCTGGTGCGGACACTTGCCGAGCTAAAGGCCAAGCGGGTGATCATCCTGGACGACCTTTCGGCGGCGTATGAGTGGAATATCCCGTCGTTGCCGAATGTTCTTTTTGTTCAAGGGTCGGTGACCGACGAGGTTGCACTAAAAAGGGTGTTCAATCTACGACCGCAAATCGTCTATCACCTGGCGGCTTTTTTTGCCAACCAGAATTCTGTGGACTATCCTCAGAAAGACCTAATGGTCAATGGCCTGGGAACATTATTAGTCTTCCAGTATTGCCAACTAGTTGGTGTAGAGAGGGTGGTGTATGCTTCTTCCGGGTGCTCCATTTATGGTTCGGCTGCGCCTCTTCCGCTGAAGGAAGAATTTATGTCCATGCACTTGACTACGCCTTATCAGATTACGAAAATGCTAGGTGAGTTGTATGCCAACTTCCTTTATAACCATTATGGACTAAGGGTGGTCAAGACCCGTTTCTTCAATTCTTACGGCCCCGGTGAGGTGCCTGGACAGTATCGGAATGTAATCCCGAACTTTATTTTCTGGGCTCTTTCAGGGATGCCACTACCTTTTACGGGTACTGGAGGTGAAACGCGCGATTTTACTTATGTAATGGATATCGTGGATGCACTTTTGCGGGCGGGATATTTTGAAAAAGCGATAGGGCAAGAGATGAACATTGCCTCGGGAAGTGAGACGAACATTTTACAAATGGCAGAGCGCATCAACGAATTAACGGGTAATAAGACGGGGATCGTGCCTGCTCCAGCCCGAGCCTGGGATACGAAGAAGCGTCTTTTGGCATCGATTGACCGAGCAAGGGAGCTCATTGGCTACGAACCCAGGATGGACTTTGATCATGGGTTGCAGAATACGATTCAATGGTTCAAGGACAATTGGGAAAACATTCGCCGGAATGCGGACTTCCCGCCAGGGTCGTCTGCGGCGGTGCAGGGTGTAGTGGTGAAAAGGTAATCGTAGTGCCGGGAAGGAAACAATAAGGAAATTGTCCCTCTAAGAGAGATCATGAGAATCCTCGTCGTTGTCTCTTGTTATAAACCTGATGGTGGAGCGGCAGCTACGCTGTTCCCACTGCTATGCGAGGAGCTGGTCAAGCTAGGTCATGAGGTGACTGTGCTGACCGCTGTGCCGCATTATCCATCGGGGGTTGTGCCGCAGGGCTACCGCGGATGGAAGAATCGGTTTAGTGAGGATAATGGTGTGAAAGTAGTGCGGGTTGGCTTGCCTTCGGTAGATCGGTCGAAGCTTGCGGCGCGTCTTTTCCAGTTCATCGCTTTTCAGGTTGGAGCAACGCTGGCAGGGCTTCATCGAGATTATGATTATGATGTGCTATTGACTCACACACCTGCTCTTGAGGTATGGCTGCCATTTGTATACTTCTCTACACTCAGACGCAAGCCGGTGGTGTATTCGGTACATGATATGTATCCCGAGGTTGGAATCAAGCTGGGAATCTTCCGGAATGGGCTGGTGATCCAGGCTGTGGGGTGGTTGGAAAGTTATTGCCTAAAACGGGCGAGAAGGGTGCGAATTCTTTCCAAGTCCTTTGCCCCGGACCTCCTAAAAAAAGGCGTAACTGAGTCAAAACTGGCGTTGATTTATGATTGGGTGGATACGGAAGCGGTACGACCACTGCCGAGAGAGAATCGCTTTGCAGCAGAGCATGACTTCATCAATCGGTTTGTAGTGCTTTATGCAGGGAATATTGGTTTGGCGCAGGGTTTGGATACAGTAGTAGAAACGGCAAGGCTGGTAGCCCACGATTCAGAGATTTGTTTTGCTTTTGTGGGAGATGGAGCGGGACGGAATGAATTGCTGGAAAAAACGCGACAAATTGGACTGAGCAATGTTCGCTTCGTTTCCTATCAGCTGCGGGAGCGCATGCCGGAGGTATTTGCGACCGCCGATATATCTTTGGTAACCCTGCGCAAAGGCGCTGGCTTTGGAGCTTTGCCCTCCAAGACTTTTCAAATTCTTTCCAGCGGGAGGCCTGTGATTGCCAGTGTAGATGAGGGCTGTGATACGTGGGATTTGATAGAGCGGGCCGAAGCCGGTTTGTGCTTGCCACCCGAGAGTCCCTCAGCCCTGGCCGAAGCTATACTCACCCTCAAGAAGGACCGGGATCTCCGGGAACGCCTAGGCCGCAATGGGCGCATTTGGGCGGAGCGGCATCATTCGTCCCAATCTGCTGCCGAGCAGTTCGAAAAGATGTTGTTCGAAGCTTTTTCCCCCAAAAAACTATGACCGGAGTGGCTTCTCTTTTGATTCATCGTCCCGATTCAATCAAAATCTCATTTGCCCTTTTCGAATTGCTGAAGCACCCGGAAGACATACAGAGTTGTGTCTGTCTTCGTAGCTCAATGCCATGAGATGCTGGACAGGGCTTATCCTCGGCATTGAAGGAAATGGCAACAAGTGAACCAATGAGGCGAATCCTGAACATTTTTGGCACCCGGCCTGAGGCTATCAAGCTCGCTCCGGTCATCCTGGAGCTCGAAAAGCATCGGGATCGCTTCGAGAACGTAGTCTGCATCACGGCCCAACACCGAGAGATGCTAGACCAAGTGCTAGAATGGTTCGAAATCGAACCTGACTACGACCTTGACCTGATGCAGCCCGATCAGGGGCTGGCCGAGTTTGCCAGCCGGGCCCTGGTAGCCGTGGACAAGGTGTTGCAAGAGGTTCAGCCCGACATGGTGTTGGTTCAGGGCGACACCACCACCGTCATGATGGCTGCCCTGGCCGCCTTTTATCAGCATATCCCGGTAGGGCACGTCGAAGCCGGCTTGCGCACTCGCCATCGTTACAGTCCCTTTCCTGAAGAGATCAACCGCCGAATGGCCGGCGTGCTGGCGACTTATCACTTTTCGCCAACGGAAAGGGCGGCTAAAGCCTTACGTGCTGAGCAGGTACCGGAGGAAAATATCTTTATTACCGGGAATACCGTCGTGGATGCCCTGCTCATAACGGTACAGCGCCCGGTCGACCTGAAACTGAATTTCAGCTTGAATGGGCGGCAACTGATCCTGGTAACAGCCCATCGACGCGAAAGTTTCGGCGCTCCGTTCGAGTCCATTTGTCTCGCGCTGCGAGACCTGGCCGAACGGAATGCGAATGTAGAAATTGTCTACCCCGTGCATATGAATCCCAACGTGCGGGGTCCCGTGGGGCACATCCTCGCTGGACACCCGCGGATCCATCTGCTGGAACCCATGCGCTATGAACAGTTTGTCCACTTGATGGCGCAGGCATACTTGATACTGACCGACTCGGGCGGCATCCAGGAAGAGGCACCTGTGTTGGGAAAACCCACACTGGTCATGCGCGAAACGACCGAGCGACCGGAAGCTGTCGAAGCGGGTACGGCCCGTCTGGTGGGGACAGAGCGCCATCAAATCGTGGCCGAAGCTGAGCACTTGCTATACGACGGAGAAGGGTATCGCGCCATGGCGCAGGCCGGTAGCCCTTTCGGTGATGGTCGAGCTGCAGAAAGAATTGCGAACATCCTATTGGCTAGAATATGAACCTATTGAAAGGAAAGAACACCGTTCATATCTACGAGGGAAATGTCTACCTCAGTGTTGAGGAAGAATTGCTCAGGACCCAGACCTTTGAAAAAGGGTCGGGCTATATTTGCATCAAGAGGCAGTTCGGGAGTGGATCGGGCGATGCAGCCAAAAAATTTATTCGCCCTAACGCAGGCAATTGCATACAAGCGAAAGATCCTAAGTGACTTTCCAAAGAAATGATTACCTGGAGGTTCATTTCAGAAAAGGAATCTTGGAAGCCATGAAAGCGTTAGGACAACAGAAATCGCAATTTTTTTCAGAGTTTCTCATAGCGGGATGATGATGGGCTCGTTTAGTCGCAGATTCGGGCTTATGACATGCATTATTTCTTTTTTTGCCATTGCAATATGGTTGTCAATAGAATTTCACTATCCGGCAGAGATAGTTTCCACTCCTAAGGTTTTGCCAGGAGGAATTGAGGCATTCATTACACCAGGCCTTATGATTCAGCATATTGGCGAGGACGGGACGATCTGGAGTGCAAGAGGATACTGCGTTTACAAAAGCTCCGATGGCGTCAAATCCAAAATGGCATTTAAGGTGCCTAGCGGCAATTTGATAAGTTGGATGGGTAATTTTCGTTCTATTAGGGCTTTAACGCAATATATTGAGATTTGTGAAGTCTTTCCGCTTCGATCCGGAACTATTCTGGCCTTTTCTGGAGGGTATATTTGGCGCAGTACCGACGGCGGCAATACTTTTCGGCAGGTTCACAAGCTTCGCCATTTCGGGATGAGAAATGGGCGAGGGGTCAACCCCCAAGGCATGGCAGAGGATGATCATGGTGCCTTTTATTATGGCGAATATTTCCGCAATTTGGAACGAGGCTCAGTGTTTGTATATCGAAGCGTGGATGACGGTAAAAACTGGGAAGTTGTACATCGGTTTAACCCTGGGGAAATCCGGCATATTCACTCTTTGCAGTTCGATCCATACACCCAGGTTCTTTGGATAGCAACGGGAGATGATGATCACGAGCCCATGATTGGATATTCCATTGATAAAGGAGAGACATTTCACAAGGTTGGTTCAGGGAGCCAAAAATGGCGAGCAGTAAGTCTACTTTTTACTAAAGATGCAATTTTCTGGGGAACTGATTCTTCAAACATTCAAAATTGGATATGTCGGTTGGATAGGGAAAACGGCGATGTAAAACAGGTCTGCAAAATTGATGGTCCCATTTACTACTCGACAAAACTTCGCGACGGGACGTTAATTATGGGAAGAACCGTTCAGGGGGACAAAGGGGAATGGGACGACATGGTCTCCATCTGGCTAAGCAAAGATGGAAAACAATGGATCAAAAAATCTTTGGGAAAAAGAAAATCGTCCAGGGGATATGCATTTTTGAGATTAGCAAGAGGCAATTCCTCAGCGGATCTTTACGCTTCAATATTAAACACGGACTACCATGAAGAAGCGCTCCTCAAGGTCCCTTTCAAGACCATCGTGAGATGATATCGAGGACCGGAAATATCGCTGGAGAGTCTATGCAAAGTGAGCAACCAATATATACCTTTGCTTCCAATTCAGGAGTTAGGGTAGCTAGCCCTCGGTTGCCGGGGGCTGGCTTGGCGAATTTCTTTTCTCTTCGCGGCCGCCGGATCACCGAAGCCTGTGGAGTGCTATGGCACAGCGGACCGAACCGTTTCCTGATTAGCCTTCCCTACCAGCAGCCGCTTGACCCGACTCCCCAGGAAATCCAGGATCTCCTCCGCTCCAGTGGCGCAGTGGGTGTGCGCTTTCCATCTCAACATTGGCGCGGCATGGCCGGTGGTGTGTACGTCTACTGCGGGCGGAACTACGACCTCAAATCGGTTCACATTAAGCACAGGCCGAGAGTCCGCAAAGGACAGCAGATCTTTGAAGTCCGCCGGGTGGAGGAAGACGACCTGCGGCACCAGGGCCTCCAACTCAATCGCGAAACCATGGTACGCCAAGGTCATTATGACCCGGAATTCGGCGAAGGTCTCCAGTGGGCCCGCTTCGTAAGGGCCATGCGCGACTGTCCGGAAATTGGCGCCTTCGGGGCCTTCGATGGAAAACGGCTAAGCGCCTATATGATCACTTGCCGCGAGTATGGATGGCTGAATATCCTCCACCAAATGTCGAGGCAAGATGACCTGAAATCCTTCCCGAATCATGCCTTAACCTTTTGGATTACCCAAGCAGCTTCTGAAGATCCTTCTCTGCAAGGGGTTTCTTATGGTTCCGTGCCTCTCATCTCGATTGAGGGCCTGCATGAGTATAAACTCCGGTTTGGCTACCAGGTCCTTCCCCGCACTTGCGTCATCGTGCTTCATCCCCAGCTGGACTTTTTGCTTAACAATCGGTTGGTCCGGGGCGGTGTTCGACTGCTACGCCACCTCCGGCCTCATGACCAGCGTCTGGAAATGATGGAGACGGTCCTGCGCGGAGCGGACCTGACCTCGCGGGGAAAGCTTAAGGAGGATGGGAGATGTTGAAGGTCAATGCTATTCCTCGTTTTGCCCTCCCGTATGGACCGGGTGACTTCCTCGCCGCGGCGGCGGCGCTGTTCCAGAATCAGACCCCTTGGCCAGACCCCTTTGCCCAGGTGCTTGGCAAGGGTGAAAAGTTCTGGACCAGTAGCGGGCGCCAGGCCCTGTGGCTGATCCTCAAAGCCTTAGACCTAGCGCCCGGCTCCGGAGTAGCCGTCCCTTTGTTCAACGATCTTTCTGTGTCGACCGCGGTGGTCAGGGCCGGTTTCCGCCCGATCTTCATCGACATCACCGAACGAACCCTTACCATGGACCCTGCCTCGCTGGCCGCCGCACGGGGTCAATTCTCCGCTGTCATAGCCGTTCACCTGTTCGGCCAGGTGGCCGACTTGAAACGGATCCGGGAGGCAGCCGGCTCGGTTCCGCTGGTTGAAGACACGGTTCACGCTCCCCTTTCTCGCCTAGACGGCCAGGAGGTTGGCGAGTTTGGTATGGCTTCCTTCCATAGCTTTGCTTCGACAAAATACTGGACCGCCGGCGGAGGCGGCCTGTTGGTCGTGCATGACCCGGAAGTCGCGCATCGCGTGGCCGAGGAGGTCCGATTGCTGAAGCGACAATCCCGAATCGATGAATGGAAAAACCTTCTGCTCCAGGCCTCGAAGGCGGTCCTCTTCCACAGGCCGGTGTACGGGATTCTGGGCATCCCGATCCGGTCATGGGCCGAGAAACGGGCCTTTCTCGAGCCGGTCCTGAGCCGGAAACAGATTCAGCGGCCCCACGCCACGGTGGCGATTCGCCAGGCATCGTGTTTCCGGGAACGAGTGGCCCGGCAGCGAGAAAACAGTCTCTATCTCTTGTCGCTCCTTGAGGAGGCAGAGGGAGTCATCCTTCCTCGCGAGTGGCCCAATGCCGCCTATAACTATCACCTCTTCCCGGTTTTAATGTCCGACGAAAGGGAGCGTAACGCAGTAGCCGCAGCCATGCTGACTCAAGGGGTGGATACCTCGCACCTTTACTCCGAATCCATCGATCACAGCCGAAAGCTCGGGTATCAGGGCGGCTGCCCGGTTTCGGAATCGGTGGCAGCGCGGCTGCTGACTCTTCCGAATTACGCTTCCCTCTCCCGCAACGATATCGGGCGCGTCGCCCGAGCATTCCTGCAGGCGCTCCGCCAGTCGCGGCTCCATTGCCGGACCTGAACCTTTTTGGCTCGAACCGTCGTTTTGGCGACACCCAGAACGAACTAAAATGCCCGGAGGGCCATGCAAGACTCCTCCGGGTCTAACTTTTGTGTTTTTATCCGGTATTATTGCGGGTTTATCTAACTTTAACTGAGTAGACCTGGAATGTTGGTTCACCTTGGCAATCTCTGATCTGATTTACATTCAGGGCAACTCAAGATTGTTTTAGGTTGTCCGGGAAGTCACTTCGAGAATAGACATCTCTCCATACAACCAGGAGTAAGTTGCTCATGCGCATGTTGATGTTATCGGCAGCATATCCCCTTCCTCCAGACAACGGGGCAAAACGGCGAATCCTGGTTACCGCCAGCCATTTGTCCCAACAGTACGACCTAACGCTGGTCTCATTACGAGAGCCCAAGCCAATCTCCATGCTGCCGGATGAGAAACATGAGGGGCTATGGCAGGACTGTATCGTCGAGCAACCCGCCAGAAGCAAATTGCAGACAGCCTTAAAGGCGGTTTTCTCAAGACATTCGTATGCGCAGGTTAAGTACTGGAATGACAATTTACGAGAGATTGTTGTCGGAAAGCTAACCACCCAGCATTTTGATTGCCTCTGGGTCCAATTTCTTTTTATGTCCGCTTACATAGAGAAAATTTTTTCCGGGAGCCAATGGGGGCACAAGCAATCTCGGCCCATTTTAGTTCTAGATCAGCACAATGTTGATGAGCTTACTTTTAGAAGATTTTTGAGCAGCAAAGCCAATTTTGCTCAGAAAATTTATGCAGCTTTGGAAATGTTGAAAGCTCGGCAGCTTCAAAAACAATGGTTCCCTCGTTTTGATGCGATTCTTTGCGTATCCCCGGAGGACCTTCAAAAGACTGCTCAGTATGTTGATAAGTCTACCAGCCTTTGGTTGGCGCCCAATGGCGTGGACATTGGTTACTTTCAGCCGCTTGCGCAGCAAGACTCCAGGGAGCGCACGTCTATACTTGTCTTTGGCGGGTCTTTGGATGTGAAGATGAATCAGGATGCAGTTCTTTGGTTTTCCGCTAGCATCTTCCCTTTAATCAAACAGCGAATACCGGATGTTCAGTTCTGGATCGTGGGGAGGAACCCTACCTCTGAGATTTGGAAACTTGCTAAAAGGGAGGGAATAAAGGTTACGGGTACCGTCGCGGACGTACGGGATTATTATCGACAGGCCAAAGTGTTTGTAGTCCCTTTACGTTTAGGCGGGGGGACGAAGCTGAAAACCTTGGAGGCCATGGCGATGGGTTTGCCCATTGTCAGCACGGCGGTGGGCGCACAAGGATTGGATATCAAATCGGGGCAACATATTTGCATAGCGGATAGGCCTGAGGATTTCGCAGCTCGCGTGGTTGAACTGATGAAAGACCCTGATAAAGCTCGTAGGATAGGAGCAGAGGCTCGGCTTTTGGTAGAAAAAAAGTATAGTTGGAGCAGCATCATGGGTGATGTGGATGATAAGCTGAAAAACCTATTCTGGGAGAGGGAATCGCAAAAAAGATAGACTTTCGGTGAAGGATGGGTTTGCTGGAATGGGCTCCTATGAAAATATGCCAACCGGCGGGCTTGTGACCTATGTTCTGCGAAAAAATGCGCGATCTGTGCCGAAAGGGAAAGATCAGCCTTTGCCCTGACGGACCATGTTGGGTCTAGGGCGGTTTTTTCTCTCATCTTCGAAATAATCAGATGAAGGGGACATACGCCATATTTCATTTCGGCTTAAATAAAGAGTTCGAATTTGCCCGACCATGCCTGTAAAATCAAATTCTGATTTGGGTAGTTCAAATCCTTTGAAGAGCGATCAGATTCTCAGCACTTGATTCCTCCCCCAAAGCGATTTTCTTCCAGAAAAATGACTGGGGGCGTATCCTACATCGCAGTCAACTCCCAGAACCAGGCGCCCTACTGGCCCCTTGTGTACCGCCTCATCGCCCGGGAAAGCCGTGGGGCCTGCCGGCGAACCGCTTATCTCCGCAAGGGCAGAGACCAACTCTGGTCGCACGATGAGGAAGCTACCATCCGTCCCGTCATCTTTGGCCCCGATGAGATTGTGCTGGCCTACCGCCTCTCCGGCGACATCCCTTCCGACTTCATCGAGAAGGGCGCGTCACCCCTTGGCATACGGAAAATAACGTCCGCGCCATGGTCATGGTCTTTGGCCGTTGCGGTCACGACTGCTGCGGCCGCGACGGTTTCTCCGACTACCGCCCCACCTTTTTCCCCTACGAGCCCGACTACGAGCCGATCCGTCCCCCTACCCAAGGCCGGAACGACGTCGTCCACCTCCGCCTTACCTCCCCCCGCCCGGCAGCGGCCGGGGTCATCTGTGGTCGCTTGGTTCCTTTCAAGCGTGCGGATCCTGCGATCGCCGCCATCGCCGTTCAGCGCCCTCTGGAGTGCGCCATTAAGCAAAAATTGAAATCTCAATCATTTGGGCGATGGCAGTTTCTGATGGGTAGTAAAAAATCTGTAGCTATGAACCTCAAATCCTTTGAAATCATCGGTAAATACACCATTCGTCACAGGAAGGCTTCGATTTTCCCCTAGAACTTCTACCTGGCTTGGTCTCACTCCTGCTGGTAAAGTGAATTGCACATTAGAGAGTGTCTCCCCCTTTGCTCTGTCCCGGCTGGCTACATTGACGGCAAGGATCGCACCAATATTATCAACAAGTCCATAGCGGAAAAGAAATTTGTTTTGGGCAACCAAGTTTTGACTCACCTTTACTGCGGGGTCATTTATTGTGCCCATATCCATTTGTGGTCTTATATCTCTAATAAGTCTTTGAACTTGAGCCGAAATGTTTTTTATATTATCACTTGCCCAATCGTCATGGAACCAAAGGATCACTTTGACGCCCTGCACCAATGCACTGAAAACTTGATATTTCATTTGCCCTATATTGGGTTCGGTCCAGCTGCCATAATTACCGAATGCCTGAACTACCGCAATAAACGGCTTTTTATTGTATTTCTCTGCCCAATCCAGTCCACTTTTCATAAGATCGGGTTGATGTCTCAGTTCCCTTGTTTCAAAACCCGTATTCCCAGAGTAAACGGGATAGGTGTCTAAAGCAATAATATCAGCACAATCATTCCATCCTGGCGAAATTTTATTGGCCAAAACAAGCCAAACAAAACGGCTGGGGTCTAAGGATTTAGTAAGGCGATACCATCCTGGATTTGTCGCCAATCGGTAACGACATGCCGCAACGCTAAGTCTTCTCTCCGGGCAAAGATCTGGCTCGTCTGCAATATACCATCCCCACACAGCTGGATGAGTTTTAACGGTATTAACAAAATTTATGTAATCGGATAAACTTAATTCTGGTAGACCGCTGCCCCTTTTCATATCTATTGATGCCTTTCCCCCTAAGGTCTGGATAATATCAAGTTTGGCTTTTACATCTGCCGCTGTAAACCAGTTGGCGCCACCGATATGAAAAAAATTACATCCATTCGCTGCATATTCAGACCATGCTCCTGAATTGGTCATCTCGGTACACCAACCAATCAAGATCTCTGCCCTTGCTGCTGATATTATCGTCAATACAAAAATAGCTGTAAGGAAAAGAAAAACTGCAATTTTTTTCACCACTTTTACCTCTTATAATTCTAAACATCCATTTTTGATTGGGCCCTATGCATTATCTTCTTTTCCGTACTGGCCGGCTTGTCAATCTTTTACGGTGTTAGAATAGTGATTGTGAAATCTGAACAAGTCGATATAACCCCAATTGAGTTAAAAAATGTTAACGAAATTGGCACAAATAACTGGAAAAGCCTTTCAGATTTGGGTAAAAGTAATGTGGAGTCAAAACCAATACCCATTTCCAGAAAGGCTTTATA
>Ga0153916_10003296_pt1 | contig 12010 bp, 3 predicted proteins | sample Opewatmetagenome_FD_109642 | JGI IMG/M metagenome (GOLD analysis project Ga0153916, IMG submission 109642) | Freshwater wetland microbial communities from Ohio, USA - Open water 3 Core 3 Depth 4 metaG | ecosystem: Environmental > Aquatic > Freshwater > Wetlands | place: USA: Ohio, Lake Erie, Old...
AAGTGCTCCAGAGCAACTGGACGCAGTCCTTCCCGGCCACAGTCGACGGCTGCCATGACATCACCCTCCAGTCGGGCGATGAGGATACCGACAACGACTTCGGCAACTGGACGACGGCCACCACGGACACTGACGGCGACACTCTAGTCGATGCGCTCGACCCGGACGATGACAACGACGGACTGCCCGACGCTGCTGACAACTGCCCACTCGCGGCCAGTGGCGGTCAGGCGAACAACGACGGCGACGCACAGGGCGATGCCTGCGATTCGGATGACGACAACGACGGTTTCTCCGACGCCAACGAGATCAGTGCGGGCTCGGACCCCCTCAATCCTGCCTCCACCCCCGAAGTCTGCGACGGTATCGACAACGACCTCAACGCCGGCGTGGACGAGGGCTACATGGACACCGACAGCGACGGACAGGCCGACTGCGTCGACCCAGACGACGACGACGACACCGCGCCAGACGTCTCTGACAACTGCCCGCTCGTCGTCAATCCAGACCAGATCGACACCAATGGCGATGGTTTCGGCGACGCCTGCGAACCCAACACCCCCGTCGGAGCAGGGGTCGAGGTTCCGGTGCTTGGCGGCCTCAACACACCTGGAGGCTTGGAACTGACCTTTGAAACTGTAGCTGGGGCCGGCGCGACCACCGCTGCCAAGAGTCGTATGGGGCCACCGTTGCCGCCGGACTATAGGCTCGTTGGAGACTACTACGACATCACCACGACGGCCACGTTCTCCGGCCAGGCGGCAGTGTGTGTCGCCTATGACGAGGCGGATGTGCTGGGGCCGGAATCGAAGCTCGAGTTCAGGCACCACAGTGGCGTGAGCTGGGATAACATCACCACCTCGCTTGATGCGATAGGCAATGTGATCTGTGGTGCGGCAACATCATTCAGCCTCTTCGCCGTCCTTGAGCCTATCGACCTGTCCGTTGGGCACATATCGGGGCCGGTGGTGTGGAACACCTCGCCGGTGGACCCAGCCTGGCTGTACGGCGGCACCGTGGTCTTGGAACCACCCCGTGGCACCTCGCCCGTCGCGGCAGACGGCGGCTATTCTATCATGAACATCGAGGCACCCCAGACATACACTCCCCTCTTGATGGCAAGGGGTGAAGAACTTGGGCGAGGATCGGCTACTCCCCTTGCGAGGGGCGAGACCGCCAACGCCGAAATCGATGCGACGGGTACAGCGGGCAAGGTAGTAGCGGCAGCTGGGGACATCAAGATGGGCGGGGAGGCGGTCAACGGAAGCCTCGGCAGCTACGGCCCGATAACCAACGGCGGTTTCACGTTCCTTCTTCCCCCTGGTACCTACTCAGTCCCCATAACGACTGGCCGGTTCACCCTTGGCCCGCTCGCCTTTTCGGTCGGGGTGGGTGAAGAGACCATCGTACCAGCCCATGACTTCCCCATACCCGGGGCCACGGTCACGGCGTACATCACGACGAACGGGACGACTCCTGTCAACGGGACGCTGGGCAGCCTCGGGCCCATCGTCAACGGTTCGTTCGCGGAGCTTCTGCCCGAAGGGAACTACTCAGCACAGCAGGTTCACATCGGGTCCTCGATAGCCGGCACGGTTGACGGCTTCACGGTCGTGGCTGGGCAGGACATGGACCTTGGTACGATCGATCTTTCTGTGGGGTCTATCCAAGGAGATGTATTGTGGAACCGTAGCCCGGTCGATCCCAACTGGCTAAGCGGGGCGACGGTGACCCTAGGGCCGCCGAATGGCTCGTCCTCCCTGAGCAGCGGTGGCGCCTATTCGATCTCGAACATCGCGGCCAACATCACCTACACGCCCAGCCTTTCCAGTGGCACCGGCGTGACGGCGACCGGCCCAGCGACGCTTGTGGGAAGGGGCGAGATCAAGGATGCCCCGATCAACATATCCAACGCCGGCCTCGTCATCGGCACCATCGAAGTAAACGACTCGCCGGTCAGCGGCAGCTTCGGCGGCTACGGCAGTATCAACGGTGGGTCAGTAGAGCTCCTCCTGCCGGTGGGGGACTATCCGCAAGTACCGGTAAGGATCGGCTCCACCATCGCGGGGTTTGTCCCGCCGTTCACCGTGAGCGCTGGAGGAACAACCTACCTTGGCGTCGTCCCCCTGACCGCAGGAGGCATCACCGGCACTGTCCTCTGGAACACCGAGGCGGTAGACCCGGCCTGGCTCAACGGCAGCACCGTCAACCTCGATCCGCCGTACGGTTCGGCCTCCCTGCAGTCAGACGGCACCTACTCCATCGCCAACCTCGCGGTCGGAACCTACGCGCCCAGCCTGTTCGCCCGGGGCGAGACGCTGGGCACCGGCGCTCCCACACCCGTCATCCAGAACCAGAACAGCACCGCAGACATAGACATCACGAATGCCGTCGGGCGGTTCAGCGCCTACATAACCCTCAACGGTGCCTTCTTCGACGGATACCTGGGGAGCCTGGCTCCCATCATCAACGGTCAGGTAGCCCTCCTCCTGCAACCGGGGATCTACACCGAGGAGGTGCATGTCGGTTCGTCCATCGCAGGAACGGTGACCTTTTGCGTGATTGCGGGCGAGGACACCAACAAGAACACGCTGGACACTGACAGTGACTGCAACGGCTTCCCAGATGAGGGGTGGACGCCGGTCGGTGACAACATTACAGTACCCCTCATCGGCTGGCCCGGTGTGGGTGGGTTACAGGTGACCTTCTCCACCGTTGCGTCTGCGGGCACCACGACGGTTGTCGAAAGCGTCGCCGGGAGGCCCCCGGCGACGGGCTGGAGGATCATCGGACTCCCCGGTCAACCGTGGTACTTGGACATCAACACCACCGCTGACTACGCGGGGGATGTAGAAGTATGCATCAAGTACGATGGAACACAAGTGAACGGCCCGGAGGAACTGCTCAGGCTGAGGCATGACGACGGCAGCGGGTGGAAAGACGTCAGCAACCCGCCTCCCCCGCCGAATCCGGACGTCGCGAACGACATCATCTGCGGGAAGGCTACGACGATATCGCCGTTTGCAGTGATGGAGCCTCTGGACGGCGACGGGGACGGTGTAGTCATCCCTGAGGACAATTGCCCGAAGGCCCCGAACTCCGACCAGATCAACACCGACGCTACTCTGCAGGTTGCTGGTGCCTCTGTGATCGGCGACGCCTCGGGCGACGCCTGCGATAGCGACGATGACAACGACGGCTCGGTGGACACCTACGAGACCTACCTGAGCACCGCGGGTCTGGACAACTGCCCCAATAGCCCGCCCGGTCCCGGCGGCGACGCCTGGCCCCTCGACATCAACATGGACATGATGGTCACCGTCGTGGGCGATATCCTCACCTATTCGGGCCGCATCGGGGCGACCGGCGGCCCGCCACCGAGCACCAACTGGCGGCAACGGCTGGACCTGAACATGGATAACATCCTCACCGTGGTCGGCGACGTTCTCAAGTTCAGCGGGAAGATAGGGCAGACCTGCAGCTAGGCGAGAGACTCGTCCCCCGCCTGAGGCGTAGGTGAGCTCCTGCCGATGGAGCGGTAGAGACCCTGCCGATGGAGCAGGGGATCACTGGAGGCCCGATAGCCTCCACTGAATGAGCTCTTTACAGAGAACTCTTCGCATCCAGTCCCTGAACGTGGTCAATCATGATCGAAGCTCTACCACCAGCTCCCGTGCCGAAGTAGTCGGTCAGACCGCAGAAGGCGAGCCAATCTTCCAGATCGGCCACGGTGTCGCACCGACAGCCCGGATGGTACGGGGGCAGGTCGGAGCGGTTCACTCTCCGGGGATCGAATGACCTCCCCGCCCACTTGCGGCAGACAGGGCACTCGTCGTCTGCCTCCAGAATCCTGATCCTGATCTTGTAGCCCGCCCCGCGGAGGCCCTCGAAGTCCCGCTCGCTGTAGCCCATAAACGAGAGTGTGTGCGTCAGCAGCCACAGCTTAGAGCGCTCGTAAGCCAGTGCCTCGCGCGTCGCTCCCTGTGGTTCCTGGCCCACTAGAGCCAGATCGTTGGGGGGAGCCGGCGTGAGACCGGCGATCTCCTGCTCGGACATGCTCTTAGCCAAGCGCTCGGCAAGCTCTTCCTTGCGGCCGCTCCTCTTGAGATCGCGAGCGGCCAGTGCCGACCGCAGGGCCGCCGTGTCCAGCAACAGGAGCCTGTCTGCCGCGTCAGTCGGGTGCTTGAGGAGGCACGCTTCCCGAAGCTCCGGGACGGCCCGGGCGAACTCCTCTTCGGTAAGAAAGCTCCGCTCCCTGATCTCTGCCAGCGACCGGGCAACCCGGCGCTCCAGCACAGCGTTCTCCGTGACCACCATACGCGCCTCGAAGGACAGCCTGCCAATTGTGCCAAGCAGTTCGGACGCGGCCGCCGCGTCCGGCCCCTTTTCCAGATCCTTCCACATCGCCGGGAACCTGCCCGCCTGGGAGAACTCCCGGTACCATCGGTCGAAGTCTGGCCAATCGTAGGCCGCCCCGAGCAGGACGGCCTCGACGTGTCGCGCCTCGACGTCCAGTCCGTCGCCGCGCATACTCCCGAAGGCGAGCGCGACCCGAAGGAGGTGTTCCTGCTCGGCGTCGAAGCCCGGCAGAGTGTCGGCGATGGGCACCTTCGCAAGCGCCGCTAACTCAGTCGCCGACGACGACGCGCTGAACCCGAACGGGCTGTCGGGTTGCTCGCCTCGCCCTTCGATTCCGGCGGCTTGCCTCGCTAAGCCAACAGCCTCGGCCTCCCGTCCCTCGTGAAGCGCCTTCCGAGCCTCGGCCCAAAGGTCCGCCGCTTTCCTGCGCCCCTCCTGAGCGGCGGCGGCGTGCCTTCCGGCTCGCTTCCCCCCACCGCCCCCAGTTATCGCCCGCAACATCGTGCGAAAGAACGCCATGTCGGCTCTCCCTTCCGCCAGGCGTGATCAGCCTGGTGGGTGAGGGCTGCGCTAGGCTACGTCGGACACTAGCCCCCTACCTTCAGCGTCGACAGAAGCTCTCTCAGGTAGTCGATACTCCCGCGAACATCCGTTTCACCGCGCGCTGGCTTATCATGGCCACCAGCCACGGTCATGTCGAGGATTTCCGTCAGCCGGCGCTGCGAGCGCGGAACCTTCTCCGTGATGACGGCACCCGCACCACTGTTCCACATGTACTCCGCCGTCTGATCCACCCAACTGTCGGGGTTGAAATCACTCGGTCCGTACTTGGCGTTGACCACCGTATATAGCCGTTCGATTGCCAGGCGAAGGAACCTCCAGGCTTCGGGCAGGTTGCCTTCCTCGACGTTCCTTTGGGCGAGGCTCAGGCGCTCCGGGACGCGCCTGTTGCCCTCTTCCACAACGCAGCCGTGGCGGCGCGAGCGCCGCACCGTCATCGTCACGTAGCCGTCACGGTCGTAGTGCCAGTGACTGACATCGCGGGCGAACGTAGCGTTGTGTGTGAACACGATGACCTGGAAGCCATCACCCAGCATGTGAGGAAGGAGTTCGCGAGCGAAAGTCTTGAAGTGTTCCTCATCCATCGACTGGACGGGGTCGTCGAGAACGAGAACCTTATGCCCAAGGAGCTTCGACCGTGTCACGAACGCTGCAACCCCTAGGGCGTTGATCTGAGACTCGCTAAACACCCGGAGCGCATCCACTTCCCTCGTGGTTCGCCCATCGTCCACCATTGCCTTCACTTCGATCTCGACGGGGAACCCCTTGCCTCTCGGCGGAGGGATGCGTAGCTGGCTAAACCTAGAATACACGTCCGACCTGAGGGCGCTCCACACTCCTTGGATCTCTTCGTTGAAGGCGGTTCTCCGGCAGTCCAGGAACCGCTGGCGGTAGTCCATGAGAGCGCTCCTGATCGCCTCCAAGTCCTTCTGCGCCTGCCGTTTCGCCTGCTCCCATCGCAGGTCGCCAGCCACCCTGGTCACATTGTCAAAGCATCCCAGCCATGCCTGCCGGAGGCGATACTTCGGGTCGGCGCCGGCCGCCGCTCCGACCGCGGCATCAACGACGCCCAAGACCTCTGCGTAGCGGCGAGCCGCGGCTGGCAATGCGGCCAGTTGCTCCGCCGTCTCGCTGCAACGGCTGATGAACGCTTCGCAAGCTTCCGAACTAGTGAGCAGCTTCGCCTCACTGCTGAGCAGCTGCCTTGCACTTGACAATCCCTTCTCCAGGCGGGCTGCCTCCACCTCGCGGACTTTGCGCAGGGTCCGCGTGGCCTCGCGCAATTCCGGTGCAGCGCCCTTTTCAGCTTCGTCCCACTCCGGTGCGGAAGGAAGCCTCGGCAACAGTTCGTCGTACTCCTGAAGCGCCCGTCGTATCACTCCTACTGGAAGCGCCATCGCTTCTTGCAGCGCATGACGGCCTGCTGCCTCAGCGTCGCGCAAGGGCGCCCACCGCTTTATCTCCGCTATTCTCTCGGCGGTGAGAGTCGGAACGGGTTCATATTCACACACGGGACATGTCTGTGTACCGGCTGCGGGGTCGATGGCATCCGCTTCCAACAGAACCTTCAGCGCGTGACTCACGGCCAATCGAGCGGTACCTAGAGCTTCTACGGCGCTCCTCGCGGACGCGTAGCCTTTGTAGGTGTCTCGCACTCTGACCGCATAGGTCGCCACCTCTTCAGGAAAAGCTGCACGTTGCGCATCGGCGGAGACCTGTTTCTCGGGGCGCAGGCTGGCAAGCAGGGGGAAAGACTCTTGGCGTGCCTTCGTCTGGGCCTTAACGAGAGCGGCAGCGGCCTCTTCGAGCATGGCCAACCCACCCACAGAATCGGAAAATTCTGCGCGTGCGATCGAGGCCAGAGCCTCCCTCACGTGGCGGCCGAGGTCACTCTCGCGGGTCCGGTAAACGCCGCTGTGGGCCTTCCGCGCCTCGTCGGTCTGGAGCAGCGATGCAAGCATCTCCCAAGTGTTGAGGTTCGCGCTCCCGCTGGGGCTAGGGAACTCCGACAGTCGAGCGTCGCCGATGACCGCCCTCGAGACTAGATCGGTCAGTTCATCCAGCCGTAGCAGCCTCTCAAAGTACTCGCACCGCCGACTGGGGTCGCTCTGTACGAACAGCCTTAACGTATGCTGCATCAGGAGGGGAGGCACCGAAGCAAAGAGTCCATCCAGAGCCTCACGCTCCTCCGCGTCGGACAACTCGCGTTCATTCAGCACAAGAACCGATGAGCACGCTGAGGTACGTGTGGTTCCGTAATCCTCTTTCAGCACTCGACGCAGCGTGGTTGTGGCAATGTCGTCCGCCCGGTCAGGGCCGAAAACGGCCGTGACCCAGGTCTCCTCACCCTCGGGACGGAAGAGGTTGCCAATGCAGTCTTCCAGCTCGCGAGGGTTTCCCAGTTCTTCGCATTCCCGGCGTGACAAACGTCCCGTCAGCAGCCACTCCAACGCCTCGGCCAAACTAGTCTTGCCCGAGCTATTCCTGCCCTCCACGACGATCAAGTTTCCATCCATGCGGATTGGCTTGGGCATGTCCCGGAAGCCCCTGAAGTAGTGAGCATGCACCGACTGAAGGCGAATGGGACGAGCCAGTCGAGACCCTGATGTGGCAGGAGTTGGTGGGTCAGGCAGCCGGACCGTGGCTTGCACGGGCGGCGCACCTGCCAAGCACTCAGCGATTCTCTCCCGAAACCAACTGTCAATCCAACCCGACTCGCCGGAGGCAATCCGTCCGGGATATGCCCGCACCAGCCCAGCCACTGAGCCCGGAGCGCTAGCTAGCGAGGAGAGCGCTTCATCCTGTGGCCGCTGTCCTTCGGTGATGGTCTCAGCCATTGTCCCCCTCCCCACTGCTAGTCGCCTTGGGAAAGCACCATCCCGCCTGTCGACGGGAGGTTGGTCTTCGAGGTGGCAAGTGCAAGAAATGCGATTGCCGTTGCTGTGAATCGCGTCTCCGGAGAGTGCAAATGGAAGCGCCGCCCACTATCGGGGTGCTGGGACCTCTGCGTCAGCGAGTCAGCAGCTTTTGCGGCTATGACGCTCGCGTTCAGGAGTTCCGCTTCCATTTGGCGACAGAAGCATACCATACAAATGCAGCCACGCCAACCACCAGCGCGTACGATCACTTCGGGCGGGAGCACACTGGCCGAACGTAGAGGACCCGCCGCCGATGCTCAGCGGCCAACTCCACTTGCACTTAGTTTCGGCCTCAACCTTGACAAGGCTTCCCTATCGAGTATTCTTAGACTTGCTTAGAACCCCTGGTCTACTCTGGGCGAAGGGCCCATCACGGACTAATCGCTGGTGGAGTCGGCGCATGGACACGTTCGATGAGAGGATAGAGCAGTGGAAGTCTCGACTGCTCGACCTTTCAAGACGCAATCGCTTGCTCTACTTCAGGCCAACAAAGTTCAGCACGATCCAAGTGACCTCTCCTGGGCTGCAGGAACTGTTCAATGCGTTAGTCGTTCATGACCGATGCCTCCGGTTTCCTATGGCCATGGCGAAGGGGCAGCCAACGGCTCTGCCCTTGTGGGAAGAAGGAAAAGGGCCCGAAGAGGAACCTGCGTACCGGGTGAAGAAAGGCGACCTTGAGGTAGACCTCGATCCAAAGGAGCTGCCCAGACGCCTTCATCGCCTTCAGCGAGACTTTCGCACCTTCATTGTGGAGCAGGGCGTGCACACTCTGTTCATGGCTCTTGGCTTTCTGCACTGGCGAGAGGTAGAGAGTTCAGACGAGGAACTTCAAGCGCCCATAATCCTGGTTCCTGTGACCCTGGTCAAGGAGTCGGATGAGAAACCCCACGGCCTCCGGCCGGCGGATGAGGAGACGACCGTCAATCCGACGTTGGTATTCAAGCTGAAGAACGACTTCTCCGTGTCGCTTCCAGCTTTGCCGGATGATCTCGACACTTTCGACGTCCCGCGGTACCTCAGCCGGGTGGCCGCGCTGGTACGAAGGCTTGGCTGGGATGTCTCGGCGGATGCTTGGCTTGGGCGGTTCTCTTTCGAGAAGCTCGTGATGTATGAGGATCTGGAAGATCATCGTCAGGAGGCTCGAGAGCACGAAATAGTGTCGGCGCTGGCAGGTGCAACCGAATCGATACAAGAGACGAGAGGATGGAAGGAGGAGGATCTCGATTCGGTTGTGTTCTCCGAGGAAGTCTTCCCCGTGCTCGATGCAGACTCGAGTCAAATGGAAACGCTTCTTCGGGTGCGCGCGGGTGAGAATCTTGTCGTGTGGGGCCCGCCAGGTACTGGGAAGAGCCAGACCATAGGCAATCTAATCGCCTTGTCTCTACGCGATGGAAAGCGAGTCCTCTTCGTGAGCGAGAAGATGGCCGCGCTTGAGGTGGTCGACAGGCGCCTGAGGGAAGTTGGGCTTGGTCCGGCCATCCTGGAGGTGCATAGCCACCGAGCCAACAAGCGAGCTGTCATCGAGGAGCTAGGCCGAACACTGTTTCGAGAGCGTGGCGGTGATCTGGCGGATGCCTCATCGAAGTTCGAAGCCCTTCGGCGAGAGGTGACGCAACTCAACCAGTACGTCAAAGAGCTCCATCGTCCGCGAGACGCCCAGAAGCGCAGCGCCTATCAGATTGTTGGTCAATTGGCATCCCTTGATCATGTCCCCTACTGCGATTTCACTCTGCCATTTGGGTCAGCGATCGATGCAACGGATGCAGACGAGCAACAGATCTTAGCCGTGTTGCGTGAATTGTCCGCCGTCCCTGCCGTGGTCGACAACTATCACGATCACCCATTCCGAGGTTGGGACGTTGGGGATCTGTCCCTTGACGAGCGCAACCGGATTCATGATCTCCTACAGGCGATCCTTGAGGGCACTCGGCGCCTCCACCGCGATGCGGAGCGCCTCGCCGAAACCATCGGCGTGCCAGCTCCGGCTTCCATTGCGGACGCTGAACAGTTTCGGGATTTGGCAGGTTTGCTGGTTGACACTCCCCCGACCACGTCAGAATGGTTCGACGCCGATGGCAGCAGACTTCGCGACTTGCGAAGCGTCGCCGAAGAAGGCGAAGCTCATCAAGAGGCATACCTTGCTAGCAGGCGAGCGCTGCAAGATCTTTGCGGGCTAGGCGTGACCGACCTACCGCTCGAGGAACTCAAAGCGCGGTTCACATCCGAATACACGGGCGCACTCAGATTTCTCAAGCCCGGCTACCGCAGAGATATGCAGATCCTCCGAGAAGCCTGGCGCGGCCCTCAGAACTTGAGCTACAAACGGGGACTGAAAGCGCTCGACGATGCGCTGATCTACAAGCACAACGCCGAATGGATCCAAGGCAACCTGCCGCGCCTTCAGAAGGAGTTCGGAGAAGAACTCATTACGGGTCTGGATACCGAATGGGATCGCGTCGGAGCCGCCGTCGACTGGGCTCAAACTCTGTCCGACAGGTTCCGAGGTGATTCACTTCCAGCCTCCCTGATAGATGCGATCCAAAAGAGACAAGGCCTCCGGGGTCTTTCCGCCGAATGTGAGCGAACCTTGACGGAAGGGCTGGATTCACTGGGCGGTTACCTGCAGAGCCTTCTTCACGTGTACCCCGCGGGTTCGGTCGCCGGCGACCCCATCGAGTCTGCGCCTTTCGATTCTCTCTTGAGCTGGCTAGACCTAAGAATCGCAAGGATCCACGAATTAGACGTCTGGGCTCGTTTCGCCCGAGCGACTGAGAAGTGTAGCCAGATAGGCCTAGCGGACTTCCTTGGCAAGGTGATCCAGCAACGCGTGACAGCCGAGCAGCTCGTGCCCGTATTCAGAAAGCGTCTCTTCATGGGATGGCTGGCTGATGCTGGGCGCCAATCACCAGCCTTGGCGGATTTCAACGGAACCTATAGGGAGCAGATAATCGAGTCGTTCAGAGAGCTTGATAAGAGACTCATGCGTGAGTCGGCACGCCTCACGCTCGCAAAGATCCAGGAGATGCAGCCCAAGCCAGCCGCCCCGCTTGCGACAGACACCTCCCAAATGAGCGTTCTCATGCGTGAGATCCAAAAGAAGAGACGACACAGACCGTTGCGGCGCCTCTTCTCAGAGATTCCGACGCTTCTTCAGCACCTCAAGCCGTGCATGCTAATGAGCCCCCTGTCCGTTTCCAGCTACCTAACGAAGGGAAGCTTCCATTTCGATCTCGTCGTCTTTGATGAGGCCTCTCAGATCCCGCCACAAGATGCGATCTGCTCGATCCTCCGCGCAGACCGGGCCGTTGTAGCCGGGGACGACAAGCAACTCCCGCCGACTACCTTCTTCCAGGTGGACTTGGATTCTGACGATGAAGAGGACGAAACAGACGAGATGCCGTTGGACAGCATCCTGGAGCAGTGCGCCGCCCTGATCGGGTCCTGCTTCTCCGACGGACGACTCCGCTGGCACTATCGAAGTCGCCACGAGGCGCTGATTGCGTTCTCGAACCGGGAGTTCTACGAGGGCAGCCTAATCACCTTTCCGAGCCCGGTTGTCGACGATAGGAGCGTTCGATTTGAGTACGTCCCGGGTGCAGTATATGACCGGGGCGGATCGAGGACCAACCGAAAGGAAGCTCGGCGCGTTGCCGAAATGGTCGTCCAACACTTCGAGGACTTCCAGCAGTCGCGGTCACTTGGCGTGATCGCGCTAAATGAGCCTCAGGCGCGAGCGATCGAAGAGGAACTGCTCCGCATTAGGCCATCCGTACCACACCTTGCTCCATTGTTCGACGAAAACGGCGATGAGCCGTTCTTCGTCAAGAACCTCGAGAACGTGCAGGGCGATGAGCGTGACCACATCATCATCAGTATTGGGTACGGACCTGATGCCGCGGGGAACATGACGTTGAACTTCGGACCCATCAACCGTGACGGTGGCGAACGACGGCTCAACGTTGCTATCACTAGAGCCAAGTGGCAGACCACGGTAGTCTCGTCATTCATGCCTCACGAGCTGGACCTGTCGCGACTAACAACGGGAAATCAGGGGGTCATCAAGCTCCAGCGATACCTCGAGTACGCGCATCGGGGGGAGTTTGTGGCGGAGGTAACCGGCACTGGCGAAATCGAGTCGGAGTTCGAGGAAGCCGTCCGGAGTGCTCTTGTTG
>Ga0153916_10003297_pt1 | contig 12007 bp, 9 predicted proteins | sample Opewatmetagenome_FD_109642 | JGI IMG/M metagenome (GOLD analysis project Ga0153916, IMG submission 109642) | Freshwater wetland microbial communities from Ohio, USA - Open water 3 Core 3 Depth 4 metaG | ecosystem: Environmental > Aquatic > Freshwater > Wetlands | place: USA: Ohio, Lake Erie, Old...
AGACGAAGCGGAAGTCCCAGCCCACCCAGTTGCCCTTCAGCGTGCAGACCGGCTGGTCGCTCGAGTCCAGGACGTCGAACTTGCCGCCGATCGAGAAGAACTTCTGCTTGAATCCGCCGATCAGCTCGTCGTTGTGGTCATAGACCCTGACCCGGGACAGAAACAGGGTGAATCCCCGCTCGATGCGGACCACCTGGGCGCCCTCCGGGGTGCGGACCTGGATGTCGAAGGGAGTGAGCCGTTTGTAGTCGGTGAAGCGGAACAGCTTCGTGAAAAACCCCAGGTTGTCTTCCCGGCACTCCATGATGAGGTGGTTGGTCTGGGGGTCGTAGACGTCGAAGTTGTTGGCGGCCTTGAACAAGCCGACGTGCTCTTTGACGAAGAACAGGTTGCGGTTGATGACGTCGCCGGTGGGCTGGATGCCTGCGCTCATGGACCGGGGTCCTCCTGGCAGTACGCGAGAGGAAAAGGGGCGGAGCGGCCCTGCGTGGGGCCCCAACTCCCGCGCTTTTACCACATCCGCCCCCCCACGGCAAGCGGCCTAGGCGGAGGGCGAATGTTAGGGAGACGCGGCGGGAATCAGCCGCCGCTGGGGCGCCTACGGAGCAAGAAGATGATGCACGGCACCGCGGCGAGGATCAGCCGCCGCAGGGCGCTGCCCGGAGGCACCGAAGGGGAGATGCTCAGCATGAAGCTCCGCGACGTGAAGAGTTCGACCGCGCCGGCCCACTTCTGCATGTAGTCGCCCGAGGTCAAGAGTTGGTCCAGGCCGGCCAATTTCATCGATAGCTGGGCCAGCTCCTCCTCCCCCCGAACGAAGTGGACGTCCCAGCGCACCCGGTTCCGCTTCAGCGTGCAGACCGGTTGTTCGTCCCGGTCCAGGACCTCGGGCGACGACAAGAACTTCTGCTTCAATCCGCCGATCAACTCGTCGTTGTGGTCGTAGATCCTGAAGCGGGACGTAGCGAGGGTGAATCCCCGCTCCACGCGGACCACCTGGGCGCCCTCCGGGGTGCGGACCTGGATCTTGAAGCGGAACAGTCTTTTGAAAAACCCCAGGTTCTCCTTGCGGCACTCCATGATGAGCTGGTTCGTCTCGGGGTCGTAGATGTCGAAGTTGACGGCCCGCTTGAACAAGCCGACATGTCCTTTGAGGAAGAACTGGTTCCGGTTGATGACGTCCCCGTGCGGCGGGATGCCTGCGCTCATGGGCAAGGTCCTCCTTGCAGCGAGGGGGAAGAAGAGGGCGGAGCGGCCCTGGAGGAGCCCTAACTCCCGCGATTCTAGCGCATCCGCCCGCGCCCGGCAAGCAGTCGGTCCAGAGGGGGCAGCAGCGGATTGTCGGGGCGGTTGAGAGGGCGAGGCTCCCGCCGAGCTTCAGCGCCGACGATTGTTGTTCGGCATGGGCTCGGCAGGAGCCTCGCCCTCCCGGCCCGAGCAGCCAGGAGCCCTCACTTGCCCAGCGCGAACAGCCGGCTCGCGGTGGCCACGTAGAGCACGTTTCCGGCGGCGAAGGGCGTGCCGTAGACGGGGTCGCCCATGGCGTTCTTGGCCAGGAGGTTGAGCTTCGGCGAGAGCTCGAAGACGAGCACGTCGCCGTCCTGGTTGCCGAGGTAGACCTTGCCGTCGGCCGCCAGGGGCGAGCCCCAGATGGCCGAGAGCACGTCGTGGACCCAGTGGACCCGGCCGGTCTTGGCGTCCAGGCAGTGGACCAGCCCGGAGAAGTCGCCGATCACCAACAGTCCGTCCGCGATCACCGGCATCCCCAGGCTGCGGTGCATCACGTTCTGGAAGTCCTTGTTGGAGGCGGCGGACTTACTGCCCTGGGTTTTTCCGGGCTCGGGCTTCCCGCCCTCGCTTGCCCGGCCGCGGTAGTGCCAGATCGCCGCCGAATTGGGGTTGGGCCGCACTTGTTCGCCGGCCTGGTGGTCGACGGCTTGGAGCCGCCGGGGCGGGACCGGCTTGCCGTCGCGGTCGACGACCAGTTGGCTGCTGGTGTCACCGCGCCGCGTGGGGTCGATGCACCAGAGGTCCCCCTGGCCCTCGCCCGATTCCGGGTCCTGGCCGGTGGCAATGTAGACCTTGCCGTCCCAGACGACGGGCGTGGAGATGATCGTGTTCCGGTCGCCCGAGCCGGACCCTTCCCAGAGCGACTCCTTGGGGTTGCAGTCGAACTTCCAGAGGAGCTTGGGTTTTGGGGAGTCGCCGGCTCGGGCCTCGAAGCTGTAGAGCCAGCCGTCGCCGCCGGCGAAGATCGCCTGGGGCACGCCGCCGAGCACGGCAAACGCGGGTGAGGACCACTGGCCGTCGAGGATGTTTTCGCCGGGCGAGGCGTCGGCCCAGACGAGCTTCCCCGTCCGCTTGTCCAGGGCGACGAAGCTGGGGGCCTGCGGGGCGGGAAGCTTGTCGTTGGTCGGGTCCCGGCCGTTGCCCGTCGAAACCAGGAGCACATCCCCCGCCGCGGTCACCGAACAAGCGCACATGTACCGCTGGACGCTCCCCAGCTCGCCCATCATGTCGAAGGACCAGACGACGTCGGAATCGCCGGGCCCGGTGCCGGATTCGGAGCGGAAGGGCCCGTCGTTTTCGCCGTCGGCGAAGCCCTCGGTGTCCAGGCAGACCACCTCGCCGCGGCTGGTGACCGTCCACAGCCGGTCTCCTTCGATCAGCGGGGAGCAGCACAGGCCCACCTTGGGATAGTCCGCGTTGCGGCCTCTCTTGAGTTTCTCGATGGAATGCTGCCAGAGGAACCGGCCGTCGGCCTGGGCGAAGCAGAGGAGGCAGCCGAGGTCGACGGAGGCGGGATAGCGGGCGAGGTAGGCGGCGTCGTTGTTGGTGCCGCAGTAGACCCTCCCGCCGGCAACTACCGGACTGCTGTAGCACTCCCCCCCCAGCTTTGCCACCCAGCGGACGCTGCTCACCTGACCCTTGAGCCACGTCCCCGTCTTGCGGTCGAACTCCCCCGCGTTCCACTGGACCGGCAGGTCCTTGGCCGTGGAGACGTTGTTGCGCGCGGGCGACTGCCCCCATTGCGCGGAGATTCGAGCAGGGGAGGAAGGCGGGCCGGCCGCGTCGGCCCCCCGGAGAAGCGACACGGCCGAGAACGCCGCGCCAACGGACAAAAGCACCAGGGGACGCACCACAGGGTTTCTCATCGGCTGGACCTCAAGGAAAACGGGCTGCGCGCGGGAAGAGACGGCCCCCGGTCACGCCTCGACCAGGGTCTCGTCGTCGGGGTCGAACTTCGGGAAAACGACGTTGAGGATCGTCATCCGGCCGATCGCACGGTGGACAACCCCGGGAGGAATGACGATCGCCATGCCAGGGCGGACGGGAAACCGTCGGCCGTCAAGCTCGATCTGGGCAGCGGGACCGCAGGCCAGAACGTAATACGTCTCGGTGAGCCGGCGGTGAAAATGCGGCTTCGCGTCCTCGGTGATTTCGGTGCGATGGATGGTGCCTGGAAAGGCGGCGGCCTCGGCCAGGGCCCGGCGGGACGTCCCGCACGGACAATCGACGCTCGGCAGCCGGTCGAAGTCCACGATCACGTACCGCGGGTTGGATTGGCTCATGGTATCCGGCCGGGGCAGGTAGGGGTTTGGGTAGGTGTCTGCCTATTCTACCCGGCTCGATCGTGGGAGGCCACCGAGAGGTCGAAACGGGCGTGTTGGAGAGAATCGGGGGGGCGGGTAGAGTTGGGCAAACCAGTCAAGGCGACCGGGAGTTTGACGATTTCTCAAGCTTGCGGGGCGGCGGGGCCCCGAGGCGTACCGGCAAAGCCAGCCCATATTCGCTCCGCCCCCCGCCAGGCAATGTTTGCGCAGCAGTAGCGGTAAACCTTTTGCCGAAAACTACTTCCACGCATTCAAGGGCCCTTCCCAGGCAAGCCGATACCGAATCTGGCCTCTGAAGCAATGCACGTGCGAACGTGTCGCTTCGGGGCGCGCCAGGCAACCGGGCAGTGTTTCGAGTCATGGAACGGCTCGACGGCCCTGGCGGAAACTACGCGAACTGCGGGAGGCGACCCACCTTCCCCGCCCCCAACTGCAAATTGGTCCGAAGTCGGTTCTATCCCATGGGAGAACCCACCCCCGGACGGAGTCAACCACCGCATTTGGCCGCTTGCGGTGCTCCGGTTTGCGGTTGATCGATCGGGATGCGAACTACCCCAGTTCATTGTAAAGGAGAGTTTGCTCAATGAAAGGCAGAATGGTTTTTGGAGCGCTCGTGGTGAGCGTGATCCTCGCGAGCCAGGGGTTCAGCATGGACCTGATGGCGAGCATGACGGGGCTGAACGGCGGCTGCGCGCCGTGCGCTGCGCCGGCCCCATGCCAACCCGTGAAAGCCTGTGCGCCGGAGCCCGTTAGCTGCGAAGCCGCATGCAACCCCTGCGCCAGGCGGTGTGATCTGTTCAAGGGACTGAAGGACTTGTTCGCCTGCCACCGTTGCGGCAAGGTGAACTGCGGCTGCGAGGCCCCGAGGGCCTGCGGTCCGGCGGTGGCCGCCTGCGAGAGGCCGGCCCCCTGCGTGGCGCCTGCTCCATGTGCGGCGCCCGCTCCGTGTGCTCCCGCGTGCGAGAAGCCCTGCCGGAAGCCGCGCTGCCGGCCGGCGTGCGAGAGGCCGCGGGCGTGCGAGAAACCGGCCGCTTGCACGGCTTGCGAGAAGCCCGCTGCTTGCGGTGCCTGCGACAAGCCGGCTTGCCCGCCGCGCTGCCGTTGCGGCCGGCACATCGGCCACGGCCTGGTCGTCGGCATCCTCAGCGACATCTTCTGCTGTGACAGGGGGAAGTGCAAAGAGGCTTGCGGACCGGCACCTTGCGGTGCGGTCGGCTGCGGCGGCGCCGCTCCGGCGGCTCCGGCAGCGGCCCCGGCCAAGGCGGCCAGCGACGAGGCAGCCCCGCTGCCCATCGCCCCCACGGCCGATCCCTCGGCGTCCCTGATGCGGCCCCGGACGATCTACCAGGCCAGCCGCATCGTTGCCCAGAACTAGCTTCCTGGCCCTCGCGGCCGGATGAGTGCAACGTCCGCCCGGGAGTTTTCCCGGGCGGATTTTTTTGCGCGCCCCAGGCATGACGCCCAGCGGCCAGGGGATCGCCCGACTAGGGGGACGGTTTTCCCTGTTCGGCCAGGCGCTCGAGGAAGCTCTGGAACATGCCATGGCCGGGCAACCGGGGTTGCTTTGCCGGGCCTTGGGCCGCGACCCATTGCAGGCTCAGCACGAGGGGCAGCCAGCACAAGTCGCCCTTGCCCTCCCCGTCGTCAAAGCGAAACAGGACTTGCGTCGGCTTCGCATTGAGGGAAACCTTCTCGACGCGGTTCGATTCCGGGTCCCGGCAGTAGGCCGCGGGTGAAGTGACCAGGTACTCCCGGCAGGAGAGAGGCCGATCGGGATAGATGCTGCACGATTCGTCCTCAAGGAACGGGCAGGCAAGCTGGACGGCGAAGTAGTCGCGGGCGAGCCGGCCCTGGGCGTCGGCGTCCGCCAGCCGCGGCGCGGCCCGGAGCCGATCGAGCAGGCCATGGGCGTCGAGCGTCTCGATGGCTTCCTGGAATCGCCGGAGCAAGTGCGTGCGGCGGCCGGCGGGAAGGCTGCCGACGAGCCCGGCCAGGTGATGCGCTTCCGTATGGCCGATCGGGACCAATTGCCGACAGCAAGCACCGCAGCCGGCCCGGCAGGAAACCATCTTGCCCTGCCGCCGGACCCGCTGGACGGCCGCGTCGACGATGGCGTCGTCGAGGGGTTGGAGCAGCGGGAGCAGGTCGGCGGGTCGAATCGGCGCGGTCGGCACCCGGACCGTCGCCAGCAATTCGTCGTCGCCGACCCCCAGCCTTAGATGGAATTCCGTCCGACGGGATTGATCTTCGCTCGACATGACGGCCGCCCTGCAACGACTCGTGTCTCGGTCATGCCATCTCCCAGATCATTATGGAAACCTCGCCTCTGCAAGCAGCTCTACGGCGCCCTGATAGGCAGGCGCCAGGGACGGTGCTTCTTGCTTGAACCGACAGAGAAGCTCGCGGCGAAAGGGCGTCCACGTTGACGCGTCAACTCTTGCCACTAGCGGGCTGACTGTCGCGGGTCCATCCGCTTCGGCGTGTGACACCACGTCTGAGTCCTTGGGCTGGCCAGCACGTATGGGAAGGAGGCTTCCTTGTCGTCACGAACAGATCCGCCGAATGGCTGTGAACAGAAGTTCATCATAGCAATTCGACTCGAAAAGTCAACGCGGGAAAGCGGAAGGCCGAGCACGGAGAGCGGGTTGTGGCGCCTTTTGCTTGGCGCGGGTAGGGTTGTTGCCATTCGGCGCGGTCCCGGCATCGCGCCAGGCGCGCCACGTGGAGGTGCTGCGGCAACGGGCCGGCCCAGCGTTCTGAACGGAATGACGCCGCATAAGCCCTCACCCTGACTTTCTCCGAGCGGGAGAGGGGATTGGTTCCTTCGCCATTTCCAGACCGTGCTGCAAAGAGGGTCTCACGGACCGGAAATCGGGGGGAGTTGGGCTACGCCGTGGCGGGCGGCGTCTTGGGAGAGGATGTCGAGGAGGACGAGGCGGACGTCGTCGGGCAACGGCTGGGGCTGGTGGTGGGCCAGGAGGTCGCGGACCCGTTGGCGCGCCCGCTGGACGATTCCTTCTCCACCGCCGGCCTGCCACGTTTCCCGCGGCTGGCGATCGATCAGGCGGCCGGGGAAGGCGATCTCGTGGCGGAGCCACTGGAGCGTCGCCGGCGAGGTGAGGAAAAGGCGTCCGTCGGAGAGGTCGCCCCGCAGGTCCTCCGCCAGCGGTTCGCCGCGGGGCTCGATGCCGCGGACGAGGCGCCGGGCCATGCCGCAGATCTCGTCGTCGATTGCCAGTTTCTCGAGGCTCTGGCAGCTCTCGAACTCGAGCATCCCCGCGCCGGAGACGACGTTCAGCCCGGCCAGCGCCGCCACCACCGCCCCGATCGCCGACTCCAATCCGGCTTGGGCGTCCACGAGCTTGGCGTCGCTCAGGCCGAGATAGCCGTGCGTGGGCAGGCCGAGGAAGCGGCCGATCTGCGCGTAGGCACAGGCCACGAGCGCGGTCTCGACGGACGCGACGGCCGCCGTGCCATATCGCATGTCGAATACGGCCGGCGAGCCGCCATAAATGACGGGGCTTCCTGCTGCGGCAAGCTGGTGCAGCACGACGCCGCTTAAGTTCTCGGCCGTGTGCTGCACCAGTGCGCCGGCCAGGGAAAGCGGCGCGGTCGCGCCCAACAGCGGCGCCGACACAATTTCCGCGGGAACGCCCCAGCGGGCAAACGCCGCCAGGCTTTCGGCCCCCAGGCTGCTCCATCGCAGTGGGGAAGAGGGGCAGACGTCGAAGATCGCCATCGGCCGCTCCCGCAGCGCCCGATCGCTCCCCGCCACGACGGCCAGCATCTGCTGCATCACGGCCAGGCCGTCGCGGGTAAACGTGCCCGTCACCACGGGCTTCGAGGAGTTCAGCAGCACCAGCAAGAGCCGGTAGCGGTCGGCGATCGCCTGCGGCACGTCGGCGGGCACCAGCGCCGTGCTTTGCGCGTCGAGGTGGGGCAGGGCGTCGGCCAGTCGGGCCAAGGCGACGACGTCGGAGGTGACCGGCGAGCGGGCCCGGCCGGTCTCCGCGTCCAAGATCCGGATTGCCGCGGAGCCGGGATTGAAGTGGACATTCAGCCCTTCCAGCCGCAGGGCGGGCTCGCCGTCGCGCGAGAAGATGGAAACCGCCGAGGGAGCCGAGCGGACCGAGCGCCAAACCAGCTCTTCCGACAGCAGCGCCCGCCGGCTGGCCGGATCGACCCGGGCGCCCCCGTCTGCGAGCAGGGCCAGGGCCTCGTCGCTCTCGACGAACACCCCCACCTTGCCCAGCACGTCCAGCGCTTCCGCCACGATCCGCTGGAGGAGCGGCGGGTCGAGGACTTCCAGCATGGGGCGGCGGGCGGAGGTATGGGGGGCGTTTTTCCCTCCGGGACCGGCCATCCTTTTTCCTCCCCGTCCACAGCCAGCCGACACGACTCCTCGGGCGCCCCTCCCCGTCGCCGCCGCACGCCTGCGGCGTAGCGGCTAAACCGAAACCGCCGCGTGTTTCTCGCTCGCCGGTGATCGACACGTTCGCCGGTCAGCGGGCGGCAGCAGTCAACTCAGTTCGCCGCCTTGATCGCCGGCTTGCCCTCGACGTCCAGGACCACGACCGTATCGACCGGATCGGGGGCCTTTGCGGGAACGGTCACGACCACCACGCCGTTCCGCTTGCCGACGGCCAGCGGGTTCTCCGCCCCCGGCGGATCGGCCAGCAGGTACGCCCCCGACACCTTGTTCCCCAGGCCTGGCACCGCGAGCTTTCCGTCCTTGGGCCAGGCGAAGACGTGCAGGTAGAGCCGCGTCTTGTCGTCGCGCAGCGGCCGCTGCGTCGCGCGTCCCCAGTCGAGCTTCTTGAAGGGGCTGGCCGAGGTGGCGTGGATCGACTGGCCGTTCTGCTTCATCCACCGGCCGATGGCTTCCAGTCGCTCGACGCTGGGCTCGGGGATCTCGCCTTCCGCGGTCGGGCCGACGTTCAAGAGGAAATTGCCTCCCTTCGACGCAATGTCGACCAGCTTGCGGATCAGGTCGTCGCTCGATTTCCAGTGGCGGTCGTCCTTGCGAAAACCCCAGGTGTCGTTCATCGTCATGCAGGTTTCCCAGTCGACGCCGGCAAGGCCGGTGGCGGGGATCTCCTGCTCGGGCGTGCCGAAGTCGCCGGCGAAGTCGCCGGCCTTGCTCATCCCGGCCATGCCCTGGCGGCCCTTGTCCACGCGGTTGTTGATGATGATCTCCGGCTGGAGCGAGCGGACGTACCGGTAGAGGTCTTTGCCGCGCTCGTGGGTCCAGGTGTTTTCCCATTCGCCGTCGAACCAGAGGACGCCGATCGGGCCGTAGTGGGTCACCAGCTCCCGCAACTGGCCCTTCAGGTAGGCCACGTAGCGATCGAAGTCGGCCCCTTCGGTGGGCCGCGTGTCCCAGGGACGCGGGCTGAGCTTGCCACGGGGAAGGTAATCGGGGTGGTGCCAGTCCATGATCGAGTGGTACCAGCACATCGCGAGCCCCTCCGCGCGGCAGGCCTCGGAGAGCTCCTTGAGGATGTCCCGCTTGAAGGGCGTGCCCGTGATGTCCCAGTCGGTGAGCTTCGAGTCGAACAGGCAGAAGCCGTCGTGGTGCTTCGAGGTGATCACGACGTACTTCATCCCCGCGGCCTTGGCGATTCGGGCCCAGCGGCGGGCGTCGAACTTCACCGGGTTGAACTCTTTCTGGAGCGGCTCGTACTCGGCGGGCGGGATCTTGGCCTGGAACTGGATCCACTCGCCCGTCCCGCTCGCCTTCTTTCCCTTCCACTCGCCGCCCGGGACGGCATAGAGCCCCCAGTGGATGAACATCCCGAAGCGGGCCTCGCGCCACCACTTCATTCGCTGGTCGTGCTGGGCCCGGGTCTCGGCCCCCGCGGAGCCGGCAGGCCCCTCGCTCCCCGCCGACTCCGCCGCTTGGGACGCCGCGGAGAACACCAGGCCGGCAGCCATCGCCAGCCACGCGACCAACCGAACAGAGCGATGTCGTTTCATCTTTTCGTCCCCCAAAAAGACAGCCGCGATCGGATCACGGCGATTCTACCCCGGCCGGACCGCATCGGCAACTATCCCCCGGCCGCGCCCCGGCATTTACCGCCACGGCAGGAGGAAATAGAATCAGTGGTTGCGGAGGTCCAGGCTGGATTGTTCACGGCATGGGTGCGCCCAAGACCGTGTGCCACTGCTTCGCCAGAAGCAGTGCCGTCGGCGACCCGCTTGCACTGCTTGCCTTGCGACAAGCAGTGGCACACCAGCGTGAACCGGTGAACGATCACTGGTGCTTCTGCCCGTCAGGGAGTATGCCGCGCATGCCAACGGACCCGGATCGCGTTTCAGCCGAGGACGCAGCCAACGTCGGCCAGCGCCCCCTGCGGCTCCTGTTGGTCGAGGATACCGTGGCCAACCAGAAACTGGTCAGCCGGATTCTCGGCAAGCGCGGCCACCTTGTCGAAGTCGCCGAGGACGGAGCCACGGCCGTAAAGCTCGTTCGGCAGAAGGACTTCGACGTGGTCCTGATGGACGTGCAACTGCCGGTCATGGACGGCTTCGAGGCAACCGCTGCGATCCGGACGATCGGTGAGCCGAGGAAATCGCGGGTGCCGATCGTCGCGCTGACGGCCCACGCGATGAAGGGCGACCAGGATCGCTGCCTGGAGGCCGGCATGGACGCCTACATCTCCAAGCCGATCGACAGCCGCGAGCTGATTGCGATCGTCGAGCGGTTCGGCTTTTAAGGATTCCTTTTTCCGCGGAAGATCTTCTCCAGTTCCTCCAGCGAGCGGCCCTTGGTCTCGGGCATGAACTTCCAGACGAAGAGGAAGACGGGAGAGATCATGGCGGCGTAGATGCAGAAGATCGAGGCCGGGCCGAGGGCCTTGTCCAGGACGGGGAAGCTGTAGCAGACGATCGTGTTGGCCAGCCACAGCGACAAGGTGGCGATCGACATCGCCCGCCCGCGGATCCGCGTGGGAAAGACCTCCGACATGAAGATCCACGGCAGGGGACCCAGCGAGATGGCGAAAAAGGCCAGGTAGGCGCTCATGAAGAAGATCAGCGGCCTCGGCCAGGCCGCCCCGGTGAAGAACAGCGCGGCCAGCATCAAGAGCGAGGCGAACACGCCGGCGTTGCCCACCGCCAACAGCGGCCGGCGGCCCAGGGTGTCGACCTTCCAGATCGCCACCACGGTGAACGCGACGTTGACCAGGCCCAGGATCACCTGCCCGCCCAGGGCCCTGCCGAGCTGGAAGCCGGCATCGTCGAAGATTCTGGGTCCGTAGTAGATGATCGCGTTGATCCCGCTGAACTGGCCGGAGACGGCCAGGAACACGGCCATCACCAGCGCGCGGCGCGTGCCCGGCTGGAACAACTGCCCCAGCTCGCCCGACTCCTCGGCGATCGTCTCGCGGATCTCGACCATCTGCCGCCGGGCGTCTTCGCTGCCGGTGATCCGGGCGAGGATCGAGAGGGCCTGGCCCTCGTCTCCCTGCTTGGTGAGCCACCGCGGGCTCTCGGGCACGAGCAGGAGCAGGAGAAAGAACGCCCCGGCCGGCGCGATCATCGAGCCGAGCATCCCCCGCCAGACCTCGTCGACCAGGATCCATTGTTGGATCCGTGGCCAGAACCCTTCCGCCGCGGTCCCCGCCGAGCGCTCGGCGTATCCGTGCAGGGCCGCGTTCGACAGGTAGGCCGCCAGGATGCCGATCGTGATCGCGAACTGGTAGAAGGAGACCATCCGGCCGCGGAGCTGCGCCGGGGAGATCTCGGCGATGTACAACGGCACGACCATGCTGGCGATCCCCACGCCCAGCCCGCCGATCAACCGGGCGGCGCTGAGCAGGTAGGGCTCCGGGGCCAGGGCGCAGCCGATCGAGGTGAGCGTGAAGAGGATTGCCGAGAGGATGAGGATCCGCCTGCGGCCGAAGCGGTCGCTGAGCGTGCCGCCGATGCCCGCCCCGATCAGGCAGCCGACCAGGGCCGAGGCCACCACCCAGCCTTCCATGGCCGGGCCGAGGTCGAACTGCTTGACCAGCAGCTCCCGCGCCCCGGAGATCACCGCCGTGTCGAAGCCGAACAGCAACCCGCCCAGCGCGGCGATGAAGCAGAGGACGCCGAAATAGAGGAGGCTTCCCCGCTCGGGAGCCGGGGTGGGATACGATGGTGGCATGGCTCGGTTCTCGCTGGGCTATCCAGTTATCTTGTAAGGGGCCCGCGCAGAAACAAGTTGTTCACTTGGGTGGCACGCCCCGAAACACGAGGGGCGTGGGAAGCCGGCGGTCCAGGCCCTTCGCTGCGCTGTACAGTCAAGGGACATAGGTAACACATGTACAAGGGACATGGGTTACACTGCGAGAGCTGGGGGACCCGTCCCCCAGACCCCCTGGGATTTATCGCTTTGAAGCCAGGGATCAAGA
>Ga0153916_10003298_pt1 | contig 12007 bp, 11 predicted proteins | sample Opewatmetagenome_FD_109642 | JGI IMG/M metagenome (GOLD analysis project Ga0153916, IMG submission 109642) | Freshwater wetland microbial communities from Ohio, USA - Open water 3 Core 3 Depth 4 metaG | ecosystem: Environmental > Aquatic > Freshwater > Wetlands | place: USA: Ohio, Lake Erie...
ATTCTCGTGGATCAGCATGCCGCTCATGAAAGAGTCCTTTTTGAAAAACTCAAAAAAGGATCGCCTGCGCCCGGTGAAAAGATGATCGGCCAGCGGCTGCTGATCCCTGAAGTAGTGAGTCTCTCACCGCGAGAGTTTGCTGCCTTGATGGAGTCAATTAAAATTCTGGAGGATACCGGCATAGAGGTGGAACTATTTGGGGAGAAGACGGTTATTGTAAAATCTGTGCCGGCAATGCTCTCTCATATTGAACCTAAAGAATTATTGTTTGAGATTCTTGAGGAATTTACGGAAACTGAACAATCTCTTGGGTTGGAAGAACGGAGGGAAAAGATTTTTGCCCTTTTAGCCTGCAAAGGGGCAGTGAAGGCGAATCAGAAACTTTCTGAATCAGAGGTGGCAATGCTGTGCAGGGACCTGGATGCCACACCGTTTTCCTCCACCTGTCCCCATGGAAGGCCGGTGTTTATTTCATTTAAGGTCGGGGAACTGGAGAGAATGTTTAAACGAAAATAACTGCATGTACGTGAATGATATTAAACCCCGACTTATTGTTATTGTAGGCCCTACAGCTATCGGGAAAACAGAATTAGCTATCGGGCTTGCCCGTGCATGGGATGGCGAGATTATCAGCGCCGATTCGATGCAGGTCTACCGGTTCATGGATATCGGTACGGCAAAACCCACTGCTGAAGAACGGTTATTGGTTCCGCATCATCTTATTGACATTGTGAATCCGGACGAGCAGTTTAATGCAGCCATGTTTATTGGAATGGCTCAGAGAATCATCAGGGAATTGCACAACCAGAGAAAGCCCGTATTTGTGGTGGGTGGTACGGGGCTTTATATCAAGGCGCTGTTAGGAGGACTTTTCCAGGGTCCGGATGCTGATGAAGGTTTGCGAAAGTCATACAGGCAGGAGCTCAAGCAATTCGGTAAAGAATATTTATATAAGAAATTGAAAGAAAAGGATGAACAGGCGGCAGCGCAAATTGAGAAAAATGATGTTGTCAGGATCATCCGGGCACTGGAGGTTTTGGAGCTCTCCGGTGAATCAATTGTGGAAAAACAAAAAGCCCACCGCTTTGGTGACAGCCTCTATGAATGCATGAAAATAGGTCTCAAGATGGAGCGTACCCGGCTATATGAAAGAATTGATCAGAGAACGGAAAAAATGATAAAAGATGAATTTGTAGAAGAGGTCCGGAGCCTTCTCTCCATGGGCTACAGAGAGACCCTCAAGCCTATGCAGTCACTGGGATACAAACATATTGTCAAATACATAAAGGGTTCATACAATCTGGATGATGCTCTTCGGACAATAAAACGAGACACGCGCCATTTTGCAAAAAGGCAAATGACCTGGTTTGGCCGGGATCAAGAGATTATATGGTTTAGTCCCGCAGATATAAATGACATCAGGGAGCACATTGATAAGTTCCTGCGGAGATAGCATCCACTACCCCCTCTTGTAAAAGGGCGCTCATCAGGATTATATAATTTGAAAAGCATGGAGAGGCGGGACGCCCATCCTGCCTCTCTGGATATTGAGTAATCGGCGGAGGCGGCGAAATTTCTTGACTTCAAAGGTGTATGAATATAATTTAATGTGGATTTTTTTGTGAGAGATCAGGTTTCTTTGCCGGCTTGTTCCTCTGCACGTTTTTAATGAAAGGAGAACGTTATGACGCAGCGGTTGAATTATCGAGGTTTATTGATGTTCTTTGTTTTAATTACTGCGGGATTTCTCGTTATTTCCTGCGGTCCGAAAATTGTGAAACCAGTAGGTGAGATGGATACACCGGATCACCATTTTTATACGGGCATAAAATTCCTGGATCAGGGAAAGTATAGTGATGCCGGGAAAGAATTTGATCAGTCCATCGCTCTCGATCCGGAATTCTCCAAAGCATATGCGGGAAACAGTCTTGTAAATGCTTATCAGGGAAATTTCAAGGCCGCCAATGACTCTATGAAGAAAGCGTGGAGTTATGCAAAGAGCGATAGCGAGAAAATCTTCGTTCATATATGTAAAATACGACTCTATACATTGAGGAAAGCCGATAAGGATTGGCTCGATGAGGCAAAGGGCGAATTTAAAAAAGCAATCAAAATTGATTCCGGCTCTGCCGCTGCGTATTATTTCATGGGAGTAGCCTTCAAAACGGCATTGGATTTTGAGGATGCAGGCCAGATGTTCAAACAGGTGCTTGATATTAATCGTGAATATGTAAAAGAGGCGGATGCTGAATGGAATCTGGCACAGAAGATCCAGCGGGCCATGCCGGGGACAATTACGGGAAAGAAAATAGCGGTTCTGGAACGAATTACCCGGGCTGATGCTGCCGCCCTGTTTATGGAAGAATTAAAAATCGATGTCCTCTATAAAAAAAGAACACCAAAAACATTTGATAACTCCTTCAAAGATCCCGAAAAGGCAAAGGCGGAAGCAAGCGCAGTTCATACAACAGCTACAGATATAGTCGCACACCCCCTAAAAGCGGATATTGAAGGAATTCTCCGGATGGAGGTCCGCGGGTTGGAAGCTTATCCTGACGGCACATTCCACCCGAATGAAATCGTAGACCGTGCAACGTATGCCATGATGCTGGAGGATATATTGATAAAGGTAACAGGGGACAATACGCTGGCAACCAAATTCATCGGAAGTACATCACCTTTTCCTGACTTGAGGTCCGACTTACCATATTTTAATTCTGTCATGGTTGTGACTTCCAGGGGGATTATGGAGGCAAAAGATATCACTACCGGTGAGTTTTCCCCTCTTAGTCCCGTGTCGGGAGTTGACGCCCTCCTGGTTATCAGGAAAATCAAAGAAGAATTGAAAATTTTCTAATGAGGATGTCTCATGTCTGAAGGGTCATTAAGCAAGGCTTTTGAATCTCACGTAGCGGAGGCCAGATGGTACCAGTACTGGCTTGATCACAATTTCTTCAGGGCTGAGGATTCAAGCCCCAAGCCGCCGTTTTCCATTGTTATTCCTCCACCAAATGTCACGGGCATGCTCCATATGGGACATGCCTTGAACAATACCCTGCAGGATGTGATGACGAGGGCGAGAAGAATGCAGGGATATAATGCCCTTTGGATGCCGGGAACGGATCATGCGGGTATTGCTACACAGAATGTAGTCGAGCAGGAACTGGCGAAAGAAGGCATTACCAGACATGATTTAGGCAGGGAAAAGTTCATTGCCAGGGTGTGGCAATGGAAGGAGAAGTATGGCGGGGTTATTATAAACCAGCTTAAGCGACTCGGGTGTTCCTGTGACTGGTCCCGGGAAGCCTTTACCATGGATGAGCGGAGATCCATGGCAGTCAGAGAGGTCTTCGTCCGTCTTTACAACGATGGCCTTATCTATCAGGGGGATTATATCGTCAATTGGTGTCCACGCTGTCGCACGGCCATATCCGACCTCGAAGTTGAGTATGATGAGAGAAACGGGTATCTCTGGCAGATCCAGTACCCCTATGCGGAGGGCAATGGTGGAGTTGTAGTGGCCACGACCCGACCGGAAACGATGTTAGGGGATACAGCCGTCGCGGTGAATCCTGATGATAAAAGATATATCGATAAAGTTGGACGCATCTTGATCCTGCCGCTTGTGAACAGGCGGATTCCGGTAATTGCCGATCATCACATAAGCATTGAGTTTGGTTCAGGCGCAGTGAAGGTGACACCTGCCTGTGATCCAAACGACTTTGCCATTGCGGAGAGGCATGATCTGGAAATCGTAAAGATTATGGACGGCAATGCCGTCATCAATGAGAAGGGCGGCATGTATCAAGGGCAGGATCGATATGAGTGCCGGGAAAATGTTCTCCGAGACCTCGAAAAAGGAGGGTATCTTTTAGGTAAGGAACCGTATGTGCACAGCGTCGGACAGTGCTACCGGTGCAAAACGGACATTGAGCCGATGGTTTCCCGGCAATGGTTTGTGAAGATAAAACCTCTGGCAAAGGCAGCAACTGCCGCAGTGGTCAAAGGGAAAACGAAGATAATGCCGACATCCTGGGAAAGCACCTACTTTGAGTGGATGAACAATATCCGGGATTGGTGCATATCAAGGCAAATCTGGTGGGGTCACAGAATACCCGTGTGGCATTGTGACCAATGCGGTAAGGAAATAGTATCCACGAAAGATCCTATCATCTGTCCGGATTGCCAGGGGACGACTCTGGTTCAGGAAGAGGACGTCCTTGATACGTGGTTCAGTTCTGCCCTCTGGCCTTTTTCCACCCTGGGATGGCCGGAAAAGACAAAGGCCTTAAAAACATTTTATCCCACGTCGATTCTGATTACAGGATTTGATATCCTCTTTTTCTGGGTGGCGCGCATGATGATGATGGGGCTGTATGTGATGAAGGATGTCCCTTTCCATGATGTGTACCTCCATGCCCTTGTGCGCGATGAAATGGGAGAAAAGATGAGCAAATCGAAGGGGAATATCATAGATCCCCTTGAGATGATCGATAAGTTCGGCGCCGATGCCTTCCGGTTTACACTGGCGGCCCTAACCGCCCAGGGCAGGGATATCAGGATGTCTGAGGAGAGGATCGCAGGCTATAAACATTTCATCAACAAGATATGGAATGCGACCAGATTTACCCTCATGAATCTGGAAGACTATTCGTCGTCAGGGGTTCATGTCGCTGCGACCGATGAATCACTCCCCGATAGATGGATTATGCATCGACTCAATATAACTGTCTCGGAAGTGACCAGAGCGCTGGATGAATATCATTTCAATGACGCCGCCTCCAGCATTTATCAATTCGTCTGGCATGAACTCTGTGACTGGTATCTGGAATTGATCAAACCTACCCTTTATGGGAAAGGTGATCCCGCAGAGAGGCGTTCGGTGCAGCATACCCTCTTTACGGTCATGACATCTTCACTCAAATTACTTCATCCCTTCATGCCTTTCGTAACGGAGGAAATCGGGCAGACCATGGTGGGCGACGGGAGTTCCATTATGGTGAGCGAATTTCCGCGGCCTGATGATGCCCGTCAGGATTTTGTCGCGGAGAGGGAGATGGGCATTATCATGGATGCGATAACGTCAATCAGGAATATCAGAGGCGAGATGAATATTGCGCCATCAAAAAAATTGCAGGCCATAATCTCTACTCCGGATACGGAAGCGAGCGCAATCATTGGTATGGGGAACGGTTACATCAAGAATCTGGCCAATCTCGAGACATTGACCATACGCAATAATGGAGATGAACCTAAAAAGGCCGCTACAGGCGTTGCCGGATCTATGCGGGTCTATGTGTTGCTGGAAGGTGTGGTGGACATTGCCGGGGAAAAGGCAAGACTCGAAAAGGAAATGGCCAAGGTGGATAAGGACCTGATGGCAATTTCGCGAAAGCTTGCCAATCGCGATTTTCTGGCCAAAGCCTCAAAAGCGGTAGTGGAAAAAGAAGAAGAGAAATGCAGGGAAGTCAAAGAGAAGCATGATGTCCTGAAAACTGCCCTGAAAAGGCTTCAGGAAATGGTATAAGATACTACATGTTCCAAACGCATATTATACGCAAACTAATACAGTCGGCCCTTGAAGAAGATGTCGGTACAGGAGACATTACCACAAACGCAGCGCTTACCGGTAAGGAGGTCGGCAGGGCGGAGGCTTTCGCGAAAGCCGGTCTTATAGTAGCGGGCATCGATGTCTTCAGGGAGGCATTTCTCTTCCTGGATAACACCATACAATTTACGGCTCATTGTGAGGACGGGCAGGCGGTCGCAAAGGGCGGGATTCTGGCCGAAATATCCGGCAATCTTGGAAGCATCCTGACGGCGGAGAGGGTAGCCCTCAATTTTTTACAGAGGATGTGCGGCATCGCGACGCTCACGGGACAATATGTCGATGAGATTAAAGGAACGCACGCAAAAATTCTTGATACGAGAAAAACTGCGCCGGGGCTCCGCTGCCTTGATAAGTATGCCGTGAGAATTGGCGGCGGTACGAACCATCGGTTCGGCCTTTATGACGGTGTCCTTATCAAAGATAATCACATTGCGGCGGCGGGTGGTATATCCCAGGCCCTGGCAAGGGTGCGCGGTCGTCTTCCCCATACCCTCAAGGTGGAAGTTGAAGTAAAGAATCTGCCGGAGGTTGAGGAAGCGCTATCCTCCGGTGCGGACGTCATAATGTTGGACAATATGACGATCGGGGATATGAGAAAGGCAGTTGAAGTTGTCAGCGGAAAGGTGCCTCTTGAGGCCTCCGGCAATGTTACACTCGCAAATGTGAGAAAGATTGCCGAAACGGGAGTTGATTTCATTTCGGTCGGGGCGCTTACCCATTCAGTACCGGCATCTGATATATCCTTGAAGATCGCTTAGCATTACCGCTATCATTAATCAATGCGATGGATTTTAACGAACAAAACCTGACTGCCCGACTTTTAGAGAAGCGGATAGGAAACCGTATCCACTTTTTCCAGGCAGTCGATTCAACCAACGACGTTGCTTTTCAGCTTGCCCTTGGCGGCGCTCCCGAGGGAACTGCCGTCATCGCGGAGGCTCAGACCAGGGGAAAGGGTCGTCTGAAAAGGCAATGGCAATCTCCGCCCGGCTGTAATCTCTATATTTCCATTGTATTGAGGCCGGAGATAGATCCCGTATTGGCCCCTCAGATTACCCTGACGACGGGTGTTGCCGTTGCCGATCTTTTGTCTCTTTACTGTCCGGGGGATGTAACGCTTAAATGGCCAAACGACGTTCAGATCAGGGGCAAAAAGGTGTGCGGCATTCTCACCGAGATGAGCGCCTCTGCCGCGAACAGGGTTAATTTCGTCATCGTAGGGATCGGCGTTAATGTAAATATCGAGAGAGCTGATTTTGATGAGTCATTTCGTGATATTGCCACGTCCCTGAAGGAAGAGGTGGGAAGCAAAATTTCCAGACTTGATTTGACGGTAAAATTATTCGATAATTTAGAACATTTGTATACCCTGCTGCATAAGGATGGCTTTGGTTCCATAAAGGATATGTGGCTCACATACTCGAACATGGTCGGGAGACAGATTCGGGTGGTATTTAACGATAATGTGCAGGCGGGAGAAGTCCACGGTATTGACGATTTCGGCGCCTTAATTATTTCGGATGAAAATGAAGTGATCAGAAGGGTCATCGCCGGTGACGCTTCGATTGTAAAGGATTAAGTTATGCTTTTAGTCATCGACGTGGGTAATACCAATACGGTTCTCGGTTTGTACGACGACGACGAGCTGGTCCATGACTGGCGGATCAGGACGGTTGTAGATCATACCGTGGATGAGTATGGGATGCTGATCTACAATCTCTACAAAAACGCTAAGATCAAACCAAGGGCTATCAAGGATATTATCATATCATGCGTTGTTCCCACGATGCTCAACATCCTTGAACCTCTCTGCGAAAAATATTTTAATGTCAAGCCCCTCATTGTTGGCCCGGGCATGAAAACCGGGATGCCGATCCTGTATGATAATCCAAGAGAAGTAGGAGCAGACCGGATTGTCAATGCCGTTGCCGCATACGAGAAGTACGGGGGGGACATTATAGTTGTGGATTTCGGCACCGCGACGACCCTTGACTATATATCAAAAAAGGGTGAATACATGGGCGGATGCATAGCGCCGGGCATTATGATCGCGAGTGATGCTCTTTTCAGCAAGACGGCAAAACTTCCGCGGGTGGAACTCAGCAGGCCGAAATCCGTCATCGGCAAAGACACGGTAAGCAGTATGCAGGCGGGCATACTGTTCGGTTACGCGAGCCTTGTGGATGGACTTGTGAATCGTATTAAAGCAGAAGTCAAGTCGGACCCGAAGGTGATCGCCACCGGCGGGCTGGCAACGGTCATCGCCCCGGAAACAAAAAGCATCAATGTTGTCGATGAAATGCTGACATTAGAAGGGCTCCGCATTCTCTATAAACGGAATTGCTGACTATCATTTTGAAACCACCATGCTAAACGTAGGCCTCACAGGGGGAATCGCCTCCGGAAAATCAACGGTAGCCAAGATGTTCCAGGAGAAAGGCGCGTACCTGATCGACTTCGACGGGCTGGCCCACTATGTGGAGGAGCCGGATCGTCCGGCATGGAAAGCCATTGTAGAGCATTTTGGAGCGGACATACTCAACGAGGACCGCACCATTAACAGGGCTGAGCTTGGGTTGATCGTCTTTGCGGACCAAGAGAAACTTTCCCTGCTCAACAGCATTGTCCACCCCGCTGTCTTTGAGGAATGGCGGCGGAGGATAGACGATATCTATGTCAAAGATCCATGCGCGGTAGTGATATCCGACGTTCCCCTGCTTATAGAGGTGGGAATGCAGGATCTGGTAGATGTTGTCATTTTAGTACATGTATCTCCGGAGGAACAGGTTCATCGGTTGATAGAGAGAAGCGGCTGCAGCCGGGAAGAAGCCGCAAGGAGGCTTGACTCGCAGATGCCCATCGATGAAAAAATTCCCTATGCCGATATTGTTATTGAAAACCATGGTTCCCTGGAGATGACCCGGAGAATCGTTGATGATGTATGGAAAGATCTCATTCAAAAGGAAAGGAAACATCGCCTCAACTCGTGAGGAGAGCGAGAATGAAATTGTGTGATTTACTGTAAAGAGAAAAAACAATACTATTGATGGATAATATGACTTCTTATCGCATTGCAATCATACCGGGGGACGGTGTGGGAAATGAGGTGGCCGCGGAAGCCGTCAAGATACTGAAGGTCTGTGCGGATAAGTACGGATTCAAGGTTGAGACGGAACATTTTGACTGGGGGTGCGACTATTATCTGAAAAACGGGGTGATGATGCCCGGCAATGCTCTCACGATATTGCAGCAATTTGATGCCATTTTTCTGGGATGTATCGGGGATGCCGCTAAAGTTCCTGATCATATATCACTGACCATGCTCCTCGCCATTCGCAAAGGATTTGATCAATACATAAATCTGCGGCCCATCAAACTCTACCCCGGCGTGGAGACGCCTCTCAAAAAGGCTTCACCGGAAACGGTTGATATGGTGGTGGTCCGGGAGAATACTGAAGGAGAATATTCGGCGGCGGGGGGTTTTTTCAAACAGGGGACACCGGATGCCTTCGCCATTCAGACCGGTATTTTTACCCAGAAAGGATGCGAACGGGCAATCCGCTATGCATTTGAGCTTGCCCGGAAGCGCAAAAAGTTAGGCGATCGGGCGCCTGTAGGTATGGTGACGAACTGCACCAAATCGAATGCCCTCAACTACTCGATGGTCTTTTGGGACTCGGTGTATCAGAAGGTGGCTAAGGAATACCCGGATATAAAGACCGATATGGCGCTGGTGGATGCGTTGACCATGTGGTTTGTGAAGAATCCGGAATATTTTGATGTGATCGTGGCCTCCAATCTCTTCGGGGACATCATCACGGACCTGGGCGCTATGCTTCAGGGAGGTATGGGGTTCGCCGCCGGCGGGAACATCAATCCGGAAAAGATCTACCCGTCTATGTTCGAGCCGATTCATGGCTCCGCCCCCAAGTATGCAGGAAAGGCCATTGTCAATCCTGTGGCTTCCATTGAATCAATCAGGCTGATGCTGGATCATCTCGGAGAAGAGAAAGCCGCCACGGCTATACAAAAGGCGGTGGTGAAAACCTTATCCCTGGGGAAAGTGAAAACCCCTGATATGGGTGGGACACATAAAACCCATGAAGTCGGCGATGAAATTGCGAGAGCAATCCTGAGCATGGAAGTTGATTATAGCGGACTGCAAAAATAAGTGGTCATTGCGAGGAGCGTCAGCGACGCGGCAATCTAATGGGATTGCTTCACTTCTTTCGCAATGACATGAGCAAATGTCAACATATTTAAGCCGTTCAATATAACATCATATTTTAAGAGGGGACTGATATAAACGTGTGGGAGCTTTTCACCATCTTCTTTTCTTCTTTTATCATTGCCCTGTCCGGTGCGATGATGCCGGGGCCCCTGCTCACCGCCACGATCAGTGAAAGCTCGCAGAGGGGATTTTTTGCAGGGCCTCTGCTTATTGCAGGGCATGGGGTTCTGGAGCTTCTGCTGCTCGTTACACTGGTATTCCGGATGGCTCCTTTCCTGCAGCGCAATGATGTCTTTGCCGTCGTTGCCATATCAGGCGGGCTCATTTTAGTCTGGATGGCCGTGGGAATGTTTCGTACCCTCCCTTCATTGACTCTGTCAGTGAATCCCGGCATCGCTAAGCGCGGTTCTCTATTAATAAATGGCGTCCTTTTCAGTATTGCGAATCCTTACTGGATCATCTGGTGGGCAACGATCGGCTTTGGCTATGTCTTGTATAGCTGGCGGTTTGGCCTGGCAGGCATTGCCTTTTTCTTCGCAGGACACATCCTGGCCGATTTAGCCTGGTATTCCGTGGTCTCTGCGGCGGTCGCGAAGGGCAGGCACCTTTTTACCGATCGTCTTTACAGAGGCATCATCGGAACCTGTGCGGTCGTGCTGGTTCTGTTTGCAGTATATTTTTTCTATGCAGGGGTACAAAAGATAATCAGCTGATAAAGGAGAGAATCCTTCATGAAAAAGAAAACGCAAATATCGGACCTCAATGGTCTGACATTACTCGGACGGGACGCCAAACCGACTAAGAAGTTAGAGACCTTCCCCAACCGGCATCCGGAGAGGGATTATGTGGTAACTCTCAAGACGGAAGAGTTCACCTGCGTCTGCCCGGCAACGGGTCAGCCTGATTTTGCAAACCTTACCGTACAGTACATCCCGGATAAGCGGATTGTCGAATCGAAATCCTTGAAATTATATCTGTGGTCCTATCGTGATGAAGGCGTCTTTCATGAACACGTGACCAACGTGATTCTTGATGATCTGGTTTCCGTACTGAAGCCCCGATGGTGCAAAATCACCGCGGAATTCGCAGTGCGCGGGGGAGTTTCCATTACCGTAGAGGCGGAGCATAAGAAGTAACGGCAAAAATCAGCCGTAGCTAAAAGCCACCACGTCCCTCTGCGCACGTATGCTTTTATACTGTTCCTTTCAAATACTGTTGCCTCAAATCCTCCGGGAACCTCTCGATAGCATACCGGAGCATGGTTCGTGGCATGAGATTGTAGTGTGCCCTTAGAAATATTTCCTCTGCTGCGTGATCACGTTTGCCGATCTCCCGGAGCATCCAGCCTACTGCTTTGTGAATCAGGTCTTCTGTATCGCTGAGCAGCATGCCCGCAACATGCAACGTCTCGGCAAATTCCCCATGCTTGATGTAGTGGAATGTTGCCATTACTGCAATCCTGCGTTCCCACAACAGGTTCGATGCCGCCAGGGCATGGAGCGGCACCCTGCTTCTATACCTCAAATGAGAACCGACAATATGTTCAGCCGAGATATCCACCAAGTCCCAGTTATTGACGAACCGGGTATACTGAAGATACAGATTATAAATCTTCTCTTTAAGAGAAACCTCACCTTCGGCGTAAGCGCGAACCAGGATCAAGAGTGCCAGCACTCTTGCTTCGTGGATGGAGGATTGAAGTAATTTCACCGTCTCTGAAAGGGAAAGCGCCTGGTATTCTTTGGCCAGCTTTCTTATCTCGGGAACACGGATACCGACAAATACATCTCCTTCCCCATATTCTCCTGGGCCTGTTTTGAAGAATCGTTTCAGCACTTCTGCATTTTGTGGATCACCAAGCAACTGTAATCTTGCAGAGATTTCTTGCACATTCATGAAGGATAACGGTTTTGAAGCATCCATATTTTTTTCTGCAAGCATTCGTGTCTCAGGAGTATATTTCTCTACTACTTATCTTGGTCCGACCCCATTGAGGGTTGAGGGAGGACGGTTTAAGGAAAGGAGCTCATAAGCGGTAGCTTAGCTTCGCATTGCCGCTTTGCGCAGCTCGGCGGCAATGTAAAAATCAGCCGACGCTGAAAGCGATCGTCTGGATGGGTTTATGCAACAATTTTTTCCATTTGCAGATACGACACTTCAGAAAT
>Ga0153916_10003299_pt1 | contig 12006 bp, 9 predicted proteins | sample Opewatmetagenome_FD_109642 | JGI IMG/M metagenome (GOLD analysis project Ga0153916, IMG submission 109642) | Freshwater wetland microbial communities from Ohio, USA - Open water 3 Core 3 Depth 4 metaG | ecosystem: Environmental > Aquatic > Freshwater > Wetlands | place: USA: Ohio, Lake Erie, Old...
CTCTTCAGTGCGATTGAAGCGCGCTCCCAACTGCGCTACAGGCCCGAAACTAAAGTATGAAAATTGTATCTTAGGGGGAATGTGCTGTCAAGAAAATCAAATACGCTCTTCTTCCACGCGAGCAAACAAGCTATAATTCCGGTGGCGCTAATAGGAGAAGCTATGAACACACACACTTTCCAATCTGAATCTGCTCCCGTTGTTAAGCGGCAAGTTAAACTTAAATCAATCCTGCAATCAACCGGATTAGATAGTTTAATCCTTAATGCAGGGCCAAGTCTTACCTACTTGACCGGGTTAAATTTCCATTTGTCTGAGCGGCCAGTGCTGGTAATTTTCACGCCTGATACGACACCAATGATTGTATTACCTGAGTTAGAGCAAGAAAAATTGAAGGATTTGCCTTATGAGATGCAAGCTTTCAAGTATGGTGAAGATCCTTCTGGATGGGGAGCTGTATTTAACTGGGCAATCCAGGTCGGAAAATTAGATCGGAAACGGAATGGCATCGAACCAAGGCAACTTAGAGTATTAGAATACAGCTTCTTGACCGAATTTGCCACAAAAGCTAAATTTGTCCCAGCTGGAGATGTAGTATCCAAACTACGCATGTACAAGGATGAAAGTGAGATCATTGCCATGCGTAAAGCGGTAAAGATCGCTGAGCAAGGTCTAAATGCTACCTTACCGCATATTAAAATTGGTCTCACCGAAAAAGAGCTGGCGACTGAGCTGACCCTGCAGCTCTTTCGTGCCGGATCTGATCCAGAAATGCCCTTTTCACCGATTGTATCAGCCGGTCTCAACTCGGCGAATCCACATGCTTGGCCATCTGAACGAAAGCTAACCTCCGGCGATCTGTTAGTGATCGACTGGGGCGCCAGTCACGGGGGTTACTTCTCTGATATCACCCGCACGTTCGCAATCGGAGAGGTTGAACCTGAATTCATACAAATAGGGATAATTGTGCTGGATGCAAACATTGCGGGGCGCGAGACCGCAAAGCCAGGAATACCAATGGAAGCCGTCGATAAAGCTGCAAGAGCTGTGATAGAGACTGCTGGATATGGGAAGTATTTTACACACCGCACGGGTCATGGGCTGGGAATGGAAAGCCATGAAGAGCCATATATCCGGGCAGGCAATACATCACTTCTCGAAGCAGGGATGGCTTTCACCATCGAACCCGGAATATACCTGCCTGGTCGGAATGGTGTACGCATTGAAGATGATGTTATCATTACCAGCACAGGAGCTGAATGCCTGACCAGCCTGCCGCGAGAAGTCGTGCAGCTGGTTTAAAATCAAGCGTAAGCATATTATCACCTAAGCCTATATAACTTATGTGCCAGCCCACCTCTCAACGGATGCTTGTGGGAGAAGAGTTCAGCAAATCAGCTAACATCAACGCTTCACCACAATGAGTCCAGATCTCATTCTACTCGGCATCTCCCTGATGATATGGGGGGTGGGTGAGGGCATGTTCCTTTACTTTCAACCCCTGTATCTACAACAATTAGGGGCTAATCCTGTCACCATCGGGGCAATCTTAGGGGCTGCGGGAGTAGCCATGGCAGTGGCGCATATCCCAGCTGGTCATCTTGCTGACCGTATTGGACGTAAACCTCTCCTGACAGCAGCCTGGATCGTAGCAATGTTGGCGACTTGGGTGATGGCCTTAGCACCCTCATTACCGATCTTCGTTTTTGGCATGCTGATGTATAACCTGACAGCATTCGTCAGCTCACCCCTAAATAGCTATGTCACCGCTGGTAGAGGAAAATTAAGCGTAGGTAGAGCCATTACCATGGTATCTGCAATGTACAATACCGGGGCTATACTCGGCCCATGGTTAGGCGGCCAGGTAGGCCAGCATTTCGGATTGCGCACAATTTACTTTATCGCTGGCGGCTCTTTCATCGTGTCATCAATCATCCTCTTCTTTATCACCAGCCAGCCGATCGAAGTGCACAATCCTGACGAGCAAAACAATGGCCGATTGATTAACAGGCGATTTATCACGTATCAATCAGTCATTTTTCTTGCAGGTTTTTCCATGTATCTTGCCCAACCGCTATCCTCAAATTTTCTCCAGAATCAACACCATCTTCCTTTTGACTCAATAGGTATTCTTGGATCAATTACCAGCATCGGTATTGTGATTCTCAACCTTGGATTAGGAAATATGAAACCCCATTTAGGTTATTTGCTGGGGCAAGTAGCTGTTTCAGTGTTCACATTAATCCTTTGGCAGAGCAGCAGTTTTTCCTGGTTCTGCCTGGCGTATTTCATGTTAGGTGGTTACCGTATCACGCGGTCACTCGCAACGGCCCAAACACGGAATCTCGTCCAACAATCGCGGATGGGATTGGCATATGGCATCACCGAAACGGTTGGCACCTCCGCGCTCATCCTGGCTTCACCTTTGGCGGGTTTCCTGTATAAAATCAACCCTTCTTTAATGTATATAGTTGGATTCTGCCTGATTGCGACTTCGTTCCTGGTCAGCGTCAGGTTTATGCCACGCCCGAATGTGACTGCCTAAGCTTATTTTTCAATCTAGCATGGCTAAAAGCATTGATGTTGTTTAGTACGTGGAGAACGTAGAGAATCGCTTGTGGAAATTATATTGAATTCAGGCGTCCAATTCATTACTTGGCTACAAAAACTGGGTAGCTGGCTCACGCCCGTCATGAAACTTTTCACTGATATAGGAAGTGAACAGTTCTATTTAGTGATCGCTCCCGCCATACTTTGGTGCATCGATACCACATTCGGTTTACGAATGATTATATTTTTACTCTTCAATGGGATGTTCAACACAGCCCTGAAAGTCGCCTTTCACGGACCACGACCTTATTGGTATACGCGCGATGTGAGGGCACTTGGAAGTGCGGAAAATTCCTTTGGCGTTCCATCTGGCCACGCTCAAAACTCAGTAGTTGTATGGGGCGCATTAGCTGAGCAGATAAAACACCGTTGGGCATGGATTATCGCAACTCTATTGATGCTCCTGATCGGCGTTTCACGCATCTATCTGGCACTCCACTTCCCCCATGATGTGTTGCAGGGGTGGGTTTTCGGAATCATCATGCTATGGCTGTTCGTGCATCTTGAGAAACCAATACTGAATTGGTATAAAAAAATGAAAACCACGATTCAGCTAATCCTTGCTTTTCTGACTTCATTAGCATTAATTCTGATCGTCCTGATCGCCCAGCTCACCTTACGCGGTTGGAGCCTGCCCATTGATTGGGTCAACAATGCCCATTTGGCATTCCCTGCTGAGCCAGTTATTAATCCACTTTCCTACCATAACTTCCTCTTTAGCACCGGGGCTTTTTTTGGTCTGGCAGCGGGTTGGATATGGATATTAAAACTGGGAGGATTTTCGACAATGGATGCCTGGTGGAAACTGGTCCTGCGCTATTTGGTAGGCATATTGGGGCTTGGTATCCTTTATCTTGCACCAAATGCAATATTAACTGAATCAGAAACGGTTATTTCATATATTGCCCAATATATTCGCTACGCATTGATCGGATTTTGGATTTCTGGTTTGGCACCCTGGATATTTCTAAAGCTAAAATTGGCTTCGAAAACTTCCCGATCTTCTTAAAATAAAACAAGCTGGCTATGTTGATGCCAGCCTGTTGATATCCATTTGTCTTATCCCTCTTTGGCAGCCTGAAGTTCCTTCAAGCGGGCTGCGATCACATCTTCAGCTATGTGTGCTGGAACAACCTCATAATGGTCGAAATCCATGGTGAAGATACCTCGACCTCCAGTCATTGAGCGTAGATCCGTGGTATAGCGCTGCATCTCAGCTAGTGGCACTTGAGCCGTTATCACCGAACGACCTTTTTCGGTATCCATTCCCTGTACACGTGCCCGGCGAGTGTTTAGGTCACCCAGGATATCACCCATATTGGATTCAGGGACGATGATCTTGACGTTCATGATCGGTTCTCGCAATACCGGACCAGCATCCTTGAAGGCTAATTTGAATGCTTCACGTCCAGCTGTTTCAAAAGCGATGGGCTTCGAGTCGACCGGGTGTTCCTTGCCATCATACACCGACACATGCACGTTGATCACCGGATAACCCGCAATCACACCTTCTTTCATAACAGTACGAACGCCTTTTTCAATAGCTGGCATGAAGCTGGTGGAAATTGCACCACCAAACACATCGTTGGTGAACGAAAATTCTTCTTCCTGGTATGGCTCCACCCGCATGAACACCTCAGCAAACTGACCTGCACCACCAGTTTGCTTCTTATGCCGATATTGAGAGGCACTTTGCTTGGTGATTGTCTCCTGGTATGGAACTTTAGGAATCTCCGTCAATAATCCGGTTTGAAATTTACCTTCTGCCTTACGAATCGCTACGTCGATATGCTGGTCACCCATGCCTTGCAGGATGGTCTGATTCGTGCTCGGTTCCTGCCTCCACGATAGAGTCATGTCTTCTTCACATAAACGGGAGAGTGTAGGGCTAATCTTGGCAGAATCGGCTTGGGTCTTCGGTGTCACTGCCACGCTGAATAAGGCGTGCGGGTAAACAGGCATCGGAAGACTGAGTGGATGACCTTTATCGCATAAAGTATTTCCAGTCGAGGTAGTATTTAGCTTGGGCACTGATGCGATATCTCCAGCATGTATCAGTTTCATGGGGATTTGTTCCTTACCACGCAACAGGTGGATCGTCCCAAATCTTTCCTCTACACCTTTGGTTTGGTTCCAGACGCGAGAGTCGGAACTCAACGTGCCCGAATAGATGCGGAAATAGGTGATACGCCCGACAAAAGGATCAGCTGTAGTTTTCCATACATAAGCTGCCAGGGGTTCATTATTGGCAGGAACTAGTTTTTCTTCTCCATCTTTCCCTTTAGCAATAGCAGGCGACGCTTCAAGAGGTGATGGGAGTAGATTGATCATTGCATCAAGCAATGGAGCTAATCCAATTTCTGCAGATCCTGCTGCAACAAACACAGGAACCCATTCACCAGCTAAGACCGCTTTTTTAAAACCGCGTAAAATCTCTTCTGGAGTCAGCTCATTCCCTTCCAGGTACTTCTCCAGCAAAGCATCTTCCCCCTCGGCTGCAGCTTCAATCAATTGCAATCTGGCGGTATCAACTTCATCACGAAATTCCGCAGGAATATCCTGTGAGGTTTCTCCTGCTCCCGGATACGCTTTTAATGTGAGCAGATCCAAGACTCCTTTGAAATCAGCTTTTTCTCCCCATGGAAGCTCGACCGGAATTAAGCGCTTCTCCGATATCTGTTGGACTGACTCGAGGGCTTTATGGAAATTGGCGTTATCCCGGTTCATCTTGTTGATGATGACGATACGAGGCAGTTTGAACGTATCGCAGTACGAAAGTGTGATCTCCGTCCCAACTTCCGCCCCGGAGACTGAATCAATTAAAATCGCTGCACTATCTGAAACCCGTAGAGCTGAGATTACCTCGCCTACAAAATCGGTGTATCCGGGTGTATCCAGTACATTGAGCTTACACCCCTTATATTCGATTGGGATAACTGAAGTTGATAAGGAAATACCACGCCGAATCTCTTCTTCCTCAAAATCTGATACGGTAGTCCCATCCTCAATCTTCCCCAAGCGTGTTGTGGCACCTGTAAAGTGTAATAATGCTTCCGCCAGCATCGTTTTCCCCGCGTTGCTATGAGACACGAGAGCTATATTGCGAATAGACTCTGTCGTATATTCTTTCATCAGAATACATTCCTTAGATAGCTAGATTCAGACAAACCCTGATTGTAAAGGAAAGCACCAAAGTTGTCAAAGCATTGCTTCTTAATCAATTCAAAGTAAATTGGAGTAAAATTGTCTACATGCAAAGTAGACTCTTTTTTTATCTGGCATATTTAAATAAACCCGCCTGGGACACAGGAATCTCTCCACCAGAGTTACTGGATTTTATTAAAACCCATGCCCCCGGAAGAGCATTGGATTTAGGATGCGGTACAGGCACTAATGCCATCACTCTAGCCAAATCTGGTTGGCAGGTAACAGGTGTAGATTTTACCCATCGTGCTATCAAGATCGCGAAACAAAAGACCCAAAGAAATGGCATAGCGGTCGATTTTCGCCTGGACGATGTGAGGCGCCTGGATTCAATCACGGACCAATTCGATTTAATCCTGGACTTAGGCTGTTTTCATAGCCTGGTATCATCTGACCATCCGAAGTACATCGCAACTGTAGATCGATTACTTTCCCCAACTGGAACTTATTTGCTTTATGTATTCTTTAAAAACCAAGCCAAATCATTTGGTCCAGGAGTGACAAAGGAGGCTATTGACTCACTCTTATTGCGATTTGAATTAATCACACGAACGGATGGCACCGAGCGCTGGATACGTCCATCGGCCTGGTTTAGCTTTCGAAAACGTACGTAATTGGTAGGTGAACCTAAGCCAGTTATGAAGATCTTATTCATTTTTTTGGATGGCGTTGGACTGGGAGGGGCTGATCCCAGTATAAATCCTCTGGTTCACGCTACTCTGCCGAATCTGGATATCCTGCTAGACGGAAATAAAATAATCGCTGATGATTCCCACGCCGCCTCAGCCACCAAGCCAAGGATCGTCCACACTAGTCGAGCGTCACTACTTGCCCTGGATGCGTGCCTAGGGATTGAGGGTGTCCCGCAATCTGCTTCAGGACAAGCCTCACTCCTTACCGGCAGGAATGTGGCAGGAATATTGGGCGGTCATGATGGCCCTAAACCAAACCCGATAGTCATGGAAATATTAAGGCAGGGAAACATATTCAGCTGGATGAGTAAGAATAATTTAAAATCGACGCTGTTGAATGCCTATCCGCCACGCTACTTTACATCCATCGAAAATGGTCATCGGCTTCCAGGAGTGATTGCCCTGGCAGCCAGATATGCAGGCATGCGTATTAATACTCAGGATGATTTAGCACACGGGAGAGCAATCTCGGCTGACTTTACCGCTGATGGATGGCGGGACCATTTAGGATTGGTCGATACACCCTTATTAAACCCCCACGAGGCTGGAGAGCGAATATCTACCCTGGCTGACGAGAGCCAATTGGCATTTTTTGAATATTGGCTTACCGATGTTGCCGGTCACCATCAAGACATGCAATCCGCAAGTAAATTACTGGAGCTTTTTGATGTTGTTCTGGGAAGCCTAGTGAATTCTTGGGAGGATGAGAGAGCTCTGATTTTAATCACATCCGATCATGGGAATATTGAAGATCTGAGCACGCGTCATCATACCCGTAATGACGTCCCCCTACTACTGATCGGCTCACAGGAACTAAGGCAGCGGTTCATCGCAGAGTTGCTCAATGCCAGCATAGCCAAGGGACAGCTAAACCTGACTGATATTGCACCTGCCATTGTCAACCTTATCTAAGTGGTTATATAATCCCAACTTTCTTCCCCACTTGAGAAAATATCTCTACCACTCTGGATAATTGTTCGTCGGTATGGGTGGCCATGTAGCTGGTGCGCAGCAGTTGTTTACCATCAGGCACAGCCGGTGAGACGACCATATTCACATACACCCCGGCTTCGAACATAGCCTTCCAGATAAAGGCTGCACGGTAATCATCACCAATATAGATCGGGATAATCGGACTGACCGAATTCCCGGTGTTAAATCCGAGCTCGTGGTAACTCTTACGCATCTGGTCGCCAATGTCATTAACCCGTTTCACCCTCTGCGGCTCCTCCTGCATGACGTGTAAGGCTGCCAACGCCGTGGCTGCATTGGCCGGCGGAATACTGGCACTGAACATCAACGATCGGGCATGATGCTTGATATAGTGGATAACGTCCTCATCCCCAGCAATGTAACCGCCCACGGAGGCTAGCGACTTACTGAAAGTACCCATAATGAGGTCAACGCCGTCTTTCAAGCCAAAATGAGCGGCTGTTCCCCTGCCACCACCCAATACACCCAGGGCATGGGCATCATCCACCATTAAACGCACTCCATAGTGTTTACACACCTTGACGATTTCAGGCAATCGGGCTATGTCGCCTTCCATGCTGAATAGGCCATCCACGACGACCAATTTACCTACATTTACGCCAATCCCTTGAATTACGCGCTCCAGGTCATCCACATTATTATGTTGGAAGCGCTTAACCTTACCCCAACCAAGCCTTGCTCCATCCACGATGCTGGCATGGTCATCCCGGTCCAGGATGACCACGTCATTCCGGCCTACCAATGAGCTGATCGTCCCCAGGTTGACCTGCATACCAGTGGAGAAGACCAGGGCAGCCTGCTTCCCTACCCATTCCGCCAATTCATGCTCCAACTGCTCGTGTAGCTCAAGAGTGCCATTCAGAAAACGTGAGCCAGTGCAACTTGTGCCAAATTGCTGGATCGCATCTATCGCAGCCTGGCGTACTTTCGGGTGAGTGGTCAGACCCAGGTAATTATTCGAGCCACACATGATCAGGCGCCGACCTTGAAAAATCGCCTCGCTTCCCTCATTCCCCTGCATGGGGATGAAATATGGGTAATAACCAGCCGCCATGAATTCCCTTGCATAGGTATAGTTATAGCATTTATCAAAAATATCCATAATTAAACCTCGTTATTGTGAGACGAATTTTTCTTTTTATGTGCATCGGCAATGATCGTGTCACCGATGATGAAATTTACTAGTCCGAAAGATAATTCATTCAAGCGGATCCAAAATTTACCATCAAGACCAGGTATAAGGCGGTATTGACCCCTTTCGATACCTTTAATGGTTGCTTTTGATACTGCCTCTGCCGTCATCGGATTACCTAGGTTCGCTAGCGCTTTAGTCTCAGCAGGTTTGAACTTGTTCTCAAACTCAAGCTGTGGAGTCATCGTATCTGACGGATATAAGATTGAGACTCCAATCCCATATATTTTCAGCTCTTGCCTGAGCGCGTCGGTAAACCCCCTGACTGCAAATTTTGATGCTCCATAAGCCGTATATCCGAATAACGCCAGATGACCTCCGACAGATGAGATGTTTAATATGTAACCCGATCCACGGTTAAGCATGGCAGGTAAAATTTCCTTGGTCATATATACCGTGCCGAAGTAATTGACCTCCATCATCCAATGAAAAACATCAATATCCAGATCCTGGACATATCCCGGATAAGTGACTCCGGCTGAATTAATCAGCAGGTATGGGGGAGCTGATTTTTCGGAAACTTGTTTCACTGCCATCCGGGCTTGATCCAATTCAGAAACGTCTGCTGATACAATTCCAATGATCTGGTTTGGACTCTGCCTGTGTGTTTCTACCTCGATACGGGCCGATTCCAGCAACTCTCTCCTTTGTGCGACTAACCATACGTGCATTCCCCGTTCAGCTAAACCGCATGCAATCGCCTTACCGATTCCACTCGACCCCCCGGTAACCAGCGCGACATTTCCTGGCTCAAGCCTGGCTTTAATTTTCATTTATATTTAATAACCCGTTGTTATTCAAAACGTTGTCATTCATTAAGGGAAATATTAAGAAGATATAAAGGGATTAATAGTAGTAAAAAGGTGATTATACCTTTATTATTACAAAATAATGAACTCAACATAACGAATTCTTACTATTAATATTCACTTTAGAGAAAATGAACAGATGTGCAATCACGCAATTCATTCATCGTGGGCACAACCAGTGAAAACACTGATAAGGTAGTAAATTATCCTTTCATAAGGATGCGCTTCATCATTTATTCACATAGAATGGGATTGATTTCGACAAAATTCAGGTTATGATTGACTGTAACGAATTGCTTTATAACTAATCCAAATAATAGTATGCCAACATTATCCGAGCGCCTCAAATCATTGGGGGTACAGGTAGGAACCAAGGATTTACCACCCCCCCAGGAGAGCAAATCCTTTCCGGTCGAGGAAGTCGTCGCTGGGAGGTTCCTTGACGCTGGCAATGGCATGACGTATCTGATCGAGGAAGACTTTCCAATCGACTATATCCATGGGCAGGTTGGACTGCGGATTGCTTCCACGCCTAATCTAATCGCCGAATGGGCTGGCCAGCTAATAATAGCCGAGCTGGAACCCGAGTCAATCGTTTTCCTGGACACTGAGACCTCAGGCCTGGCAGGCGGCACTGGAACCTTCGCGTTCCTGGTGGGAGCAGGCCGCTACACACCAGATGGTTTCCATTTAGCACAATTTTTCATGCGTGATCCACTGGAGGAGCCTGCGCTGTTGATTGCACTGGAGAAGTTTCTGGCCCCCTGCCGGACGATTGTGAGTTTTAACGGGAAAGCCTTCGATGTGCCTCTTTTAGATACCCGTTACACTCTCCAGGGATGGAAATCGCCTTTTAAAAAACTGGCTCATGTAGACCTGTTACACCTGTCGCGACGTTTATGGCGCAATCGTCTTCCTAGCCGCACGCTTGCTAACCTCGAGGTTCAAATCTTGCACGCCAGTCGTACAGACGAAGAAATAGCAGGATGGATGATCCCACAGATGTACTTTGATTACTTGCGGGATGGCGACGCACGACCGCTGAAAAGAGTCTTTTACCACAATGCCATGGACGTCGTCTCGCTGGCAGCATTATTGAACCATGCTTCCTCAATGCTGGAAGATCCACACGCACAATCAACTAATGAATACATCGATCTGGCTGCGGTTGCCAGATTGCTGGAAGACCTGGGTCACATTGAAAAAGCAGTTGAGATATACGAGGTTTGTTTAACAGCTGAGTTACCTGAGGAGATCCATAACGATACCCTTTACCGTCTTTCCTTACTTCATAAGCATAACAATAACTACTTGGCTGCCATCCCATTATGGGAGCAGGCAGCTTCACGGAGAAAAATCTACGCTTATGAAGAATTGGCAAAATATTTCGAACACCACGCTATCGATCTCAGCATGGCGATGAAGTGGACCCAGGAAGCATTGGAATTCATCGATTCAGCCGATCTCCCCAGCACAGAGAGCAGGCAATGGAAGTCAGAATTTAAGCACCGCATGCAGCGCTTGCTACGTAAAATCAACTCCCGCACAGAATAAAAAAGGGCTGTCTTTGAACAACTGGCAGCCCTGCAATGACACATTTTTAAATACTAATCCAATGCTCTAAGCTGTTTTTTCAGTTTTTCCACCGTCTCGCGATAGTTGCTTAATTTATCCTTCTCTTTCTGGACAATCCTCGCGGGTGCTTTCTCGGCGAATGAGCTGGAGAGTAGTTGTTCCAGCCGGTCTACCTGGCCTTGGGCTTCAGTCAAGGCATGGCTTAATCTCTCTCGCTCCTCACTCGTATCCACCAAACCCTCAAGGGGGATATATATCTCTACGGGACCAATGGCTAGACTAATTTGGTCATCCCGCTTGGATGGTAACTCGTTAGCTATTTTGAACTTTTCAGAATCAATTTGTGCCAGGGCAGAAATGATATTCTTCTGCTGCTGGAATAATTCAGCCTTCTCACCCGCCGCGAGTAGAGCGGGAATGCGTTTCCCTGGTTTGACATCTTTTTCAGCGCGAATATTCCGTATCGCACGTATGGAATCCTGAATCAGGTTGAAGTCAGCGATGCATTTCTCCTCCCAACCCTCAACATCCCTGGTTTTGGGCCAGGATGAAATAATCAATCCTTCAGCCCAATCTGAGGTTACGGATGACATTGGGGAATCTTGCAGTGAACGACACAAGTGACCCCAAATCTCTTCCGTTACGAAAGGAATGAAGGGATGAAGCATACGCAAGCATAAATCCAATACCCTCACCAGTGTAGATGCAGTAAGGTAGGCGCGATCCCCACCCTCATTCAATTGGAGCTTGGCTACTTCCAGATACCAATCAGCAAACTCACTCCAGAAGAAATCATAAATCTGCCGGCCCGCTTCTCCATATTGATAAGTTTGGAATAAGCGTTCAACATTCCGTACGAGCTCTTGCACGCGTGCCCATATCCATGAATCTGCCAGAGTCCATCCCGGCTCCGTGTTTGCCCCTGCCTCGA
>Ga0153916_10003300_pt1 | contig 12003 bp, 7 predicted proteins | sample Opewatmetagenome_FD_109642 | JGI IMG/M metagenome (GOLD analysis project Ga0153916, IMG submission 109642) | Freshwater wetland microbial communities from Ohio, USA - Open water 3 Core 3 Depth 4 metaG | ecosystem: Environmental > Aquatic > Freshwater > Wetlands | place: USA: Ohio, Lake Erie, Old...
ACCGCTGGCGCGACATGATCGAGCAGGTTGCGCGCTGGCGCGTCTCGCTCGGTCGCGAGCGGCTGGCCCCCGGCGAGCGCGTGGCCGTGCTGCTCCGGAACAGCATCGAATGGGTATGTTTCGACCAGGCTGCCCAGTCGCTCGGCTTGGTGGTCGTCGCCCTTTACACGACCGACACTCCCGAGAACCTCGCCTACATCCTAGCGGATTGCGGCGCGCGCCTGCTGCTCGTGGGCGAGCTCGAACAGTGGCAGGTGCTTGCGCCGCTGCGCGCGCGTTTCCCGCAACTCTCCCGGGTGCTTTGCGTGGACCGGCCCGCGAACGCGCGCGTCATGCAGCGCGCGGAACTGCGCTTCACCTCCGACTGGCTACTCGCCGAATCAGAGCCGATTTCGATGAGCTCAGTCGATCCGAACGGGCTCGCCACGATCGTCTACACCTCGGGGACCACCGGTCGGCCCAAAGGCGTGATGCTGTCCCATCGCAACATTCTTGCCGATGCTGAAGCCGTGACCCGGATCGTCCCCGCTTACCGGGAAGACGTATTCCTGTCGTTCCTTCCCCTCACGCACGCCTTCGAACGCACCGCCGGCTATTACGTGCCGATCATGGCGGGAAGCTGCGTCGCCTATGCGCGCTCGATACAGGACCTGCCCGATGACTTGCTCGCGATCCGCCCGACTGTGTTGATTTCCGTACCGCGCATGTATGAACGCGTGTATGACCGGCTTCAACGGCAACTCGCGGACAGGGGGCCTCTTGCGCGCACACTGTTCAGGTGGGCAGACACCGCCGGCTGGCGGCGCTTCGAGGCCATGCAGCATGGCGGCGATCCGGACATCTCCGTGCGGCTCGCTTGGCCGGTGTTGCACCGCCTGGTGGCCGACAAGGTCCTGTCCGGGCTGGGAGGCCGCCTGCGCCTCGCGGTGAGCGGCGGCGCGCCGCTTCATCCGGTCATCTCCCACTGTTTCCTCGCGCTCGGCCTGCCGCTGCTGCAGGGTTACGGACTCACCGAAGCGGCGCCGGTGGTTACCGTTAACCGCGAGGGAGACAACGTGCCCGAGTCGGTAGGCGCCGCTATCCCTGGAGTCGAGCTGAAAATCGGCGCGAAGGACGAACTGCTCGTCAAGGGACCCAATGTCATGCTTGGCTACTGGAACCGGTCCGAGGACACGCGCAAGGCCTTCGATGCCGATGGATGGCTGCGCACGGGCGACCAGGCGCGTATCGACGATCGCGGCCGCGTCTACATTCTGGGCCGGCTGAAGGAGATTCTCGTCATGTCCACCGGCGAAAAAGTCGCGCCGAACGACATGGAGATGGCGATCACCCGGGATCCGCTGTTCGAACAGGCGATGATTGTCGGAGAGGGCAAGCCATACATCGCCGCGCTGCTCGTGCTCAATACCGCGGCGTGGCGGGAACTAGCGGCAGAGTTCACACTGGATCCGGACAACCCCGCTTCGCTCGCACAGCGCAGGGTGCAGAGCCACGTGCTCGAGAAACTGCGCGCGACGCTCCGTAGTTTTCCGGGCCACGCGCAAGTGCGCGCGGTCTGGCTCACGCTCGATCCCTGGACGATCGAGAACGGACTTCTTGTCCCTACCATGAAGGTCAAGCGCTCCGAAATCGAACAGCGGTTTGCTGCATCGATCTCAGATCTGTATGCGGGGCACGCCATCCCCGCCTGAACATGGCGGAATATCCCTCCCAGCTCGTGAAACGCCGTGTCCTCTTCGATGGCACGCCGGTCACGATTCGTCCCATTCGTCGAGAGGACTTGGGCCTGGAGCAGGATTTCATGCAGCATCTTTCCGCCGATTCCCGCTATTACCGTTTCATGGCCACGCTGCGGGAGCTGCCCCGGAAAAAACTCGAGTACTTCACCGATATCGACTACAAGCGGCACATGGCACTCGTCGCCACCGTAACGCGGGAAGGAAAAGAGCTGGAGATCGGCGTGGCGCGATACGTCGCCACCGAGAAGCCGGCCGTCTGCGAGTTCGCGATAACGGTGGACGATGCCTGGCAAGGGACCGGCGTGGCGGGGTTGCTGATGATCTCGCTGCAGGACGCGGCGCGCAAGAACGGGTTGGCGACCATGGAAGGCATAGTTATGACAACCAACTTTAAGATGCTCAAGTTCGCGAAGCAACTCGGCTTCAAAATCCGCCGCGAACCGGGCGATGGCGATACGGTACGTATAGAGTTGCAGCTCTGACATGTTCGGATCGCCTGGAATGCAACTGTTGTACGGCGCGTCGGCGAATTGGGCTTTTTACGAGCAACTGGATGAAGCCCGACGCTTGCAGGGCAGGGCGCTCGATGCGCTCGGATTCGGGCCGCGGGAAACGCCCTCGCGGGCGATCTGGCGCGAGCCCGGGCTCACGCTGAAGGCATACGGTGAGCGGTCGCGGCCGGGGCCTGCGATCCTCATGGTGCCGGCGCCGATCAAGCGCGCCTACATATGGGATCTGGCCCCTGGAGCAAGCGTGGTCGAGCAGTGCCTCGCGTCCGGAGCGCGCGCCTACCTGGCGCATTGGGAAGAACCGCAGGCGAGTTTCGGGCTCGAAGACTACGGCGAACGGCTGATCCTCGCATGCGCCGATGCAATCCGCGCGGAGACGGGGAATTCGAACATCTTTCTGTTCGGGCACTCGCTGGGCGGACTGCTGGCCGCGATCTTCGCGGCTCTGCATCCCGAGCGGGTTCGCGGGCTGGTCGCGGTAGCTGCGCCGCTGCACTTCGATTTCGCGCGGCAAACGGGGGCTCTCGGACCGGTGATGGCGGAGCTGTCGCGCTCGGGGGTGCTCGAGGCGGTGACCGGCAACCTGCCGGGCTCCCTCCTCAGCGCAGCGAGCTTCATGGCCTCGCCCGAGACGTTCGGCCGCGACCGGCTGCTCGATTGGCTGCGCGCCTGGCAGGACTACGAAGCCCTCAGAAACTGCCTGCGTGTCGAACGCTGGGCGCTGGACGAGTTGCCACTCGCCCGCCGGCTCGTGAGCGACATTGCGAATCGGCTCTACGCAGAAGACGCATTTCTCGGCGGCACGCTCAAAGTAGGTGTCCGCACCGCCGCGGCTCGGCAAGTAGTCGCTCCCCTGCTGATCGTCGCCGATGAGACCTGCCCGATTGTTCCGCCGCAGGCGATCCTTCCGTTTGCGGAGGCAGCCGGCGCGGCGGACAAGCGGCTGCTGTGGTACGAGGGTGACGCCGGCGTCGCGATCCGGCACGTCGGCATACTGATCGGCGCCAATGCGCGGCGCCGGATCTGGCCCGAGATACTGCGCTGGATGCAGGAGCGCTGCGGACAGTAAGGCTCGCGGCGAAATTGCCGAATTGAGTTTTCCCCCGCAGTTTCCAGAGCCCTGCTCGCTAGTCCGCCGGCTTGACGTTGAAGTCCCGAACTATTTTGGCCCAGCGTTGAGTGTCCTCGTGGATCATGCGGGCCACCGTTTTGGGGTCGCTTACCTTTACCTCGGTGCCAACTTTGCGGAAGCGCTCCTGCACGTCAGGCAACATCATGATGCGGCTGATTTCCTGATAGAGGCGTTCGATGATCGCAGGCGGCGTGCCGGCACGAGCAAGAACGCCGTGCCAGCCCTCGGCTTCGATTTCGGGATAGCCCTGCTCGCGCACCGTCGCGACGTCCGGGATCGCGGGCGAGCGCGAGCTGCCCAGGGTCGCGAGGGCTCTGATTTTCCCTGCTTGTATTTGCGCCTGGGCGGTGCTGAGCGCTTCGACCGCGGCGTGAATGCGGCCCCCAAGCATGTCGGTCAGGATCTGCGCAGGCCCGTTGTACCCGATCAACTCCGCGTCTGCGCCGGTGACTTGTTTAAGGCGCAGCGCCATCAAATGCGGAAAAGACGGAAGATAGGCCAGAGCAACGGTGTTCGGATGCGAGCGGGTATAGGACGCGAATTGATTCAAGTTCCTGACGTCCAATGCCGGACTCGCCGTTACGACGAAGATGACGCGGGTAACCTGGGCGATCGGTGCGAAATCCTTTTCACCGTCGTACCTTATTCTTCCTGCATAGAGCGCCGGGGCAATGGTCAGCGGCCCCGAAATGGCCAGAAGCAGGGTATATCCGTCGGGTGCCGATTTCGCGACGGCTTCGGTCCCTATCATGCCGTCCGCTCCCGCTCGGTTTTCGACTATTACGGGTTGACCCAGCGACGCGCGCAGCTTTTCGGCCAGGACCCGCGCGACATTGTCCGGCTGGCTTCCAGGCGCCAAAGGTACGATCAAACTGATGGGGCGGGTCGGATAAGGCTGCGCATACGCCATTGAAGAGATCAATAAAGCGAAAGCAAGAGCAAGAAGGGATCGCACGGTTTCACCTTTTGGCAATGAATCGGCTCTCTTTCCGAGGCGCGAGCATACGCAGGGCGCCGACGAAACGTTGCGCTATTGTGCTGGCGAAGCCGGTCCTTCTTCAAGAGATCGGTGTGTCAGGTTGGAATTGATAAAAATAATTCTTTCAGAGGCCCGGCGGAAAAGGCGGCGACGATTTGCTCCAGATCATGGACAGAAGACCCGGGTCCCTGCTAAAAATGGTTCGTTGGTCGGATTCGCATCCCGAAAGGCTCGTCATGCAAGCCTTTGTTTCTTCCGCCGTCGCGCGCGTCAGCGGTTTTGCCAGGGCCGGGCGTGCCCGCAAAGTGCTGTGGTGGATCGCGGGCCTCATCGCCGCCTTTGCTGCAATCGGCTTCCTTGTTGTGCCGCCGATCGCGAAGTCGAAGCTCGAGGAGGGGCTGTCGCAGGCGCTGCACCGCAAGGTGACGGTCGATACGGTACGCGTCAACCCGTTCGTGCCATCGTTCACGGTGCGCGGGTTCGCGGTGCGCGAACGGGAGGGGGACGCGCTGTTCGCGAGTTTCGACGAGCTTTACGTCAATGCGGCATGGAGTTCGATCTTTCGTCTGGCACCGGTGTTGGACGAAATCACGCTGGCGAAGCCGCATCTGCGTGTCGTGCGCAATGCCGATCGGACCTACAACTTTCAGGATCTTCTGGACGAGTTTCTGGCGCGTCCCAAGAGCGAGATGCCGAAGTTCGCGCTCTTCAACATCCGCTTGCTCGACGGGCGCATTGATTTCGACGACCGACCGGAGAACGAAAAGCACGCCGTGACCGAGCTGCGCGTCGGGATTCCATTCATTTCCAGCCTGCCCGCACATGCGGAAATCAAGGTGCTGCCCGAGCTCGCAATGAAGGTGAACGACGCGCCGCTTGCTGTCAAAGCCGAAGCGCTGCCCTTCAAGGACCCGCACGCGACGAACGTCAGCCTCAGCGTCGACGGCTTCGATCTGACGCGGCTGACGGACTACCTGCCGTTCAAACCTCACGCCAAGTTGCGCTCCGCTCTGCTCGACGCGCGCCTTGAACTCGCCTTCGAACAGCCAGCCGGCGAACCACCCCAAATCAAGCTGCGCGGCGGCACCGCGATCAGAAACCTCAATGTGTTGGACCGGGAGGACCGGCCCATGCTCGCCTGGCAGCGCCTCGGCGTCGAGATCAACGAGCTCGAACCGTTTGCGCCGCGCATCGATCTGAAGAGCGTCGAGTTGGAGGGAACGGAGGTGCAGATCCGGCGCGGAAAGGATGGTGCGATCAATCTGGCGCAGCTTGGGCCGGTGCCGCCCGCGCGCGGTGGCCCGCAGGCGCCGTCCGGCAAGAATTCCGGCGGCACACCGATGGCGCTGAAAATCGAACGCGTAGCGCTCAAATCGGGGAAGGTGCGCTTCATTGACCAAGCCACCGCGCCTGTGTTCGAAGAGTTTCTCGAGGACGTTCAGCTCGAGGGGAGGGGCATAGACTCCGAAAAAGGCAAGCGCTCCGAGTGGACCTTTTCGGCGCGTAGCGCTGCGGGCGAGACGATCACGCTCGCCGCAGGCGCGATCGCCGATCCTCTCGCCGCGGACGGACATCTGGATATCGCCGGCGTCAAGCTCAAGCGCTATCAGCCCTACATCCAAGGCGCCGCGGATCTCGAGATCGACGACGGGGCGCTCGACGGGGGGCTTGCCTTCGCTTGGGGCGGGAAAGCCGCCGCGTTAAAGATTGCCGATCTGACGCTGGCGCTGAAGAGCCTGCGAGCGCGGTTGCCCGGTGAAAAAGTTCCATTCGTCCGCCTGGCGTCGCTCGAAATGAAAGGTGCGGGCCTCGATGTCGCCGCGCAAACGGCGAACCTCGGTGAGATTGCAGTCCGCGAAGTGTCGGCGAACCTGCGGCGCGGGAAGGACGGCAAGATCAACCTCACGCGCATCGCGCGGTCGGAAAAAACCGGCGCGCAAGGGAAGCGCGATGGTTCGCAGGCGACTGCAACGGCACGCCCCTGGCGCATCGATCTAGGCCAGGCCTCTATCGAGCGCGGCTCGGTGATGCTTGAAGACCTGGCGATCGGCGAGCCGGTGAGAATCAGCATCGCGCCGATCGAACTCAAGGCGCAGCAACTCTCAACCGCCAAGGGACAGCGCGGCAACGTCAGCGTGCGCGCAACGATAAACAAGACGGGCACCTTGGCGGCAAGCGGGCCGCTCACGCTCGATCCCCTCGCGGCTCGGTTTAGTGTCGCTGCCAAGACGATCGGTTTCGTGCCGCTGCAGCGGTACATCGACGACAAGGTCAGTCTCGCCGTCACTTCGGGCGCGCTCTCCGCGAAAGGGACGGCATCCTTCGAGATGCCGCCGGGCGGGGCAGTCAAAGCATCGTACAAGGGCGATGTCGACATCGCGGATTTCGCGTCCATCGACAAGCGCTCGACGCAGGACCTGCTGAAGTGGAAGACGCTTTCGCTCGGCGGGATCGACTTTGTCCTGGAGCCGATGAAAGTGTCGCTGGACCAAATCGCGCTCGCCGACTTTTACGCGCGGATCATCCTGTCCGCCGAGGGGCGACTGAATCTTCAAGATCTCGCCGCGGCCCCTGGCGCGGCCGACGCGCTCGCACCCGCCGCGGCGCAATCTCAAACGTCTGCCACGGAGCCGCAAGCGCAACCGCGGGCCGGCGGGAAGCCACCGGCCGCGGCCCTGCCGCCCAACGTACGCATCGGCAGGATCACGCTGCAGGGCGGCAACGTCAATTTCAGCGATTTCTACATCAAGCCGAATTACAGCGCGAACCTAACCGGTATGGCCGGAGCGGTGACGGAGGTGACGCCCGAGAAGGCGGGCGACGTGGAGTTGCGCGGCAAGATCGACAATGCGGCGCCGGTCGAGATCGCCGGCCGCGTGAACCCGCTTGCCGCGGACCTGTTTCTCGATGTGAAGGCGAGCGCGAAGGACATCGAATTGCCGCCGATGTCGCCTTATGCGGTTAAGTACGCGGGCTACGGCATCCAGCGCGGCAAGCTGTCGATGAATGTCAATTACCACATTGAAAATCGCAAACTCTCGGCGGAGAACAACATCTATCTCGACCAGCTGACATTCGGCGAGCGCGTCGAGAGCCCGAGCGCCACCAAGCTCCCGGTGACGCTCGCGGTCGCGCTGCTCAAAGACCGGAACGGGGTGATCGACATCAATTTGCCGATTTCAGGATCGCTCGACGATCCCGAGTTCAGCATGGGCGCGATCATCGTCAAGGTAATCGTCAACCTGATCGTCAAGGCGACCACCGCGCCGTTCGCGCTGCTCGGCTCGCTCTTCGGCGGCGGGGAAGAACTCGCTTACCTGGAGTTCGCGCCCGGCTCGGCGGCGCTTGTCAGCGGCGACCAGAGGAAACTCGAGAATCTGGCCAAGGCGTTGAACGAACGTCCGGGACTCAAGCTGGAAGTCACCGGCCGGGTCGAGGCCGGGGCGGACCGCGAAGGCCTGAAGCGCGCCTCGATCGACGGCAAAGTCAAGGCACAGAAATTCAGCGAGCTGCGCCGCGCAGGCACCGCGCCCGCGTCGGTTGATGCCGTTACGGTCGAACCCGGCGAGTACGAGAAGTACCTGCAGCGCGCCTACGGCGAGGAGAAGTTTCCGAAACCGCGCAACGTCATCGGCATCGCGAAAACTTTGCCGGTCGCGGAAATGGAGAACTTGATGCTGGCGCACACGCAGATTGCCGAAGACGACCTGCGGCTGCTCGCGAACGCGCGCGCGCAGGCCGCCAAGGAATGGCTCGTGAGCGAAGGCAAGGTGCCGGCCGAGCGAGTGTTCATCATCGCGCCGAAGCTGACTGCCGAGGACATCAAGGATAAAGGCAAGCCGACGCGCGCGGACTTTGCCTTGAAGTGAGCGCGCCATCATATTGCGTTCGGGAAAGCCATCATATTGCGTTCGGGAAAGCACACTGATCCAATGTACAGTTTGTCCTTTACGCGCGCCGTTGCTGTCGCGGGGATCCGATGATTCGGAAAGCGTTCGTGGAAACCGCGCACGCCCTCGTCGCGCTGCTTCTCTGTTTCGGGTGCACGGGCGCCGATGCTGAAACAATGTTGCGAATCGGCGGCACCGGCTCCGCCGTGGGGACGGCAGGCGCGTTGGCAGACGATTACGCCTCCATGCACCCCCATGTGCAGCCCAGAATCGTGGGTAATCTTGGAACCGGCGGGGCCTTGAAGGCTCTGCGGGCCGAAGCCCTCGATGTGGCGATCGCCGCGCGTTGTCTCGACGAGGGGGAAAGGCGGTCCGGGCTGACCGAGTTCCCGTTGAGCCGCACGCCCCTGGTATTCGCGGCCTACGGCCGTGTTCCTTTGCGCGGCATTTCGCTAGAGCAGGCGATCAGGCTGTACGGGGGAGAACAGACCACATGGCCGGACGGACGGCGGGTGCGCCCCATCCTGCGGCCCATGAATGATACCGATACCGCGACATTGCGCGCCATCTCCCCCGCCTTCGACGTAGCCGTTCTGCGCGGACATGCAATAAAAGGCTTACACACCGCGATCACGGACGAGGATTCGATTGGCGCCATTGCGTCGACTCCAGGCGCTTTCGGCACGACGACCCTGGCGATGCTGGCTTCCAGCCCGCTCAATGTCAACATGCTTCTGCTCGATGGCGTGGCACCGAGTCAGAAAGCGCTCAGCGACGGACTGTACAGGCTGCACAAAACCTTTTACATCATCGTCCGAGCGCCAGTGGCTCCGGAGATTCGGCAATTCCTGGGTTTCGTTTCTTCCGAGCGCGGACGCGACATCCTCATGCGCCACGGACAGATTCCCGCTGCGGCGGCCACCAATCCGGGATTGCAATGATTCGCCCGGGGCAGCGCGTCGCAACCGTGCTCGGCATTACGGTCGCGGTGCTGGTCGCCGTGACCGTGCCCGGGGTCTATGTCGCCAGTTCGCTGAGCCGCTCGCATGCCGAATTGCGCACAGCGGCGGAGATCACAGCCGGACTGGTGATGGATCTTATCGCCATTTCACCGGAGAACTGGGAGTACCAGGAACCGCGGTTGGTGCACCTGATAGAGCAAGACCCGGGATACGCGCAGTTGTCGGGTCATTGGGAGGTATTGAATCGACGCGGGGAAGTACTGGCCAGCGTTGGGGAAAAACCGCTTGTCCCGATCGTTACCGTCTCCGCGCCGCTATTCGATGCGGGCGCCGTGGTGGGGCAGGTTCAGGCGTCGGCGTCGCTTCGGAAGATCGCCGACATGGGGGCGGCACTGATGCTGCTCGGGCTCGCACTCGGTATCGCGGTTTACCTGACGGTTCGCAAGCTGACCGATATACGGCAACGAGCCGAGGATGCGCTTCGCGAGCGTGAAGCTCGGTATCGCGCCATCGTGGAGACTTCCATCGACGGGTTTTGGGTGCTGGACGCGACAGGCCGGATTCTGGAGGTCAACGACAGATATCTGTGTCGCTCCGGCTACACGCGCGAGGAACTTCTCGGGCTGAGGCTTTCCGATATCGACGCAACGAACAATCGCGACCAGGTCGAAGCGAGCCTCGCCACGGAGGGAAGCCGGATATTCGAGGCGTCGCATCGCGCCAAAGACGGCAGCGCATGGCCGCTGGAGGTCAGCACTATCTACCTGCCGGGCGAAAGCGGACGGCGCTACTCTTTTTTGCGCGACATCAGCGAGCGGAAGCGCGTCGAGCAAGAACTCAAGCGCAATGCCGAGACGCTTGCCGCGGTCATGGCGAAACTCACCATGGCGGAGGAGCAGGAGCGCCGAGCCATCGCGATGGACCTGCACGACGATCTCAGCCAATTGCTGGCGGCGGCCAATATAAGGCTGAGAGCGTTGCCAAAGGAAGACGGCTCCGCCGACTACAGCCAGGCGCTTCGGGAAACCGCCAAGCTGATCGAACAGGCGGAGCGATCGGCCCGGTCGCTCAGTTTCCAGATCAGCCCGCCGCTCCTGTTTGACCTGGGACTCGTGCCTGCCCTGGAATGGCTGGCCGATGAACTTCGCAAAGTCTACGGGCTGACTGCCATGGTATCCGACGATGGTGAGCCGAAAAATCTCGCTGCGACGGCCCGTGCAGTGCTCTACCGGGCCACTCGCGAACTGCTCATCAACGTCGCGAGGCATGCCAAGGTCGAATTCGCGGACGTCGATGTGCGGAACGACGAGGGCCTCCTGGTGATATCGGTGACGGATTACGGTGTCGGATTCGACAAGACGTTGATTGAAAATCGTGCGCCCGGTCCCGGATTCGGCTTGATGAGCATGCGCGAGCGCCTGCGCCTGATCGGCGGGACGTTTGATATCGATAGCCATCCCGGAGATGGAACGGTAGCGACGCTCGCGGTGCCGTTGGCCGCAAAGGTGGATGCGACGCACGGCGTGGAAATGTGACTTCTCCGAGGCGGTGAGCCGATCGGGTCGTGTACCGAAGCGTCGCGAGCGCGTCGCGGCTTCATTCTCCAACCGAAAGAGAAACTCTGTGCTGCGGGCCTGGTCTATACCGCTGTCGAAACGAGACGATCCTCGCTTCACGGTGTCGTTTCATCGCGAAGCGGCACCGTGCTGAGAGACAGCCTTTCATGATCGACCTTGTCATTGAGCAGCGTCGCCGCGATCTGGGCGGCTTCGAGGTTGGAAGGGTGTTGCCGTACCCGCAACGACGGATGGTGGGGCCCTTCATCTTCCTGGACCACATGGGTCCGGTCGATTTTGCTCCAGGCATCCCGCGTTCGGTCGATGTGCGGCCGCACCCGCACATCGGCCTCGCCACGGTGACTTACCTGTTCGACGGCGAGATCATGCACCGTGACAGCCTCGGATCGGAGCAGCCCATACGGCCCGGCGAAGTCAATTGGATGACGGCCGGCCGGGGGATCACGCACTCGGAGCGGTTCGAGCGTGCTCGCAGAGAAGGTGGCCGCACGGATGGCATCCAGGCCTGGGTCGCCTTGCCGATCGAGCATGAGGAAACCGATCCCGCCTTCTCGCACCATGCCGGGGACGATCTTCCGGAGTTCGGCGAAAAAGCTCTACGGATGCGGCTGATCGCGGGCGACGCATTCGGAGCCAAGGCCAAAGTCCGGACGCTTTCGCCGCTGTTCTATATTCATGCCGTGCTCTCGATCGGCGCTCAGGTGCAATTGCCCGAACAGTATCCTGAACGCGCAGCGTATGTCGCGTCCGGTGCGGTCGAAGCCGACGGCCAGGTTTTCCCCGAGGGTCGCATGCTGGTCTTCCGAGCCGGGCAGCCCGCCCTGCTCAAGGCAGTCCGTCCCGCGGTTCTCATGCTGCTGGGGGGCGAGCCATTGGGCGAGCGCTTCATCGAGTGGAATTTCGTATCCTCTTCCAGGGATCGCATCGAACAGGCGAAATCCGACTGGCGCTCGGGAAGGATGAAGCTGCCGGACCTGGACAACGGAGAATTCATTCCGCTGCCGCTCGATCCCGCACCGCAGGCCAATCCGATGTCCTGAGTACGATCGGATCAAACGGCGGCTGCTAAGCGCCTTCAGAATTGCGGGCAGGGGCTGCGCGGCCGGAAAGCAGGCCACCGGATGCCATGAGGAGGCCATTGCCCCAGAACACCGGGAACAAACCAAACGCGGATCCTATCGGGCCGAACAGAAGCGGGCCGATGACCCGCGCCAG
>Ga0153916_10003301_pt1 | contig 12002 bp, 12 predicted proteins | sample Opewatmetagenome_FD_109642 | JGI IMG/M metagenome (GOLD analysis project Ga0153916, IMG submission 109642) | Freshwater wetland microbial communities from Ohio, USA - Open water 3 Core 3 Depth 4 metaG | ecosystem: Environmental > Aquatic > Freshwater > Wetlands | place: USA: Ohio, Lake Erie...
GCCTGCCGTCGGAATATTGATATGACCGTCGTCTGCATGAACAACCAGATCTATGGGATGACCGGAGGCCAGGGGAGCCCGACAACCCCCCAGGGATATCTCTCCACCACCACTCCCTATGGGTCCAGGGAGCCCTCGTTCGATCTCTGCGAGCTGGCTATTGCTGCCGGAGCAAATTACGTTGCGCGGTGGACGTCCTACCATGTGAAGGAACTCGAACACGCGGTGAAAGCAGGGCTGGAGAACGAGGGGTTCTCGTTCATCGAGGCGATGACGCAGTGCCCCACTAACTTCGGGCGCCGCAATAAGTTCAAACAGGTCACCGACCAGGTTGAATTCCTAAAAACCCATTCCCTGCTGCGGGCAAAACGAGACCGTATGAGGGAGAAGGGAGAGCCGATTCCGGAAGATGCGATTATCATCGGGGAGCTCCTCCGGCGCAACCGTCCGGCGATGGGGGGGACACCATGAGGCATGAGGTGCGGTTTTCCGGGTTTGGTGGACAGGGGATCATCCTCGCGGCGGTGATTCTGGGACGAGCGGCGGTGATGTACGACACGAAATACGCGGTCCAGACCCAGGTCTACGGTCCCGAGGCACGGGGAGGGGCGTCCATGAGCGCGGTGATCATCGATGATGAGCCCATCCTGTTCCCCAAGGTCATCAATCCGGACATCTTTGTGATCATGTCCCAGGAGGGGTTCGAGAGATATGGCGCCAGCGCACCACGGAATGCTGTCATGGTGCTGGATTCATCGCTCATCCACTCTCGCCCGACCTGTACTTACTATGAGATCCCTGCGACACGGGAGGCAAAGCAGACCCTGGGTCGTGACATCGTTGCCAACATCGTGATGCTGGGAGCTCTTGTTGCCACGACCACGGTGGTGGGAGAACCGGCGCTTGAAAAAGCGATCCTGGACTCAGTCCCGAAAGGAACGGAGGGGCTCAACCTGAAGGCGATGAAGAAGGGAATCGAACTCGCGGGGACAGCAACGGTGAAGAACGTATGAAACTGCTCGAGCACGAGGCAAAGAACATCCTGAAAGAGTACGGGATCAAGGTACCAGCGGGTGTCCTTATCCGTTCAGCAGAAGAATTGATCCCGCACCTTTCCTCTCTCGGTGACCGGATCGTCCTCAAGGCACAGGTGGATGTCGGGGGCCGGGGAAAAGCCGGCGGTATCCTGATGGCAGAGAGGGAGACCGCGGTGAAGACCGCGGACGCCCTGTTCAGAAAAGAGATCAATGGGCTCCACGTCAGGGAGATCCTTGCCGAGCAACACCTGCCTATCCAGCACGAGTACTATCTCTCCATCACCATCGATCGCTCGAGCAGGCAGCCGCTGATACTCTTTGCCGACGCTGGCGGGGTCGATATTGAGATCACCGCAAAGGAGCGCCCTGAAGCGATCCGAAAGGTGTACGCACCACCACTCATGCGGGACATTCCTCCCTTCATGCTCCGCGAACTGGCCGGTAGCGCCCCCAAAGAGATCATCCCGGTGATCAACAAACTGTACCGTGTCTTCTGCGAGAAGGATGCGCTCCTTGCGGAGATCAATCCCCTGGTCACCACCCCCCAGGGAGTGTATGCGGCAGATGCCAAGATCATCGTCGATGATAACGCCCTTCCCCGGCAGGGGATTAAGATGAACCGCGACCTCACGTCCCGCGAACGTGAGGCGGAACAGTACGGGTTCTCGTACGTGGAGCTCAGCGGTTCAATCGGGGTGATCGGGAACGGCGCCGGGCTCACCATGGCAACCCTCGACCTCATCGAGCACTATGGGGGGAAAGCGGCGAACTTTCTCGATGTCGGTGGCGGAGCGGAGAGCGAGCGGGTGATGCATGCGGTCCAGCTGGTGGCACGTCTTCCCTCGGTCAGGGTCATCGTGGTGAACCTGCTGGGTGGTATCACCCGCTGTGATGAGGTTGCCCGCGGGATCATTGCTGCCGGCATCCCCCAGAAGGTGATCGTCCGGCTTGCCGGCACGAACGAGGCAGAGGGACGGCGCCTGCTCACCGAGAAAGGGTACGAGATGCTGGACACCATGGATCTGGTCGTACAACGGGCAGTGGAGGTGGCGGTATGATCTACGGTGACAGGAACACGGGCATCCTTGTGCAGGGCGCCACCGGGAAGCAGGGTGAGTTCCATATCGGGCTCATGAATGCCTATGCCCGGCAGGTGGGGGGAAAAGGGGTTGTTGCCGGCGTAACACCAGGGAAGGGGGGACAGCAGGTCCATGGGGTGCCGGTCTATAACACCGTCAGGGAAGCCATGCGAGAGCATGAGGTGACGGCCAGCGTGATCTTTGTTCCCGCTGCGGCAGCAAGCGACTCGATCATGGAGGAGGCACATGCCGGCATCGAATGTATCGTCGCTATCACCGAGCACATCCCGGTCCATGACACCCTGAAAGCCCTTGCCTATGCCAAGATGCAGGGATCCATAGTGATTGGCCCGAACTGCCCCGGGCTCCTCTCGCCTGGTGAATGCAATATGGGGATCATGCCCGCCCAGCTTGCCACCCGGGGTCACGTGGGCGTGATATCCCGGAGCGGAACCCTGACCTATGAGGTGGTGGATGAACTCACCCGGGCAGGCATCGGACAATCGACCATTGTGGGGATCGGGGGCGACCCGCTCATCGGGCAGACCTTCCTCGATGTGCTCCACCGGTTTGAGGAGGATAGCGAGACCCGGGCGGTGGTTCTGATTGGAGAGGTGGGGGGCACGCTGGAGGAAGAGGGGGCTGCGGCCACCGATCTCCCCGTCGTCGCCTATATTGCCGGCATCACCGCCCCACCGGAGAAACGGATGGGACACGCGGGTGCGATTGTGGAGGGAAGTGCTGGCGATGCCAGGAGCAAGATCGAACACCTGCAGAGCCTTGGGATACCCGTCGCCAAACGACCCTCAGAGATACCAACCCTGATCCAAGGAATGCTATGAACGAGCAGCTGATGGTCATGACGGCGGTAGAGGTGGCCCGGGAGCTCAATGCCAAGGCAGTGGTTTCCTTCACCCGACCCTTTGACTGCACTCCTGCAGTACCCATCATCTGGGTGCAGGATCTCCAGCTGGATATCCTCAAAGACCTCACCATGCATGATATTCTTGAGGTCTGCGAACAGCACATGCTCGATGCCGCTATCCAGCTCTACCTCTCACGGAGGCTGGAAGAAGGGATGGTGGTCGGAGTCTTTCCCTACGCGATCCTGATCTACGATATGGCAGAGGGGAAAAATTTCATCAATGCCCGTGACTATGAGGACCTCGTCTCACGGGATGTGATGCATGCCACTCTCCGCCTGGCGCAGGAGATCGCGATCGAAGGCAGGGAGGGGAGGAGCATCGGTACCGCGTTCATTCTCGGGGACAAGGAGGCGATCTTCACCCGTTCACGGCAGTCGGTACTCAATCCTTACGAAGGCCAGCCCCCTGCCGTCTGCGACATACGGAACCGGGAGAACTGGGAGAGCATCAAGGAGTTCGCCCAACTTGACGGGGTGTTCGCTGTCAGCCGCGACGGATTTGTACTTGCTGCAGGGAGGTACCTGGATCTGAAAACGCAGATTGTCGCACTGCCTGCGGGGCTGGGGGGGAGGCACCGTGCCATTGCCTCCATCACCCACGAGATACCTTCGGTCGGCATCACCGTATCCGAGAGTGGTGGGGTCGTGCGGGTCTTCAGGGATGGTATGTGCAAGCTCTCCATCCGTGCGGATGTACGGGTCCGCGGGTAAGGTCATCATCTGATGGGCGGCCCATTGGTAATTGAACCATAGACCGGAAGGAACGTACCGCTGTTTTATCACGATCGATGGTACCGCACAGCCGCACTGACCAGCGCTTCTGCCAGTGCTTCGGTGAAATAGGCGTGAGTATAGGTACCGATAACCTGGTGCTCGCAGAGACCGTCCCGACCCCCCCCAAGCCCCATTCCCCTTGCGAGACGGAGGGCAAAACGGGCATCGGGAGCACACTCCACCGAGGAATAGTGAAACTCATGTCCGCGGTAGATGAGACCGGGGGAAAGGAGGGGTGATGCACCGGTGCTCTGCGCTTCCACGTACCCCAGTGCCTGGAGACGCTGGTTCATCCGGGCAGTGCCGGGGAGCACTCCCGCCATCGGGAACTCGCCATCACCGGTCAGGTGTTCGCAGAGGTAGACCAGTCCTCCGCATTCGGCATACACCGGTAAGCCCTGTGCGGCAAGAGGGGCAAGTTCCTTCGTGCAGGGTGCCTGGGAGAGGCGAGCGGCATAGAGCTCGGGATACCCCCCACCAAGGTAGAGAGCATCCACCTCCGGCAATCGATCGGCAAGCGGAGAGAAGAACTGCAGGGCTGCCCCTTTCCTTCTCAAGCGATCCAAGTTGTCCCGGTAATAGAAGGAGAAGGCGGCATCAGAGGCAACACCGATGATGACCGAGGGTTCAGGGGCCGCCTCAGCTGCCCGAAGGACTGATCCCACCGACGACTGAGCGAGAGAGAGTATGGCATCGAGATCGCAGTGCTCCTCCACCACCGGACCCCATTCGGTCATACCTTTGTGCTCCTCGGCCTGAAGAAGACCCAGGTGCCGGTCAGCAACCTCGCGGGATGGTTCATAGGGTACCCAGCCCAGTGCCCGCTCGCGCAACTCCTGTTCGATGAGGCGACGATGACGGGAGCTTCCCACCCGGTTATAGATCACCCCGCACAGGTTCACCCTCCTGTCATAGGAACGGTATCCCAGCGTGAGAGCGTGGACACTCCCCGACATTCCACTGCAGTCCACGGTGAGGATGACCGGACACCCGAGAATCCGTGCGACATGGGCAGAACTTCCCGTGGGCCCCCCATCCACCCCATCATACAGGCCCATCACACCTTCGATAACCGCGATATCCGCTCCCTGTATCGCATCCACGAATGTCTGCGCCACCCCCTCTTCTCCCATCATGAAGGGATCGAGATTACGGGACGGTCGATGGCAGATGGCGGTGTGATGGGTGGGATCAATAAAATCGGGGCCTACCTTGAAGGGTTGGACCGTGTATCCCCGTGCGGTGAGGGCTGCCATGATCCCGCTCGCGAGCGTGGTCTTGCCGCATCCGGAGTGCGTTCCGGCAACGAGGATGGCGGGAAACATGTGGCACAGTATTCGCGAGGAAGCAGAATCAACTTTTTGTTGCATCCCGCGATAGTCAGTGGGGGGAGATTTCGGAATTCGGCAGAACGAACAAGGGGAAACCGTTAAATTTTGCCCTTTCCTTGTACTGCTAGCAGCTGGTCGGACTATGAGCAACACACGGAAGCGGAATATCAACGTGGAGACCATCACGCAAACTCCCATCGAACAACGGAAAATTGAGCTCGTGGAACGGAAGGGCATCGGGCACCCGGACAGCCTGGCAGATGGGATTGCCGAATCGGTCAGCCGGGCCCTGTGCAGGGCGTACGTAAAGGAGTGCGGTGGAGTCCTCCACCACAACACCGACCAGGGCGAGGTAGTCGGGGGTGAGACGGTACCCGCGTTCGGGGGTGGCAAGGTCATCAAGCCGATCTACATCCTTGTGGTGGGACGGGCGACCAAGCATTTCAATGGCATCGACATTCCGACAGATGCGATTGCCCTCCATGCGGCGAGAGATCACCTGCGCAACACCCTCCCCAACCTTGACCTTGACGAGCATGCAATCGTCGATGTCCGCCTGGGGGTGGGCTCCACCGATCTCCGTGAGGTCTTTACCGCCTGTGGGGGAGGGATCCCTCATGCAAATGATACGTCATTCGGGGTGGGACATGCTCCCTTCAGCGAAACGGAGACTATCGTCAAGAGTATCAGTGACCATCTCGATGACCGGCTCCGCAAGGAATACCCGGTCTTCGGCCCTGATGTGAAGATCATGGGGCTGCGGAACGACGACACCATCACGCTGACCATTGCCTGTGCGATGGTGGACCGGTACTGTGAGGGGATTCGTGAGTATATGGATATGAAAGCCCTCCTGGTTGAGGAGGCACTCGACGTCGCCCGGCAGCATACCACCCGCACGGTAGAGGTATTTGTGAACACCGCGGACCATGTGGATCGTGGTGTGGTATACCTCACCGTGACCGGCTCTTCCGCCGAGATGGGTGACGACGGATCGGTGGGACGGGGGAACCGGTGCAACGGGCTCATCACCCCCAACCGGCCGATGAGTATGGAGGCAACCAGCGGTAAGAATCCCATCAATCACATCGGGAAGATCTACAACCTGCTCTCTACCCGGGTCGCCCAGCAGTGTGTGGAACAGGTGGAGGGGATCGATGAGATCTATATCCGGTTCCTCTCCCAGATTGGCCAGCCCATCGATCACCCGCTGGTGGCAAGCGCCCAGGTCCTCCCCAAACGGGGGACAAAAGGGGATGTCATCAACCGGGAGATCAACGCGATCATCGAGGATTCCCTCGACCATATTTCCCAGATAACCCTCAAGGTCATCAATGGTGAGCTCAAGACGTTCTGATACCGTGCGGCTTGCTATCCCCAGCAAGGGAAGGATTGCCCAGCCGGTACGGGAGCTGGTGGAGAAGAGCGGTCTCCACCTCATTGAAGGTGACGAGCGGCGTCTCATCGCCCGAACTCTCGATCCCCACGTGGAGGTTCTCTTCGCCCGGCCGATCGACATCCCCGGGTATGTGGAGAGCGGAGCGGCTGACCTGGGCATCACGGGACGGGACATGGTTGCCGAACGGTGCTCTCAGGTGGACGAGCTGCTGGATCTGGGGATAGGGAAGGCACGCCTGGTCGTTGCGGTACCAGAAGAAGGAGCCGTGGGCGATGTCCGCGACCTGGAGGGGGCACGGGTAGCCACCGAGTTTCCGAACCTTGCCTCCGCGTATTTCCAAGCCCAGGGAGTGACGGTCCAGCTGGTACCGGTGAGCGGTGCCTGCGAAGCGACCCCGTATCTCGGGCTTGCCGATGCCATCGTTGACCTGACCGGTTCCGGCACCACCCTCCGCACGCATCACCTTAAGGTGATCGCAGTGGTGATGGAGTCAAGCACCATCCTGATAGCCGGAAGGGCAGCACAGCAACGAGCGAAGGAGAAGATAGAGGAGATCACCCTCGCCCTGGAGAGCGTCATCCGCGCACGGGGGCAGTGCTATCTGATGATGAATGTCCGGCGGTCAGCAGTTGATGAGATACGTACCATTCTTCCCGGGCTCTCCGGTCCCACGGTGATGGATGTCGCCTCCCAGGAGGACCTGGTCGCCGTCCATGTGGTGGTGTCCGAAGACCGTATCTACCGGCTGATCAGCCTCCTGCGAAAGGCGGGGGCGCGGGATATTCTCGTGGTGCCCATCGAACGGATGATCCGGTGAGAGGATGATGAGGATCTTTCCTGCGGTCGATGTGCTGGAGGGGCGGTGTGTCCAGCTGGTGCAGGGGCAGCGGGAGAAAGCGACGTTCTATGGTGATCCCCATACCTGCGCCTGGCGCTGGATCAGGGAAGGTGCTGATGCCCTCCACCTTATCAATCTCGATGGAGCATTTGGTGCCTCGGGAAAGAATGTTGCCCTGATACGCCGCCTGATTGAGGAGACCGGGGTGATGACCGAGCTGGGGGGTGGTATCCGGACCAGGGAGGATGCAATCTCCTGGCTGGAGACGGGGGTGGATCGCATCATCCTCGGCACCCTTGCCATCGGGGATCCTCCCCTCATCGGTATCCTCGCCACTGAATACGGATCTGAGCGGATCATGGCCAGTGTAGATGCCCGGGGAGGACAGGTGGTGATCGAGGGGTGGAGGGAACCATCCGGGGAATACCTCAGATGGGCAAAGGAATTCGAGGCGCAGGGTGCCGGTGCCCTTCTCTTCACGAATGTGGATATCGAGGGGCTCCAGCAGGGCATCCAGCCTGAACCCATCAAAGCACTTCTCCAGGAAATCGACATCCCGGTGGTGATAGCCGGGGGTGTATCGAGCACCGCTGATGTCCGCCTCCTCCGCACGCTGGGGGCGAGCGGGGTGGTCCTGGGGTCGGCGCTGTATAGCGGAAAGATCACCCTACACGAGGCAATGGAGGCAGCAGCATGAGATCAGGAACTATGGAACGAAAAACGAAAGAAACGAACATCCAGGTGAAGGTCACGGTGGAGGGTGAGGGAACCTGCTCCCTGCAGACGGGCATTCCCTTCTTCGACCATATGCTTACCGCCATGGGACGCCATGGGAGACTCGACCTCACCATCACCGCTACGGGAGAGCCGGAAGGAGATCACCACCACCTCATCGAGGATGTGGGTATCGTTCTGGGAGGCAGCCTGAAAAAGGTGATAGGCAGCGGCACAGGGATCCAGCGGTTTGCCCACGCCGTGATCCCCATGGACGAGGCATGTGCACAGGTAGCTATCGATGCTGGAGGGCGGGGATATCTGGTATTCAGGGGAGAGTTTGGAGGTCCATCGGTGGGGGGTATCCCCCGGGATGTGATTGAACACTTCTTCTACAGCGTGTGCATCAATGCTGGGATCACCGCTCACGTGACGTTTACCGGCTCAAACGATCACCACAAGTGTGAAGCGATATTCAAGGCCTTCGGGATTGCCCTCGGTGAAGCGCTGTCACTATCCCCGGGAACGCGGGGAGTCCCCAGCACCAAAGGTAGCCTTTGAGTGTCAGGGTGAAGATTGATAAGAAAAAAGGATGGGAGTGAAGTCAGGCGGACTTCGTCGCGAGTTCCACGTCCTCTTCCTTGATCGTCTTCCGGCCGGCGTGCATGGCGAGCCTGTTGGCCTCCTTGGTGAGGTTGGCAATGTATGCTTCCGCCTTTGTCACAAGGGCGGCAGCAGCATCACTGCCTACCCGCTCTGCACCATTCTTCTTTGCGATTCGAACAACCGCAGCAATAGGTAAGTCTGCCATTCAATTCCACCTCAAAAAAAGGTGTATCAGTGAATATATAAACATTTCGTAGATTCTCGAAATTTTACGTGTCTCTTTCCACTTTGGGGCATATACGGGGTTGGATTGAATTCAATGCCCTACCGAGAGATACAGAATATAAAAATTGCAGGAAACGACTTATTTTATAATTTTCCCGTGATATTATTCTCCTTTGTGTCATCAGCGAGCGATGCAGCGAGCAACAGAGCTTTTGTATAGTTTGGTGAAGCGCGCGAAGTATCCACGAAAACTTTATCGATATTTACCACGGGCGCACCATGACCGATCCCTCCACCAAGGAAGATGAGCGTCCGGAAGATCAGGTTCCCGCTGATACCATCGGGGGCGATGATCAGGCTGCAGTTCCCCACGGCCTCCTCAATCAGGATCTCGTAGTGGTGTGCTCCGGAAAGCCGGGCAAGGTGCTCGGCTTCAGCAATGCTGCGGTCAACCACCGCGTGGCGGCCGATATCCCCCCTGCGACCACCGGAGAGAATACCGACTCCTCCTGTCAATCCAAACCGCTGTGCAATGGCTCTCCCCTTCTCGATAAGGGCAAGTTTCTGTTCGATGGTCCAGCCCTCATCGACACCCACCGGGGCGAGAAGGAACTTGGTTCCCCCTGCCGTCTCCAGCAGGGCAATCCGCTCCAGATGGTCCACTCCCGTACATCGCTTCAGTTCACGGAGTGTCTCATTGGCAGGGAGGGTGCCCCGAACCGCTCCCTGGATACGTCCCTCCATCAGATCCCTGATGAGATCCACCTCCGGGTGTGGTGAGATGACCCCGTCGTATCCCTTGATAGAGGGAGCCTTGCTGCTCTCCTCACGAAGGTAACAGCGGATGTGGAACCGGTGTCCCAGCTCCTGCAGACTCTGCCATACCTTCTGCGCCTCATCACCGATGCCGATTCCGATGATCATAGAACAGATTCAGAAAAGATCCGCATGATGCCGTCTTTCTTCAGGTCGAAGACCGAGGTGGTCTTCTGTTTATAGGTAATGGACAGGCGGTTCGATCCGGTGATCACGCCAATCTCCCGAGCGGTCATACCGACCCCGGTAAATAGGCGGCAGATCTCATCCACATGTTCGTTTCTCGCGGTGAGGATGAACCCCATGCCAGGATACATCCGTACCCAATGTTCAAAAGCAAGGTGGTGGAGGACGAGGTCTGGCCGGGGGATATTATCGAGCACGATCTCTGCCCCTTTGTTGCTCATCTCCAGGAGCATCCCCAGTGTCCCGATGATCCCCGGATTGCTGATATCCTTACCGGCGGTGACCAGGTGGCGTTCACCCAGCTGTTTCAGCACCCCTATCTGTGCACGGACCTGGGCAGGAGTCTTCATGGTCACCGAATCCCAGTTGAGGATGCACGATGGGTGGACCCTTCCATGGAGGTCGATAGCAGCGACCACCCGATCGCCTGCCTGTGCGGTATGGCTGTAGATCACCCCGTCAAGTTTCGCTGTCCCGATGATGGCAACATCAACAACGCTGTACGGCGTATCCGGGTGGAGGTGCCCGCCGACGACTGGAACACCGAACTGTGAGGCAGCGGTCTGCATTCCCTGGGTCACCAGGTCCCGGATGTGGTCGCTGGAGACGGAGAGCACATCCACGCAGGCAATCGGGGTCCCCCCCATGGCTGCGATATCGTGGATATTGACGAGGATGGCACAGTACCCTGCCCAGAGCGGATCGGCCTCCATCAGCTTGCTCCAGATACCATCGGCAGCAAGCAGGAGTGCCTCGTTACCGTGCCGAATGACCGCAGCATCCTCACCAAAGGAAGCGATCACATCGGGGGAGTCAATATGAAGGGTTCGGACCATGGTACCGATTGCGTGTTTTCTGGTCACACCCTCATATTCTCTGACCGCTTTTGCCACGGAGTCCACAGAACAGTTTTTATCCACGCTACCACCGATATATGGTACATTCTCCGCGTTCATCAGAGATAATCCATTTGATTAACGCCGCAGGAGGAGCCATGGAGTGGACGGAGAAGTACCGACCGCAGCATCTGAATGACCTAGTGGGGAATACCCAGGTGCTCCAGCAGATGATTACCTGGGCTCGGTCATGGACTCCCAGGAGCCGGCCCCTCCTTCTCTATGGACGCCCCGGCACCGGGAAGACCTCCAGTGCCCATGCCCTTGCCCGGGACATGGCATGGGACCTTATCGAGATGAACGCCTCTGACCAGCGGACGAAAGCAGTGCTGGAGCGTGTTGCCGGCACGTCAGCGGTGACTGCCTCCCTTTCGGGGGCTCGCCAGAAGCTGATCCTCCTCGATGAGGTGGATAACCTTCATGGTTCAGCGGACAGGGGAGGGGCACGAGCTCTCTTGGAGATCATTCCTCGCTCCCGGCAGCCGATCATCCTGATAGCGAATACTCTCCAGGATGTCCCGGCGGAACTCCGTGCAACGTGCGAACCGCTCCTCTTCCGGGCGATTCAGGGGAGATCGATCCTTCCCCGCCTCAAATACATCTGCACGGAGGAAAAGGTGAGGTGCAGTGAAGCAGCCCTCCGGGAGATTGCGGATCGTGCCGGTGGCGATGTGCGGGCTGCAGTCACCATGCTCCACGCAGCCGCGGTGGGGAAGAGCAGTATCACCGAAGAGGATATCCACTCATCCCCTAAAGATGAGCGTTCTACCATATTCGACCTGGTGGGAGGTGTGTTCAGGGGGCGGCCGGACCGGGATCTGCTCCGGCTCGCCCAGAACAGCGGTGAGGCTCCGGATGCCATTGTCCAGTGGCTGGAGGGATCGATCCGCCACCTTCACGATCGTCGTTCCATGGTGCAGGCGTACCGCTGTATCGCCCGGGCGGATCGCTATCTGGGACGGACACTACGACGGCAGTACTATACCCTGTGGCGGTATGTGCAGGCGCTCGCCCTGATAGGGATGTCAGGAGCAGCGGGGAGAAAGGGGATCCACACCCGCATCTCTCCGCCATCGAGGTGGCAGCATCTCGGGTCATCGAGACGGCAGCGGGCAGTGAGGGGAGCCCTCCTCCACCGCCTTTCCTTCACCCTGCATATCCCTGAACAGATCCTCA
>Ga0153916_10003302_pt1 | contig 12000 bp, 11 predicted proteins | sample Opewatmetagenome_FD_109642 | JGI IMG/M metagenome (GOLD analysis project Ga0153916, IMG submission 109642) | Freshwater wetland microbial communities from Ohio, USA - Open water 3 Core 3 Depth 4 metaG | ecosystem: Environmental > Aquatic > Freshwater > Wetlands | place: USA: Ohio, Lake Erie...
ACTCCCATTCGCCTTTCTGGATGATATAGCGGGCCCGGGGGAACATGGGCACGACCTCGCCCTTTTCGTTCCGGCGCGTATTTCCGCCGCAGTGGTCGAAATGGAGATGGGTGTTGATGACGAAATCGATCTCCTCCGGCGCAAACCCGAGTCGGGCGAGAGAGCCGAGTAGTCCCGGGTCCTGCTCAACGCAGTAGATACTGCGGAGCTTCTGGTCAAGCTTCGGTCCGATCCCGGTCTCCACCAAGACGAGCGCCGCCGACGTTTTGATCAGGAGCGAGTTCAGGGCCAGCCTGATTCTGTTCTGGGCATCGGCCGGGCATTTCTTTTCCCAGAGGGTTTTCGGGACGACGCCGAACATCGCCCCGCCGTCCAGGTAGAAAAACCCGTCCCGAAGTCCGTAAGCATCGAAATCCCCCAGCCGTAGTCGGTCGGATGTCATTTCAGGAGCTTATCAAGATCATAGACCAGGTCCTGCCGCCGGTATTCAGCCACCTCGATCTTCCCCGTATCCATACGAATGGCATCCTCCGGACAGGCTTCGACGCAGAAGCCGCAGAAGCAGCAGCGGCTCAGATCGATGATGAACTTGGCCGGGACCTTCTGGATCTCGGAGTCGGGATCCTCGGCGGCTTCGACGGAGATGCATTCGGAGGGGCAGACGGTCACGCAGAGCAGGCAGGAGACGCAGCGCGGCTTTCCGTCCTCCCTCCGCGTCAAGCGGTGGAGGCTGCGGTGGCGGGCAGCGAGCTCTTTTTTCTCCTCGGGATACTGGATGGTCACTGCACCTCTGCTCCTGGCCTTGATGCCGAGGACTTTGAGCGTATGGAACCACATGTTGGTGACGAAATGCCGGACGGTGATCAGCCCGCCCTTGATGATCTCGAGGAAATAGCCGAGCGCTTTGATCATTTTAGAAATCCCATCACGATCCCCGTCCCGACGATGTTGAACAGGCTTAAGGGAATGAGGACTTTCCAGCCCAAATCCATGACTTGGTCGTAGCGGAAGCGGGGGTAGGTCCAGCGGATGAGAATCTGGAGCCAGCAGAAAAAGATGATCTTGACGTTGAAGGCCAGAAGCTGGAGCAGGGCCACGACACCATGCGGCAGTGCCCACGCGCCACCCCAGGGCCAGTGGAATCCATCTGCCGCAAGCCAAGGCACCTGCCAGCCGCCGAAAAAGAGTGTTGTCAAGAGCGCGGAGACAATGATGATCTCCATGAAATCGGTCATCATGAACAGGCCCCATTTGAGCCCACCGTATTCGGTGAAAAACCCGATGATCTCGGACTCCCCCTCCGGCATATCGAAGGGGACGCGCTTGGTTTCCGCCAGAGCGGCGAAGAAAAAGACGATGAACCCGAGTGGTTGGAGCAGAACGCCCCACTTGGGGATAAAGCCGAGAAGGTTTTCGCCCTGGAAATGGACGATGCTCTGGAGGCGGAGCGAGGGATAGACCATGATGATGCCGATGAGCGAAAGGCCCAGGGCGACCTCGTAGGAGATGAGCTGAGCGGCTCCCCGGATTCCGCCCAAGAGCGTGAACCGGTTGCGGGAGGCCCAACCGCTGAGGATGATCCCATAGATACCCAGGGAGAGCATGGCCAGCATGAAAAGAAGCCCGGCGTTGAGGTCGAGGACCTGGAGGTTGATCGTCCGGCCCCCGAGGCGAAGCGTGTCGCCAAACGGCACGGCGCAGATGGTGATAGCGACAAAGAAGAAGGAGAGGAAGGGCGCCAGCGTGTGCAGAAACTTGTTAGCGAAGGCGGGGACGAAATCCTCCTTGAAAATCATCTTGATGGCGTCGGCAAACGGCTGGAAAAGGCCGAGAAACCGGAACTTCCAGATATTGGCCCGGTTGGCTCCGATCCGATCCTGGATGACGGCGCTCTCTTTCCGCTCCAGCCAGGTGAGATACAGCGTCAGTACAAGGAACCAGACCAGGGCGAGGATGATTTTTATGACTGCGATTACAGTATCCATCGTCCTCTATTTAAAAAAAGGAATCTCTTTTCTAAGCGCCAGATAAACTGTCTCCGGAGAGGCCAGCTGCCAGAAATACTTGGGCTCGACCTTCAGTTCTTTGGCCAGGTCCAGGAGCGCCCTCCACTCGGAAACCCCATCGCCGTCGAAACCCAGCCCAGCGGCGAGAGTTTGAACCCGGCCGTCGATATTGGTCACGGTGCCGCTCTTCTCGGCGAGAACCGGCACCGGGATGACGAAATCGACGAGACTGTCCAGGCTGCTCTTGTGGGAGGCAAAGAGCGCCTTGGTCTCGATCTTCTCCAGGACATTTTTCAGGTCGGCCGGTCTGGTTCCGGAGGCCAAGTAATGGCCGAAGATGAAAAGAAGGTCCAACCCGGACAGGGTCTTGGGATCGGCATCTTGCTCGGGCAACCCGACCTCCTGCAAGCCGCGGCGGTTGGCGGTCCGGTCAGCGGTAAGCAGGAATTCGTCCCCTTTTCCGGGCGGCGGGTCGGCCAGGAAGAATTTCTCAACTCCCAACCCTTTCCTAAAAAGCCGGTCGGTCAGGAAGAACTCCTCGTTCGTCAGGTTGGTATGAAGGACGACACCAATCCGCGAATTCTTCCGGCGGTGGACCAAGGACCGGACCTTTTCCGTTAGAATCTGGGCGGCTTTATCCCAGCTCAACCTTGTCTCCGCCACACCCTTTTTCCAAACCAACTTGTCCTCTCGGCCCTCATCCAAATAGGCATAGCCATAGCGGCCGTAATCGCAGATCCAGTGGAAGTTAACGTCGGGATTCTTGCGGGCGCGGACGCGATAAACCCGCTGAGTGCGAAGAGTGCGCGGGTAGCCGGGGTGCGAATCAATAATGATATTGCAGCCGCGGCTGCAGAGCGGGCAGATCGATTCTCTGGATTCCAGGAACCAAACCCGGGTTTTGAACCGGAAATCCGAGTCGGTGATGGCGCCGACCGGGCAGATCTGGGCCAGATTTCCTGAATAGTTATTGTCGATGAACTCGGACTCGAAAATGCCGACCTCGGAATGGATCCCGCGGTTGAGAATGCCCGCATCCTCAGTCTTGGTGATCTCGTTCAGGAACCGGACGCAGCGCGTGCAGAGGATGCAGCGCTCCCGGTCCAATATCAGGTTACGGCTGAGCTTGAACTTCTTCTCCCGTTTTTCCTTGGCCTCTTTGAACTGGCTGCGAAAAAGCCCGTATTCCTCGAAATAGTCCTGGAGCTTGCACTCCCCTGCCTTGTCACAGATCGGGCAATCCAGGGGGTGCTCGGCCAGCAAGAACTCGAGGACGCCTTTTCTGGCTTCGACGACCTTCGGGCTCATCGTCCGGACCATGAGGCCTTCCTTGACTCCGGTGGAGCAGGCCAGCTCCAGCTTGGGCAAGCCCTCGATCTCGACCAGGCACATCCGGCAGCTCCCCTCGGGTGCGAAGGCGGGATGGTAGCAGAAATGGGGGATGTGGATGCCGGCGCTCTCAGCCGCCCGCAGCAGGGTCAGCCCCTCGGCCGCTTCGACCGCGTGGTCATCGATGAAAATTTTAGGCATGGGGGAGATATCCCTCCAGCTCCCGGCGGAATTTCTGACAGATCGACAGAATGGGCAGGGCGGCAGCGTCCCCGAGCGGGCAGAGCGTCTTTCCCTTGATATTGGAGGCCAGACGGATGATCGAGTCGATGTCATCCTGCTCGCCCGCTCCCCTGGCCAGGCGTTTGACAATCTTGTTGATCCAGGCTGTCCCGATCCGGCAGGGTGTGCACTGTCCGCACGATTCGTGGGAATAAAACTTGGCCACCGCCTTGAGGACGTCCAGGATCGACGTCTCCCGGTCGATGACGATGACGGCCGCCGAGCCGAGCATCGAACCGGCACCCGCCAGAGAATCGAAATCCATCGGCAGGTCGATCTCGTCCGCTGTCAGGATGGGGGCCGACATCCCGCCGGGGATGACCGCCTTGAGCTGTTTGCCGTCCTTCATGCCCCCGGCATGATCGAAGATAATCGTCCGCAGCTTAGTCCCGAGCGGGAGTTCATAGATACCCGGCTTCTTGACCATGCCGCTGACGCCGAAGATCCTTGTCCCTCCGTCCTTGGGCAGGCCTTTCTTGATGAACCAGTCCGCGCCGTTCTGGACGATGAAGGGAATGTTGGACAGAGTCTCTACATTGTTGATTACGGTCGGGCATTGGAACAGGCCGATCGAGGCGGGGAAAGGCGGCTTCAGCCGGGGGTGCCCGCGCTTCCCTTCAAGAGATTCGAGGAGAGCCGTTTCTTCGCCGCAGATATAGGCACCGGCGCCGCGGTGGACGGCCACATCCAGGTCAAACCCCGTTCTCAGGATGTTTTTCCCGAGATACCCGTCCCTGTAGGCCTCGGCGATCGCACTCTCGAGCCTCAGGGCGACGTTTTCGTACTCGCCGCGGACATAGATGAAAGCCGCGTGGATGCCGACCGCATAGGAGGTAATGATCGTCCCTTCCAAAAGGAGATGGGGGTTGTGGTTCATGAGGTAGCGATCTTTGAAGGTTCCGGGCTCGCCCTCGTCCGCGTTGACACAGAGGTACCGGGGCTTGGGGACGTCCTGAGGGACAAATCCCCACTTCACTCCGGCCGGGAACCCCGCTCCTCCCCGGCCGCGCAGGCTGGCTCTCTTAACCTCGTCCAGGACCGCGGCGGGCGTCATCTGTTTCAGGGCCTTTTCGACCGCCCGGTATCCGCCCTGCCCGAGGTAGACTTCGATCCGGAAGAGGCCTTCTACTCCGAAGTGCTGAGTCAAAACGTTTTCGTCCACGGTTCTATTCCAGTCTCTCCAGGATCTGGTCGATCTTCTCTCTATCCAACTGGCCGTGATAATCGAAATTGACCATCAGGCAGGGCGCCTGCTCGCAGGCTCCCAAGCACTCTGCGGTAGAGAGGGTGAACCGGCCGTCGGCCGTTGTCTCCCCGATTCCGATCCCCAATTTCTGCTGCAAATAGTCCAGGAGCGGTCCCGCCCCGAGCAGCGAGCAACTCAAGTTGGAGCAGACTTGGAGGTGGTATTTCCCGACTGGCCGACGGAGGAACATCGTGTAGAAGGTCACGACTTCCCTAACCTTCATCGGTCTTAGCCCGAGGGCCTGGGCCACGAACCTTTCTTCCTCGACGGCGATGCAGCCGACTTCCCGTTGAACGAAATGGAGGATGGGTAGGAGCGCCGCCCCTTTCTTCGGATAGCGGGCCACGACCTCATCGATCTTCCGGCGCAGCGAAGACGAATATTCGGGGCTCACCGGTCCAGCTCTCCTCCTATCATGTTCATCGACCCGAAGGTCGGGATGACGTCGGCCACGTATCTCCCGCGGATGAGTTGCTCCAGCGCCGAGACGATATGGAAACAGGGCGCCCTCAGGTGGAGCCGGTAGGGCCGGTCGGTTCCGTCGGAAACGATGTAGAAACCCAGCTCCCCGTTTCCGCCCTCGACGGCAAAGTACACTTCGCCTTTGGGCGGCCGCAGACCGTGTCCGCGCATGAAGAACTTGAAATGATTGATCAGTCCCTCGATGGTCGTGTAGGTCTCCTCCTTGGGCGGGACGACAAAACCTTTGTCCGAGGCCAAGATATCTGGATAACGGGCCTCCTCAGAACCCTCCAGGTTGGGTGAAAGGGCGATGTCCTTCCGGACCCGCTGGCGGCGCGATTCTTTGATGGCCTGGGCGGGCGCCATGCCCTCGGCGATGAAGGCCCGGGACGAATTGGGAATACGGACGGCGGCCTGCTCGATAATGCGCAGGCTCTGCTCCATCTCCTTCATCCGGACTAGGTAGCGGTCGAAGTTGTCTCCCCTATCGCCCAGCGGAACCTCCCAGTTCAGCCGGTCATAGACAAGATAGGGATGCGCCTTTCGGACATCGTAAGAGACACCGGTAGACCGCAGGCACGGCCCGGTCCAGCCGTAGGCGACGGCATCCTCCCGCGACATGACCGCGACATCGCGGGTGCGGTTGAGGAAGATTTTGTTCTTGTCCAGGAGTCCGTGGACATCCTTGAGGACCAGCTGCGTCTCTTCGACCGCTTTCTTCAGGGCTGTGTCGAAGCCGGGGTGGAGGTCCGCCCGGACGCCGCCGATGCGGATATAGGAGGTCGTCATCCGGGCGCCCGTTGTCTGTTCGATGACGTCCCAGAGGAATTCACGGGCCTTCATCTTGTACAGAAAAACCGTGAAGGCGCCGCACTCCATGGCCATGGCGGCGAGGCAGGTGAGGTGGTCGGAGATGCGCGAGAGCTCGCTCATCAGGACACGGATGTACTGGGCGCGCTCCGGGACCTCGAGGCCGAGCATCTTTTCGACAGTCATGACATAGCCAAGGTTATTGATGAGCGGCGAAACGTAGTTCAGGCGGTCAGTATAGGGCAAGAGACTGAAGTATGTCCGGTGCTCGCAGGTCTTCTCGAACCCGCGGTGGAGGTACCCGACCTCCACTTCGGAATTGAGGATGCGCTCGCCGTCGAGCTCCAGCATGATGCGGATCGTCCCGTGCATGGCCGGGTGGGAGGGGCCCATGTTCAGGAGCATCGTGTCCTGCCGGGCCTGCTTCTGGATCCGTGTCGGCATGTCACTCCTTCAAGCGGATGAGGGGCTGGCGCCGGCGCAGCGGATAGTCCTTGCGCAGCGGATAACCTTCGAACCCGTCGTACATGAAAAGACGGCGGAGGTCGGGATGCCCCTCGAAATGCACTCCAAAAAGGTCATAGACCTCGCGCTCCAGCCAGTTGGCGTTTTTCCAGAGAGAGGTCAGTGAGGCGATCCGGAGATCGCTCTCGCCGAGCCTCGCCTTGATCCTCAGACGCCGGTTCCGGGACAGCGAGAAAAGATGATAGACCATCTCGAAGCGCGGCTCCTCGCCCGCATAATCGACGCAGCTCAGGTCCAGGAGCATGGTGAACTCACCGGGCCCGTCCCTGAGGGAAGTTGCGACCTGAAGGAGCGCTTCTTTGTCGATGACCGCGACCTCATCGCCCAGCGAAGTCGAGATCTCTCTGACGCCGGCCGGGAATTCCTTCCGGAGCCGTTATAGGATCGGTTTTTCTTCCATCGCCAATCGTGATCCTGATGCTGGATTTTTTCCTGCAGTTTCAGGAGACCGTCGAGGACGGTCTCGGGCCGCGGAGGGCAGCCCGGGATGTAAACATCCACAGGGATGATCTGGTCGATCCCTTGGACGACGGCGTAATTATCGTAGATCCCACCGCTCACGGCGCAGGTCCCGAAGGCGATGACCCACTTGGGCTCGGTCATCTGATCATAGACCGTCCGGAGGACCGGGGCTTCCTTATGGGTGATGGTGCCCACGACGAGAAGCATATCCGATTGCCGCGGCGAGAAGCGCGTCCATCCGGCTCCGAAACGATCGATGTCAAAATGAGCGCAGGCGGCCGACATGTACTCCATCCCGCAGCAGGCCGTGATGAAAGGATAATGGAAGAGCGAAAACTTGCGGGCCCAGCCGAGCAGCGAGTTGAACTGGGTGGTTATGAACTGTCCCGTTGACGGGCGCTTCTTCTTCTGCTCGATCATAGTTCCGGTTCCATCACTCCCACTCGAAGGCGCCTTTTTTCCAGGCATAGACGAACCCGACGACCAGGACCGCGAGGTAAGCCATCATGATGATAAAGGCCGTGCTCGGCATCTCCTTGAAGACGAGCGCCCAGGGGAAGAAGAAAACGACTTCGACATCAAAAAGCAGGAAGATGAACGCGACCAGATAGAATTTGATCGGGAACGGGTTGATCCCTTTCTGGAGGTAGGGGCTGCCGCATTCGAAGGGCTGTTCCTTGGCCGGGTTGGTGCGCGAAGGCCCCAGCAGCTTGTTCATAAAGATCAAGATCAAACCGAGAAGCCCGAAGATGAGGAAGACCAAAAAAACCTCGACCACGTTTCTCCTTCCGGCAAAGGGGACTCATTTTATAAAAACGTCCCCGAAATAGCAACCGTCTTTGACAAAAAAAGGGCGATCCCACATAATACGGACTCCCAAACCCTAAGATGACCCGAACGATCTTTTCTGCCAAGACCGGCCGGCGGGCCCTCTCTCTCTCCACCCTGGTTATCCTTCTCGGCTCTCTTTCCTGCCGGACAAGAGCGCGGCCGGAGAATTTCATCTTGATCACCCTCGATACTCAGCGCGCCGATTACATCAGCGCCTACGAACCGGGCAACGCGGCCACCCCCAACATCGACCTCCTTGCCCGGGAGGGGACCCTGTATCGAAACGCCTACAGTCTTATCCCTATCACTCTCCCTTCCCACGCCTCGCTCTTTTTTTCCGAGCCGCCCCACGCCATCAAAAACTACAACAATGGTCAGAAGATCGGGGCCAAGCGGGCACTGCCGTCTTTCGTCAACCTCTTCCGGAAAAAGGGATTTGCCACGGCCGCCTTTGTCTCCCTGGGTGTCCTCACCTCCACTTTTGGCCTGGAGCAGGGTTTCCAGGACTATGAGGATGCGTTTCCCCCGGACCGCTGGTACCTCTCCGCCGGAGAGGTCAACTGGCGAGTGTTCTCCTGGCTGGAGAAAAACAAAGACCGTCCCTTTTTCCTCTGGATCCACTATTCCGACCCCCACGAGCCCTACGCTCCTCCCGATTCTCCACTGGACTTCAGGCTCTTCCTGAACGAACGGCTGGTCGCCGAAACGAGCCTCCAGAAATACACTTTTAACGAAGCCAAGCTCGACCTGAAACCGGGAAAGAACCAGCTCCGGATTGAATTCCAGAATGAATTCGACGATCGGCCTGACCACTTTATCGGCCGTATGGACAGGCTGGAGTTCGATCCAGCGCTCGAGCCACCAAGCTACCAGGTCGATTTCCTTCGCGGCTGGTACATCCGGCCCTCCGATGATATATATTTTTTTGAAAACAACAGCCTGATCGAAATCCGGAACAGCGCCGGCCCCAGACAAGTCGAGCTCACATTCCGGGGAAAGCCCCTCTTGCCCCGACAGGCCTTCCCAATATGCTACCAAAGAGAAGTCGAATACATGGATGGAGAGATCGGGATGCTCTGGGAAAAGCTGCGCGAGCTTCAGCTCTTTGCTAAGACAGGCATCCTGATGGTCGGTGATCATGGAGAGGGGTTGGGCGAATACCACAACGACTTCGGTGACCCGCACATCGGTCACATTCACTATCTCTACGACATCTATCTCCACGTCCCGCTCATCATCCGTGATCCCTTCGAGGCCCGCAAGGGGACCGTCCGGACCGAGTACGTCACGCTCCTCGACGTCGCCCCCACTATCGCGGCCATGGCAGGGATCAAGCCTTTCCCTCAAACCCGGGGTAGAAACCTTCTGCGCCTCAATGAGAAAGACCACCCGATCATCTTCGAAGAAACCTACCGTCCGGAGGCGTTCAAGGACTGTTTCGGACTGCTGTCGCCCCCTTGGCATCTGATCCTCACCGCGCAGGGCAATAAATATGAACTCTATAACCTGGCGAAGGATCCCGGGGAAAAAGCCAACCTCTATGACGGTCGGAATTGGCCAGCCGAGCTGCAGCCGCTCAAACAGAAGCTCGAGGACCTGGCCCGGGATATTTTGAGCGGAAAGCAGGACATCCAGATCGACGACAAGACAAAGGAGATACTCCGGGCCCTCGGGTATATCCGCTAGCTCATTGGTTCAGGGCGTGAAGGGCCATCCCCTTGGCCTTGAGGGCCGCCTCCATCATCGCTTCGGAAACCGTGGGATGAATGTGGATGGTCTGGGACACGTCGCGGACTGTCAAGCCCTTGCGGATGGCCAGCGTCATCTCCGGAATCATCTCGCTGGCGAAGGGCGCGAAGATATGAGCCCCGATTATCCGGTCGTCGGGCCCGGCGATGATCTTGATCATTCCCTCCGGATTCTCCAAGGTCAGCGCTCGGCCATTCGCCTGGAGCGAGAACAGACCGACCTGGACCTTAAGCCCGGCGGACTTGGCTTCATCCTCCGTCAGCCCAACTGAGGCCAATTCCGGTTCGGTGAAAACCGCCATGGGCAAAGCCCCATACTCCATCTCGCCTGAGCCCCCGGCCGCATTCTCGGCCGCTACAATCCCTTCGTGGGACGCCTTATGGGCCAGCAACTTGCCTCCGTTGAGGTCGCCGATGGCGTAGACCCCGGGCGCGGCCGTCTCCAGCCGGGCGTTGACCTTGACGAACCCGTCCCGGTCCAAGAGATTGCCAAAGCCCTCCCGGAGGAACTCAGAATTGGGCCGGCGGCCCGCCGCCAGGAGTACCTTCTCGGCGCCGAATTCAAAGGGTTGACCAGTTTTGAGGAAGATACCCTTGAGGCTTACCTTCCCGGCCTCGCGGACGCATTCCTCGATGCGCATCTCGGTGAATATCTTCAGCCCCTGTCTCTTTAGCGATCTTTCCAGGCGGCCGGCCATCTGCCGGTCTGTACCCGGCAGGATCGCCGGAAGGATTTCGAGAACCGTCACTTCGGTCCCGACCCGGGAATAGATCGTCCCGATTTCCAGCCCGATGGCGCCGGCGCCGACGACGATGAGCGATCGGGGGACATTTTCAAAGTCCAGCGCTTCCAGATGGGTGATAACCGTGTGTCCATTGGCTTTTAAAAACGGCAGGTCGGCCGGGGCGCTGCCCGTAGCCAGGATTATCTTTTCCGCCTCCAGTGCTTTCTCTCCGGCGGGTCCCCGGAAAAGGACGTCTCTTTCATTCCTCAGCTCACCCCTCCCCCTCAGGACTTCGACGCCGCTCCGTTCCAGCAGGAACTCGGTGCCTCGGACCAGCCTATCAACGACCGCCCTCTTTTCCTTTTGGACGCTCGGCCAATTCAGGCGAGTATTCTCTCCCCATCCTTCGATCCTCGGGTTGTGCTTGAGTTCGCTCCAAGTCTTGGTTTGGCTGAGCAGAAACTTGGTCGGGATGCAGCCGTAGTTCATACATGTCCCGCCGATCCGGTCTTCTTCGATCACGGTCACCTTTTTCCGGAGCTGGGCCGCACGCAAGGCCGCCACATAGCCCCCGGGGCCGCCGCCGATGATGATGAGGTCGCGTTTCTCGGACATGACACCTCCTCAGTCGGGAGATTTCCGGTCGCACCGATGAAGCGTCATTATAGTTTCTTTGGCCAGAGTTTTCAAAAAGGCTCGGGGGAGTCCCTCCGAAAGACGCGAATTTTTCCCGGCGAGAAAAATCCGCTCCCTGTCCTCGCTACGCTCTCCTCTCGGCAAGCCGAGAGGAACCGTGCCCGCTCCGCTGCGGAGGGCTTTCTGAGGGACTCCCCCTCGCCTTGATCATAATCAAATCACGGCGGGCGAAGCGAGTCCTTGACAGAGCTGTCGGAAATTGGGAATTATAGGGAGGTTTGCGCAGGAGAAGAAGAGGTGAGAAAACGCGGCCTCTCTGACAATGCCGTTGCGCCCCTCCGGCTATTCCTTATTCTTATAATTCTAATGATTCTTATGGTTGGCCGACTCGCCCTGGCGCAGAGTCCTGGAGTCCTTCTCGGCCGTATCCTTGATCCGGGCGGCAGCCCCGTCGCTGACGCCCACATCGAACTGAGCTCGGCCGACAGCCTGACCCGCCTGGCAGCCCGGTCAGCCGCCGACGGATCCTTCGCCCTCAGCGGCATCCCGCCGGGAAGATACAGCCTACTCATCGACCGCCCAGGGCTCGCGCCGATATCTCGCCAAGGGATTGCCATCGAACCGTCGGGCGTCCTCTTTGTCCGGATCAACTTGGCAGCGAAGTCGACAGGCTCCGGACCATCCTTGGTCTGGACCGATCTGTCTGACGTCTCCTCCCGCACGCTCATCGACGATTTCCAGGCCCAGTCAATGCCCTCGGGCAATAACATCTGGTCGCTCCTCGAAAACCAGGATTTCTCGGCCACGACCGACCGGATCGACGTCGGCGGCGTCTGGGCGAGCCTGCCGGCACTCTGGAGTTCACGCGGCAGCGTCTCCTGGACGCAGAGCGCTTATCTTATCAACGGGCTGGAGGCGACCGATCCCTATGTCACGGG